>Ga0101944_10002867_pt1 | contig 26114 bp, 17 predicted proteins | sample DewCreD2012metaG_FD_75245 | JGI IMG/M metagenome (GOLD analysis project Ga0101944, IMG submission 75245) | Hot spring sediment bacterial and archeal communities from British Columbia, Canada, to study Microbial Dark Matter (Phase II) - Dewar... ... | reverse complement strand
CGAAGAAATGTGTACTTTTATCCATGTGTATCATAAGTTTAAGCAACTCAAAGTTACACATAAAGAGCTATGAAGGCTAATTGCCTTCTGGCTCTTTAGAATTTATTCCGGACAACAGTGATTTGAATATTTAAAATTTTTGAACATCTGTCAATTAAAATCAATAGTAAAAAATGAAACACAAAAAAAACAAATTAGTTGCAATTCTCTTAATCGGAATTGGACTGACAGAAATAAATGCTCAAACAATGTATGTGAAAGAAAATAGTGGAACACAAACTTCTTATTCATTAAGCAACATACAAAAGCTGACATTCTCAACAGGAAATCTAACTGTTCATAAAACCGATAACACTACCGGCGTTTATTCATTAAGCGGGCTAAAATTTTTAAGTTTTAAAGATTACACAACATGGATTAATGAACCGGAACAGAACAAGGGCGACTGCTTTATTACTTACCCAAATCCGACAGACGACTATTTATTCATCACATTATCCGGTTCAGAATACGGGGATGGCAGTATTAGTATTTTATCAATTACAGGTAAAATACTGCAAAGACATAACATAAAAGCCAATCATGTAATCTCCGTAAATTTAGAATCATTACCTCAAGGGATTTATCTGTGTCGCTATTCAAACGATAAAATAATAAAAACAGTAAAAATCATTAAAAAACAATAAATATGCGTAGTATTATTTTATTATCAGCAATATTAATAAATTCGGCAATAAAATTAAAAAGTCAGAACGACACTTTATATCTGATGAAAGATGGGTTTATTATTAACAAACATTCCATTAAGCCAATTGATCTCGATAGTATTAAATTCAACGGAACAGATACAATGCTATTCTTAAAAAATGATATAATTATTAATAAGCAATCTATTAATATTGATAGTATTATTTTTTATCAACCGACCATCGCAGACAGCGGATTTTTTAGCGATACCCGCGATAGTAATACTTATAAATGGATAAAAATCGGAAATCAAATCTGGATGGCAGAAAATTTACGCTATTTACCAAGTGTTGTCGGGCCTGATATGGGGTCATTGTCTACACCATATTATTATGTTTACGGCTATTATGGCACGGCGGTTAATGTTGCAATTACTCAACCAAATTACACTACTTATGGTGTACTGTATAACTGGACTGCTGCAATGGATGGAGCCATAAGCAGCAATTCAAATCCAAGCGGAGTACAAGGTGTTTGCCCTGTTGGTTGGCATTTACCCAGCGATGCAGAATGGACAGAATTGACTACATATATAGGCGGCGAGAGTATTGCCGGTGGTAAATTAAAAGAAACCGGTACGGCGCATTGGAATAGTCCAAATACAGCAGCAACCAACGAAACAAGATTTACAGCCCTTCCTGGCGGCTATCGTTATAATAACAATACCTTTTACTATATTAACAAATATGGTTTATGGTGGAGTACGTCCGAAAGTAGTTCAAGTAATTCGTATTACAGAACTATGTATTATAATTACAGCAACATTTACAAAAGCGATGAAAAAAAAGATTTAGCCCTGTCTGTTCGTTGTATCAAGGATTAATAAACTGATACATTTGTTAAAAAACATCGAAACGTTTAAACGGCATATAACTATTAGCAGTGCTTAAACTACTTATACTTTCGATGATCTGAATCGTTTTGAAATTCGCCACTAATTATTGACCAATCAATTCAAATAGTTCGTCTCTTTACAATTACTTCTATTAAATAAATTGGGATTATTTTTAATCGTCATAAAAAAACCTAACATAAACCATACGGGCTCACCAACAACCCAATATCTTTCTATCTTTGTCGTTTAATCATCATGTCCTGCCCCATAAAAAAATACCTGATTGGTCTGCTTCTGCTGCCCATTGTTGTTTTCTCACAGTTCTATGAAACAGGACAGGAGCCGGCATCGGTGCGGTGGAAACAAATTAACACACCATCATACCAGATTATTTTTGCGCAGGAAAACGAAATCGAAGCGCAAAAATTAGCCAACATTCTGAATTATGTTTATGCAAAGCTAGAAAAAACAATTGCGCACCAATCTAAAAAAGTAAGCATTCTGCTTCACAGCCGGTCGGTAAAATCAAACGGCGTGGTGGTATGGGCTCCGCGCCGTATCGAAATATTCACTCTTCCGCCCCGGGATATTTATCCTCAGCCCTGGCTGGAGCAGCTCGCATTACACGAGATGCGTCATGTGATTCAACTGGATAAGCTTGATCAGGGACTCACTCATCTGCTGGGATACCTCCTGGGTGAGCAGGCCGTGGGTGGTATCAGTGGTATCATGCCGCTGTGGTTTTACGAGGGCGATGCTGTTTGCACCGAAACAGCATTGTCGCTCTATGGACGTGGTCGGCAGCCATCGTTCGAAATGGAATTGCGCGCGTTGGCAATTGATAAAAATACATCGTATAAATATGATAAGGCAACCTTCGGTTCATACAAAAACTTTGTTCCTGATCATTACCGCTACGGATACTTGCTAACGGCTTACGGACGATGTCACTACGACTCTCTGCTCTGGTCTGATATGCTCTCCTTCGTGGCGCGAAACCCCTATATGATAGCCACCTCATACTTCGGCTTTAAAAAACTGACCGGCCTGTCAAAACGAAAATATTATAATAAAGCCATGTCTTCCATTCGTGATCAATGGAAAAATTCTGCAACAAATTATATTATGCGCGTCGACAGTGTATGGCCGGTACCGGAAAAAAAACAATATACTTCATATCTGCTGGCACAACCGGTGAACGACTCTCTGCTTCTTGCTGAAAAAAGCACACTCAGCCGCATAAAACAATTTGTGCTGATCACTAAAAACGGCACTGAAAAAATTCTTCATATACCCGGCAGATATTCTTCTGGTCAATTATCACATAGTAATAGCAAAATAGTATGGAGCGAAGAGATACCCGACAAGAGATGGCAACACAGGAGCTACTATGAAGTAAAATCAATGAATCTGTTATCCGGAAAACGCGAATCCCTTACAAAGAAAAGCCGTCTGTTTGCTCCTGTTCTCTCGCCATCGGCCGATACTGTGGTTGCAGTGCAAATGGATATTAAAAACCAATGCTCGCTTGTGTTTATTGATGTTCGAACAAAAAAAATTACCGACACTATTGCTGTTCCGGGAAATGCTTTCGTTCAAACCCCATCGTGGAGCAATAATGGACAATTCATTTATGCTGTAATGCTTGGCAATAAAGGCAAGGCGCTGGTTTCATATCACGCTAAAACAAAAAAATGGGATACTCTAATAAATTTTTCTTATGCCGATATCCGCTTTCCGGTTCAGCACCAAGAGCTCATTTTTTATGTTGCTGATTATTCGGGAATTGATAATGTATTTGCCCTAAACCCCTTATCTGGAGATACTTTACAGGTAACCTATTCAAAATTCGGTGTTTATCCTTTTATCGCCTTTGCGAATAGACATGTTTTAATCTATTCTGATTATACTTCGGATGGTTTTGTGATAAAACATTGCTCTATTAGTACTCTTGACCATCAAAAAATACCAAAAACAAACAGAACGGGCAGCGGCTTTGCTGAAAAACTTGCATCACAGGAAAAATTTGTTTTGTTTTCTGATAGTATTACTCAAAAAAAATATGAAACTACCAGATACAATAAATTTGATCATCTGCTCAAAATCCATAGCTGGTCGCCATTCTATTTCAATTATCAGTCGTTCGAATTCAATGAATCAAGTCCTTCGGTGGGCGGCTCATTGCTCAGCCAGAATCTTCTGGGCACTATGGTGGCATCATTCAGCTATCAATACTTCAGGGGAATCAATCATTACCGTCCGGTGGTGACTTATAAGGGCTGGTACCCGATCATCGAATGGTCGGCCGATATTCAGCCGCATGCTGCTGTCCCCGGTTATCCCGGCTATTTTAATAACGAGAACAGTCATACGGTCCGTACGTATGTTCCCTTCAACATCAGCCGAAACCGCTTTCAGTCGGCGCTCACACCCGAATTATCGTGGTCGCAATTGTCAACCACTGGTTTTTATTATACCAGCCGTATCAATTCCGATCAACAAAACACAATAAAGTATGGCACAACCTATTCGGTATACGAACGAATGGCACACCGTGACATACTGCCGCGTATGGGCTTTGTACTGGATGCTGACATCAGCCGGTCAATTTTCAGTAACAACCGCAACGGGCTAATCGGCGCTGTATCTCTAACCGGTTTTTTACCTTCTGTATTCCCGCATCATGTACTTAAACTTAAGGCCGGCATACAAAAAAATTTCATGTCATCGTATCTTTCTCTTCTGTCCTCGCCACGCGGCTATGGCTACAGGATCTATGCGGGCCGTTATCGCATCTATTCGGCCGAGTATGTTTTCCCCCTGCTATACCCCGATGTTAATATCGGATCGTTCTTTTATTTTAAACGCATACGCAGCGCCCTGATCTACCAGTATGCACAAATCGAAAACGGGTTTATATTGTCAAATGGCAGCACTTTGCGCTCCGATCCTGAATTATCATCGGCCGGTATCGAACTAACCACCGACATGCACGGTTTTCAGATACCCCTGCCAATTAACACAGGCATACGGTACACCTGGTTTAAAAAAACACAGATCGGATTCACAGAATTTCTTCTTTCTTTTCAGATCAACCCCTAACTGTTTGCGCTAAGTCGGCTGTATGCAGAAAAATAGTTAGCTTTGCCTGTAAATAACCAACTATGCATTACAATTATCTTTTACAAATCATGACTGACGATACTTATCTTGAAATCCTGTTTAAAGCCGGATGGATACTTGTACCAATACTATTCATGTCGGTTGCAGAAATTTATATCATCATCGAACGATGGATCGTGGTTGCTCAGTATTCGAAAAAAAACAATACGCTCACGCAGGTAAAAAAACACCTCGAAACAGGCAATATATCCGCCGCCTTGCAGTTTTGCGAATCACAAAAAAATCCCTCTGCCCGAATGCTGGCTGCCGGATTGAGATCCATCGGACAGCCCATTCAGGATATCGAACAGGCCATGGAAACCGAAGCCCTGAGACAAACCGATGAGCTGGAACACAATATGTCTTATCTCGGCATTATTTCTACTGTGGCCCCCATGCTTGGATTCTTAGGAACAATTTTTGGTGTTATAAAAATATTCTATAATATATCACTCATTGACAACATTAGTATTGGTGGCATATCCAGCGGATTATACCAAAAAATGGTTTCATCGGCAGCCGGATTATGGGTAGGTATTGTAGCGTATGTGGGCTATCAACTGCTCAATGGCGCCATCAGCCGAATTACCATACGTATGGAAAGAGACGGCAACGAATTGATTGGATTTCTGAAAACAAAAAAATAACGGCCGGCCTAATATGTCTAATCTAAATCAACAATTAAATATTAAATTAATTAACCATCAATAATCTTAAGATGAATACAATACACATGGCTTTGATTAAAATTATTTATGATCTGATTTTTTGTTGTGACTAAAAATGAAATTACGCAAAAAATATAAAACCCCAACCGAAGTTTACACTGCTTCTCTCAACGACATCATGTTCTTTCTGCTGCTGTTCTTTCTTATTGTCTCTACGTTGGTCAATCCTTCTGTCATTAAGCTAATGCTGCCTAAAGCCTCGTCTAATGAGCAAACACTTTCTAAACAGTGTATTAATTTGTCCATCACATCCGACCTTCATTACTTTATTAATGACAAGCCGGTATTATTTAAACATATTGAACCAACCCTCGTTTCACTTATCAAAAACCCTGCAAACACAACAGTAATTGTTCGGGCCGACCGTAATCTGCGATTGCAGGAGGTAGTTCAGGTTCTTGATATCGGAAATAAAATAAAAATCAAAATGATTCTTGCCACACACCGCGACTGATCATGGCTGTTATTTTTTGTACCTTTGCATAACCATCAATTCACTGTATGAGCGGACAGGCAACAGTGTTAAAAAAACTAAACAGCAGCGCCTTTCTCGGCACGCTGGCAGCACACCTGCTGCTGGCCATTGTTTTTGTTACATACAAAGCTGGTGATCTGGATAAAAAATTTCAACAGCGCACCATGATCATTAATTATGCCGGCAACGAAGAAGAACTCGACCGCAAGATGCAGGTGGCTGAACTGAAAAAACGGATCATGCAGCAACAGCTCACAGCCGAGCAACTGAAAGACGAAATCAGCCGGTTGGGCTCGGCCGGACTAAAAGATGAACTCAAACGGCTGGCAACTGATGAACTACAGAAAGATCTCAAAGATATACCGGTAAACGTAGGCGGCCGCATGGGCAAAGTAAACGAAGAACTGAATCCCGACAAGTACCTTAAAAATTTTAAAGATCAGATTGGAATAAAAGATCCCGAAGAACAGAGCAATGCAGCAACAGCCCAACGCACTGATGCCGGAAATATCGGCATTCAACAAACCAAGCCGGTTGCCAATACCGCTAACGAACAAAAAGAAAAGTATTATCAGGGTCCTACAACTATTTCATTCTCACTGACAAATCGTAATAGTCGCTATATGCATATACCCGTTTACCTCTGCGAGACCAGCGGAAAAGTTGTAGTTAATATCAAAGTAGATCAGCAGGGCAATGTTGTAGCTGCTGTTGTCAACGTGGAAAAAAGCGAAGTGAATAATCCCTGCCTGTTCGATGCTGCCGTTAAATCGGCCTATCGGTCCCGCTTCACATCCGATTTCAATTCTCCGTTAAAACAGGACGGATCTATTGCTTACACCTTTCGCCCACAACGCTAATCATATAAATTTGTTTTTTATTTTTTTTTGCTGTATTTTGCAAAATAAAAATCATATTACTAACTAATTTATTTCCCTATGAAACCAAAATTTAACCCCATGACAAACACGCATCAACATGAAAACACCCGGACCACTCGTTCTGTTGATCATTTCCGGACAAAATTCTTCATCTATGGATTTCTGCTTATCTGCTTTTTCTACGGACCATCAAGCGCACAAGGCCCTGTGGCAAACTACTCGTTCACCGGTGATGTGACAGATGGCAGCAGTAATAACCTCAACCTGATTGGAAATACGGCTACTGCCGCAACCGACAGATATATGGTGCCTAACTCATCATATCTCTTTAACGGATCATCGAATAAGATGGAGGCGCCGCCATCGTCATTACTCGATGCGCTCGATGTCCTTACCATATCCTGCTGGATAAAAAATACCGGAAATACCGGCGAACGAAGTATTATTGAAAAAGGCGGCCTGTTTGGCGAAGGCCAATACGGATTATGGATACAAGATTCATTACCCCGGTTCTGTATTGCCGGCAGCGGTATCCGGCGTTGTGTTACCGCATCAGCCGGAATTGCGACCAACAATTGGACACATATTGCCGGAACATTTAGCGGCGCTATTCTGAAACTCTTTGTCAATGGCGTCCTTTCGGCCCAGGAAAACTATTCAGGGCTGATTGACGATTTCCCCGGACCTCTCACTATCGGAGCTGACCCTGCAAACTCTGCCTGGTTCAATGGTAATATTGATGAAGTTAAAATTTATAGCCGTGCAATTTCCGAAGATGAAATCGAAGACGAATTCAGCGTTACCCGTACCGATACATCTATTGTATCTTCCAATTTCACCTATGAGGCAATATCCGGGCTTAACTACCGCTTCAAAGCTGCTTCCACAACAAATATTATCAATTACCTCTGGTCGTGGGGCGATGGCCGTGATACTATTACCAATCCACCCCTCGGACGAAATGTCATCCATCATTTCCCTGTTTACGGAAGATATAATGTCTGCCTTACAACACTTGATAACAGCTATAACCGCGATTCATACTGTAAAACTATCTATGCTCAGGATTTGGCCATGGGCGGTTTAACCACCGATACCATCAAATTTGATGTCGGGTCCATAACTCACGATACTGTGCTGGGGCAATATACCGTTGTACTCAACAACAAGATGCCGGCTGCCTTGATCTCCGGTACCCGTATCTGGTGGGATTATGGTGATGGTCAAACAGATACCCTCCCTAATCCCGGCAATCATATCTATAAACGTGCCGGTATCTATAAAATCACAATGAACGTCAAAGGACGAATAACCAATATTACTTATACCTACAGCCGTTTTGTGCGTGTGGGATTAAAAAACTGCCGTTCATTTTTTGATTATGCAACCTACGATTTAAACAATAGCATTCAGTTCTTCAATAAATCATCTAAAAATGCCGACCGCTTTTTTTGGGCCTTCGGCGATGGCGGTTTCTCTACACTCCCCGCCCCAAAGCATTATTACCCTTTCCCAGGTATTTATAATGTTTCACTGATTGTTGTTGACACTGTAACCAACTGTATTGATTTCTACCGCGAAAAGGTCAATGCCGGAAAAGTACCCTGCAGCGCCCGGTTCGACTATTTTGTGGACAATGCAACCGATAGTGTGTTTTTCAGCAATGGAGCAATTGGCAATGCCGATATTATTCATTGGGTATTTGGTGATGGTACTGTTTCAAACAATCCGAATCCGGTACATAAATTCTCAAAACCAGGAATCTACAATGTTGCACTCACTGTAGAAAATATCTCCAAAAACTGTATTGACAGAGAAGAAGCCAAAGTGCTGGTGCGCAACCTGGAAAAAGATGTACAGGCCGATTTCTATTATAAAGCCGACAGTTTAACCGTAAAATTCACCGAGTTGGCTATCGGTAATGTAAAAAAATATATCTGGAATTTTGGTGACACGACCATCGCTGTAGGGAACCTCCCTGAAGTGATTCATACCTACCAACAACCGGGGCCATACAATGTTTGTCTTACTGCCATCAACGACAGCAACATTACCAGCACTATCTGTAAAAAAATACTGCTGAGCGGCAACATTCTTAAAACCTGTCTGGCCGACTTTGTATTCACCGTGGACAGCATTACAAACCGTGTCTCTTTCCTCGATAAATCATTCGACAGGCCTGTAAGCTTCGTATGGGACTTTGGAGATAGTTCAACCGGCTCTTCCTTTAATCCCAAACATATTTATGCCGATACGGGGCTCTACAAGGTAAAATTGAGCATTGTCACACGTAATAATTGCAAAAGTACAAAATATGCTTTAGTCAATGTACATGGAGCAAACCGGCTCAGAGCCGGCCTGGTTGCTATTGCCGACACAACAAAAAAACGCAAAGCATCGGGTTATCCCGTTGATTTTGTCGGCATAGCCCACGGCGATGCGGCTAAACTCAGATGGAGCTTTGGCGATGGTACCGTTGACTCCACTACGCTTAATCCTACACATTATTATCCTGCTACCGGCAACTATAATGCATGTCTGGAAATTTGGGACCAAATTACCGGGGAATATAGTATTGACTGTGACATCGTGCAGGTCGGAACAACTAATATTAATGAACCCGACACACTTTTATCATCTTCCGGAATATCTCTGAATATTTACCCAAATCCTGCTTCAGGCGCTACTGCCATTTCGTTTACACTACAAAAACAATCCGACATTCTGTTAACCGCTTTCTCTCCTGATGGTTCAGTTGCTGCTGTAATCGAAAAAACCGTTTTGCCGGCAGGTAAACATTTAATTAACTGGAGGGTTGATGGCTTATCCGGTATCGTTATTATTCAGCTTAAAGCAGGGAACAATATCTTATCTCAAAAACTGATTATTCAATAGCGATCAGAATTGTTTTTTAGGGGTAATGATGTCTGTTATCATTACCCTTTTTCGTTTATGATAAATATTGCCGTAAACTTTCTCTTTGTTTTTATTATAATCCATAATATTTTGCAAACCCAATTTTTTATTCCGATAATCTTAAAGGTTTAATACCGATTGGACAAATGTATTAATCCACTATAAATGAAATAAATTTTAATTCCAGATGATTTAAAACTTAATATAATATCTTAATAAAGTATTTTTTGCAAATTAAACATCTAATAATCAACTTATTAATTAACCTGTTATCTATCAGAAAAAATATTTTTATAAAACCTCTGAACTAAAACAAAAAAAACATAAATTAGCCATTTGATAAGTAAACAATCTAAACCCCCAATTATATGAAAACAATCCAACTATTTTTAATCTTCATTTTTACCGGTATCGCTATGAATGCTCTTGCGCAGCCGGTTGTATCCGGGACAGTTACAGATGCAAGCTGTATATCATGCCCCGATGGTTCAATTGATCTTACGGTGACCGGCAGTAACCCTCCCTTTATGTATTTGTGGTCAACTGGTGCTACTGTTGAAGATCTGGTAAATATTTTGCCCGGACCGTATTGGGTTACAGTGACGGATGCCATGATGATGACGGATACATCAATGTTTAACGTCATGGAGATGAGCAGCGGATGCATGCTTTCTGCATTCTTTAACAGCAGCATCATGAATACATACCCCGACTCTGTTGTGTATGAATTTATAGATATGTCAACCGGTGGAACAATTGGTTCTTATTTCTGGGATTTTGGTGATGGTTATTATAGTAATGTAGCTAACCCGAATCACGCATTTACTGCGGATGGATTATATACCGTTCAATTAACAATATCCGACCCGATGATGACTTGCTCGGATATCCATTCCGAACAGATTAACATTGATGTCCCCAACGACTCCTCCGGTGGTTGTATGGCCTCCTTCTCAACCTCTTCAATTGCGGCCACAGGAAGCAGCAAAAATGACGGCTTTATTGATGCTTACTTTTCCATGGGTCAGCCACCCTTATTTTTTGTACTGAAAACTATCGTTGGTTTCCCTCTCGATTCATCCGGTGGCACCGATATGTTTATGTGGACATTCGACAGTATTTTCCCTGGCCCATATATTGTGCATGCATGGGACCTGAATGGCTGTAATTTTATTGATACTGTCCTCGTTGCATCCGATAGCTGCAGCGGATTCTATGCCGGCAGCGACTCTTCGGCCAATGCCAGCGGACCGGGAATGTCCGATGGGCTGATTCGTATGTACACAACTGGTGGTACCGCGCCTTTTAGCTACTTCTGGAGCAACGGGCAAACAACCCAGATGGCTGTCGGCCTCGGCGCCGGTCAACACTCCGTAACTGTTATTGACGCTAATGGATGTGCTTTCTATACAAACTACTTTATTTATGAAGACGGATGTATGGACCGATATTTTAATTACTCCGACAATTATATCAATAACCCTTCACCTTACAGCAATGACGGATCTATACGCATTGACAGTATCGCCGGCTCTCCCAAGCCCTATTCTCTTTACTGGGACGATATGTCAACTGTTAATCCACGCGAAAATCTGACTGCCGGAATGTATTATGTTACCATCACCGACGCCGACGGCTGCCATGTTTTTGCCAATATCGAACTCTTTACTGATTTCGATTCCTGCGATATTGTGGCTAACTTCTCTTTCTCCCCCATGCAAACTTTTCCCGACAGTGTAATCTATATATTCAATAATATGTCTACTGGTAACTTCAATGCTACCATGTGGAATTCCGGCGACTGGAATTCATTCAATCAAAACAGTTTTACCACAAATACTGTTTTCACCTATTACCGTGATGGATTCTATGATGTAACTCTGGTTATTTGGGATTCGCTGGGTTATTGTTATGCAAACATCATTAAAACAGTTCAGGTGGATATCCCGAATGATTCTTCTGTCGTTTGCAATGCCAACTTCAGCTACGCAGTGGTTGATGACGAAGTAACCCTGACTAACATGTCGGCAGGACCGGGTAGCACTATTTACTCCTGGGATTTCGGCGATGGAACATTTAGCACTGCTACCGACCCCACGCATATCTACGCGAAAGATGGTTACTATTCTATTTGGCTGTTAATCTATGACACCGTCAGTGGTTGTATGGATAATCTCTGGGAGAATGTTTATGTTGATTCGCCATCCGACTCCACCGTTTCGTGTTTTGCCGATTTTACAACGGTGATTAATGGAATGTCCGTTGATTTTAACCTGATCGCTTCCGGTAATGTTTTATATGCATGGAACTTTGGCGATGGTCAAACATCAACCTTTGCAACTCCCAGCCATACATACGATTACCCTGGCTATTATTATGTTTACCTGACAACCTACGATACAATTACCGGTTGTGTTGCCTCGGCATGGAAGGATATTGCTATTATTAACCCCAATGATACAATTCAACCGGTTAATGCTCTATTCTCTTATTTCATCGAACCGGGAACTACCCGCGTTGCTTTTACCGATAATTCGATTGGTAATGCCACCAACTGGTACTGGACATTTGGTGATGGCACTTTTGCTGAAGACAAGAACCCGGTTAAAAATTATTCTTCTGCCGGCATGTATACTGTTTGCATGTATATTTACGACTCAATCACATGGGTCATGTCATCCGAATGTAAAGACCTATCCATCGGGTCGCTGACATGCAATGTCAAAGCTGGCTTCTCTTCATTCATCAATCAGGCCAATAATTCAGTTGCTTTAACCAATCGGTCTCTCGGCTCAAATAATTCCTATTTCTGGAACTTTGGCGATGGATTCAGCTCTACAGATGTAAATCCAACATATATCTATAGCCGACCGGGATTTTACATGATCAGTCTTTCTGTTTACGATACAACCAACTTCTGCACTGATTATGCCTATGAATTCATTCAGGTTGGTACCAGCAACTGCAAGGCCGACTTTGAATTTTCAATCAACACCTCAACCAAAACGGTTAATTATATCAATAAATCAAATGGCGCCGGTTTTTCATACTGGTTCTTTGACGATGGTGATTACTCCTATGATAAAAACCCGGTGAAAACCTATGCCTGGGGTGGCCGGCATTTTACCTGGCTGACAATAGCCGATAGTATGGGTATGTGCTACGACTATATTGAAAAAGAACTACAAGTTGGCATCATTGAGTGCAGCGCCGAATTTACCTATCATATTAATCCGGCAACAAAAACAATGTATCTCACCAGCAATGCTCTTGGCGACAGTTTATTCTATTACTGGATTTTTGGCGATGGTGAATCGTCTATGGAAAAAAATCCTGTTCATACTTTCTCTTATGATGGTCTGTATACCATATATCTTTCCGTTTATAACATGCTTACCGGATGCCTTGACTACACCGAACAAACCGTCCTTGTTGGAAGTATTGGCAATGATTGTGAAGCCGACTTTATCTACATGACTGAAAATGGAACAAGCAACGTTAAGTTTACCAACAAATCGCTTTGCAACAGTACCCAGTATCAATGGCAATTTGGCGATACATCGGCTGTTTCAACGGATGAAAATCCCGAACATACCTATGCCGATGGTGGCTATTATAATGTTTGCCTCTGGACCAAAAATGCAGCTGGAATTGAAAATCTGACTTGCAAAATAATTAAAGTAAATCCTCCGGCTAATCTCGACTGCTATGCCGACTTTTCGTTTATTGTTGATTCGCTGACAAAAAAAGCAACCTTTACTGACAAATCATACGGTAATCCTACCGTATGGAAATGGTATTTTGGCGATGGCGATTCGGCCTCCACGACTAACCCTGCGCACACTTATTCGAACAGGGACTACTATGTTGTACAACTCAACATCACTAACGCCGCTGGTTGTTCAAGTACGTCTTACCAGATTGTTAATGCCGGTACGCTTGATTCACTCTACGGACAATTTACTTATGAAAAAGGCCCTGCCCGTAAAGCGTCCGGCTATCCTGTTGATTTTGTCGGAATTGCTCATGGTGATGCAGCTAAACTCAGATGGAGCTTTGGCGACGGAACCTACGACTCGGTATCTAATTCGCCTACTCATTATTATGCTACAACCGGCAACTATAATGTATGCTTAACAGTTGAAGATCCTATCACTCTGGAAAAATCAACATCGTGCCAAATCGTGCGCGTGGGCAACACCACCGAAGTAGTTGAATATACCTCTGGTATTTCTGCCACATTGCTCAATTACCCCAACCCGTCTAAATCCATTACCAATATCATTTACTCAATTAAAACCGATGGACTGGTTGAACTGGCTATTTATAACACTAATGGTACAAAAGTTATTTCGCTTATTAACACGGTTAAAAAAGCCGGATCATACAATCTTGCTTTCGATGTAAGCAATCTGACTAATGGATTATATCTGTTACAATTGCGAACTGCTGATGGTATTGTAACAAATAAAATGATTGTTGAATAATTAAACGTTTATTCCAAAAAACCCCGGTGTAATAGCCGGGGTTTTTTGTTTTATACAGCTCCGCCAAAACATATTCCTTATTTTCTGATTTATACAATTATCCGTGCCATTTGTGGAAAAAACGCTATACCGATTATACAAATGGAATAGTCTGCTGTAAATGTACCATCGATAATAGCTCATTTAGTATACTTTTTCAATCTATTGAAATCCGGATTAAATCATAAAATGACAAATATCAACCATTTAAATACTTCCTGCATAAATATTTTACCGTACATTTGTTTTACAAAAATCAATTTTATGGGTATACGTTTTCGGATACTTACATTGGCGTTAATTCTGCTGACTGCAATAAACAGTAAAACACAAAATTTTTATAGCGCTCTCAACTTCGGTGGTAATGATAATGATTATGGAGTAGACATTCATGCATGCGACGACAATACTATATACATTACAGGCACTTTTAAAGGCGATTCAGTGGATTTTGACCCCGGCCCTGCTGTTTATTACCTCCATTCTTTTAATCAATCCGTTGATATCTTTATTGCCCGCTATAAACAAAACGGCGAACTGATGTGGGCAAAAAGCATTGGTGGCGACACTTCCCAACTTGTAAAAACAATGGTGGTTGATGATGCCGCCAATATTTACATCGCCGGCCGATTTTTCGGTGTTGCTATTGATTTTGATCCGGGACCTGCAACAGCGCTCCGCAGCGCTTCCGGTACAACCGATTTTTTTATTGCCTCCTACGACTCTTCAGGCAATTACAGATGGGCGCACAATATCGGCGGATCTTCACTCGACGATTGTAATTCAATTACCTTCGACCTTAATGGCAATCTCCTTATAACCGGTACCTTCCTGACTTCCGCTGTTGATTTCGACCCCGGAACTAATATAGCTACTCTCAATGCTTTAAATGGCGAAATGTTTATCGGCTGCTATGACCGAAATGGTAATTACCTGTGGGCAAAAAATACCGGCGGATTAAATATTATACCCAGAAAAATACGCACTGCTGAAAACGGAGATATTTATATTACCGGTGATTTTATGGGCACTAATATTAATTTTGACCCGGATACTACAATATTCACCATCAGCTCTGCCGGCGACTGGGATATCTTTGTTGCACGCTATACTCCGGATGCCTCATGCAAATGGGCTTTCCGCGCCGGCGGAACCGGCCAGGATATTGGTTTCTGCCTAAAACCATTTAACCACAGTATCTATATTGCCGGACGGTATAATGGCAATAAAATTGATTTTGACCCGGGACCCGATACTGCATACCTCACTTCGGTCGGACTAAATGATCTCTATCTCGCCAGATACGACTCATCCGGCTTACACGAATGGTCGCTTAGCATTGGCAGCAAAGGATTTGAAGCAGCACAAAACATCGAAATAGATACCTCTCAAACCATTTTACTTTACGGAAACATAGGAGATACAATTGATTTTGACCCAGGTCCCGACTCCCTGATTATTGATAACACTTCCGGTGTCTATTTCCTTGCCCGCTTCGACACACTCGGCAACCTGATGCAGGTGGGCAATTTCGGTGGCGGACTGGTATATGGAACTGCCCTATCTGTTAATAAACAAAACGAAATTTTTCTCACCGGTGCTTTTGCCGGTGACAGCGCCGACTTCCACCCTCATCCTTATGACACGTTCCTGTTGCATAGCTTTGGCGGGCTCGATCCCTTTATCGCCCGCTTTGCCCCAGAACCGGCAATGAACATTTTTCCGGAATTTAACCATGTCTCATGCAACAAGGGTAATAATGGCGACATCAGCATAACAATCACAGGAGGACGGAAACCCTATTCACTCACATGGAACAGCGGCCAATCAACATCAGCTATTAACAACCTTACAGCCAATTATTACAAGGTTTCTGTTACCGATTCCCGAAATATACGACTGCAAAGAGGCATCCTAATCACTCAACCAGACCCATTAACCGATTCCGTTCTTATTACTGAAACCTGCTCCGGATTTGCCGATGGCAGCTTATCCCTTTTTCTCTCCGGCGCTACCAAACCTTATCTGCTTCTTTGGAACACAGGCAATACAACAAGCTCACTGAATAATCTTTTTGCCGGATCATACACCGTTACTGTTACCGATAGCATAGGATGTATCAACACCTTACAATATTCTCTGGCAAATTACAACGAGCCCATTGCCGACTCCATCTTTGGCCCCTCTGCCATTAATGGCGGTGATACGGCTTGGTTTTATGTTCAATTGTTACCCGGTTCTTCAGTAATCTGGCGTATCTATACCGGAACCTATATGGCCGACAATAATGATTCGATACAGATTATAATTCCTTTATCCGGTTCACTGCATATCGAAGCACAGGAACTAACTGCCGATGGCTGCCTGAGCGACACTCTCCAAATATTTATTCCGGTTACCATTACCGTATCCAGAACTGTTACATGCAATAATATAATCATTTTTCCAAACCCTGTCTGCGAACAACTTTTTATTAATCATCTTCCGGCCAACGAAACTACAATTACACTTTTTTCATCTACCGGTACAATTTTGATGAAACAAACCATAAATGTAAACACTGCTGTTATTGATATGGAAAATATCATTCCGGGTATTTATATCATCGAACTGACGGTCAATGGCAGTAAACAACACAAAAAAATCATCAAACAATAAACCCTGTCATCCGAATTCATTAATCTTTTCTAGTAATTGTTGGTCGAGAATCTCAACATCTTTCCCCGTTATTGAAATTATTTTCTCACGTTTGAACTCATTCAGTATTCGCACAGTATTTTCCTCAGAGATAGACGAAAACTCTCCCAGCTCCTTGCGTGTCAGAAGCAGGGTAAAACGAGTACTTTTATAAAACCGTGTCAGATAAAGCAAACTTTCGGCCACACGGCCCCTGATCTGTTTCTGATTTAACGAAATAATCTTGTTCATAATCAGCTTTACCGATTTGCCAAAGGCCTCATTCAATCCCATAAGAAAATCATGATTCTGCGCATATAACGTCTTCAATACTTTCAGATCAATCATGCAAACATGGCATTCTTCCAGCGCCTTAACCGAATAAGAATATTGCGGTGATTCAAAAAATGACAATAAACCAATATAATTATGCGGCCGGAGGATATATAAAATAATATTCCGGTTATTATAACCCTCGATAAACAATGTTGCTGTCCCTTTCACCATGTATATAGCGTGCGTAACCTCGGCATTCTGCTTACAAATCAGCTCATGCCGGCTGTACTCTGCCTGTATGGTCTCAAAATTACTAATGTCAGCGCCTTGTGATATTAACGCTTTATGCACATCACATTTTATGGTACATCCGCGGCAACTGTTTTTTTTAATAAATTTCATCGTTGATTTTTCACGCTCTCAAAGATAAAAAAAAGCTGCCCTGAAACAATGTTTTTTAGCCATGCGAATTAATATGATTAAATAAACTTAAAAATTAAAATAACCCCAAACAGGTATAAAATTATTTTTCCACAATCAAGCATAAAAAATCATACCTATTCTTAAATTCTTTAAATCATGATTCAAACAATTTGTCAAAAAATGAAAATAATATTAACTTTGGGAAATACCTCCTTGAAAAAATTTGTGCATCTTATCCTGAATACATACAGCATATGGGTTTTAATCATTCACCTTCTTTGCCGGCAGAAGCAGTTTGAATCTTGTAATTCCTTTTTCGCCACGCCTTTAAACAAAATACTGCATTAATTAAGATTGTTATTACTTTATCCGGTATGTTACCATCCGAACCTTCAAATACCATCCCTATATTTAATACATCGGTAAAAAACCGTGGCACTTATCTTGTTTTTGATGTCGAAACAACAGGACTTCCACTACGCAACCAGGCAGAAGTTCACGAGCATGCCAACTGGCCACGGGTGATCCAAATATGCTGGTACCTGTTTGATACCGAAGGAAAAAAAATCAGCATGCATAACCGGTTTATTCGTCAATCCGCACCCATTCCCGATCCCTCAATCAAAATACATAAAATAACTAATGATTTAATCCGGGAAAAAGGAGAAGAACCCCGCGCTGTATGGAATGATTTTTTGCACGACCTTGAAAACTGCGACTATATTGTTGCTCATAATATAGATTTTGATGTCCCGGTTATTGAATCAGAACTGCACCGTATAGGAATAGAAAATCCCTTTGCCGGCAAACGAAAAATGTGCACTATGAAACTGGGTAAAGAGATTGCGCGTATCCCGTCAGACGATGGACACGATTATAAATATCCAACCCTGGAAGAATTATACAACTGGTGTTTTATGCGGCAATCCAATGGAAATATTATTTCCGGCTTGCATAATGCACAAATGGATGCTGCGCTGACTGCAAAAATATTCTTTTATCTGCTAAACAACGGATTTATTCATCCCGGCCTGTCTACACGTGAGGATTTCCGGCTGGCCGACAGTCCGGCCGCAAAACAAAAAAATAATTTCTTCTGGCGCATTATTCTACCTGCTCTGTGTACTGCCTTACTCTTTATTCTCACTATATTTTTTATTATCATTCCCCGCTACAAACAATCAATCATAAATGGTAAGCGGGAAATGATCAGAGAACTGACTTGCACCGGATGGAGTATTTTGCAAAAATATGAGCAAGACGAACGAAACGGGCTGCTGACACGTGAACAGGCGCAACAAACAGCCATCAGCCGCATTAATTACCTCCGCTACGGACGCGAGGGAAAAGATTATTTCTGGATTACAGATATGACACCGGTAATGTTAGTTCATCCCTACCGTCCCGACCTGAATGGTAAAGACCTGCAAAACTTCACCGACCCGCACGGTAAAAAACTGTTTGTTGAATTTGTCCGTGCCGTAAAAGACAATGGGCAGGGCTATGTTGATTATATGTGGCAGTGGAAAGATGATTCTACACATATCGTTCCCAAGCTGTCATTTGTAAAAAAATTTGCTCCCTGGGGCTGGATCATTGGTACCGGTATTTATATCGAAGATGTCAAACACGAAATCAGATACCTTACAGCGCGGTTGCTCATGCTATCGGTAGCCATAACCGTACTCATCGGTCTGCTTTTGTTTTATATCACCCACCAGAGTTTAATAATCGAACGCGACCGCCGGACTGCTGAACAAAAGCTCCGCCGATCTCGCGAAAAATATAAAACACTTGTTGAGGCCACAGCCGATGGTCTGCTAATGATTGTTGATAACAAGATTATGTACTCAAACGAAAAAATATCATCCATTACCGGCCGGTCATCTGATGAACTGTTTGGACAACCGTTCCTGTCCCTTCTTCATCCCGATACACCAACTGATATTCATAATCGTTTCATCCTGCCTGACATATCCGCCTCTAACTACGAGGCCGTATTCAACAATTCAAATAATCAGCCGGTCGAAGTGCTGTTGTCGGTATCTTCCGTGATCATATCCGGCAAGCCAGGAAAAATAATCACTGTAAAGCAAATCGGGCACGATCAGAAAAATCCTTATACAAAGGACAACTTGCAGCAACTGATTAGCCATACACATATCGGTTTTATTCGCATACTTCTCGATGCGCGGGGAACAGTGATTTTTGCCAATGCTCCGGCTTTTCGTATGCTCGGATTTGATACACATTCAGCCATTTCGGGTACTTCGGTACTCGACTATTTTGCCGACCGCAGCGACCGTAATTATTTTCGCACTCAATTGGTGAATGATGAATTTGTTCAGGGAAAAAAACTTCGGTTGAAAACATGCACTGGTCATACCGTGTGGGCGTCCGTGTCATTGATCGTCAATCGGATTGATGGCCGAAAAATGTTTTGTGACGGCATGATCGAAGATCTTACGCCTTTTATCCAATACGAAGAATCGCTTGAAGAAGCAATTGTCAGGATGCAATCGGCAGGACTTGCCTCTGGCCAGATAAAATCATCCGATGGTTCCAATGCTGTATCTGCCGCATGGTTCGGTCAGTCATCTCTCGATAAGGCCGATATTCATGATTTCTTTTCACGGCTTACTCAACAGCTCACACCACTCATTCATCAGTCCATTCCTCCAGCCATAATCGGAAAAACCATAGCTGCCGAAACCAAACGACTAACTAATCGATTAATTGAACAGGCCATAACAACCATTGGTCCGCCGCCTGTACCATTTGCATTTATTGCCTTAGGAAGCGAAGCCCGGGGCGAACAAACCTTAGCAACCGACCAGGATAATGCCATCGTATTTGATGATATTGCTGAACCGGATATTGAAGCAACACACAAATATTTCATCCTGCTGGCAACAAATGTTTGCAACAAACTCAACGAATACGGATTTCATTTCTGTAAAGGAAACATCATGGCTTTTAATCCGCGCTGGTGCCAACCCCTCTCTGTCTGGAAAAAATACTTTACTGGCTGGATCTATACTCCGGAGCCACAAAACCTCCTCGATATTTCCATTTTCTTCGACCTCCAGACAATCTATGGCGACAATCGTTTTGTGAGCGCGCTCAAAGATCACATACATACCGTCAGCAATCAACGAAGCAGCTTTTTCTATATCCTAGCCGATAATAGTTTAAATATTAAAACCCTTGTTCCATTAACCGTCAAAAAAACCGGAAATGAATTATATGATCTGAAAAAAGCCATCATTCCTTTTACCATGTTTGCCCGTATTTATGCTCTGTATTATAAAATAGAAACAACCGGCACTCTGGAGCGATTAAAAATCCTTTTTGAAAATAATCATCTCTCTTCAGATGCCTATGACGGCTGCCGGTTCGCCTTTCAGTTTCTGATGAATTTGCGGTATAGCCATCAACTGGCGCTCTCCTCCTCTGGCCTGAAGCCCAACAACCTGATTGACCTGCAATCTATATCTGAGTTTCAGCTTTCCCTTCTGAAAAAATGCCTGTCGCACATTCAACTTCTACATGCAAAACTTACTATAGATTTTAAGAAAAGCTTCTGACGCTATTTTTTTTAGCAAAAATGATCTGATGCTATCCGGGAAATTCTATCCCCAGCAATGTAATATCATCAATAATTAATTTCGCTTTTTCGCCGGATAATGAGAAGCGAATAATATCTTGTATATTAACCAAAATATGATTACTGTTCGAAAGAGCATCTTCAAGCAAACGCGTACCCGTTTCCATCCCCTTTTTCCCGATAACCTCCACAATGCCATCGGTAAAACACAACAACTTAGCCGGGCCATCAATAGTTAAAGAGCCAAGTTTTACAATAGGAATTTCTTCCAGCATGCCCATCGCTGTACATCCCTGATTAAGAAAAGTAAGCCGGCTTTGCTTTTTTTCATAAAAAATGGGGGGATTATGACCCGCATTAAAATATTCCAGCACATGGGTTTTATAATTATAACGTCCTAAAAAAAGTGTTATATACCGGTCGCCCTGTACATTTTTTACAACACGATGGTTTAATATTCCTGCCAGGTCGGGCAGCGATATAGTTGAAGTTAGCAATGCCCGCAGGTTGGCCTGAAAATTTGACATCAGTAATGCGGCCGATATTCCCTTGCCTGATACATCTGCAATACAAAAACCCAGTAGATGATCATCCAACTGGATAAAATCATAATAATCGCCACCAATTTCAAAATGCGGCTGATAATATGCAGTACAAAACACGTGTTCGTTTTTAGGCAATGATTGCTCATCAGGAATCAACATATTCTGCATCTTTGAGGCAAGTTCAAGTTCACGCTTTAATGCCGCCTGACTCAAACTCTCATTAAACAGCCGGATATTTTCTGCTGCAGTAATAATAATATTCGACAAGGTTTGTATAAAATGCAAATGTTTAATCGTAGGACTAATCCCCTCAAGATCTTCAACAATATCACCAATCAGCACATAAGCTATGGGAATGTTGTTATTAAAAACCGGTATAACAATATCGAACCATTTGAGTGCCGGATTTGGAGATGCGGTTACAAATGATATATCGGTAAATACCAGTAGGTCTTTCTCAACACTTACCGGATGAATCACCGGCCCGCGTGTGTATCCGTAATTCAGGATCTCTTCCCAAAGTGTTCCGTTATACTTAAAAATTAGAATCTGCCCGATATTCAGATTATTCACCAGAATATCCTGATACTTGTCAAGAAGATGTTTGATAGACAGGTTCTGATTTATGGCCTGCGTTACTTCAAGCAACAAATTAAGCTTGAAATTACATTGCTTTAACCGCTTCGACGAGCCGTCAATAATGGCCATAGATACATTGTGTTTATCCTTTTACCCGTTCAACATAAGTGTAATCACGTGTGTCAATCCGCACCTTTTCACCACTCTCAATAAATAATGGAACATTAACCTGTGCGCCTGTTTCAACGGTTGCGGGCTTAAGTGAACTAGTACTCGAAGTGTTGCCGCGTACCCCCGGCTCGGTATAAGTAATTACCAGTTCAACAAAAGCAGGCAATTCGCAGGTCAGCGGTGTCTCCGTGTCGGCATGATAAGTAATTTCTACATATTGTCCTTCTTTAAGCAAATCAGGTGCTGTAATCAGATCCGGCTGCATAGTAAGCTGTTCAAAAGTTTGCTCGTGCATAAAATGATAACCCGTATCGTCTTTATACAAGAACTGATAGGGCCGGCGCTCAACATTGGCAATGGTAATTTTTTCGCCTGAAGTGAATGTGTTTTCTATCACCCTGCCATTGGTTAAACTTTTCAGTTTGGTGCGCACAAAAGCGCCGCCCTTGCCCGGCTTTACATGCTGAAACTGAACCAGAGTATACAAATCGTCTTTAAACTCAATACATAAACCATTCCGAAAATCAGATGTGTCTCCCATAATAATTATTTAGGTAACAAAGATAATAGTTTTTTTTCACCGACTACGCTACTTATGCCCAATGATGTTTTTGCGCGGAATAGTCGCAATAAAATCTTTAAGATAATATGGTTCAAAATAGCCCGTATCCTCATATTGCCCCTTATAAAACAATGGTGCAACCAATACAGGCATATCTTGTGCCAAAGGTGTTACCCCTTCAAGAAAAACAGCCGAGGGATGACTAATTATAGTCCGGCATTTCTCTGCGCCCGGCCCGAAAAAATAAATCCTCTCCCCTGCCGGCCAATTACTATATGAATTGATATCAATTACTTCGGCAATTATTTCGCGTACCGGAGCTAATGCACTATCATACACCGCTGAATAAACTTCCATCCTCCGTGCATCAAGCATAGGACACAGGAAGCCGGCAGGCATATTATTTTTTTTAAGATACTGAACCAGAACACGGGCAGCCATAATCTGAAGCGACACAACAGATAATAACGGGATATTCAACGCATAACAGATACCCTTAGCCGCCGATACCCCTATGCGCAATCCGGTATATGAACCCGGTCCCCGGCTTACTGCAACTGCTGATAACTGATTAAAATCAATCTCCGACATCTGCATCACTTCACGGATTAAAATTGTTATTTTTGCTGCATGCGACAACCCCGTATCTATACTCTTAAAACCGAGAAGACGATCATCGTCCGATACCGCAGCCGAACAACCCGAAGAAGATGTTTCAATATGTAAAATATATGACATCCGTTAGATTAAATCATTAGATCAAATAAAAATATATAAAATAATCATTTTTATTGGTTTATAATTTTTTATCTAAATCATTTTTTTAATGGAAGAACGTATTGAATCGTATCTGTCATTAGCCACTGTTTTTTACCGGCGCGATGTAAAATACCGTACAATTACCATTAAGCTCGAAGAATTGAAAGGCATTATTGTTACCTTTCCAAAGCGAATGAGTTTTAAAGAAGCCGAAGCATTTGTATTTGCCAAAGAACAATGGATACAAAAACATCTGACCAAAGTACGGGCAATTGAAAAACAGTACACTATTTTCGACGAAAATACAAAATTCCGGACACGCGACCATAATTTGCGCATAAAAACACATGACAAAGCCGAATGCAAAGCAAGAATTAAAAATGGTGAGATATTAATCTTATATCCTGCAACAATGAATGTCAAAAATAAACAAATTCAACTTTTTATTCGTCGAGCCATCGAAGAAACATGGCGCCTCGAAGGCCGTCGTTATCTTACTGAACGGACACAACAGTTCGCCAATCGCTTTCAGTTATCGTATGCCGGAATAATAGTTCGCAATACAAAACAACAATGGGGCAGTTGCTCGTCTGATAATAAAATTTGTTATAGTTTGCACCTTATGAACCTGCCACAAAACCTCATTGATTATGTTATTTTACACGAACTAGCCCATACCAGACATAAAAATCATAGCCATAACTTCTGGGCATTTCTTAATCAGCTTACCAGTAATGCAAAAAAACTAGCGGCTGAACTTGAAAATTACCGCATTGGTATTTATTAGTCAATCCTTAATAACTCAAAATAACGGAAAAATTTAATGGTTTAGATGATTTTACGGTTAAGTTAAAAATGAACAAAATAAAATCTTTTTCGATTTTACTTAGTAATTTTCTAAAATTGAACGCTGTTGCAGCCATCAACGAGTTAATTTCATCACCGATTCTACCTTTCAGGTAATTCTTTGCCATTCGGCAATCACTTTTTATGTGGCCGATAATGGGTTCAATGGCTGCACGACTTCGACATTTCTTTCTTTTACGATTCTGTAAATAGACCGAATTTTCTTTTCTGCCTGGTATAACGATCTCTGTTTCATCAATCATTCTTTTCACTTTATATCCTCTGTCAACAATAGCATAGTCAAATTTCATTCCGGTTATTTTTTTTGCATAATCAAGCGTCGGTTTTAATGTGATGGTGTCATTCGGATTACCCTTGAAATTTAGTACACCTACAATGATATTACTTTTAGGAAGCATGGCTAACGACACTTTTGACCCAAATTCATATTGTTTATGTGCTTTACCTTTTGCAATACATGATGTTTCCGGCTCGTGAATGCTGTATATTTTATCCCTGTCAAATCGTTGTTGCGCAATAACAGCTTTAAAAATTAATAATTCCTGACGATATCGCTGCATCTGATCTTCAACAAATTTCCGTTCCAAATCTCTGACTATGCGTCCGGCCAGTGTCTTTAACTTCCGTTTCGACCGATCGGCCTCCTTTTTCCTTTTCGGATGATGTGCAAAGCGTTGTAAAAGCAAAAGTGTTTTTACTGTTCTTCGATAACTCTGACGTAAGACAATCCCCTCGGTTTTGGCAATTTTATTGCATTTCCCGATAATCTTGCAATATAATTTTACATCGGTTGGAAATGTGATGTTTTTTTCTTGTACGGTTGTATCAACAATTACTTCACGCTGTCGTTTGATTGTCTCCCCATGCAAATCAATGGACAATTTAAAAAGCTTTTCTACTCCTTCGGTGCCTATGCGTTTGCGGAAATGCACCAGATCACTCGGGTCACAAGGCGGCCTCCATTGAAACTCTACTTCACCACAGAAATATTGGAAATAGGGATCACGCACCCATTCGGGCATGAGTGTTTCATCTCCCAGGTTATACATTTGCTTTAATAAAAGTAAACCTATCATTAACCGGATGGGTTTCGCGGGTGTTCCTGTATTTGAATACAGGGGCGAAAAATCTTTTTCAAGCTCACTCCATGGAATTCGTTCTGCCAATAATACCAATGGATGCGAGGGATTGATAAACTGTTTTAAAACCGGTTTAAATAAATTAAGCTGGTTTTGATTGGGTGATTTTCCTATCATAATTCTGCAAGTTTTTTTAACAAAATTCGGCTTTTCTTGCAGATTTTAACGTGTTAATCGTAAAAAGTTATTAACATAATATGTTCATTATCAACAACTTAAAATCTTATTAAGGATTGACTA
>Ga0101944_10002866_pt1 | contig 26132 bp, 22 predicted proteins | sample DewCreD2012metaG_FD_75245 | JGI IMG/M metagenome (GOLD analysis project Ga0101944, IMG submission 75245) | Hot spring sediment bacterial and archeal communities from British Columbia, Canada, to study Microbial Dark Matter (Phase II) - Dewar... ... | reverse complement strand
CTGCGGCCCCAACCCCTCCGAATTCGTCACACGCACGGCGCTCGCCAATACCATCCTGGCCAATTTACACGGTTCCGCAAAAGACACGATAACGCGCGCAATTCGCGAAAAACAAAACACCAGGCGAAATCCTCACCAAAAGCGCTTGACGGCCGCCGGGGACCGTCGGCTAAACTCATGACTGTTGAGTAGAGAAATACATACGGGATAACCATCCCAAACTGGTAGTCAAGTTACGGGGCATTGACACGCTTGCCTGCAGATTAAGGCTTTAACGTGGCTGAAGGCCGGATGTGGAAGCGAGAGAGTCTGAGTCGTATGAGAAAGATGCTAAACTTATGAAGGAATTGGACCGCAGTTTGTTTGGTAAACCTGTGACGGTGGGGGATTTTCTTGGGCGCTGTCTGGACAAGATGTGCCCGTCGCTCGAGGCCATGAAAGAATGGGATCGGCGAATCCGGGAACTGGTAGATGGCGATATGCTCGCTGGATCTGACAGGACCAACGCGGGCGAGGATGGGGATGTTATTGTGTCCAAGGCCAAGTCCCGGGGCGCGGGCGGGATAGGGAGCAAGGCCACCTGCAAACCATCGAATCTGGGCGACGCGTCGAAACCCAATTTCCCGCCGCTGTATGTTCGTTACTGGCGGACGGGGCTTTATCCCCGCGGAACGGACGGGGCCATTCCGCGATCCAGCCGTGTCATGCGCTTTGCCGACAACGCGCCGGCGTGGTTTGTCATGACGCGGGCCTTTGGTGGCGGGACAATCTCGGCCGCCGCTTGGGCCAAGACCCAACACAACCTTCCCTGTTCGTTCCATGAGGCCGTCAAGGTGTTGAAGGGGGACTGCCCGAATCTTCAGGGATGGTATGTCGCCCATATCTATGGACTGAACAACCGGACAAAACCACCTCAATGGGATGAGGCGGAGGTCAACCGGCGCTGTCTGAAGTTCCTGCACCCGCTGAACATGTTCCCGTTTCCTTGTCCGACGTGGGCCACTCGCGACACAAAGCAATACATGCGCCGCCTGGCCGAGCATCCCGATGTGTTGAGGTGGGTGTTCTGCTACTATCTGGATCGTTACGGTGATCTTTATCGCGAGTTCACTCAACGAATCAATGAGCAACCGCTCGCCAACTGCGCCGGGCGGCCGCAACCCCTGGCAATGCCGCTTGAGCCGCCCGATGATTCCTTGGGCGCAGGCTTTCCGTCCGTCGCTTCCGCAACGTCGGCTGCCCCGGCCGGGGTCCGGAGTCAAGCCATCGGCATGGAGGACTCCATCGAGGAAGAGGAACGGCTCGACCAGCGCGCCGCGACCGTTCCGACGGATTCAGCGCAGGTTGCCGGGCTGCTGTCCTTGATGGGCATCCCCCGCATTTCCGCGAAACCGGCGCACGGCTTCCTTCCCGACGGCCGGCAGGTGGCAGTCTGGAAAGCCACCCGCCTTCACTTCAAGCGCGCGCCCATTGACAAACTCCAGTCGCCCGACGATCTGATCATCATCCGGATCGAGCCGACGCCGAAGAGCGTCGCACGCGGCTACAAGAAGGGCTGGTTCGTCATGACCAAGGGCGAGTTCAACCGCATCCTGATCGGCATCCAGAAGACGAAATCCTGGGCGGACCCGGTGAAGGGCGAATACCATTACCCCAGTCCTCCACATTATCTCGGTCCGTTCTTTATGCAGTAGCCGGAGGAGAAGCGCCATGTCATCTTCGCAGCCAGTCCAACGTCCGATCCCCCCGCCGACCACGGCGGCGCAGGTTCTTCAGATCATTCAGTCCGCCGGGACTCCGAACGCCTCGAACGGCCCTTTTTATTCATTCGGCTTCACGGAGGCGCCGGAATCGCCCATTGTCCTGTATCTGCCCGACGGCCGGCGGGTGGCGATGTGGACCAGCACCCGCCTGCATTTCAAACGGCGCCCCATCGAGGAACTGCAAGCCCCGGATGACCTGATCATCATCCGGATCGAACCCACGCCGCCCAGCGTCGCGCGCGGCTACCAGCCGGGCTGGTTCGTCATGACCAAGGACCAATTCGACCGTCACCCCGATATCGTCCGGATACGCCAGAAGATGTCCTGGGGCGAATACGGCGCCCACAACTACGTCCAGCCCCCCAAATTCATGCCCGGCTTCTTCATATAAGATGTAGAGGACGCTCGGAGTCCGCAAAGGCCGGCCTCCGGCGGTCTTCCACAGACTTTCACGAAAGGGGAACGGAATCATGGTCTCAGGAACGGGCATCGTCATTGTTGAAGAACGCGAGCGGGAATTCGTCTATCGCAAGAAGTGCGAATCGTGCGGCAACGCGGAGTGGTCGACCACCACCCGTTCAAAGCCCACGAAGGGTTCGATCATGAATGACGCTTTCACCTGCCCCAAGTGCAAAAATCGGCAGAACATTCAGATATTTGGATGATCCCTCGCGGTCGCCCGGCCGGGGGCGTTGGCTCTCATCGGGGCGCAAGAGAGCCCACCAACGCCTCCGGCTGACCTTCCCGGCGACTCCGAGTGAATCCCGTGCCCCCAGAATCTCGACGGTTCTGTCCATATGTTAAATGGAGGCCAGTAAGACGCCTCGCGAAGCAAGGACTCCGGCGGCCCTGATCGTCGCCGGGGAAAGAACCGACGAACGAAAGGAGAAACTCAAATGCCAGGAAAACCCAGAATCTCAGAATCCGCCCATTATGCCTTCGTCTTCAGCTTCCTGCCCTTCCTCGCGATGCGGTCGGGCAGCCGATGGCTGCTCTTCGCCAACGAAAACATGCTGGACGACATCCGCCAGTATGTCGCCGGATACTGGGACGAGTTCACCTCAAGACTGTCCGAGCCCCCCGGTTTCACCCTGGACGACATCCGGCTCCACGCCTTTCCGGACCTGAAGCGGCCCCTGCTGATCTTCGAGATGCCCGAACCGCCAAGGTCGCCGCTGGCCCACTACGTCGCGGTCGCGCCCGGGCCGGATTTCAATCCCGACGCCTTCCCAATGCTCGATTTCGAACAAGTCCCAAGGATCGTCCGCCTCTTCACGCTTGAGAAGATGCATTTTCGGCCCAAGCGCATCCGCCGGCGCGACATCCGCAAAGCCATTCTGCGCAAACACGCGGCGGCGGCCGGCGCCGCGCCGGGGGATGAATCCGGGCTGGACGGACGCGTGGGCGCCGGCGACGATGACAGCGAACCCGGCAGCGTCTTGTGCGAGGCGTTGTCCAGAGGCCACATCAACCACGGCGTTCGCCTGAATCCCTCCATCGAGAACTTCCGCAAGGCCATCGCCGAGGCCTTGGAGAAAGAACAGATGCGCCATAAACCAATGGACGAGGAGGACTTGTAGCGGAGTCGCGCTCATACGGTCAGCGGCGACCGGCCGCCGGTATCGGCCGCCGGACGGGACTCCAAACGGATGCCCAACCGACCAGGCCACCCAAGCGCCGTGCGCAACATGTAAACCATTGCAAAGCGGATACTTCTGCAGAAAGGATCAAGCAAACATGAATCGCGAAATCCAAATCGTCGCCCATCGTATGAAGGACCTGAGCTATCTGTGCCCGAAGTGCCATCCCGGACACGAGCAACAGACCTGGTTCGACGTCGGAATCCAGCCCAACGGCCCGGCCAAGCATTGGGTCTGCCGCGCCGCAGAATAGAAAGGCTGGACTCGCTTCCGGGAAACCACCCTGAAATGCAAATCCTGCGGCGGAACCCTCCATCGCACACGCCCCTGGAGCTTCCGGCGGACCTCCGAAGGGCGGCGGATAAGGCGCGGATTCGCCTTATGAACCTGCTGCAGACCGCGATCCGAGTGATATCGTAGGCCAACCGGATTCCTTACGGCACAAAACCTGAATGCCGCCGCCCGGATCGGCCAACGGGCGCGCAGAAGGTTCCAGCCCGCGTTCTCGACATTCTGGTTTTTTCTCTTGATCCAGCGGCCCCAAGGGCACAATTATCCCTTGCTCGTTGGCGAAGCCTTGGGACGACAAGCCAGTCAGCGAAGTGGAGGCCCACTCAGTATGCGAGGACGCGCAGCCAAACCGCAGCCAACCAAGCCGGATTTCCTTCAAAAACTATCACTGCTGTCCAAAACGTTTTGAATTCGCCCTATGGTCCTCTGAATTTCTTTGAAAAATGACACATGATTCCGTCCCTCGAAAACTGGGTTCCCCCCTTAGGACCGCGCCGGCTGTCCAAGTCCCGGAAGGTTCAAAAACAGCTGTTCGCCGCCGTCGCCATCGTCCGGGGGCGGGTCGAACGGGTTGTCAAGCCACTGGCGCAGGTCGCGATAGGTCAGCAGATTGATGCGCAGCAACGCCGCCAGGTTCGACAGCGACCACGCGGCCTTGGACAGGTAGTGGAGGAACTTCAGCAGGAGCATGGCCAGCAAGGCTGTCCAAATCTGGATGCGCAGCGCGTTCTCGCTCGTGCCGACGAACGTCTTGACCTTGAGCGTCTGCTTGAGCGCCTTGAAAAACAGTTCGATCTGCCAGCGGTCCTTGTAAATGTCGGCGATGGTTGTGGCGCCCAGTTCCAGGTGATTGGTCAGCACGACGATCTCGCGCTGATTCTCCTCGTCCCACACGACGACGCGCCGCAGGAAGTAGGGACACTTCTTCTGGGTCTGAGCCCCGGCCAGTTCAATGATCTGGTCGGCCCGGATCGAACGGTTCTGTGGCACGGTCTGTTCCTCCCGCACCGTGTAGTCGGCGTTGTCTTTCATCCGCGTCACGAAGTAAACCCCTTCGTCGTGCCACTGGCCGAACAGATCGTAATCATTGTAGGCCCGATCCATCACGACAATCGACCCCGCCTGCAGGCGCAGGCCTTCGGCGGCAATGCGGTCATGGCGGCGCGCCTCGGTGATGAGCACATACGAGGGCATGTAGTCGCAGTGGTCGAGCAGCACGTGGACCTTGATGCCGCCCTTGGCGCGGCGGAACTTGGCCCACGGAAACAGCGACAGGCACAGCGAAATGGTCGTCGAGTCCAGGCTCAGTAGCTTGTTCTTGAAGCGAAAGCGCTTCTTGGACGCTCCGAGCATCCCTTGGGCGCGGAAGTGGCCGAGCGTATCGAAGAACAATTCTTCGTAAATCTTGGCCGGCCGATGCGCATTGGCATACGACAGCGACGAGCGCTTCGGACCCTTGACCACGCCCAAATGCCGCAGTTTGCCCAGGCTGCTGGCCAGACCGTTGCAGATTTCGCGCAACGAGTCGGCGCGCGCCAGATGACAAAACAGCATCGCAACCGTCTGCATCCAGCAGGTGAAGCCCTTGGCGTGCTTCTCGCCCTCGTTCCGAAACACGACACGGTCAAAAATCCTCGACGGCACGTGCTGAAGCAGTTGACCGAACAAGCTGATTCCCTTCATGATCTGTCTCGCCTCCTTGAGTGGGTTTGCGTCATCGTTACTGTGACGGTACGATCCTACGCAACCCCCCCAGGGGGGCGCTTCAGTTAAACGCGGTTTATTTTGGACAAGAGTGAAACAGATTCATACCGTCGTGCGCGCTTAACGTCGTGACCGCGTGATCTTCGTAAGAAGCGCTTGGGCGTCGGTGTATTGTGGATGCCTCTGGACCAGTTCCGCGAGGATGGCCGCGGCCTCGCTTTTCTCGCCCGCGCGATGGAGATAGAACGCCAGCGTATAGGCGTATTTTGGCTCGTCGCGGCGCAGTTGCGCCGCCTGGCGGCAAAGTTCGATGGCCTCGCCCAGTCGGTCTTCGCCCAGAATGACGGCGAGGTTATACGCCGCCTGGGCCATTGTGGGATCGGCCTTGAGGGCGCGGCGCAGATGGCGCTCGGCGGCGGCGAGATCGTTCTGCTCGGCCATGAGGAGGCCCATGTTGAAGTTGGCCGCCGCGCTATCGGGGGCGATCCGCAGCGCGCGTTCGAGGGCCTGCGCGGTCTTGCCGGTGTCTCCCATCTGGGCGTAGGCCATCGAGGCGTTGACCATAGCCATGACGGCCTGCGGCTCGAAGGTCAGGGCCTTGTCAAAAGACGCGACCGCCTCGTTCAATTCTCCCCGGCTGAGGTGATAGTTGCCCAGATTGTAATGCGAAGTCCACTGGTCGGGCCGCGCCATGATGAAGGCCAGATACTCGGCCTGTCCCCTGGCAAGTTTCCCGGCGGCGTCCGCAGGCAGACGCTCGCGCGGGTATTCCACCAAGCCCGCCGCCGCCCGGATGCGAACCAAACGATAGGAATCGTCGAGGGCGCTCAGCAACGCGGGCCCTGTTTCGGGCGTCGGCATGAGCGCCAGCGCCTCGGCGGCGGCGGCCCGGACCAGCGGCGAAGAATCCTTCATTGCCGCCATCGCCGCATCACAGACGCGCCGGTCGCCGGACGCCGCAACCAATCTCAGCAGCGACGCCGCGAAGATTTCGTCGCGATCCGGGCGCGCGATGTATTCGAGCATTTCGGGCAGCCGCGCCCATTGCGCCTTGCGCGCCGCGGCGATCAAGCCCGCCCGCTCCAGGACCGGCGCCTGATAGTCGCGCGTCCGCCATTGCCGCACCGTCCGATCCGCCCAGGCCGCGTCCTTGTCCTCATCGGTGTGGCACAGATTGCAGGCGTTGGGCGAGCCGAACGCGAGCGTGGCGGCGGGCGCCGGCGGCAGCATCGAGTGGTCGCTGCGATTCATGCGCGCGAACTTCGTCATCGGCATGTGGCACGAGACGCACTGGTTCGCGGGGCTGACGCGCTGTCGTTTCCCTGCGTCCACCACGTCCACCGCGTCCACCGACTTCTCATTCTTATGCCGCGTGTGCGCGGGAGGATTGGCGACGTGCTCGGCGTGACACGGCAGGCAGGCGCCATTGACGTTTTCGTTCTGGAAGCGGTAGCGTCCGCTGGAGGTGTGGCAGTGCATGCAGTCAAGTTTGCCGGACTTGACGCACGGACTCAGGCGCCACGACGTGAACGTGTAGTTCTCGCCGAGGTCGCGCCCATCGGGATAGTAGTCGGCGTCTTCAAGCGTCACGAGCGCGAAGTGGTCATGGAAGCGGTCGCCGGGCGTGAAGGAGGCCGTCAGGGCCGTGACCTTCGCATGACAGCTCGCGCACAGGTCATTGCGCTGCGCGACGGTCATCGTTTTTGTGCTGATGATTTTCAGGTCTGCGAGAGGCTGACCCTTGGGCGTGGCGCGGGCGATTTTGTTATGCTCCTCGCCGGGGCCGTGACACGCCTCGCAATTGATGCCCGGCTCGCGCCACGTCGTGTGATACGTGTCAGACTTCGCGTCGTAGTTGGTCGAGAGCTGGCTGACGTGGCACCCATAGCACGAGGCGTTGAACGTATAGGGCCATTCCTTCCAATGGACGGGCTGCTCGGGCGTCTGCCCCGGAATATGCCGCACGCCGCTGGCCGCCGTGTCGAGCCATTCCTTTTTGTGAACGTCATAGGCCACGGGCAGCGTCTGAAGCCGCCCCTTGTCCAACAGCGTGAGAAAATAGAAAACGTTTTTGCCGCCCAGGACGTGTTCCATGCGATAGGCCTTCGTGCCGGCGCCGGCGGTCTCAAGGACCACGCCACGCTCCACGTCGGCGCGATACGAAGTCTCCCCGATGGCGATGGCGGCCGTCTGCGACGTCAGCCGCGTTGCGGCAAACGCGGCCGTATAGGGCTGCATCGCCAGACCGTGATGCGACGTGGACCACAACTGATAAAACTTCTCGTGACACTCGCGGCAACTGACCGATCCCGCGAACTGCGCTCGTGCCCCAGGCGACTCCTGTGAATGCTGGGCGCGCGCAGCAGGAATGGTCAACGTCACAGCGCTGCCCACCAAAAGACGTCCCGCGATCAACCGTATCCGACTGAAGTTAACCGACATTGTGAAATCCCATCTGCGAGAAGTGGACAAGAAGGATTACGCATGACCGTTGCGCCTGTCATCCTCGCCGCCATGCCTCCACGCTTCAATGGAATAATAGAGCGACAGTTTACGATTCCATTGACTGCGTCTCAATAAGCCCGAAGTAATTCGGGGACGGTCATGAATTCGGGGACGGTCACCGAATTCTCCGCATCTGATTTCTTTTCTTGCCATCAATATCAGGCCCCGCATGTGGCTGACACACAGTATTCAAACAGCTCCTTCTTGGAGTTTCTCTTGCGGATGGTCTTGGTCTCGATGCTGTCATAATCCAGCGCGCGGAAAACGTCGGCGTAGAGTTGTTCGACGGGAATGAGTATATCGTAAAAGGTGGAATTGCCGACGATGTAGTGGAGTCGGGCGTGGGGGGAGAGGATTTTGCGCAAGGCGGCGAGGTGTTTCCATATATCCTCGAAATACTTGGCGATGTAGTTGGCGAGGAGCGGGCCGTTTTTGGCGTGTGCGTCGGCGACCTGGGCGAGCATGGCGTCGAAGTATTTGGGAAAGGCGGCGCTGCCACCGTTGCGTTTCCATTCGAGGAGGCGGCTGGTGGCGGCGCCCCAGGTTCCGCCGATAGCCTGCCAATCGAGTTCGCCCGCCTCGCGCGCTTCCTTAAGATAATCCAGCCAATACATGTAAGGGCGCAATTCGCGGATGTAGGAAATGCGATTGGGATAGGGTGGAGAGGTGACAACCAAATCAAACAGATTGTTGATGTCGCCCTCGAAAACGGTGTCTATGGCGCGGGAGTCGCCGCCTTTCACCATTGGGGACTTCTTGGGATTCCATGCGGCGGAGTCGAGGATGAACTCCAGATCGGCGGCAAAGGCGCCGGAGTAATCGTCCACGAACGCATCCTGTCCCGCGAACAAATCGTCGGACGGCGCGTCATTGAAAGACATGGACTGATGATTGAAGGCGGCGTTGGACAGGTCTATGAGCGTCCGGCAAAAAGCGACCAGCAAAAGATCGCGCGACTTGGAACGCCCATGCGATTCGGCGTCGATGGCCGCCTTGAGGGCGCACAGATGACGCAATGCTCTGGGGTTCCACCAGCGTTCGATGTTGTGAATGTTGGGCGGCGGAACGGGTTGAACGTCGCCGCGCGAAACCCTCTTTTCGATCCTCTCTCCCATCTCGCGGGTTTGGCTCACGATGTGATCGCTGTATCGCGCCGTCTTGACTTGTCCGAACCAAACCAGAAACGGATTAATCTCGACCGTGGCAGCGTCGAGGCCGTGGTAGCCCGCGCACAGGGCGGTCGTGGCCGTCCCGCAAAAGGGATCGAGAATGCGTGCGCCTTCAGGCGCGTCGTCAAGGATTTCATCCACGATCTTGACCGAATAAGCGGGCGTCAGGCGCAACCAGCCATGCCGCCCCATGTTGCGGTTGAACTTGTGAGTATAATCGGCGCGTTGCCGGATTTGTGGCGCTGCATCAATCATTTCGCCTCCAACAATGCGCGCAACACTTCATTAATCTCACGATGCAGGACTTCGCTGTTTCTCTTGAAGAACGCGGCGAGATCGTATCCCACGACAGAGCGCATGAAGGAGTAGGTGGACTTCATGGGATCGTCGGTGTCTGCGGAACCGACCAACAGGAACCATCGTTCCGCGCGATAACGATAGGCAATGTCGTCGTCAATCTGCGTCGAAAGAATCAGCGCGCAGGGAAGATAGGAGGCCGCGTAGGCGGACGCCGCGTTTGAGATGTCCGCATTCTGTCGCTTCGAATCCTTACTCTTGTATCCCTGGCGGACCTCGAACACGACACCCGTCAGAGAACGGGCAATGCCGGGATCGACGTCGAGGAACTGCGCGGCTTTTGCAATCCACGTCTTGATTCTCTTGCGAACGGGCGCGGCGGCAACTTCATTCAGGGCAATGCGGCCATCAAGGGTCAAGCGCCGATTGCGTCCACGCGAGGCCGGAACTTCGTACGACCACTTCGCTGATTCTTCAGGCAATCCCAAGCTATCCTGCAAACTACGCCGAAACAATCGCTCGCAACCGATACCAATTTGGCGATAGATGCTTGTCATGCCTCCGGCGGCTTTGTGGGCAGCATACAGCAAGGGATTATTGAGGCCAAACCAACTGTAAAACGGGTCCGCGCTGTAAAGATCCTGAAAGTCCTCAAGCGTCAATCCCGCCTTCGCGCCTTTGCCAAACTTCGGCTTGTATTCGGCGCATTTTCGGATTGGATCGAGGATGATCTTAAGATAGGCGGCGTCTTCAGCAAGGGGCATGATTTAATTCTCCACTGGGTCCTCGCACTCATCTCTTCCGCGTGTCACTGTGACGCTTGGTTCGGATTTCCATGCCGTCGAAGCCGGCCTTGAGCCATGCGATGACGACGTTCTGGGGCTGGACAAGGGCGTCCGGCCTTTTACCACAACGACACGGCGACACGACGCGGGCACGGTTCTCAATCGCCCCTTGCTTTGTGCCGCCGTGTCGTTGTGGTGAAAGGGTATCGAAGGCGGCACATCGATCGTGCTTTTCGGCGCCGACGCCGAGGCGTGCGCCGAGCGTCGCCAACTGCGCCTTGAAGTTGTCGTGAAGCGTTGGAAAGTCGCCTTCCCGTCGCGGGACGAAATCTGTTTTGGCCATGCTGTGATCCTCCAAGATTGGGTTGTCAGTCCTGTACGGAGCTATCGCAAACTCCGGGTGCAGGATAGGGCGGGGCGGGAAGGCGGGGCAAGGTGAAAGTTGGTGAAGGGCAGGGTTCAGGGTTCAGGGGGCGGGGAGCGGCGTTTCCGATTCTCGGTTCGTCAGTAGGTCCCGGCTGCCGGACGGGACCCAAATCGGACCTCTGCGGGCGGGGTCCAGCCCGGCAGGCAGGACCTACTGACTTGTTTGAGGGCCGTGTTGGGCGTAAGTCTTTATTTATTAGACTCCCGTGGGCTTCCACGAATCGCGCGTGGGCGCGCACGCGTCGCGCGTGGGCACGCACGCGTCGCGCGTGGGCACGCACGCGTCGCGCGTGGGCATCCACGGACCATGCGGGTACGCGTTCGCATCCTGTGTGGGCACGCACGCGTCGTGCGTGGGCACGTACGCGCCGTGCGTGGGTGCCCCCGCCTTACACGACCGCACAGGGGAGTCGAACATCCTATCGCGTGGTTCATTCTGATGATGGGCGGTCCTAAATGCCGTCCGTGCGCGGGGCGCCGGCTGAACGGGCGGTCATCGAGTCGCGCGCGTCCATCAGGGGTTGCTGCGTCACCTTGATAAAGCCTCTGGGACTGTCCAGCGAGGCGATCAGAGCGATGACCAAGGCGAAGGATACCGCCAAGATGGGCCGCGCCCTGGAGCGTTTGGAGCCGGCGATGCCGGTTTGATAGCCGACGCCCATCATGCCGAGGATCATGATGCCGATGAGAACGGCCCAGATTCCGATGTGGATGCGTTCCTGGACGGCGATGGCCACGCGCAGAGCGTGAAGGTCAATGACTTGATTCAGTGATTCGATGTAAAGGGCGGCGACGTCGGAATTCATGTCTTTTCGAGCGTTCACGACGGCCATGTCCCACAGCCGGTTTTTGATGCGGTCCGATTCCAACAGGGCCGCCGTAATGTCTCCGCCCGACAAACCCACCGGGGCCGCCGCCAGCCGCGTTTCGACGTATTCCACAAGAAGGCTTTTGGCCTCGGCGCGGTCAGGTTCCGGGAGAAAGTCGGCTCGCAGCCAGGCCGTCCCAATGGCGTTGGCCTCGTCGCGCACGAGTTGCTTGCGGACGTCGAAGCGGCTGGTGACGATCCCGAACGTGAACGCCAGAATGAAGGCCACCAGGCCCAGGACGGTTGCCGAGATCGCGGCGCCGGGTGATTCCTTTTCGTCGTCGGAGCGGCGGTGGGCGCTCATCCCCAGCCGGTATCCCGCTTCGATGGAAAGGAAGACAAGAACAACCGTCCCCAGGAAGATAGCGGTGATGGGGATAGCATCAAGGTTTATAGTTGCGGCCATTCCAGATGTGGTCCACCGCCTTCCTGTGCTGCGGCGCCGCCGCTCATTGGTTCGCGCAACTACTGCATCGGATACACTTGATTCCAATCGTCCTTCATGCTCACGACGGTCCAGCTCTTGGCCATGGCTTCGTCGAGGCCTTTGTCAAGGCGGCCGATGTGCGACGCGCGGTCATAGGCCCATTCACGCACGGCGTCGGTGTGGTGGATGTAGAGGCAGAAGCGCGGGCCATTGCCGGCGGCGGTCCATTGGAGCATTTGCAGGTCGCCGTCGGAGTTGCCGAACGCCATCACCGGGCGGCGCCCGATGTGATGCTGGATGGCAGCGGGCTTGCCGGCTTTGTCGTCAATGAAGTTGAGTTCAGGCAGGCGCACAATGACCGGCTTGCCGTCGCGCAGCTCGAACTTTGTCTTGATGCTGCTACCGATGACCTGCTCGGGCGGGATGCCATAAACTTGCTCTGTCCACGGGCGCATGAACTCGACGCCGCCGCCGGAGACGATAAAGGTCTTGAAGCCATTGGCGCGCAGGTAGGAGAGCATTTCGAGCATCGGCTGATAAACCATCTCGGTGTATAACCGCTTGCTCACTGGATGTCTCGCCGTGGCGATCCAGTCCTTCACGATTTTCTCGAACTCCTCGGTCGTCATCCCCGCATGCGTGGCCATCGCCATTTCGAGGAGCGCATGTTCGCCTCCGGCCAGGGCGGATTTCACGTCGCCTTTCAGCGCGGAAGCGAACGGTTCCGTGTCCTTCCATTCCGGATGCTGTGGCGCAAGGGCCTTGATGCGGTCGAAGATGAAGAAGGCTTGGAAATACATCGGCTGCTCGGCCCACAGGCAGCCGTCGTTGTCGAAGGTGGCGATGCGTTCGGCGACGGGCACGAAATCCGGCGAGCCCTCTTTCGTCACCTTCTCGATGAAGGCGATGATGGATCGTTTGGCCGTGCCGTCGTTCCACGACGGCAGCGGATCAGCGGCGTGGATGGGGCCGGCAAGGAACAGAAAGGCCAGGATACGAGGGAGGGTCTTCATGGTGGAATAGGCTGGAGCGACAAGCGGGGCGCTCCGCGAACGAAGCGCCCCACCGCACTCCGATTCTTACCTTCCGGTCTCGATCATGCCCTTGATCTGTCTTTCCAGCGTGTCGAGGCTCCAGTCGCCCGGAGTCTGGCTAGGTGGGAACTCCTTCATCGACATCAGGAACTTGCTGGCCAGCGCTTGGAGCGGCACCAGCACGAAGGCGCGGTCGATCATCCAGTCGTGATACGTGTTAGAGTTTTCCTGCGATTTTTCGAAGGGATCGCGGCGCAGGTTGAAAAGCAGCGGCAGACGCAGGTGGACGAAAGGTTCGCGCCAGACGTCGAGCTGGCGCGCGCGGTTTTCCAGGTAGGTGGCCTTCCAGTCGCCGACACGGATGGCGACAATTTCGCCTCCGTCGTTGACGTAGATGAACCCTTCGCGCGGGCACTGGCCGGTCTTGCCGGCGAGGTATTCGCTCAGGTCATAACCGTCGATGTGGTTTTTGTAGCGGCGGCCGTTGAGTTCCACGCCCTTGAGCAGCTTCTCCTTGACGTCGGGCGCGCCAGCGGCGGCGGCGAAGGTGGGCAGCCAGTCTTCATGGGAAACGACGCCGTTGACCGTCACGCCGGCCTGATAGTGGCCCGGCCATTTGACGAAGCACGGAACGCGGAAGGCGCCTTCCCAATTGGAGTTTTTCTCCCCGCGGAAGGGCGTGGTGCCGGCATCGGGCCAGGTGTTATAGTGCGGGCCGTTGTCGGTGGAATACTGGACGATGGTGTTGCCGGCAATGCCGAGGTCGTCGACGAGTTTGAGCAGTTCGCCGACGTGCATGTCGTGCTCGACCATGCCGTCGCCGTATTCGTCCTGGCCGGACAGGCCGATGTGCTCCGGCTTCACGTGGGTTCGGAAGTGCATGCGGGTGCCGTTCCACCAGCAAAAGAAGGGCTTGCCGGCCTCGTGGTGGCGCTTGATGAAGTCCTTGGCGGCCGCGAGGGTTTCCTCGTCAATCGTCTCCATGCGCTTCTTGGTGAGTGGTCCAAGGTTTTCGATGGTCTGGCCGCCCTTGCCGTCGGCCTTGCACTTGAGGACTCCGCGCGGGCCGAAGGTTTCAAGGAAGGTCTTGCCGCTGGCCAGCTTGATGTCCCGCGGGTAGTCGCGGTTCTCCGGCTCCTCTTCAGCATTCAGGTGATAAAGGTTGCCGATGAACTCGTCGAAGCCATGCATGGTGGGCAGGTGCTCGTCGCGGTCGCCCTGGTGGTTCTTGCCGAACTGGCCGGTCGCATAGCCCTGCGCCTTTAGGACGGTGGCGATGGTGACGTCAGTCTTCTGCCAGCCCTCCTTGGCGCCGGGCATGCCAACCTTGGTCATGCCGGTGCGGACCGGCACGCTGCCGTTGAGGAACGCGGCGCGGCCGGCGGTGCAGCTCTGCTGGCCGTAGTAGTCGGTGAAGGCGACGCCTTCCTTCGCAATGCGGTCGATGTTCGGCGTCTGGTAGCCCATCATTCCGCGGTTGTTGTGGCTGATGTTCCAGGCGCCGATGTCGTCGCCCCAGATGACGAGAATATTGGGTTTCTTGTCCTGGGCCTGCGCCGAGGCGAGGAGGCCCAAGACCAGCCCGAAGGCCAGTGCAAGGTTTCTGAGTCTCATGTTTCACACGCTCCTTTTCGGTGCGGTTGGTTTTTACCCGCCCCGGAACGGGGCAAAGGTTGCTTCACGCTGCATCTCATTTCACAGCTGGCTGTCTCTTTTCGTCGAGGCCAAGCCGTTAGGCGAGTGTGCAATTCCGTGGCAGCGGGTCTATTGGACCTTGGTCAAACGCGGCGTGGGCGGGCGTCGTAAGGACCTTGGACTGCGGCTGCGATGGGCAGGCTGGCAACCGTTCAAATCCGGCCAGCTGTTCACCGCCCCGATGTGGCCCGAAGCCGCGGGATTGAGCCTCAGCGCATGCGCACGAATTCCACGTCGAAGGTCATCTGCTGCGCAGCCTGGAAGTATGTTCCGGCCATCTGGTCTTTCGCGTCGAGGAATTGCAGGCAATAGGTGGAGCCGGTATAGTTGACGTCGCGCAGTTCGACGAAAATGGAGAGTCTTCTATCCCGGGATTTCCATCCGGCGCGGGCGACATGAATCGGACGCGGATTGAAGTAGGCGGCATCGAGCTTGCCATCCGGCGCCGCGCTGCGAATCACCAGGATGTAGCCCCCGTCAGGCCGCAACCAGCGTCCGACCAGACGCCCCTGCCCTGCATGATCAGTCTTATCCGGAGACGCCGCCTAGGAAGATACGGGCGGCGCAGACGCTGGTCGAAACGCGAAGAACGTCGAGGATGGCCTTCTCCGCCCAGTAGGCGCGGATGTAGAGGGAGAACGTGCCGCTGGGCGCGGGCAGCCAGTTGGATTCCGGCACGGCGGCATTGGGCTTGGCGGCAAGGAGGCTTTTCAGCGCCCCGTCGGCTTTTAATGTGCGGCCTTCGCCTTGAAGGTGCCATCATCGGTCAGAATCACGCCATTCTGTTCGACGTATTGGTCCCAGAGCGCGATCATAGTTATCGTTCTTTCAGGCTGTTGTTTGGAAAGATCGGTTGTTTCAGCGGGATCGGTCTTCAGGTTGAAAAGCTCCCACTCGCCTGTGCCGCCGGCGGTTTTGAGGAGACGGCAGATTTTCCAGTCGCCTTGGCGAATCATGCAGTTTCCGAAAAGTTCCTCGCCGATCCAGTCCTCTTCCGTGCGCACCGATTCGGTCTTGCCGGTGAGAATCGGAGTGAGCGATTTGCCTCGCAGGGGCGCGAGTTTCTTATCGGTCTCGGACGGATGTTTCACGCCGGCCAGTTCCAGGAAAGTGGGCACGAGATCGGTCACGTGCATGACGGCGGGTTTGATGGCGCCGGCGTTTTTTACACCGGCTCCCGCGATGATCAAGGGCGTGCGGATGCCGCCCTCGGCCACCCAGTGCTTGTAGAAGCGGAACGGCGTCGAGCCTACCTGCGCCCACGCGGCGCCGTAGTCCACATTCGATCCCTTACGGCCCCAGTTCTCGGGGCGGGTATCGAAGTTTTCGAAGAACCATTTTTTGGCGTCCGCGCTGTAAACCGACTCGACCAGTGCGCTGAGCTCCAGGGGTTCCGCGCCGTTGTCGGAGAGGAAAACCACCACCGTGTTCTCATACTGCCCGGTTTGCTTGAGATGATCGATCAAGCGCCCGATGTGATGATCCATGTTCGCCAGCATCGCGGCATAGATTTCCATGCGGCGGGCGGAGAGTTTTTTCTGTTCGGGTGTGAGCGTGTCCCACGCCGGCACTTGCGGCACTCGCGGCGAAAGGGCCGTATCCTTGCTGACGATGCCGAGTTCCTTCATGCGAGCGAGGCGCTCGGCGCGGATGGCATCGTAGCCCTTGTCATAAACGCCCTTGTATTTGTCCAGCCAGTCGTCCGGCGCGGCGAAGGGCGAATGCACCGCTTGGAAGCTCAGGTAGGCGAAGAACGGTTTGCCGTCCGCCTTGTGCTCCTCGTTGCTCTTGATGATGAAGTTAGTGTAGGCCTCCGTGGAAAAGTGATCGTCCGGCAGCTTGTCGAGCAGTTTGCCGTTGAGCGTGAAGGTCAGCTTCGGGTGGGCGGGGTCCGGATACATCATTTCATTAAAGTTGGTGCCGCCACCTTGCAAGAGGGCGAAATCCCGCTCGAAGCCCATCGCCGCAGGCCATTGCGAGGGTTCGTAGCCCATGTGGGATTTGCCCGCCCAGTAGGTGTGATAGCCCGCCTCGCGCAGCATCTTCGCCACGGGCACGACGCGGTCGTTCAGATACCCTTCGTAGCCGGGTTTCCCCCTCTGTTTGGGCCCGGCGAATTCATCCATATTGCCAAAGCCCGCGACATGGTGATCGCAGCCGCTGAGCAACATCGAGCGGGTGGGCGAGCAGGTGGGGGCGACGTAGAAATTCGTTGCTCGGATGCCGGTCTTGGCAAGTGCATCGATGTTGGGTGTCTGGACTTCACCGCCGAAGCAGGTGATATCGGAATAGCCCATGTCATCGGCGATGATGAGCAGGATGTTGGGTTTTTTGGCTGATTGAGCCTGCGCCCTGGAAGGCTGGGCGATCGTGCAGGTGAAACACACCGTCGCGGCCAACGGTAATACGAATCGGAAGTTTTTCATTTGACTTCGCCTTACGCTCGTTGTGTTTCGCCTCGACACGCAAGTAGTTGACGCGCGGCACAACGATGCCTGCAAAAAGCATCCACCCAGGAATTCGAATCGCACGCTGCACTCAATCTTATCATTGGAGGACGTGCGCGGACACGCTGAATATTCGTCGCGTGCCGAATGACCGCTTTTGTCGTGCAAAAACGAGTCATTTCGCGCCGGGCGAAATATAGCGTTTTCCGCCCGCCCGGCAACGCTGCGGCCATTACCAACAACGGCGCAGCGATTACCAAGAGACGACCAACTCGCCGGTGATGCCGCGGCCGACCACTCGCCGGCCGTCGTCTTCGATCGTCACCGGATGGAACTTCGTGTTGGTGATCGCTATGTTGTTGACGGCAAAGGTTGCTTTGGCCGGATCGGCGCCGGTTTCGGGCAAGAAGTGGACTGTCGCATCGTTCAAGCCGCGAAGATGCAGCCGTCGGCGGACGCCCACCTGGCCGCTGTAGCGCTCGATGCACGAGATTTCGCCCGCGGCCTGCTGTTCGAGCAGGATGCGCACCTCGTGATGCCATGCCCGCGGCAAACGGTAGTGCATCGTTCCGCCGCGCATCACGCCGTCGTGGCCGACGAACACGGGCGCCCCCAGCGGCCAGCGCAGGCCGATCTCGACCACGGTCGAGGGACAATAGCCCGAAACGTAGTAGCCGTTGCGGCAGCGGGCCGCCAGCACCATTGGACTGCGGGTGCCGATGCTCGGCTTGTCGAAACGCACGACAACGCCCAGCCGCGGCAACAGCCAGCGCAGCAAGCGTTCGGAAAGAAAGAGCTTTCGCGGATCGTGCGGCACAGGCAGTCGGGCGTTGGTCACGGTGGCCGAAACACTGCCCCGCACCCAGGCCAGCCGCCCGCGGCCCAACGTGCGGCACACGGCATACACCCGCGACTGATCGCCTTGGCGAACAGTGGCGCACACCTCGTCGTCGTCGGCCGCCTGATAGCCCGGATCGACCACGGCATCGACCCCGCCGGCCGAGACGACCGAGTTGTGTTCGATGCGGTCGGGCACGGCGTCGGACCCGAACGAGTCGGCCGCAAGGCGGTGTTCCAACGTCAGCGTTCCCTCGATCGGCTCTGCGCGTTTTAGCCCCAGCGCCGCGAGAAGGGCCGGGCCGGCGTGGGTCAGCGGCCCGTAAAGCAGCACGCGGGCGCCTTCGCGCACCGCGGCGATTAGTTCGGTTTCGAGGGCCGAGCCGGCATCGGGCACCGGCGCCAGCAAGATCGTTTCGGCGAAGACGTCGGGCCGCGCGCGGCGAACCGCCAAAAAGTTCTCGGTGCTCACCACCGAGTTGAGCGGCAGGCCGTCGTTCAGCGCGCCACGAAGAAACCAGTCGCCGAAGAACGCCTCGGCCGACCGACCTTGTTCGAACACGCGGCGATGGTTTTCCGCGAACGGATAAATCCACGTCATCAGTCCGGGCGCGTCGCTGTAGTTCTCCAGCCCGCGAACGATGTGCGGAATGACCTCGATCGGGCATTGGTCGGGCATGTTGCCGAACGAGTCGTCGATCGTCAGCAGCGCGACATGCGACGGGCGCGACACTTGGCCCGCGGCGTCGATGCGGGCGACGGCCAGCGGCAGATAGATGTCGTGCGGCGAACGCCCGTAGCGGTCGAACCACGGGCTATTGAGCCACCACGGATCGTGCGTGTAGAAGCGGAAGGGAAACTGGCCGTTGGGCGGCAGCTCGACGATCCGCGACAGATAGCCGACGATCTCCAGACCGAAATCGCCATCGAGCGCCCCCCACGGCGAATTGGGCGGGGCCACCATGTTGAAATCGCCGGAATAGATGTCGGCCAGCGGCGTGGCGGCGGTGGCCAGATCGTTTCCGGTGGCCAGATTCGTGCCGCGGGTTTCCAGCGGCAAATCGCACGCTCGGCGGAAATCGCGCCAAAAGCCGAGGATCGATTGCCGGGCCGATTCGGCCTTCTCCGTATCGAACCGTTTGCCGTCGAAAAGAATCCCCTTGGTGCTCCAGGCGGTGAGCGAAAACCCGAAGCCGTTAGAGAGCCACAGATAGTCGAAGCCCAAATCGCGGGCGAAATGGGCCGTCTGCTTGCCCAGAAACGTGCCCAGCGAAGTGCCCTCCGGAATGCCCTGGGGAAAGCCGGCGTACGGGCGGTCGTCGGCGTGGAGCACGGCCGCACACGAAACCCAACGGCCCTTGCCGGCGGTGTCGCCCTGGGCGATCTCTTTGTGGCGTTCGTACTTGAAGGGCGAACGGGCGAACTCAGGCCCCGGGTCGAAGGTGGCCCCAACGTACACCGGCTTGCCGGTCGCTTGCCGCCCGACCTCTTTCAGCGAAGCGACGATGCGGGCCAAGTCGCCGTAGGTGATCCGCGGCGGATCGGCCATGTAGAGCTGCGGCTTCGAGTGCAACGATTGCCCCGCCGGATCCCAATGCAGCGGCTCGTCGGCCGGATGGGCCATGCCCAAGTAGCGAGCCCATTCGATTTCGTCCTCCTTTCGGCCGCGGTATTCGAGGATTTCGCTGCCGTCGGCGATCCACAGCAGCACGGCCGCCGATTCCGCCCGACGAATCAACGGCCGCCATTGCTCGAACGCCCGAGCGGCCACAGAGCGGAGCGTTGCGTCGTCGAGCTTGCGATAGGGCTTTAGACTCATCTCGAGCACGACGCGGCGGCAGAGCTGCTCGGGCACCAGCGAGGGCGTCGGCTGAGCGACGGGCAACTTCTGCCACGGCTCGGCGCCGAACAACAGCGACTCTTGCGGCGCGATCAATGATGAAGCCGGCAAGGCAGCGCCTGCGGTCGCCAATGTCGCCTTCAGCCAACTCCTCCGCGACCATCGTAGCAACATCGTTTCGTCTCCCGCTCCGACTACAGCGCCAAGCAAACCGAAAAGCATGGCTAAATGCGGCTCTTCGTGATTCGGCCGCCGCGTTCGATCAACCGCCACAGCATATCATTGGTCGAAGCCTCCCGCCAACAAGAAGCCCGCCACCGCCGGCCCAAGGGTGTGGCGCTGTTGAACCACTCCGATCGACACCACCGGTTCGGGAGCGACGCCGACAGGCGGATTTCACGCGCGATTGTGCCCTGCGATGGCCCAGGATTGGCGGACGCCAATAAGCCCTTTTTCACGCCGCTCGGGCCGCTGTCGTATTCGGCTTCGCATTCGTCGAGCGAAGAATAGCCCAAAACGCCTTGTCGAGGGGCCGGCTTGTTCGCATGAGGACCGCTCGGTTGCCAGTTCATGCACGCGAATCGTGACGCGCCGCAACTACCGCCGCCGGATGGGGAGGTTCGCTTTCCGGCCGGTGCCGCCTACTTTTTTCTTTTTTTTGGAAGCGGCCCGTGTCAATGCGCGGTCGATCTTGTCGATCGTCGCCACGCTCGGCGTATGCTTACCGGTTTCGATCCGGCAAAGATGCTCAAAGCTGATCCCGGCCAGCCTGGCCAGTTCGCGCTGCGATAATCCGGCCGCGGCCCGGTCGCGAATGATCTTCCTCGCCAGGCTCGCCCGCGCGTAGGCGACAGCCGGATAGCGGCCCTCGGCGTCCGGCGCGGGCAACTCCGGCAGATCGGCCGCCTTCGCCCGCGTCGCCAGCGCGTCGTATTCCTCGCGCGGCATCAGCACATACGGCTTGCCCTCCAGTATGATCGTTTGCATCGTTTCGTCCTCAGTCTTCGTAAAACCCGTCGCGGTGCCCGATCTTGGTGACCGTCACCACGTCGCCGGCGGCCCGGAACTGGACGCGGAAATCACCCGTCCGCATCCGGTAATGGCCGGCCAGCGCGCCGGTCAACGGCTTCGCGCCGCTGACCTCGGGCCAGCGCTCCAGCCGCTCGAGCAGCCGGAGCACGCGGACATGGATCGCCCGAGGCAACTGTTCCAATTCGTCTCTTGCCGCGGCGGTCAAGAACACGTTAGCCATGTCTATATTCTATCGCGTGTTGATGAGTGTATCAACACTCTTTTCGGCCGTGATCGCATGTGTTGCATCGTCGAGCGTACGGGCCTTGGCCCGCCGCTGCGGTACACTGGGCGACGAACAAGCGAAGATGTGCCTCACAGAAGGGAGGCGGTTCCGATGCGATCGACACCGGCAGGCCGGGCGGCAAGAATGTTCTTCATCGTCTTAATGCTCGTCAGTCCGGGGCCGACGGCGGCGCCCTATCGGCGTTGGGAGCTTGGAGGATCCGCGTCGCCGGCCCGGCTTTTGGGCCAGGCTTTTAAACCGGTGCGGCCAAAGGCTGGGGGCCGGCGTGCCGCCCTCGCGGGGGCCTCCTGCCTCGTAGAACCACTGTTCGCGGCCGGCGGGTTCGAGCCTGGGACTGCCTACCGACCGGCGTCGCTTTGCGGTAGAATGGTCGCTTTACGGCAACGGCCGGTCGCCAAGGCTTTCGCCCCTCAATCGGGCGAGTTGCGGCGGTTTCGCTGCGAAATCGCTCATCCGGGCTCGCCCGCGGAGGCGGCTTCTGCCCGGGAAGCCGTTGGAAGACAATTGTTTAAGGCTCGATTTGGGAGCGTGAGAACATGATTGTTACGACGAAGGAGCTGTTCCAGCATGCGTACGGCCGCTACGCGATCGGCGCATATAATATCAACAACCTAGAGCAAACCGTCGGTTTGTTCCGCGGCAACTTGGGCAAGTCGAAGTCGAATAGCGATCCGGTCGATGCCGGCAAGAGCGCGCCGTTCATCATCCAGATTTCGCGCGGGGCGCGGAGCTACACGGACAAGCGGTTCCTCGAAGCGATGATCCGCACGGCCGACGCGGTGTTTCCCGAGGCGATCTTTGCTGTCCATCTCGATCACGGCACGGAAGAAGTGTGCTACGACTGCATCGACAGCGGCTTCTACAGCTCGGTGATGATCGACGCTTCGCACGAGCCGTTCGAGAAGAATATCGAGATCACCAAGCGGGTGGTCGATCGGGCGCATGCCAAGGGCGTGGTGGTCGAGGCCGAGTTGGGCCAATTGGGCGGCGTGGAAGAGGATGTCGTGGGCAGCGTTTGCCTGACCGAACCCGCCCAGGCCGCCGAGTTCATCGATCGCACCGGCTGCGACTCGCTGGCGGTGGCGATCGGAACTTCGCACGGGGCGTACAAGTTCAGCGGCGCTCAGGGAATCCGGCTTGATCGCTTGGCCGAGATTCAGAAGGCGGTGCCCAAGAATTTCCCGTTGGTGATGCACGGGTCGAGCAGCGTGCCGAAAGAGTGGGTCGATCGGATCAATGCCGCCGGGGGCGCCATCAAGAGCGCCAGCGGCGTGGACGAAGCCCAATACATCCAGGCGGCGCGGTTGGGTGTGTGCAAGGTGAATATCGACACCGACGGGCGGCTCGTCTGGTGCGCGATTCATCGCGAATCGTTCCGCGACGATCCGGCCAACTTCGACCTTCGCCCGCCCGGGAAGCTCTTCATGGAAGCCTACGCCGCCTACATCATCCACAAAAACACCAAGTTAGGCTCGGCCGGCCAGTTGGAGGCCGTGCGTCAACTGGTGGCCAAGTAGCTCGGCGACAGAGCGGTGCAAGGCATCGCCCGTCGGCTCGCGCCTCGGCGTTTGGCTCAGCCAGCGCGATTTATACTCGTTGGGCGATGAAATGACCGCTTTTTCCGGTGAGAAAGGCTTCGTTTCACGCCGCGCGAGGTATGTACTCCTCGCGCGCTAAGACGATCGCTTTTCTCCCGCAAGAAATAGATAGGTAATAGGTCTCTTCACGCCGTGCGAGGTATGGCCGGGATCTCAGTTCGCCTCGGTTGCGGCCGCAGGTGTTTGAGCGCCATACAGCCCGCTGTGCTGAGTTTGCACAAGGCGGAAGATGACGAGTTTTTGCACGGGCTGTTCGCCGCTTTCGCTGAAGAAGTTGTGCCCGAGGCTGCCCGGACGATCGGGCAAACAGCCGAAGATCAACATCTCGCCGGGGCTTAATGTGGCGGAGACTGCCAACTCGTCGAACACTCGGCGAGGCCGTCCGGCCTCCAGCCGCAGAATGCCCTGTTCGCCCACCCATCGCTGCCGCGGTTGATCGTGGTGCAGTTCGGGGGTCACGTCGATCTTCACGCGGCCGTCGGGCAGCAGGGTGGGGATGACGGCCAAAAGGGCCTGCGCTTGCGCATAGGTTTGGCCGCAAACGCCGTCTTCGGTGCGAATGAGCACCGGCAGTTGATCGTAGGTGCCCGAGGCAATCACCTCGCCGCGACGGCCGGACCGCAGGGGCATGTGGCGGTGCTCGTTTCGTATCGGCTGGGCCAGATCGGCCAAGGCGATCGTCGTGCCCGACTTTTGCTCGGACGGCTGTGCTTGCAGATCGAGCAGTTTGGAAAGACCGATCGGCAGCGTAGTGCCCACCACGCCTGCCCGAAAACCATTTTGGGCCAACCGGGTGCGAACTTCGGCGGGCAAGTGCTGCTCGTCGATCTCTCCCCAGATATTTTGGGCGGCGGCCTGTTCGGTGCAGGGGATGCGGACGATCACCACGTCGAAAACGGCGCTGTCGGGCGAGAGTTGCGGGGCGACCAGCGGCGATTTGCCGGGCAGCGCGATCGGCGAAGTACATCCGACAGCAATGACCCACAGGCAGCAGAGCACCCCGCAGGGGCCTGCCGCATGAAGGGGGCGAGATGCAGGGGCGAACAGCGTCATGCCATTGGAACCGGGTACGACAGCGCCGAGTACCTGTTACTGGTGGCGCGCCGAAATGAGCGATTTTCTCTTACGAGAAAGAATCATTTCACACCGCGCGAGGAACAGATCACCGCAATACCTTGGGGCGATTCGGGCGACAGCACCATGACCGGCCGCTGGAAACCGGCAACTTCTCGCGGTCGGGTGAACCAAGGCTCGTCCGTCAGGACGTGGACAACCAGTTCCGTTGGTTCGCTGCCGGCCGACAGTCGCTCTCGGCAAGGCGGCTTGTCCGCCCCTCCGGCCGCATCGGTTCAGCCCGATCCGACCGGCCGACCGGTTTCCAGGGGGCCGAAGGATACTCGAACCCCCGGCCAGGGTCAAGAGAACTCGACAGAACGGCTGCGTCTGATTAACCTAGGGATTTTGCTGCAATCGCGGAAACTTTGTCGGGCGACGGCACTTCGACAGCCATTTGTCGGCCGTTCGTCGGCGGCTTCACGGCAAGCGAATGGGCGACCCGACCGGAAATCGTTGGCCGATCGGAAGCGGTCTTCGGCGGATCAGCTGGCATTTGTCGGAAGATCGACGGCGAACGGCTTGTCGGTTCGCACGGTGCGGGGAATGCAAGGGTTGTACGAAGTTCTTTGAGGGGAACCAGTTATGCAGTGCAAACGGGTGTTGTTGACCGAGAGCGATATTCCAAGCGCCTGGTACAATCTCCAAGCCGACCTGCCCGAACCGGTTCCCCCGCCGCTTCATCCCGTAACGCACGAGCCGATGGGTCCCGAGTTGTTGACGCGGATCTTCGCCCGGGCACTGATCGAGCAAGAGATGAGCCGCGAGCGATGGATCGAGATTCCCTCCGAGGTCCGCCGCCTTTACGCCATTTGGCGGCCCACACCGCTCGTCCGCGCCTACGATCTGGAAAAAGCGTTGGGCACGCCGGCGCGAATCTACTTCAAAGACGAAAGCCACAGCCCGCCGGGCAGCCACAAACCCAACACCGCCCTGCCGCAAGCCTACTACAACAAGCAAGAAGGCATTATGCGGCTTTCCACCGAGACGGGCGCCGGGCAGTGGGGCAGCTCGCTGGCGTTTGTTTGCTCGCTGCTGGGAATGCAGTGCAAAGTGTACATGGTGAAGGTGAGCTACAACCACAAGCCCTATCGCCGCTCGATGATGCAGCTTTGGGGCGCCGAGGTTACGCCCAGCCCTTCGGAAGAAACCGAAGCGGGCCGGCAAATCCTTGCGGCCGATCCGAATTGCCCGGGCAGCCTGGGCATTGCCATCAGCGAGGCCGTAGAAATCGCCATGCACCGCGACGACACGAATTACACGCTCGGCAGCGTCCTCAATCATGTGATGCTGCACCAGACGGTCATCGGACTCGAGGCCGAGCGGCAGTTTGAACTGATCGGCGATTGGCCCGACGTCGTCTTCGGCTGCGTCGGCGGCGGAAGCAATTTTGCCGGGCTTGTTTTCCCGCTGTTGCGGCACAAGATCGCCGGCAAGCGCGACACGCGCTTCGTCGCTTGCGAACCGCAATCGTGTCCCTCGATGAGCCGCGGCCAATATCGCTACGACTACGGCGACACGACCAAACTCACCCCCTTGGTGAAAATGCACACGCTGGGTCACGGCTTCGTACCGCCGGGAATCCATGCGGGCGGCTTGCGCTATCACGGGATGGCGCCGATGGTCAGCTTGGCCGCCAAGTTGGGTTTGGTCGAGTCGGCCGCCTTCCATCAAACCGAGTGCTTCCAGGCGGCTCGGCTATTCGCGGCCACCGAAGGGATCATCCCCGCCCCCGAAACCTCGCACGCCGTGCGCGGCGCCGTGGCCGAGGCCCTCCGCTGCCGTGAAACCGGCGAAGAGAAGTGCATTCTCTTCAATTTGAGCGGCCACGGGCTGTGCGACCTGGGGTCCTACGACCGCTTCCTCAGCGGCGAACTGGAAGATTATTCCTACCCGCAAGAGAAGATCGAAGAATCGCTGGCCGAGCTGCCGCAAATCGATTGAGAACGATTCGCGTAACATTTCAGCCAAGTGAAGCAGCAAGAAGGATCGCAATGACGGAGAGGTCTGGGCAATCGCTATACTTCTCTCGTGCTGAAATGATCGCTTTTCTCGTGCAATAATGAGTCATTTCCCACTGGGCGAGGTACAAATGCCTGCTCCGAAGGCCTTGTCGAACAACCGTGTCTTAATTCCGCATCTTGTGATAGCAATCGCGAGGTTGCCACAACATCTCGGACGAAAATACCAATACCAATTGTTCGACAACGCCTGCTCCGAAGAGGATTATACCGCTCAATGCTCCGCCCCGAAGGGCAACGCCGTTAAGGATTTTTTCTCGGTAAAAACCGGGCTTGACGGGGAGTGGGGGATATAGAAAAAAGCCAGACTCCCTTCGGTCATCCAAACTGAACACGATTCAGCTTGAAAGGAGT
>Ga0101944_10002865_pt1 | contig 26135 bp, 24 predicted proteins | sample DewCreD2012metaG_FD_75245 | JGI IMG/M metagenome (GOLD analysis project Ga0101944, IMG submission 75245) | Hot spring sediment bacterial and archeal communities from British Columbia, Canada, to study Microbial Dark Matter (Phase II) - Dewar... ... | reverse complement strand
CGCCGCCAAATCGGGTTGACCCTACCGCCGCCGCAGCCACGCCTCAAATTCCTCCTTCGTCGCTGCAGCGCGCACCTTAGTCTACCAGCGACACGTCCGATGGCTTCAACATAACGCCTCAAGCCCGAGGTGCCGGATGGTCTCGGTCATCCAGCTATCGAGCATCCCGGGCACCTCGTCGGGCCTCGAAACGAGTGCCTGTTTTAGGGCGTCAGCCTGGGCGCCCAGCTCCGCTTGCCACGGAACGGCGCGGTCCAGAAGCCCCAGCTGCCGCGCGCGCTCCAGGCGCTGCTGCTGTAGCAAGGCGCGCGGGTGGCGAGCCAGCAAATCAGCCACCGTGGAGTGGCCATCGCCCGTAACGCTCAGGAATTCTTTAAGGCACACGGAAAGCAGGGCAAAGCGACCGTCGGGGTATCGGCAAAACATGACGGCTGCTTCCACAGGCCCTTCCAGGAACTCTTGCACCAGAAAGTCGGCCTCATACTGCTGCAGGTGCTCGCGCAGGGCTTCGGGCGTGTCCGCCTTCTTCACCAGGAAGCCGCGTTCGCCAATGTCGGGCTTAGCCACAACGGGAAAGGTGATGCCTGCCGCCGCCATGCGCTGGAGCACCTCGTCGAAGGGCAGGCGAGCCGGCACCCAGGCGGTGGCAGGGCGGACGTGGGAAGGCAGTAGGTCCAAGATGGCTCGTTTAGACTCACCCATGGCGCCGCCCAAGGGAATGGCTGGGTTGACGTTGGAAAAGAAAAAAAGGTGGCGCGCGCGCAGGGCAAACCACAGGTACATGCCTACAATAGGAACTGCCGTCAACCACAAGGGCCAGAACTCCCAGGCGCTCCAACGAATAAGCCACTGGCGATAGGCGAGCAAGGGGCCAAATGGCATTGGTGCAGAGTTAGACATAACGGCGCTCAAAGTACGCGCAGGCGATACATTGGGCGTATTTCGAAAAGCGAGATTTTGCTGTCGCAATGGCGCCGGTATTGGAACTTTACCGCCGGAAGAACCGCTATCTCTCAAGACGACTCCACCACACGTTTATGAAATTGTTACTTATCGGAGTAGGACCGGGCATTGGTTTATCTGTTGTGCGCCACTTCGGTCGGCAAGGCTTCGAAGCGCTCATGGTAGCCCGCAGCGCCGACAAGTTGGCGCAAATGGAGCGCGACCTGGCTCAGGAAGGCATTCGCAGCCGCGGCTATGCTTGCGATATTGCCGACGAGGCCACCTTTTCGGCTCTTATGCAGCGGCTGGCTGCTGAGCACGCCGACCTCGAGGTGTTGCACTACAACGCCAGCGCGTACAATCCAGCAGTGCCTACGGCCATTTCGCTGCCCTTATTTCACAGCGACTTCAGTACCAATGTCGTCGGCGCCTTGTTGGCCGCGCAGGCATTTGTGCCCGCCATGCGACAGCGCGGTCGCGGTACGCTCTTCATCACTGGGGGAGGCTCGGCCCTGCGCGCGCCCGCCGAACTGGCCTCGCTGAGCATCGGCAAGGCAGGGGTGCGCAACCTGACTTATTGCCTGGCTGAAGAGTGCGCTCCGTATGGCATTCGGGTCGGCACGGTTACGATATGCGGCGCGGTGCAACCCGACACAAAGTACGACCCCAACCGCATTGCCGAGATTTTCTGGCAGATGTATCAGACGCCCCAAGACGCCTGGAGGTGGGAGATCGTCCTCTAATTGGCGGCAGCCCGACGCCAGACTAAGGCTAAGGCAGGCGTAATACCCAGCGCCGTATGCCACTCGGCGGCGGTGGCCAATGCCAGCTCGCGGCCAAGGTGTATGTCGGCACCCAGCGCGACGCGCAGAGGCTCGCTGCGCACACCTATGCGCAACGCCAGCGCTGCGAGCGGATGATAGGTCATGCCCACCTTGGTCTGCGCAGGGCGTTCCAAGTCTTTTTCTATTTCGGCCAGCGCGGTGAAAGTGTCCGATGCCCGCCAAGCAGCACCCAAGCGAAGCACCGCGGGGACGGGCGTCTCGGCTATCTCTACCTGGACGGGGTTGTATACTTGGGCACCCACCCAGACGCCGGGTATCGGGTTGGCTAAGGCGCTCAGGCTAAAGGTGAGCGCCGTGGCTTGCCCGTATTCGAGGGCCGACACCCGCAGCACATCCGCTCCGCCGCCGACAAGTAAGGACTTACTCAAGCGCCGGCCATACAGCAGGCGCGCCCGCTGCTCGCCATAGGCCTCTATGCCGGAATAGGCAACATCAACCCCTAAGCCATCGCGCGCACTGGTGCGCACAGCCACTTGCGCCCGGGCTGCCCGCCAGCCCGACAGGCCATAGGGTAGGGTAGCGCCGGCCCACACCGCGCTGGCCTCTCCCAGTCCCAACACGGCCTCTTGTCCCAGCCCCGCGCCCAAGCCAGGATATGCCACCACTGCCCCGCCTGCTCCCAGCGCCGGAGCAATCAGTGGAGCGCGCATAAACACTTGAGCCTGGGCGCTGCGGCCTGCCCATAAGACAACCGCACACGACCAAAGAATGACTCGAACAGCGTCCAGGCTTGTCATTGCGCAGCCTTTGAGCGGTGAGCAGCAGTGCCAAATTCTTCTTCTAACAAGGCGTCTATGTCTTCCATGAAACGGTCTACATCTCGGGCGTCGGTGCCATCGCAGAAGGAGCGAACGCGACGGCGGGTGTCTACCAAGATGAGCCGCCCGCTGTGGTCGAAGCCGCCGGGAGCATCCGGGTTGACAACCGCCACGCTGAAATAGTTGTCCGCAATGCCATAGATGGCGTCGTGGTCGCCCGTGACAAGCTTCCAGCGCCGCGAGTCAATGCCGAGTTTTTGAGCATATCGCTTCAAAGCGCCTACGGTATCGTTCTTCACATCAATAGAATGCGACAGCAGCATGAGGCGGTCGTCGTTGCGGTATTTTTGGTAAATGCGCAAGGCATTGGCTTTTACTTTTGGGCAAATGGTAGGACAGTGGATGAAAAAGAAATCCACGACGTAGATTTTGCCTCGAAAAGTCTCGTTCGTAACGCGTTGGCTGTCTTGGTCTACAAAAGCAAAGTCGGGAACGGTGGGATAAATCGTGTCGCCGTTGACAATATCGCGCTCGCCCAAAATAGGCAGTTGGCGCGGGGTGGTTTGGCAGGCGGCAACTAACCCTAACGCAAAAAGAAGGAACAGAAAACGACCCATAAGTACCGGTGGAATTTGGCAGTAAAAGTACCGCATCCGCCCGGCAGGCAAGGCAGGGTGCGGGCTTGAAAAAATGGCCGCATGAGGTTGAACAGGGCGCTGCCCTTGCCGTGCTCTTTGGCGCGCCTTTTTTCAGCGGTTGGGCTGTGCGTCAAACAGTTGCCGACCGGCGTCGCGCGCGGCGCGGATATCTTGCTGGTTTTGGCTGATGAGGCGCTTTTTTTCCTCCAGGTATCGCAATGCTTCTTCTTGAGGGCGGTCGATAGGGTCTTGGTATTGGCGCATCCAGTCGTACATGTCGCTCTCGGCTTTCTTCATTTGGCGTAGGACGGTGCGTATGGAATCTGCTCTGGGAGCCTCCTCGGGTAGTTGGGCCAATTCGCGCTTTAAGGCGCGGCCTATGCGATTCATTTCAGCCATTTCAACCATAGCCTCGTCGTGGATAGCCATGGTTTGGGCTTTGAGCTCTTCCACGGGCGAGTTGGGCTTTTGAAACAAAATAAACCCGACGACTACCGCCGCGATGACGAGACCTATCCACGTGTTTTCTTCCATAGCCAAGAGGTAGGAGCAGAGAGATTAGGAACTTTTACGGCGGCGCAATTCATCCCGGATTTTGGCCGCCACTTCGTACTCCTCGTTATCGAGAGCTTTCTTCAGGTATTCCTCCAGGTCGTTTTCGGAGTAGTTCTCCAGCGCGTTGAGGTTAATGCGGTCAGCCGGGCCGGGGGGTGCTGAACCGTGGGGAGAGAGTCCGGGCTCTTCTTCTTCGAGGCCCTCTTCGGGCAGGATGATGCCCGCGGCGTCGAGAATGAACTCATACGTAAAAATAGGGCAGTCGAAGCGCACTGCTAAGGCGAGAGCGTCGGAAGTGCGGGAGTCAATCTCAAAGGTTTCACCCTGGTGCGTGCATACGAGCCGGGCATAGAAGATGCCGTCCAAGAGGTTGTTGATGACCACTTCGCGCAATTCGACTTGAAAGGTTTCCAGCACGCTCTTGAAGAGGTCGTGAGTCAGTGGTCGGGCGGGCGACATCTGCTCTAGAGCGATGGCGATGGAGTGGGCTTCGCAGCTGCCGATAATAATGGGCAAGCGGCGATTGCCCTGGCGCTCTTTCAGCACAACAGCATAGCTCTGTGCCTGGGAGACGCTATGCGACAGGTTAATAATTTCCAGTTCGACGCGTTTCATGGTCGGAAAAAATAAGAGTCTGTTAGAAATAGGGGGGGCGCAGCCCTCAAGCACAGCAAAAATAACCCTAGTGCGGGCTTTTGCCGCTAACCTATTGAGCCGCTTTGAATTTGCGAATGGCTTCCGTCAGACGGGGGACAACTTCGAAGAGGTCGCCTACGACGCCATAGTCGGCGGCTTTAAAGAAGGGCGCCTCAGGGTCCTTGTTGATGACAACAATGACTTTAGAATTGTTGACACCTGCCAAATGCTGGATAGCACCGCTGATGCCTACCGCGATGTATAAATTAGGCCGGATAGCAATGCCGGTTTGCCCGACGTGCTCATGGTGGGGGCGCCAATGGCTATCGGCCACCGGGCGCGAGCAAGCGGTGGTAGCACCGAGCGCCTCCGCTAATTCTTCGATAATGCCCCAATTAGCCGGGTCTTTCATGCCGCGGCCTGCCGACACCACCACCTCCGCTTCGGGCAGAGGCACGCGGCCTTCCACCGTGCGCACTTCTCGCACCCGCACGCGCGCTGGCGGCACGGCCACATTGAGCGTTTCGACAACAACCGGGCTGCCCGTGGCTTCAGGTCGAACGGCGTTGCCCATGAGGGAGAGAATTTTTACCGGTGTCGTGATGGCGTACTCGGCAATGGCTTTGCCCGAAAACACAGGCTTGCGCACCACGAGCCGCCCTTGGCTTTCGGCTTCAGATACCCCGCTGACACCGGACACCAGGCCGGCTTGAAGCCGAACGGCCAGGCGGCCGGCAATGCTTTTGCCCGTGGAAGTATGACTGAGCACCAGCACCGTAGCGCCCACTTGGCGGGCTACCTCAGCCAGTACCTGCGTGGCGGCCTGTGAGTCCAATGCGTTGAGCTGCTCGTCAGGCACTTGCAGCACGCGCGCAGCGCCATAGCGCCCTAATTCGCCTGCATCGGTTTGCACTTTGCCCAGCACCACAGCAGCGCAGGGTTGCCCCAGTTGGTCGGCCAGTTTTTTCCCAAACGTGATGGCCTCCAACGTGGCCTTCTTGAATTGCCCGCGCGGGCTTTCGGCATATACCAGAACCATATGATAGAAAAGCAAAAAGATCTGAAGAATAGTGGGTTGCAGTACAGGTTAAATGACTTTGGCTTCTTCGTGGAGCAAGCGCACCAGCTCGTCCATTTGCTCAGGGTCCACCAGCTTCACACCGGTTTTAGCGGGCGGCAAGGTGAACTGAACCACAGCCACCGGCTCGTCCACCGGCACCGGTGGCACTATGTGAAGCGGCTTGGTGCGCGCCATCATGATACCGCGCATATTGGGGATGCGCTGTTCAGCCATGCCTTTGGCGGCGCTAACGACGAAGGGCAAGTCCACCTCCACTACTTCTACGCCGCCCTCGATGTCGCGCTCGATAACAGCCGTGTTGCCCGAAAGGTCAAGTTTGCTGGCAAAAGCAATAAAAGGCAAGTCCAGGTGTTCTGCTACCATGGCACCCACCTCGGCGCCGTTGTAGTCAATGGTTTCCTTGCCTAGGAAGATGATGTCGAAGGGGTTGGCGCGAGCGTACTCGGCAATTTGCCGGGCAGTGAAAGCCGAAGAAGTCGGCTCGGCATCAATGCGCACGGCCTCATCAGCGCCGATGGCCAGCGCCTTGCGGATAGTCGTTTCGTTGGCAGCAGGCCCCACGTTGAGGGCCACTACGGTACCTCCCAGGGCTTCTTTTAGTTCGCAGGCGCGCACTAAGGCATACCATTCGTCGTAGGGGTTCATGATGAAAGTAACACCATTGGCGTCGTAGCTCTTGCCGTCGGGCGTAAAAGCAACGCGAGCCGTGGTGTCCGGCGTTTGGCTGATACAGACGAGAAATTTCATAGAAAACAATAAGAAAACAGATTCGGAAGAAGTCAAGGGCGTACAGTTACTATCGCCGCTATCTTTGCCCAAAAGCGCGGCAAAGGTAACAAGCTCTTTGCATATGCCTCGAAGCCCTCATCAACAAACACCCAGTTGTTTCGTTCATGCACCTATGAGTCCTCGATTGCAGCAGTTGATGGCACTTTGGCAGGCTAATCCCACCGATACTTTTGTGCTGTTTGCTATAGCCAAAGAATATGAAAAAGTGGGCGACGACACCCAGGCCTTAAGTTGGTACGTGCGGCTACGGGAGACCGATCCTAACTACGTAGGGCTGTATTACCACTTAGGCCGGCTCCACGAGCGCATGGGCTGCTTAGCCGATGCCCTTGAGGTCTATCGCAAAGGCATGCAAGTGGCGCGTCAAGTGGGCGACCAGCACGCTTGGGCCGAGCTGAATGCTGTCCGTATGGCCATTGACCCTGACAATGATGAAATGTAGCCCTATGTACCTGCGTCTGTTCCAGACCCTGCTTGTTGTCGTTTTGGTGGCGTTGACCAGCTTCACCTGCCGGCGCAAAGCCGCTGCTGATGCCATGGATGTGCCTATTACTCCAGCCACCACGCCCTTGTCGGCAGAGGCACTGACGAGCCGCCTCCAACAGCCGCAGTGGCAGCGCGTGCGCACGCTGAGCGCTCATGCTCGCTTGAGTATCGAGGGCGAGGAGGTAGCTGCCGATGCTAACGCCAACCTCATCTGGGTACGCGATAGCGCCTTGTGGCTCAACGTCAAGAAGTTTGGCATGGAAGTCGCCCGCGTCCTCATCACGCCCGATTCGTTTTTTGTGCTCAACCGCATAGATAAAACGGCTATGGCGATGCCTCAGCGCGACTTTCAACGGCGCTACCAGCTCCCCGAAGGTTTGCCAGTGCTCCAGCATTTGTTAGTTGCCGTGGCTTGGCTACCTGAAAATGCAACCTTTCAAGCCGATATCAAAGAGGCTATGCATCGCCTGAGCGGCACGAATGGCCGCTTTTTGGTGGACTACAGGATAGAAGAGGGGACGTTTTGGCTCCGCCAGAGCACGTTTGTGCAGCCTGCCGAAGGGCAGTGGCTCTCGCAAACGTGTGCGCGTTTCCAAAAACTGTCGCGCGCTGGTGTCGTCTTCCCGTATTTTCGCCGCATAGAGCTCTTTAGCCCCGAAAGCGGCCATTTTCGGATGGATATTGATTTTACCCAAATAGAAGTCAACGTTGACAAACCTTTCCGTTTTGAAATCCCCGAGCACTACCAGCGCATCCAGTAAGGGTTGGCAAGGGATAATGTGTGGGCTGATGGTCTGGCTGCTCTTAGGGTCGGCCACGTCCGGCTTAGCCCAGACTCGTCAAGAATTGGAAGAGAGACGCAAGCGGTTACAGCGCGAGATTAGCATGACTACCAGCATGCTGGAAAAAACCAGCCGCGAGAAGGCGGCCACGCTCGACCGCTATACGACACTTCAGAAACAAATTGAGCGGCGAGAGCGCCTCATCCAGACGCTCTCCGCCGAGATTGCCGCTGCAGAGGCTGCCATTGTGCGCAACACCGCCGTCGTTGAGTCATTGACAAGCGATATTGTCGCCCTGCGCGCCGATTATGCCCGCGCGCTGCGCCAAGCGTACCGACGTAAGATGTTGACCAACCCGCTGCTCTACCTTTTGTCGGCCGACAACCTCAACCAGGCTTTTCGCCGCTGGCTCTTTTTGCGCAAATATGACCAATACCGAAAGGCCCAGGCCGAGGCTATCGCCCAGACGCAGCAGGCGCTGCAATACCGCATTGCTATCTTAGAAAAAACTCGTCGCCAGCAAAGCGAACTGTTGGCTTCGCTTCAGCAACAACGCCAAACCCTGGGGACCGAATTGGAGGAAAAGCAGCAACTACTCAAGGCGATTAAGGCCAACGAAGAGCGCCTGCGCGCCGACCTCAAAAGGCAACAACAGAACCACGAGGCGCTGAACGCCGCTATCGAGCGTATTATCCTCGAAGAAGTGCGAAAACAAGCGGCTAAAAAAGAAGAGGTGGAAACGGCTAGCGTTGTCGCGGTGCCTTCGGGCTCTAGCGCCGCCGTTCTGGAAGGGGAGATAGTCTCTAAAGAAGATGCTGTTACTACCAGCTTCCGCCAAAACCGCGGGCGTTTGCCTTGGCCGGTGCAAAGTGGCTTCGTCACGCGTCGGTTTGGACGTCAGAAACACCCCACTCTCCCTCAAGTAGAACTAGATAACAAGGGCATTGACATCCGCACCTCCGAAAATGCCGCAGTGAAGGTGGTATACGATGGCGTCATTAGTGGCGTACAGTATGTGCCCGGCCATGAAAACACGGTCATCATTCAACACGGCGACTTTTACACCGTTTACAGCAATTTAGTAGAAGTCAGCGTGGCTAAAGGAGGGCGTGTTAGAACTGGTCAGACCATCGGACGTGTGGGCACCAACCCTCTATCTAACGCCTCGGACTTGCACTTTGAAGTATGGCACAAAAACCAACGCCTCAACCCCAGTCTCTGGCTCAAACCGCAATAGCTCCTGCGCTATGTCTCTCCCTGCTGAAGCTCTTGAGCGCCTCGAAATGGCGCGCCGTCTGCTCGACACTGTGTGTGACCCGGAGATACCCGTGCTGACGATCGCCGACCTGGGTATCTTGCGCGATGTGCGGTGGCTGGCCGACGAGCAAATGCTGGAAGTGGTTATTACACCCACTTACAGTGGCTGCCCGGCTATGGACACCATCGAGGTCAATATCCGCGCTGCTCTGCAAGAGGGCGGTTTCGAGCGCGTGAGAATAACCACCGTCCTCTCTCCGGCCTGGACAACCGATTGGCTCAGCCCGCAGGGACGCGAAAAGCTTCTTGCTTTTGGCATTGCTCCGCCTGTCGAAGCTACTGCAGATAAGCAGGCCCTGCTAGGACAACCGCGCGTGCTCCAATGTCCGTTCTGTGGCTCAAAAAATACGGAGATGATCGCCCAGTTTTCCTCCACGGCTTGCAAGGCTATGTTTCGCTGTTTAGATTGCATAGAGCCGTTCGACTATTTTAAATGTCATTAAGCGCTTGGGTTTTGGCGCTTAGATGAGATAGGCACTGTGTTTGCCCACAAAGCTCGACTACTAACCTTTCCTTTCTCACCTTCTAAACTACTGAACACACCATGGGCAACAGCGCTCTTGGCCTGAGTTCCAAAGGCTTTAAAATTGGCAGCGGCATCTTAGGCAACTACGGCAGTCGCGCCGGCACCATCCGCCAGCTCGTTCACGATGGCGATACGCTCAACGTCCGTTTGCCCGACAACATCGGCCTTCGGTTTTTGGGCATCGACTCTCCGGAAGTCAGCTTTCCTTTGCCTGGCTCGACGGCTTTTGTTTCGTTGAAAAACCCACGCTGGGCCGAGTTCTTTGCTTCCGGCAAATGGCGCAAAAACCTCTCTTTACCCGCGCACCTGATAGAGCACCTGAAAAACCGCATCCAGGACCGCGCGGAAGTGGCGCACAACCATGCTCGCCACGCTGAGCGCGCCGAGCAAAGCCTGGAAGCAGCCATACAAACCGATTTTCAAAGAAGCCATCGCCTTCCAGAGGAGTACCGCCTGTTCATGGCTTTTGCTTACGAGTTCCTCGATGCCACAGGGCGCCTCCTGGGTTATCTGCACTCTGATAGTCGCAACTTCGCCGACGCCGAAGAGGGCAAGAAGATAGCCAATGTCAGCTACAACGAGCGCCAACTCATAGCGGGCACAGCACTGCCGTACTTCATTTGGCCGAACATCCAGCCCTTTCTGCGCATCAATCCTTTTGCCCAGGAAAGCTTGCGCCCCGAGCAGTTCTGGAAAAATGTCCAGGGCAGCACGAAGCTGAAAAAAGCCCGTCGAAGTGTGCAGGCTGCGCGCAAGGCTGGCTTAGGGGTGTTTAACCCTAACGATTCGTTGCTGCTCGAACCTTTTGAGATACGCTTCATCAGCCGCCGCCGCTTGCCAGCTCGTCTACTTATTGATTTGAGCCAGCCTGGTGCTAATCGCCTGTTGCCGATGGAATTTTACTACCGAATTCCCCACGCTGAAGATCGCCTTTTTGTGCCTGCCGATTTTCGCGTTTTGTTCGAGCATGCCGGCTGGGTTGTGGAGGAGTAGGGCCATCCCTTTGCTTTATCGCTCAACACACTGAGCAGCGATATCAGAATGGCTCGTTATTGGGTAAACAAAACTTGTTTACAGCGCTACCTCATCGGCTTTTACCCTGTGAGTTTTTGCGTTCTTTGCGGCTGATTGGGCTGGAGAGATGCGTGCGGTATCCGGACCAGCAGTTGCTGTTTTATTAAAAAAACAGGTGTATGATGACGAGGAAATTTTCCCTCTTAATGGCTCTCTGTATGCTGCTCGCTCCGGCTTGTGGCTCTAAGTCGGACAAAAAAGCAAACGCTAAGTCTGGGACGAGCGGCCAAATGTCGAAACGAGCGGACAACCCGGCCTTTAGCTTCAACGACTCCACGGGCACAAGCATAGATTCTAGGGCGCGCGTCAAAGTATTAGAGAAAGATATGCCCAATCTTATGTCCTTGCTGCCCGCGCGCATTGGGCGCTATAAGAAGATTTACGAAAAGAGCGAGCGCTATGGTCCAGAGGTCATGCTGCTGTACTCTGCCTGGGCTGAGTACAATACCCCTGACGGCGAGGCCGTCATTTTGCACATCACGGATACTGGCTACACGCCTGAGTTACAGAAGAGCATGGCCGAGTGGGCAAAGAAGCCCATCGAAATCAAAAACGAGCGAGGCTATGAGCGCTCGATTACTTTTGAAGGCTATCCGGGTTTCCAGAAAGAGTATGGAAAAGAAAGTAGCGAGTTGGCTGTGTGGGTAGCAGATCGCTACATCGTGAATGCGGCTTGCTTCAACTGCCCGCTCGACGTTTTGCGCGAGGCGATACGGGCAGTTCCGCTGAAGAAGCTCGAGGTGCTCCAATAAGTTCCCATGTTTCGTTGGTTGGCTTGCGGATGGGTCCTCTGCCTCTTAGTGAGTTCGTGTGCGTCGCTACGGCCCGCTCACCGGTGGGTGCGCCAAGTGGAGCGCTCGGCCGTTTTTTCTCGCGGGATAACGGGCTTTGTCTTGCTCGATGCGCACACGGGCCGATGCCTTGCTCAGGTGCGCGGCGACCGCTATTTCACTCCCGCATCCAACACCAAAATTCTGACGCTGGCCGCTAGCCTGCAGTTGCTGCCTGACACCCTGCCAGCCCTTCAAGTGCGGCCGTTTGCTACCCCACCGGAAGAAGGGCAGCGATGGCTGGTGCGCGGTATGGGCAGTCCGGTGTTTTTGCATCCGCAATTCCAGTCCTGGCAGAGCGCTTCGGACTCTTTGCGCCAGTACCCAGGGGCTTTGTGGTTGTGCCCTCGCCCAGAGCGGCTCCGACGCTTTGGGCCCGGCTGGGCATGGGACGACTATCTGGAAGACTTCCAACCTGAGCGCAGCGCACTACCTGTTTACGGCCATGTAATCCACGTGCATCAGCCCGCTCCGGGTGTTCTGGACGTATGGCCGCCGTGGTTCCGCGACAGCTGCCGCATCGATACCGCCGTCGTACGGCCAGAGCGCCCTGAACAAGGGAACCAGTGGAAGTTGCCCCCAGGCCCTAACGGAGGCCAACAGACGTATTGGCTTCCCTTTGTGCCACACCCCTTGCCACCGCTGTTGGCCGATACGCTAGGCAAGGCGGTGGATTGGCTGCCGGACTCGCTGCTGGCCCACGTGCCTTCCGACGGCTGGCAAACCTTGTGGGGGCCGCCGCTCGATACGGTGTTGCGCCGCATGATGCACCAGAGCGATAACTTCATTGCCGAGCAGCTGCTGCTCCTGTGTGGTCAGAAGCGCTTCGGAACGCTCCGCACCGATACCCTTATTCGCTGGCTACTCGATAGCGTGTGGACCGACATACCCCAGCGCCCTCGCTGGGTGGATGGCTCCGGGCTGTCGCGTTACAACCTCATCAGCCCGCAGGCAATGGCACATTTGCTGCTGCATCTTTGGCGACAACAGCCTCGCCAACGGTTGTTCGACCTCTTTCCTGCGGGAGGAAGGGACGGCACTATTGCGCGTTGGTACGCTCCAGCACCCGGCGAGGCGCCCTGGCTGTTTGCCAAAACCGGCACCCTTAGCGGTGTGCACTGTCTGAGCGGTTACCTGGTGGCCCGCAGTGGCCGTGTGCTTATTTTCAGCTTCATGCACACTAACTTTACGGGCAGCAACACCCCCTGGAAGGCGGAGATGGAGCGCCTGTTGCGCCATATCCGCGAACGCCACTGAACACTATTTCACGACTTCCGTGTAGATGTAGAAATTCTCGTCCACCCGAAAGTTCGCCGGCTTAAGCCGGCGCAAGGGGGTGCTTTTCCACTCGGTGGTGGGGTAAATAAAATACCATTGGCCCGCAGTGGTGCTGACCTTTACAGGCATGTCGAAACCCTCGATACAATTCGACCAGCGGTAGGTTAGCTGTTTTTTATCTATGCGGTATTCCAGCACCGGAACCCCCGTGTGACGCAGGTATTGGTCAAAGACCTTCTGGAGGTTTTTGCCGGTGTGTCGGATGAGGTACGCCTCCACGTCGGCGCTGCTGACGACCTGGTGGTAAAAATCGCGATTCATGCCGCGCAGTACGGCTCTCCACAGCGAGTCGTTGTCCACCACTTGGCGGAGGGTGTGCAGCAGGTTAGCGCCCTTGGGGTACATATCCTGTGAGCCGCGCGCGTTTACGCCGTAAGGGGCAATAATAGGGCGGGTATTAGTAATAGAGCGGCGCAGCCCGCGCAAATACTCAGCGCCAGCGTCCTTGCCTTGGTAGTATTCGACAAACAGCCCTTCGCTGTATGAGGTGAACCCTTCGTGTACCCACATATCGGCAATGTCGCTGTAAGTAATGTTGTTGGCAAACCACTCGTGTCCGGACTCGTGGACGATAATGTAATCCCAGTTTTTACCCCGCCCAGTGCGAGAAAGGTCAGAGCCCATGTAGCCGTTTCGATAATTATTGCCATACGCAATGGCGCTCTGATGCTCCATACCCAGAAAGGGCGCCTCGACCAGCTTGTAACCATCCTCATAAAAAGGATAGGGACCAAACCAATACTCGAAAGCGCGAAGCATGTCTTTAGCCTGGCGAAATTGTGCCCGTGCTTTATCCACGTTTTCAGGTAGCACGTAATAGTCCAGTGTGAGTACGCCTTTCTCTCCGAGAAAAGTGTCGGAAAAATGGGTATACACAGCAATGTTGAGGGTTACGCCGTAGTTGTTAATTGGGCTCCGGACATGCCACTCGAATGTGCGCGTGCTGTCGGAATTTACTTGTACTCGCCGTAGGCGACCGTTGGAAACAGCATCGTAGGGCATGGGCACCGTAAGGCGAATGGTCTGAGAGTCCGGCTCATCGTAGGGATGGTCTTTGCAAGGCCACCACGCACTGGCTCCTAGACCCTGGCACGAGGTGCCGACAAAATGGCGGCCTTGGCTGTCTTTGGCCCAGCTGAAGCCGCCATCCCAAGGAGCGTTGCGTGCGCGGCGTGGCCGACCGCTGTACCATAGGGTTACCGACTCCAGCGCACCTGAGATTTGTTGTTTTTTGAGTTTTATGTAGAAACTCTGCTTTCCGGCGCGCTCGATGGTTAGCGTTTCGCCATCTTGTTCGGCGCGCTCCAGGCGCAGCGGTGGTTGCAGGTCAATCTGCAATACCTGTCCGGGTTGCAGCACGCGATAGTGTATCTCGTTGCTACCTTGAATAAGTTGTGAGTCGAGATGGGTCTGAATACTTAAAGCGTAATAGGTCAGATCCCACCAGGCGCGCTCGGGTGTGACGCTGCCGCGCAAGGTATCCTCGCGCGTGAAGGGGTTTGTTTGGGCTAAAGCAGAGGCCGCTAACGCTAAAGTCAGGGCAAGAAAGGTATTTTTCATGCAAAGCTGTTTCGGGCAAAAGTAGGCAGGGCGTCGGCTCTATAACGCATACAACGGGGACTTAGACATGCGGTGCAGTGGACCTGCAGCTTGGGCGCAAGACGTTGTTAAAAACGCAAAAACTGATAAACAGCCCAGGTGTTGTGGCTCAAGGCAGGGTTGCTGATGCCTTCATCACAGCCTAATCAGTCAGCAAAACTTTGCCAACGCCTTATTTGTCTATACCTTGCACAAATAAACATTCTCTATCCATTGCATGAACCGCCTGCAACACGAGACCTCTCCCTATCTCCGACAACACGCACATAATCCCGTAGATTGGTATGCTTGGCAACCAGAAGCCTTCGAACGCGCGCGCAAGGAAAACAAACCTATCTTGGTCAGTATCGGCTATTCCACCTGCCACTGGTGCCATGTGATGGAACGCGAATCGTTCGAAAACCCCGACATCGCCGCTTTCATGAACGAGCACTTCGTCAACATCAAGGTAGATCGAGAGGAGCGCCCCGATGTGGATGCCATCTACATGGAAGCTTGCCAAATTTTGACCGGCAGTGGCGGCTGGCCGCTCAACTGCTTCCTAACACCAGAGGGCAAGCCCTTCTACGCAGGTACCTACTTTCCTCCCCGCCCTGCTTACAACCGCCCCTCCTGGCTGCAGCTGCTCCAACATTTGGCTAACACCTGGGAAACCAAGCGCGAAACAGTTTACGAGCAGGCCGAACGACTGATGAAATACCTCGAGCGCAACGACAATCTTTTTCTCGAACCGTTGCCGTCAGAACTTGCCCAACAAGCCTTGCCGGCCCAGTCGGCCTTAGAGAACGCCTACTACGCTATGCGCGAGCACTTCGACCGCGTAGAGGGTGGTTTTGGTGGTGCGCCGAAGTTTCCCGCCTCCATGGCTATCCATTTCTTGCTCTATTACTCTCAACTACAACGCGATGCCGAGGCATTAGAACATGCGTTCTTCTCCCTAGACAAAATGATTGCGGGCGGCATCTACGACCAGTTGGGCGGTGGCTTCGCGCGTTACGCGACGGATAGAGCCTGGTTAGTGCCGCATTTTGAAAAGATGCTTTACGACAACGCCCTGTTGGTCAGTGTCTTATCTGATGCCTGCCGTCTATTAGCTGATGTCCACGAGGAGCGCGCCCGCCAGCGCCGTCAGCGCTACGAAGAGACGATAGCGGAAACGCTCGAGTTCGTGCGCCGCGAGATGACGCATCCACAGGGAGCCTTCTTTTCCGCGTTGGATGCGGACTCTGAGGGAGAAGAAGGCAAGTTTTATGTGTGGGAAAAAGCAGAAATCAAGCAAATTCTCGGCAGCAATGCGGAGGCGTTTTGCGCCTTGTATGGCGTGACAGATACGGGAAATTGGGAGCACAAGAACATTCTATGGCGGGCGGAGGAACTCTCCGCTTACGCTCAAAAGCACGGTCTCGATGCGCAGGCATTAGCCCTACAAGTACGGCAGTGGCGGCAGCTGCTGTTCGAGCATCGTTCGAGACGTGTCCGTCCAGGGCTCGACGACAAAGTGCTGCTGGGCTGGAATGCTTTAATGTCATCGGCCTATGCGCAGGCTTATTTAACGCTGGGCCGAGAGGAATACCGCGAAGCGGCCGTGCGTAACCTTCACTTCTTGCTCCAGCACCTGACCGACAGTAAGGGGCGACTACTTCATAGCTGGAAGGATGGCAAGGCGCAACACGCTGCTGTGTTGGAAGATTATGCCTTCCTCATTGCCGCTCTGCTCGATGTGTGGAGCGTAACCTTCGAGCCCAAGTATTTAGAACACGCCCGAAACCTCACTGAGCAGGTATACACCTATTTTTATGACCCTAAAACACACCTGTTTTTTTACACCGCTTCCGACATAACGGACGTTATCCTGCGGAAAAAAGACCTCTACGACAACGCCACACCTTCGGGGAATAGCACCATGGTACACAACCTGCAACGGCTGGGCATATGGTTAGACAACAGCGAATGGCGCGAACACGCAGCCCAGATGATAGAAAAAATGCGCCCTACGCTGGAGCGATATCCGCTTTCGTTTGAACGGTGGGTGTTGGCTCTCTTGTTCCACGTTCGCCCACGCCCCGAAGTAGCCGTAGTGGGTGCTGACGCTATGGCCAAGGCGCGAGCTTTCCAAGGCCATTTTAACTGGAATGCCGTGATAGCTGCAGCAGAGCAGCCGACGGACGAACTGCCTCTATTGAGCGGAAAGCCTGCTGCCGATCACACCTTATTTTATGTGTGTAAAAACTACGCTTGCCAGCGCCCCGTGCTGACGGTCGAAGAAGCGTTAGCTCTCCTGTAAGATTATGAAACGACTCCTTCTCTTCGGCTTCGTCCTGTTTGATGTGCTGCCTTTAGCAGCCCAGCAGCTGCCCCAGTATAGCCTTTACATGCTAAACCCGTACGCGTACAACCCCGCATATGCTGGGACGGCAGGCACTTTGATTGCCAATGGTGCCTATCGCCAGCAATGGTCTGGTTTACCAGGAGCTCCAGAAGGCCAATACCTCGACGCGCATTTACCCATATCCTCTCTGCGCGGAGGCATAGGGGTCCGCTTTACCAACGACAAAATCGGCGCGCACCGAACGACACAGGCTGTTTTTCACTACGCCTACCACCTTGACGTAGGTCGTACCGGGCTACTTTCGTTAGGCATAGGCGCAGGTTACGCACAATATGTCTTAGACGGCACCCAACTGCGTACACCAGAAGGTCAATACGAACCAGGAGGCGGGTTTAACCACAACGATCCCCTGTTTCCGGAAGGGAAGATAACGGCCGGTGCTCCGCTAATAGAAGCCGCTGCATTTTTTCGCCATCGGCAGCTGGAAATAGGGATGGCTGTGCTGCCCATTTATGCCCCTGTGCTCAGATTGACAGAGCAAGGGCGTTTCAGCCTCAGCTTAGTGCCTCAGTATGTTGGCTCGGGTGCTTATCGCCTACAGGTATCTGATAGGTTAGCCATTGTACCGTCTTTTTTGGTGAAATTTGAACCAGCTGCCACGCAGGTAGAAATTTCCGGCGTGTTTCGGTGGCGGGAAAATACATTTGCGGGCTGTTCTTTTCGAGGCTTTACAGCCTCTGCGCGTGATGCAGCGGTGTTGCTCGGTGGGCTGAGGATAACGGAAAAAATTTCATTAGCCTATGCCTACGATATTCCACTATCATCGTTGGCAGTTGCCCATCGAGGCTCCCATGAACTCTTGCTTCGGTACGATTTAGGGAAACCCTTGGGCGCCGGACGGCTGCCCCCCGTAATTTATAATCCGCGCTTTTGGGGAATTTAACTGCCCGAATAGTGTTACTTGGCCGCTAAAAAAGAAAAAGCCTATACCAGCCAGCGTTAAGACTACGTTAAACGGCGGTTTTTCGGAGAATGGCCACAAGACGTAACCAATTTTATTTTGAGAAGTTTTTTTGCATCGAACTTAATCCTCTACCTTTACGACCGTTTTTTCCGGGCAAATAATAAAAACAGGCAAACACGGGTGTCAAACATGGAAAAACTACAAAAATCGTTACTGCTGTTGCTCCTTCTCCTCGCGGTTGTGGCCGCCTCTTGTGGCCGAAAAGAAACCGGTGAACTTATTGGCGTACAGAACCGGCCGAAGTGGAAAGGCATTAATCCGTACGGGATGGTGTACATCCAATCAGGTACTTTGCATGTAGGTGTGGGGGATGAAGACCTCAGCCGTCAGCTCGTCGCTCGTCCCAAATCCATCTCGATCCAGGGCTTCTTCATGGACGAGACTGAAATCACCAACAACGAGTACCGCCAGTTTGTGTATTGGGTGCGCGACTCACTGGCGCACGACAAACTCGGGCATTACTTGGAAGATGATGCCGGCGACTTCGACAAGCCACGTATTGACTGGGAACAGGAAATTGACTGGGAAGATGAAGAAATGGTCGCAGAGCTGGACGAACTTTTTCATCCAGCCAACGAACGCTTCGACGGTCGCAAGGAAATGGATGCGAGCAAGTTTGTCTATGAGTACCAGTGGTACGACTGGCAGCGCGCTGCGCACGACCGCAACAGCAGCCGCACCAGCCACATTCGCAAGGAGAAAGTAAAAATCTATCCAGACACCCTCTGCTGGATTCGAGACTACGCTTATTCTTACAACGAGCCTATGACGCGTAACTACTTCTGGCATCCCGCTTTCGACGATTATCCCGTGGTTGGCGTCAACTGGAAGATGGCGAAAGCTTTCTGCCACTGGCGTACGAAACTGTGGAATGCTTACAGCGCAGATGCCGGGGTGAACTCCGAAGATTTTCGTTTACCGACGGAGCACGAGTGGGAATATGCTGCTCGGGGAGGACGCGAAGGAGCTGTTTACCCGTGGGGTAGCTATTACACGCGCAACGCCAAAGGATGCCTCCTGGCCAACTTCAAGCCCGGCCGCGGCAACTATCCTGAAGATGGCGGCCTTTACACGGTGCGCGCCGACGCTTATTACCCCAACGATTACGGCCTCTACTGCATGGCGGGCAACGTGTCCGAATGGACGGAAACGGCATATTTCGAAAATGCCTATTCGTTCATGCACGACCTCAACCCCGATATCCGCTACGATGCGAAAGAAGAGGACCCCATCACGGCGAAGCGCAAGGTTATCCGCGGTGGCTCCTGGAAAGACGTGGCGCATTTCCTGCAGACAGGAACCCGCTCCTGGGAATATCAGGACACTACCAAATGCTACATCGGTTTCCGCTGTGTGCTGACCTTCCTAGGCCGTTCTATTAACGACTTCTAACCTTTCCTCTTTTTTTCTTCTCTCGTCAAGAAAAACATTCCTCACCTACTGCTGTCCGCACAGTTGTATTGAGTACCTCAGGTGTATAACGAGTAGAATCATCAAGAACAACTCTTCTTAAACTGCTAAAAAGTTTTTCAACAATGGGTTTTCAAAGTTTCGTCAAAACTAAATCATTCAAGTACTTCAAGAACCTCATCATCGGTGTGGGAGCATCCATCGTACTGATGGGCGCCCTCTTCAAGTTGGAGAGCTGGGAAGGTGCTTCCGAGATGCTCATCGTAGGTCTTAGCGTAGAAGCGGTCATTTTTCTATTCCTCGGTATTATCGGCCCAGAGCCCGACTATTACTGGCATAAACTGTACCCCGGGCTGGATGATTATAACTCTCGTATCCAGCCGCTTACAGCAGGGCCGAACCCCAACATGCCAGAAGTCGCTCCGTTGCACGGCGACGTAGTAGAGCGTCAGTTGGGCGGTATGCTGACCGAGCTGCAGTCCATGTCTAAGAGCTTGGCTGCTCTGAAAGCCCTGCAAGAGGTAGATTTCTCCGGCACGCAGGAGCAAATCAAGTCCATGTCCAACTTCTACACGAAAATGAACGAAGCGATGGCTGATATGGCTCGCTCTGCTGAAGATGTTCGTCAGTACAAGGACCAGCTGGCCTCGCTGAATAAAAACCTGTCCTCGCTCAATACCGTTTATGGCAATATGTTGGCCGCCATGGCTAACATTGGTCGCCAGTAATAGGGTTGATTACGCGTACAAACTAGCTGCAAACCTCCTGTTAACAACACAAAAGACAATACCATATGTCCATACCTAAGGAGCCGCGGCAGTTGATGATCAACCTGATGTACCTGGTGTTGACCGCACTGCTCGCGTTGAACGTATCAGCTGAAGTTATGAATGCTTTCTTCTCGCTCGACAAGGGCCTGAAGGGTAGCCGCAATATCGTCGAGAAGAGCAACGAGACGATCATGGAAAACATCAACAAACAGGCTGATGCTTATCGCAAACCGGAAAATGAGAAGTATCGCCAGAACGCTAAAGAAGCACTGGCCTTAGCAGAAGAATTTAACCAATACATTGACGGCATTCGGAAAAGACTGTTCGATAAAGCCGGTGGCCCTTCGAAAAGCGATCCCAACATCCCTAAGGACATTCGAAATAAGGACATCACTACTCGAATGTTCGTCTTGGGTGAAGAAGGGGAAAAAGAAGGCGTAGGTTTCGAAATAGAGCGTAAGGTCAAAGAACTGCGCAAAAGGATGCTTGATTTGACCGATAACGACCCTGAAGTAGCGGCAACCATGCCTCTGGACATAGAGCCTTTGCCAGCAAAAACGGATAAAACCAGCTGGGCAGACTTCAAATTCCGTCAAATGCCAGTGGCAGCTTGCTTCCCGATTTTAGGCAAAATTCAAAGTGACGCCAAAGCTTCTGCGTCGGCGGTACTCAACTACTGCCTGAAAAAGGTCGCTGGAGAAGACATCAAGTTTGACGCTTTCCAGCCGGCTATTAGCGCTCCTAAAGGCTATGTAATTGCCGGGGAAAAGTACGAGGCCGATATCTTTCTGAGTGCTTACAGCACGAACGCAGACAACATTAGCATCTCCGTAGATGGCCGCTCGCTGCCGATCAAAGATGGTGTTGCCAAGTATGAAACCATGACCTCGGCGACGGGCGTCAAAACATACAAGGTTACCATTAACGTGAAAAACCCGCTGACGGGAGAAGTTAAGACGTACACCAAAGATTTCCAGTACGAAGTAGGACGCCGTTCGGCCTCTGTTCAGCTGGATAAGATGAACGTATTCTACATCGGCGTGGACAATCCTATATCGGTATCCGCCTCCGGTGTCTCGTCCAATGAGCTAAACGTTAGTGCTTCCGGTGCGGGGATCTCCCTCACTAAAGACGGGCCCTCACACTACCAGGTGCGCGTAACTACGCCTGGTGAGGCGACGATTACCCTCTCCGGCGGTGGTTTGCCACCGACCAAATTCACTTATAAGGTGAAACGTATTCCGGACCCCATACCCTTGCTGGGTGCTCAACGCTTTGACAGCGCTATCCCTAACGGTACCTTTAAAGCACAGGGCGGTGTGGCTGCTGTATTAGAAAATTTCGACTTTGACGCTAAGTGTGAAGTGGCCGGTTACACGGTGGCTTATCAGAAAAAACGGGCCGATGTTGTTGAAAAAACCAACACGGGAGCTCGTTTTAATCCGGATGTAATGGACCTCATTCGCCGCGCTGAACCTGGCGATGTGTATTACTTCCTGGACATTCGTGCCAAGTGCCCCGGTGACTTGGCTGCACGAAAACTGGGCGACCTTGTTTTCAAAATCCGCTAATCTTCGTCTCTTCTTTCGCTCAGCATTGTGCGTTTGCATGCTTTTTTTGAAAACATACGCGCAGTGCTGAGCGTAAAAAGAAATTTACTAAACACTCACTTCTAATTTTCTCGAACCATGTACGCTCTTCTTCGATGGGCTGTCCTTGCCCTCATTTTTTCCTGGATGGGTACATCATCCCTACAGGCTCAGAACGTAGGTAATGTTAGAGATGTCCGCACAGAAGCAAGCGAGCCAGAAGAGTTTGGAGAAGCTCCTCTGGACGATGTTGTAAAAAAAGAAACAATGAAAGAGCGCCGTGTGCTGGACTACCAGCCTGTGCGCGAGAGCGATATTATGTGGGAAAGACGCATCTGGCGTATCATTGACGTTCGGGAGAAGATGAACCTTCCATTTGCCTATCCCGAAGAGCCGTTCTTTAAGATTCTCTCGGATGCAGCGGTGAAAGGAGACCTTCCAGTGTATTCTGTAGACGATGACAAATTTACTAAGCGCCTGAGCACTGATGATGTGTTGGCCATGATGTCGAAAGCCGACACTATTGTCACGTTTGACCCCGAAAGTTATGAAGAGCGTATCCAAGTAGTCCGCAACGACATCAACTGGGCCGATGTGAAGCGCTTTCGTATTAAGGAGATATGGTTTTTTGACAAAGAAACCTCCACTATGCAGGTGCGTATCCTTGGCATAGCTCCGCTGATTGACGTGCGCGATAACGATGGCAATTTCCGCTATGAAAAAGCCATGTTTTGGGTTTACTATCCGCAGGCGCGCAACCTGTTGGCTCGCCATCGCGTCTTTACCTTGGCAGGCAACACGAATGCCACTATTTCTTGGGAAGACTTCTTAGAGCTTCGTTACTTCTCTAGCTTCATTATCAAGGAGTCAAACGTGTACGATCGGCGTATTGAAGACTACGCCCGCGGCACAGATGCGCTGTGGGAGTCGGAACGGATCAAGAACGCTATCTTTAATTTTGAACAGGACTTGTGGCAATATTAATTCGCAGCTAGGCCTAGTTCCATTCAGCAGAAAGGAGGCAATGCATCGTTCGGCATTGCCTCCTTTCTGTTTTATAGTGGTCTCAAGCCCACGGGCGTCCACACTCGACCCGATGAGCTCCGAATATCAGCGAGGTGGAATGGAATCCATAGCATAGGCTAAAGCCTATGCTATGGCCGGGTGAGACACTGGGCGGTTTGTTTCGTTCTTAAGAGCAAAGACTGGCTTGCTATAATCGCAAACCATCTTGCCGATGCGTTGAGTGGCTGTACAAGATAACAAACGCGGAAACCGACCACATCAGGCCAGTTTCCGCGCTCTTAACTTATTTTATGTCAAAGTAAGGGACGAACAGGGTGAGCCTACATAACTTAATTTGTTGGCTTGCGCTCGCTTCAGGATTATTCTGCCTCCTCCATCTCCGCTTCGTCTTTAGCTCGCTCTTTCTCGTACTTAGCAAAAGCAAAGCCGTAGTTGGCCAAGATCTTCTCCTTGAGTTCTTTGCGAGCAAAGAAAATACGGCTTTTTACGGTGCCTAAGGGTAGACCTAAATGGTCGGCTATCTCCTGATACTTGTACCCTTCAAAGTGCATGAGGAAGGGGATGCGCGTGTTGTCATCTAAGTTAGCCACCAAAGCGTCCAACTCCTTGAGCGTGATTTCGCTCTCCGCCGAATTGCCCACGGTATGGCTCCCTGAGTTCAAGTAGAACTGGTTATCCGTAGTGTCAATAATGGTATTGGCCTTAACCTTCCGCCGGTAATTATTAATAAAGATGTTCTTCATAATAGTGAACATCCACGCTTTGAAATTCGTACCAGGGCGGAATTTATCGCGATTGGCTAAGGCCCGGTAAGCCGTTTCCTGATAGAGATCTTTAGCCTCCTCCGAGTTCTTAGTCAAGTTGTACGCGAAGGTCTGCAGCATGCTCGTCAGGTCGCTCAATCGGTAATTAAACTCTATAATCGTCATGATGTGCGCCAGTTGATTTACGATGACACAAAGGTATAGCATGTTTAACTTTCCAGCAAGAGCTGTTGAACATTTTAAATGTCAACAATTAGCAAATTTACATGTATTGGCACATTTATTATTACTATCGTTTGATAATCAGATTTTTATGAAGTTTAGATAAAATCTACTTTTTTGTTTTTTTCAAAAAAAATGAAAAAAGGAAGCGACTCAAGCGCTGAGGGTCTTGGGGTAACAGACGTAATGCTTGGTGACGGTCTGGGTGTAGAGGGGAACTTCGGAGCATTCATCTATGGGAAGTACGCGGCCGCTTTTGAAGAGGATGTTTATCTTCTCGGTAGAAGGGTCGTAGGCGCGGTTGCTCGACTGGCCGGTGAACACAAGCTGTGCGCCCCAAGGGCCGTAAGTTCGAACGGCATTTTCCTGAAGTTGGGCAATGTAATCGGGTTCAATGGGTACGGTTCTCCATTCCAGGCGGAACAAGCGGCGCTCGATGAGGCCATTCGCCAGCAGGGCCAGCATAAGGTCAGGGTGGTGACACCAGGCTTTTATGGCGGCAGCGATGTCCACATCGTCCAGACGAGCGAAGTAGCGGAGGAGTTCTTCGGGCTGAGGCTTTTCATCGGGAGAGCGATACAGGAGCCAGCGCAACGGCTCGCTAGCCTCCAACGGTTTACCTTCCAGGGCCAAGTGGCGCGCGCGGCGTAGCAAATGCACTACCATCTGCTCGGCTGAGACGTTGGTTTTGTGCAGATATACCTGCCAGTACATCAGGCGGCGAGCAATAAGGAATTTCTCAATGCTGTAGATGCCTTTCTCTTCGACGACCAACTCGCCATGGTGAACGGCAAGCATTTTTATGATGCGATCGTAACCAATGACCCCTTCCGACACGCCAGTAAAGAAGCTGTCTCGGTTCAAATAGTCCATCCGGTCCATGTCTAGTTGGCCGGAAACCAACTGATGCAGGAAGTGTTTAGGGTGTTGGTCGCTGAAAATTTGAATGGCCATGGCTAAGCGCCCGCCCAGTTGGCGGTCAAGCATTTGCATGAACATTAAGGACAGGGTCTCGTGGGAGAAATCTACCAGGTTGTGCTCTAAGGCGTGGGAGTAAGGGCCGTGTCCAATATCGTGCAACAAAATGGCTGCACAAACGGCTTCGGCTTCTTCTTCGGTAATTTCGGCGCCCTTGCTGCGCAGCACTTCAATGGCTTGCTGCATCAAATGCAGCGCACCCAGAGCGTGGTGGAAGCGAGTATGCAGCGCTCCAGGGTACACATAATGGGCCATGCCTACCTGGCGAATGCGTCGTAGCCGCTGGAAATAAGGGTGGTCGATCAACTCAAGTAAAAGGCCTTCGGGCACCGAAACGAAACCGTATACTGGGTCGTTAAATATCTTCCGCCTGACTTGCATGGCTATGCTGCTTGGCCGGCAAAGATAACCGCACAATTGCACTACCTTCGCACGCTTATCTCGAGACGCATATACTACATGGAAAAAGTTAAAATTCTCTGGGCCGACGACGAAATTGACCTGCTGAAACCGCATCTGCAGTTTCTGCAGAACAAGGGCTACGAAGTGGAGACAGCTACCAACGGCCATGACGCCGTAGAAGTCTATTTAGAAAAAGGCAGCGAAATTGATGTCGTCTTCTTAGACGAGTCCATGCCCGGACTGACGGGACTGGAAACTTTGCCCAAAATCAAGGAAATAAACCCTCATGTGCCGGTGGTTATGATTACGAAAAACGAGGCAGAACATGTTATGGAAGAAGCCATCGGCTCGCAGATTGCCGATTACCTCATTAAACCTGTAAATCCCAATCAAATACTGCTGACGCTTAAGAAGATACTTGATAATAAGCGTTTAATACGTGAGAAAACAGCAATGGACTATCAGCAAGACTACCGCCAAATGTTCATGCAGATTGTCGGTGGTCTGAACCACGAGGAGTGGGTGGATGTGTACCGGCGCGTGATCAACTGGGAACTTCGATTAGATGCCAATCAGACGGAAGTGGGGGAGATCTTAGCTCAACAAAAACAGCAGGCCAACACGGAATTCGGTAAATACGTGGTCAAAAACTACTTTGACTGGGTGGACAAAAACAAGGAAGTGGGCCCAGTGATGTCGCATTCCATGATGCGCAAACACATCTTTCCTCATGTCGGCAAAGGTGTACCCACCATTGTGGTTTTGCTCGATAACCTGCGCTATGACCAATGGAAAGTCATCGAGCCGTTTCTCAACGAGCTGTTTCGCACGGAGCACGAAGGGTACTTCTACAGCATCCTACCCACGGCTACCCAATACAGCCGCAACGCCATTTTTGCCGGCATGATGCCTGCAGACATCGAAGCGGCCTTCCCCGACAAGTGGAAAAACGACGTGGACGAAGGGGGGAAAAATCTGTTTGAAGATTTCTTCCTGGGCAAGCAAATTGAGCGCGTCTTTCGCAAAGGCATCAAGTGGGACTACGTCAAAATAACGACTGTAGGTCAGGGTAAGGATTTGATAGACAACATGTTGAACTACATGAATAACGACCTGACGGTTATTGTGTACAACTTCATTGACATGCTTTCTCACGCTCGCACGGAGATGGAAGTGCTCAAGGAGCTGGCCGGCGACGAGCGTGCCTACCGCTCGCTGACGCGCTCTTGGTTCTTGCACAGCCCTCTCTGGACCGCTCTCCAGCGGCTGGAAGGCCGTGAGGTACAGCTGTTTGTAACTACTGACCACGGCACCATTCGCGTGCAATCGCCCTCGCGCGTGATAGGCGACCGCGAAACCACGACCAATTTACGCTACAAAGTAGGCCGCAACTTGCAGTACGAAGCCAAAGACGTTCTGGCCGTA
>Ga0101944_10002864_pt1 | contig 26141 bp, 18 predicted proteins | sample DewCreD2012metaG_FD_75245 | JGI IMG/M metagenome (GOLD analysis project Ga0101944, IMG submission 75245) | Hot spring sediment bacterial and archeal communities from British Columbia, Canada, to study Microbial Dark Matter (Phase II) - Dewar... ... | reverse complement strand
CGTTCATTAGCCCCGTCACATCTTCGGCATCCAGCGATTGCGAGAGCGCGGTGAAACCGACGATGTCGGCAAACAAGATTGTGACTTGCTTGCGTTGTTCAGGCGGCGCTTGATGCGATTCGAGCGCGTCAAGTTTTTGGCGCAACGCGGCAATGGCAACATCTACCGCCGCGTCGCCCAAAATGTTACGTTGCGCTTCCAACGCGACGATCGCTTGTTCCAGTTGCGCGCGTTCGTTTGGATTCGTTTCCACACGATACCCTAGCCACAGAGATCACAGGAGCCACCGAGAAATTTTTTCTCTGCGTTCTCTGTGTCCTCTGTGGCACTAATGTCCCACAAATTTCGCCGCGCGTTTTTCGCGGAACGCGGCGGGTCCTTCCTTGCCGTCGTGTGTTGTCGCGCTGAGCGCCGCCGCCAGTCCTTCCAGCGCGAGCGCAACGCCCTGCCCTACGCCGGCGTCCACAATCGTTTTCGCAAATTGCACCGCCAGCGGCGCATTCGCCGCAATCTCGTTGGCGAGCGCGTTCACGCGCGCACGCAGTTGGTCGCGCGGCACCATCGCGTTGACCAAGCCCCAGCGCTCCGCGACCTGCGCCGAGACGCGCGCGCCGGTGAAAATCATTTGCTTGGCGCGCGCAACGCCGATCAGCGCGGCAAGTCGCTGCGAACCGCCCCAGCCCGGCTGCGTGCCGATCTTCGCTTCGGGGAGCGCGAACTCGGCGTGGTCTGCCGCGATGCGTAAATCGCACGCGAGCGCGAGTTCAAGCCCGCTCCCGAGCAATTGGAAGCGGCCATTACCCCTCGCACTAAGTTTGTCCTGTTCTCCTCGCCGTGCAACCCTACCGGTGCCGTGTTCGACCGCAAAGAGCTGCAGGCATACGCCGAAGTATTGGCCCGCCACGACCACGTGTATGTGGTGAGCGACGAAATCTACGAGTACATCAACTTCACCCACGAGCACGTCAGCATCGGCAGCCTGCCGCAAGTACGCGAGCGCACCATCACTGTCAACGGATTTGCTAAAGGCTTTGCTATGACGGGTTGGCGGTTAGGCTATATGGGGGCGCCCAAATTCATCGCTGACGCGTGTACCAAAATCCAGGGCCAGGTAACCAGCGGGGCTGCTGCTTTCAGCCAAAAAGCCGGCGCTGTGGCCTTGCTTAGCGACTTAGCGCCCACTCGCGCGATGCGCGAAGCCTTTCGCCATCGGCGCGACATCGTGCTCTCCATGCTCGAGGAAATTCCCGGCATTCGATCCAACCACCCCGAAGGCGCCTTCTACGTCTTCCCCGATGTCAGCGCATTCTTTGGCAAAACCGACGATCACGTCCTCATCCAAAATGCCGACGACTTCTGCGACTTCATCATGAACAATGCCTACGTCGGTCTGGTGTCGGGTGCTGCCTTTGGCGACCCTAATTGCTTCCGCCTCAGCTATGCCGCTTCAGAAGCCCAGCTGCGCGAAGCCATTCAGCGCATGAGAGCGGTGCTCCAGCGCTTGCACTAATCACCGCTGCCCTTAGTACGCCCGCTCATCGCGCTCTTCCACAAAATTGATGAAGGCGCGATTGGCGACGCGGTTACCCCCCGGCGTGGGATATCGGCCAGAAAAATACCAATCGCCCTTGTTTTTGGGACAAGCTTTGTGCAAAGCTTCGAGCGTTTGAAAAATCACTTGCACCTCGGGCTTAATGCCCTTAGGAGTGACAATCTGAGCGATGCGGTCGCTGATTTCCAAGTAAGTGAAGTGATTGTAAAGCGGCACCACTTCGTTCTGTACCATCTCGACAGGCAGGTTTTCCGAGGCTTTGCAGCGCTGATAGGTTTCCTGAATGAGGTGCGTCTGTCCTGTTTCCTGCAGCAGCTCGATGAGCGCCTGGAAGGCCACAAAATCCTTCATTTTACTCATGTCAATGCCGTAGCAGTCGGGGTACCGAATCTGCGGAGCCGAAGAGAGGATGATGATTTTGCGCGGGTTAAGCCGGGCGGCGAAGTTGAGGATGCTGTCGCGCAGCGTGGTGCCGCGCACGATGGAGTCGTCCAGCAGCACAAGATTGTCCTGACCATTGCGCACCAAGCCGTAGGTGACGTCATAGACGTAGCTAACCATGCTGTGCCGGCTTTTGAGGTCAGCGATGAACGTCCGCTGCTTTTCGTCTTTGTGAACGAGTTTCTCTACACGCGGGCGATGTTCCAGGGTTTCGCGGAGTTTTTCCGGCGTGAGCTCGCCTTTTTCAGCCAGCAGGAGGATTTGCTCTTCTTTCCAACGGTTGAGTTCGCTATGGAGCCCTTCGGCCAGCCCCTGAAAGGCCACTTCGGCGGTATTTGGGATGAAAGAGAAAAGAGTATTGTCAATGTCGAAATTAACGGCTTCTAAGACAGGGCGAGCCAGCGCAGCGCCAAGTTTTTTGCGCTCTTGATAAATTTCGCGGTCGTTGCCGCGGCTAAAGTAGATGCGCTCGAAGGAGCAAGCGCGATACTCTCGCGGCTCCGCAAAAGGCACCTCACTGACGTTGCCGTTGTACTTAATGATGAGAGCATGCGCCGGCTTGAGCTCGTGCACCATGTGAAAGCGCACGTTGAAAACCGTCTGGATGGCTGCACGCTCAGAGGCCGCCACGACGACCTCGTCGTCTTGGTACCAGTAGGCTGGGCGAATGCCGTTGGGGTCGCGCAACAGAAAAGCATCGCCATGGCCAATGAGGCCGCCCAACACGTAGCCGCCGTCAAACTTTTTGCAGGCACGGCGCAGCAGGCGTTGAATGTCCAGGTTTTCAAAAATAAGCTGGTTAATTTCCTGGTTGGAGTAACCATCGGGCTTGTACCAGGTGTGCAAGCGCTGTACCTCGTCGTCGAGAAAATGACCGATTTTCTCTAAGACCGTCACTGTATCGCTTTTCTCTTTAGGGTATTGACCCAATTCAACGAGTTCTTCAAAAAGCTCGTCCACGTTGGTCATGTTAAAATTACCCGCTAAAAGGAGGTTGCGATTGATCCAGTTGTTCTGTCGGTGAAAAGGATGCACGCGCTCAACAGTGTTATCGCCATGGGTGCCGTAGCGCAGGTGTCCCATGAGTACTTCGCCGGCGTATGGGGCGTTGGATTTCAGCCAGGGCACGTCGTTGAGGCGGTCGGGGGGCAGTTGCTGAATGCGACTCCAGACCATTTCGAACAGGTCCGTCAGATAGGTATTGGGGGTGTTGCTGCGTTTTCGGCTGATGTAGCGCTCGCCGGGTTTAGGGTTTAGTTTAATCACCGCAATACCCGCGCCGTCTTGGCCGCGATTGCGCATTTTTTGCATCAACAATTGAAGTTTCTGCAGGCCGTAGAAGGCTGTACCGTATTTCTCTACGTAAAATTCGAGGGGCTGAAGCAGTCGCACTATAGCGATGCCACACTCGTGTTTAATCAGGTCGCTCATGAAAAAGTGGAAGGTTGCACAGGCGGGTGTGCAAAGGTACAGCGAGGCTGCCAAAGCCGAAGACCCGCGCACACTCGCTGGAGACGCGCTGCTTGACTACAAGTCTCTTTGCCTGTCTACCAAATGTTGCGATTGGAGCGAAGCTCCTCTCGAATAGGGCTTTTCAGCCGCTCGGCTGCCTGTAAAAGCATGTCGGCGTCTGAAGGGAAGGGCAGGGGTACGTTGCCTATGCGAGCGCGTGATTCCTTGCTCAGGGCGCGGCGATCACCTCGAAAGGTGGAAGCGTAGTTTTCAAAAAGCACCTCTGCGCTCATAGGCCGGGAGAAAAGCCGGTAGCCGCGGTCGTCGCGAATATCGAGCAGACCACCGATGCGCACCGCTTTCGTCTGGTAAACCTCTACCACGTCCGCACGCACGCGCACGATGCGCGGCTTTTTGAGGTCGTTGCCCAAGGAGTCCTTGCGCACGTTGCCCCGCTCATCGAGCACGTATTCCCAGCCATCCTCTACCTCGGCCTCGTCGGTGTAGAGGCGCTCGCTGACGCGCTCAGGACTGACATCAATTTGGTCTATGCGAAAAACGACGCGGTAGTCCAGCAAAAGGTCAGGCGAGGGGTTCAGGTGGAAGCGCTTCCACTCCGTGTTCAGCTCATTAAGGCCAAAGGCCAGCAGGCGGTCTTCGAAGCGAGGCGGCAAAAGGCGACCGCTTTGGTTGAGCACCTCAAAGCCCACATGCGAAACGCCCAGAGAGCGGGCTTCGCGCAACAGGTCTTCTTTGTCCTTATAGTGTCTGAAATAGCGGTTTTCAATATCGCATAGCGCCTGATGTGCCTCGCGGGCAGCTTGGCGATCGCCACGGCGGCCTTGCTCCAACAGCACCTGCGCCCGTTGATAAAGATACTCGGCGGCGCGCTCGCGGCTTTCCCTTTCCATTTGGGCAATGTCCACCAATTCAAACCGCGCGCGGTAGCCGTCTTTCGATATCAAAGGAAGCAGCGGCTGAATGCGATTTTGTCGTTGTTCTATTTGTCGGTGGAGGCGATTGACGCGCTCCCATTCCTCCGAGCGCCCCGAGGCAGCCAAGTTGTCAGCCAACCTCAAGTCGCGCGCCTGGGCTTGGGCAAAAGCTCGCTCCAGGTCGCGGATGAGCTCCGTTTTCTTGTTCTTTTTTCCGCTTAGCCTTCGAATGGCGAGCGAAATAGCAGCGTCGTAATCGCCGCGTTCGATGAGGTAGCGAGGAGAAGTGCAAGCGCCGGACAACAGCGCAACCATCAGACCGAAGACGAAAAGCAGGCGGTTTAGCATAGCCAAGAGTGTTTTCCGTTCATTTTGCGGGCAATTTAACCGCGTCGGCTCCGTCTTTTGTGCAAAGGGAGCGTTATAAGCTATTGGGAAAATGTTAAAAGCCTAAACGGCTTGCAAATGGTGGGGTGCTCCAGCTCAACATGTGTTTTATTGAAACAATACACCGAAGCGATGGCTGTGGGAAGATGCTGCCTGTGTTGAAAAAAATTTCTAAACCACTCCTCACCCACGGGTTTGCTGTGCAAATGCTTCCTTTGCGGCGTAAAAAACGCCCATATTCATGCGTATTCTTCTCATTGGTGGCGGTGGCCGCGAACACGCCTTCGCCTGGAAGCTGGCCCAAGACCCCGGCTGCTCGGCGCTCTTCATCGCTCCGGGCAACGCAGGCACAGCCGAGTGTGGTACCAACATCGCGCTATCGCCCACCGATTTTGCCGGCATCCGCGACTTCGTCCTGCAACAGGGTATAGACATGGTGGTCGTTGGCCCTGAGGAGCCGTTGGTTCGAGGCATAGCCGACTTCTTTCAATCTGACCCGTTATTGGCCACTGTGTCGCTCATTGGGCCGACAGCTGCAGGTGCTCGATTAGAAGGTTCCAAGGCGTTTGCCAAAAAGTTCATGCAGCGCTGGAACATCCCTACGGCACCGTACAGGGAGGTGTCTGACGTGGCCGAGGGTGAGGCTTTCCTCAACACCCTCTCGCCGCCATTCGTTCTGAAGGCCGATGGCTTGGCCGCGGGCAAGGGCGTGCTCATCGTAGAGGAACGCCAAGCCGCTATTGCAGCATTAAAAAACATGCTCGCTGGCCAATTTGGCGAAGCCAGTCGGCGCGTGGTTATCGAGGCCTTTTTGCGGGGGACAGAGTTTTCCGCTTTTGTGCTTACCGACGGAAAGACGTATAAAATCTTGCCTGAAGCCAAGGACTACAAACGCGTAGGCGAGGGCGACACCGGACCCAACACTGGCGGCATGGGCGCTGTCTCGCCTGTTCCCTTCGTGGATGCCACCCTAAAGCGCAAGGTGGAAGAGCGCATCATACGCCCCACCATAGAGGGGTTGCAAGCCGAGGGCATTCCTTACAAAGGCTTTATCTTCTTTGGCTTAATGAATGTCGAAGGCGAGCCTTATGTCATCGAGTACAACTGCCGCATGGGCGACCCAGAGACAGAAGTCGTCTTGCCGCGCCTCAAAAATCACCTGTCCGCGCTCTTTCGGGCTTTAGCTGAAGGCCGATTAGCGGATGAATGCCTCGAAGTAGTGCCGGAGACAGCAGCCACTGTCATGCTTACGGCAGGAGGCTACCCGGGCGACTACCGCAAAGGCGACCCCATTACTCTGATACCACAATCGGACTGCCTCTATTTACACGCCGGCACCACCCGAAGTGCCAACGGGCAACTGCTAACCAATGGCGGCCGCGTCATGGCCATTACTTCCCTGAACAGCAGCGTTGCCACTGCCGTCCAGCGGTCACTGCGCGCCGCCGAACACGTACACTTCGAGGGCAAGTACTATCGGCGCGACATTGGACGCGACCTTATTCCCACTTAACTACTATTTGGAGGATGTCCAGGTGATGGAATACTCGTATGCTGGCGGAGGCGGTTCCTGAGGAGCGGACGCAGGCGCGCTGGGCACCACCTGGTACTGCACACTGACCGACGGAGCCGCCGATTGTGGCGCTGGGGGGCGCTTAAACTGGATGTGTATTTTTTTGTGGTAAAGCACGCGCAGTCCGCGGGTGCGCTTGACGTGAAAGCGCAACAACCGCACGACCCGTTCTGCTTCTTCATCGCAGCCATGACCCAAACCTTTAATGATGCGAGTAGCGACGACTTCGCCTACGTCGTTAATGTCGCATTCCACAATAACACGCCCTTGCACCCCCGCCGCCAGCGCCTCGCTCGGATAGCGCAGGTGCTGGTAGATAAACTGGGTCATCGCCTTAGGGCCACCCGGGTACTCCGGCTGATGGACGAAATCTTTGTCTCTCTTTTCGCGCTCCATGCAAAACTAGCTTAGTAGAGAATAGGCACCTAAAAACGCCTCTTCACCGCGCCCGCCTGTTTGTTGCACCAATGTTTAAAGAAGGGGCGAAACGATGCCTCGCCTTGCCCCTATTCGACGCGGGGAGTACCACCTACCTCTCCTCGTAATCGAAGGGCAGGATTTTTGAGTCCTTAACTGTAGAAAGCGTCATGAGCGTTTTCAAGCGCTCGATTTCCTCAATTTGGCTCAGCGTCTTGAACAGTAGCTGCTCGTAAGAAGGCAAGTCCTTGCAAATGACCTTCATAAGGAAATCTGCTTCACCCGTGATGATGTAGCACTCCGTGATTTCGTCAATACGCCCAATTTTCTCTAAGAAGTTGTTCAATGCGTTTTCGCGCTTCCAAGCCAGCGACACGAGCACAAATGTCTTGACATTTAACCCCAACATCTGAGGGTTGACCTGAGCGTGATAGCTCAAGATGACGCGGTTGTTTTCCAACTTCTTGACGCGCTCCAGCGTAGGAGCCGGCGATAAGCCAATCTTTTTTGACAGGTCTAAGTTGGTGATCTTGCTGTTTTCTTGAAGGATGCGGAGGATCTTCAAGTCTGTTTTATCCAGTTTGTCAGCCATAGATTGATAACGGTTAAAGAAATTATATTTTGCCTAAAAATTGACTACAAAGGTACGAGCTTCAAAAATAATGGGCAAAGGTTACGTAGATTATCGTTTGTTAATTTTGACAAAAAACGGACTTTTGACGTTAACTTAAATTTTGCGCTGGACGAACAACCCATTTTAGACTTTTGAACAAAAGTAAATTCTACCACATAGAAGTGTTTTTGCGGAAACAGGAAGCAAAAGGCCAATCCCTCCTCGGAATTGGCCTTTGTACCAAACAGCGCAGAACAGCGCCAACGGCACGCCCGAAAAAAGTTGTTTGCCTTTAGGGAAAGATGCCCATCGAAATATAGTCGCTGGCAATCTTGCGCAAAGCACAGACGAAAGCTGCCGTCCGCAGGTCGGGGATACTTGGGTTCTGCTTCCAGGTTTCGTAGATTTGCTGGTAAGCAGTGGTCATGGTGTCTTCCAGCCCAGAGTTCACTAACTCAACTTCTGTGCCTCCGCGAGTGAGGAAATCGCGGTCGCGCGGAGCTACCTTTTTGCCGGTGAGTTCTTCTACTTTGCTGAGCAGACCGGAGAAAGTGTTGCGTTGGAAGCGATTCTCCAGGCGCCCGAAACGGTGGTGCGACAGGTTTTTGAGCCATTCAAAATAGGACACCGTTACCCCACCCGCATTGATGAAAAAGTCGGGCAACACCAGAATGCCTCTGGCTTGCAACACCGCGTCTGCCTCGGCTGTAACAGGGCCATTGGCGGCCTCAGCAATAATTTTGGCTTTGATACGGTTCACATTCTCAATGGTAATTTGATTTTCGAGAGCAGCAGGCACTAAGATATCGCATTCTAACTCCAGTGCAGCCGAGGGGCCGCCGATGTGTTTGGAGCCTGGGAAGCCAATAATGGAGCCCGTCTCTTGGCGGAATTGGAGCAGTTTTTCGATATCCAAACCGTTGGGATCGTAAATGGAGCCTTCGCGCTCGGCTACTCCCACAATCTTTACATCACCCTCTTTCTGGCTGATAAGACCTGCGTGGCTGCCCACGTTACCCAAGCCCTGGATGACCATTGTCTTCCCGGCAATGCCTGGCGAAAGGCCGAGATTTTTCATGTCATCGGCGTAGTGAAGACACTCCCGCAAACCGTAGAAAACACCGCGGCCCGTAGCTTCGGCGCGGCCTCGGATACCGTTTTGAGTAACAGGTTTGCCGGTAACGCAACCAATGGAGTCTATCTCGCCATGACGGAAAGCCTGATATGTGTCCAGTATCCAAGCCATTTCGCGCGGGCCGGTACCATAGTCAGGAGCCGGCACGTCGATACCCGGCCCAATGAAGTTTTTCTTAATGAGTTCTGTGGTGTAGCGACGGGTGATGTTCTGCAGTTGCTCGACGGTGTAGTTCGCAGGGTTGATCTTGATGCCGCCCTTGGCACCGCCGAAGGGCACATCTACGAGGGCGCACTTGTACGTCATGAGAGCAGCTAAAGCCATGACTTCATCCTGGTCTACTGTTTCGGCGTAGCGGATGCCGCCTTTAGTAGGCAAGCGGTGATGGCTGTGCTGCACGCGATAGGCCTCAATGACCTGGTAGTTGTCTCCTACGCGAATAGGGAAGCGGATTTGCAGTACGAGGTTGCACACCTTGATTTGTTCCACCAAACCGCTGGGGATATCGGTGTAAGCTGCAGCCTTATCAATATACTGCTCGACACTTTTGAAGAAGCTGATTTTGGCGCTCATGCATCATCTTTTGTTTGGTGCTCTAATCTGGTTAGTTTTCGCTCGAGCCGGACCAGATAGCCTACGATACCCAGAAAGATGACGAGCAGAGTGGCCACTACCACGTAAATCTTTCCAGTTTCTCGCATGAAATCGCGGTTGCCTTCAGCCAGAGCGGCGGGCAAAGATATGCCCATCAACAAAACAAAGGTCAAAATCGTGCGACCCATAAAAAATTAAATCTTTTTTGTTGCAGAAATATATGGAAGGATATCAAAAAAATACGGTTTAATCCACACCCATAGCTCTGTCGTGCAAGCGTTGGTAGCGGGTTCGTAGGTCGGCAATCCAGAAGCCCAAGAGCGTCCAGCCGATGATTGCCGGATAAAAAACCGCGCGCATGGTATTGTCCAGGTCTTGGGTACCAAAGGCCGGGTTGCCCGTAGCGCCGGGGTGCAGGCTATCGAACATGCGCGGCAGGATGTACAGCAGCGGTATAAGCGAGGCAAAGGCGAAGATGTTGTACACCGCAGCTAAGCGCGCGCTCTTTTCCGGATCGCTGAATGAGCCGCGCAAGATGAAATAGGCCATATAGACCAGGAGCGCTACTGCCGTCATGAGTTGTTTGATGTCGTTGCTCCACGGCCTGCCCCAAGTGTAATTAGCCCACACCATGCCGCTAACAAGGCCCAGAAGACCGAAGAGAATACCTACTTCCGCATAGGCCGCGGCATAGCGGTCGAGGTCCGGTTCAGGACGACGCAAGTATTTTACGCTGTACCAGACGGAAGCAGCAAATAAAAACAAGAGTACAAACCACATGGGCACGTGAAAGTAGGTGTTCCGGATGGTCTCATACAGAATATTCTGATACGGGAAAGAAAAGCCTTTTTGCACGTGCAGCTGTTCTACGGGGGTTTGCGTCCAGGCGGGATCTAAAGGAGCAGAGAGGGTATCCGCTTGGCGCAGGGTGAGTGCTGCCGGCAGCAGCGATGCGCCAGCGGTGGGATGGTCTACCAGGGCGTTGAGTAAGACAAAAGGTTTGCCATCGGGCAAGTTGACCGGCAGCGAAAAGGTTGCCTCTAAAATGGTATCGTTAAGCGGGCGCACTGTTTTGGCATAGAGCGCGTATTGGTCGTTGTAATACAGCCACACCCGGAGGGGTTCGTCGCTTGGGCGCGCAAAGAAGGTGTTGTAGCCAAAGAAGCGAATCGTTGTTTGCTCGCCCGTTTGGGCAGCCTGCGGCTCGACGCGTTCAATGCCCGATTTCAAAGGCACTAAGAAGCCCGCTATAATGGTATACACCAGCAGTACTACCGAAGTTATTTTCCACCACATAGGTTTATCCTTAAAAAATTGCTGTAAAAACTACTGTTTGCCTTCAGTCCCTCCAGATGTAAGGAAACAAGACAAAAACCAGGGCTATAAGAATGGCATCTACCGCCAATAAGTTGCGCACATCGGCCCAGGTATCTAGGGGCATGCCCTCCGGTGCAAAAGACGCCGCGGAGAGCCGCAACAACGTGAGCAACATCGGCAACACTACAGGAAAACTCAGGATAGCCACCAGCGTGGCGCCGTGGTCAGCTTTGGCAGCTATTGCCGAAATAAAGGTGAAGGCAATGGAAAAGCTCGCGCTGCCCAAAGCCAACGTCCCTAAAAAGAGCGGCCAGCGCTGCACCGGGCTATCGGCTACCAAAGCAAAGGCAACCGAGGCCAGCCCACTGAGCACCAACAAGAGCAGCGCGTTGTACAACACCTTGGCGAGCACCAGCGCTGCCGGATCGGCCAGCTGGTAGTAGTACAACTGACGAGCACCGCTTTCTCGAACGAAACTCTTCACTACGGCATTGATGGAGGCAAACAGCACGATGAGCCAAAAAAGCGTGTTCCACATCGGCGGCGTGGGCTTAACAGAGGCCACGTACACCACGAAAACCATACTGACCACATACAACACAATGCCGCTGAGCGCATAGCGCTGACGCCATTCGAGCACCATCTCTTTGTGCAACAGCGGCAGGAGGCTTCTCCAATTCATCATGTTTATGGCGACAAGCGCTAATTCGACGGCAAAGGAACGACAAAACGTTGGTCTACAAGAGGCCTTTCGCCGAGAATGCCGTTCTTCGCCTGCGCTTCCAAAACGACACCACGCTATGCGCTTTTTCTTCTTTTTTATTGCATGCGTCCTGTGCATGACTTCGCCGACAACAACCTTAGCCCAAGAGCCAACAGGGCTAAAAGACCCTACCTTCAATTTCGGCATACAGGCCGGAGTTATCACACCCAGTGCACTGTTTCGGGTGCGAAATGTGGTGCGCGAAGCCGAAGGCGTTCGCTACCAAATACAGCCCAGCACGGGCTTCCAAATAGGTGGTTTGGCCGTTTTTCGCCTGTCCAGACGCTTTCAGGTGCAGGGCGGCTTTACGCTGCTGTTGCGGCACTACGACTGCTCCGCTGCGTATGAGGCGGAGACGCTGAGTGCGCGCCTAAATACCACCCTCTACGAAATACCACTATTGATTACTTACTACCAACGCCTGAGCGACCGCATGCTGCTCTCGCTGGGCACCGGCGTCAATCTGCAAACCTTGCCTAGCGACCTGGGTACCCGCAACCAACACCTGCAGGTGTTAGCGCTGCACAAAGCTTTTGCCCTGCCGGCCAGCCTCACCCTGCTTGGGCTAGAGTTTCGGGCCAAAGGCAGTGGTGGCTTTTTTGCCGGCCTGTCGTATTGCATCACGCCTTTCCACCTCTACGACACGGTTTTTTTGAGTAAGTTCAACGGGCGCGAGCGCGTATATCCAGTGCCGCATGTGGGCGACTACTTCGGTCTAATCGCCCGCTACTATTTGGACTGACCCAGCGCCCACTGGCAGGTGGATGTACCTTTGTCGGTCGTCAACGCACCCTGCTTATGCGTCTTTCTTTACGAGCCAACTTCCTGGCCATCGCGCTGATGGGGCTCCCTGGCCTGGTCGCAACACAAACGCCACCCTTGCCCGCCGGAGCGCTGAGTGCCTGGCTCGTGGAACGCTGGAGCGTCCTTTCCGGAGGGAGCCAGGTGCATCTGTCCGCACGCCCCTACACGCGCGACGATGCGGCCGCTCTGGCGCGCCGGGCAGACACCACCGCCCTTTTTAGCCTCCCGATAGACCAGTGGGCCATTCAATACGTATTTGACGATAACAACGAATGGCTCTTGCCTACTGACAGCGCGCGCTACCGACGCTCCCGCCGGCCACTGGGCAGGCATTTTTATCAGACACCAGCCCATTTTTTTGAGGTCAACACTGACCATTTTCGCCTGAGAGCCAACCCACTGCTTCATTTGACCGCAGGGCAGCAAAATAGCCTTCCAGCCCTTCTGTTTACCAACCAGCGCGGGCTGGAAGTACGCGGAGACGTGGACGGGCGCATCTTCTTTTACACCGACTTGCTGGAAACTCAGGCGCAACTTGCCGCTTACGTCAACCAATGGGTCGAAACCTACCAGTCGTTGCCGGGAGCAGGTTTTTTCAAACCCTACCGCAGCCGCCTGTTGAACACAAGCCGCGCTTACGACTACAACATTGCGCAGGCAGGCATTGGCTTTCGCCTCTCGCGCCACGTCGGCGTTCAATTGGGACACGGGCGCTTTTTCCTCGGACATGGGCAGCGCTCGCTCTTCCTGTCGGACGTCGGCAACATAGCGTTCTTCCTGCGGCTGAATACACGCGTGTGGAAACTGCATTATCAAAACTTATTTTTGGAGTTAAGCCCCATCTCCACCACCGTACCGCGCCCGCCCAACAGCCTGTTGCCTAAGAAATACGTCGCTTTACACTACCTCAGCTGGCAAGCCAGGCCCAACGTCAGCATAGGCTTCTTTGAGGCTACTGTTTTCAATCGCAGCCGCCAGCTCGAGTGGCAATACCTCAACCCCGTCATTTTTTACCGCACCGTGGAAGGCATGCTGGGTAGCCCGGACAATGTACTGCTTGGTGCGGAGGTGCGCTGGGACGTCGCCCGTCGAGTCAGCGTGTACGGACAGTTTTTGCTGGACGAGTTTTTCACTCCAGAGCTGTTTGGCCGCGGCCGGCAGGGCGGTTGGTGGGGCAACAAATACGGCGTCCAAGCGGGCGTGAAGTACTTTAATGCGTTTGGCATTCCCTACCTGGACCTACAGTGCGAGTTCAATGCTGTGCGACCTTACACCTATTCCAGCTTTGACTCGCTAAACAGCTACACACACTACTCCCTACCCTTGGCACACCCACTGTGGGCCAACTTTCGCGAATGGCTCACCTGGGCGCGCTACCAGCCGCATCCGCGCTGGACGCTGACAGCCCGCAACCTTTGGGCGCGCACGGGCGAAGACCCCGAGGGACAAAACTGGGGCGGCAACCCGCTGTTGAGCAACGCCACGCGCAGCCGTGATTATGGCAACCATATTGGGCAAGGCATTCGCACCGACATCTGGCTGTTAGCCTTTGAGCTAAGCTGGCAATGGAAGCACAACCTCTTCTGGGAAGCCCAAGTGCTGTGGCGCCAAAAAGAAAGTGCCAGCGATGACCGCCGCCTGAACACTCGCCTATTCTCCATCGGCCTGCGCTGGAACACGTGGTATCGTTTGGCGGACTTCTGACGCCGTGGCTTCCTGCGCTATGGCGCAGTAGAGGGCCTCATATGCCTGAGCTGCTGCAGCAGGCTGATAGCGGCGCACGTTTTCAAAGCCTTTTTCTATCAAATATGCCCGATAGGCGGCGTCGTTGATGACGCGAAGCACCCCGCGGCGAATGTCTGCCACATCCCATGGGTCCACCAGGCAAGCGCCTTCTCCGGCCACTTCAGGCATGCTGGATGTCCGGGAAGTAATCACAGGCCGGCCTGTAGCCTGCGCCTCGAGAATAGGCATACCAAACCCTTCCCAAGTGGAAGCAAAAAGCAGCAGGTCGCACGACGCGTAGGCGCGCACAACAGCCTCATCGTCAAGATAGGACGCACACTCGTATGCTATGCCGGAGTGCTCCAACTGCTGCCGCGCTTCGGCGCTGAGGCGCCCAACAATGTGCAGCACACAGGGGATGCCCCGCAATGCCTCGATGTGGCGGCTGAGGTTCTTATTGGGCGCCGAGCCAATGTGCAAGATGCGCGGACACTCGGCCTGGAAAGACTTGGGCACAGGCGCGAAATGCGGTGGTATAACACTGGGAATAATGGCTATTTTCGATGGATCGCAACCTGTGTGGCGCACAATATCGGCCTTGGTGGCCTCAGAAACAGCGACCACCCGGCAGCAATGGCGAACAGGCCAGCGCAACCACAACCACCTCAACACAAGGCGCTTCCACAAGTTGGGATGACGGAGGAAACCGCAGTCGTGGACCGTGAGCACTGTCTGGCGGCCGGGTAAAAAAAGCGCAGCAAAGTGGATATCCCCGCTAACATGGAACACGTCGGCCCACAGACGTCGCATTTGGAAAGCAATGCGCAGGCGAGACCACCCGCCGCGACTTAGCGCGCAAGCCTCCACCTTTTGTACCAGCACCTCAGATGCTGCCCAAAAGGGCCACAGCGCAGAAAACGAGCGCTCTATGCTGTAGTGGCCGCCGCCGATGGGTTTCCGGAAAATGACCTGCACGGCAGGACGCGTGTAGGCACTTAAATACTGCTGAGCGATAGCAGCAGCATCGAAATCGCGGCGAACTAGTGCGGGTGCTTGCTCGCGAACGCGGCGGCGCTTGGGTGCGTCTTCAATAGCCGCTTCAAGAGCGCGACGCCAGAGATCTCGCCGGAGCGATACACACCAACCCAGGTCTTTTTCACGCACGTAATCGGCCAAACCTACTTGGTCGCTAACGACGACGGCTGTACCCACGGCGAGCGCCTCTAAAATAACCAGGGCGAAGTTCTCATTGTGCGAAGGCAGCAGGAGCACGTCCACCTCGGAGAGCAGTTGCCATTTGACCTCACCCGATATCCAACCTAGCCACTGCAAGCGGCTCTCTAAACCTTTTTTTCGAGCTAGGTGCCACATTTTTTGGCCATATGGCGAGTTGGAGTCGCCTGCAATGAGCAGTTGCCATTCCAGGCAAGCATCCAGGCCCGATAGTGCTTCCAACAAAAAGTCCAGCCCTTTCTTAGGGTCAATACGAGATAGGAAAAGCAGTCGAACAGGGCCACCAGTGCGCGCCGATGGCGGTGCTGGCTCTTCAGGAAAAGACACTACATTGGGCAGAAGAAGCATAAAACGGCATGGCGCAAGCGCCCGAAGTTCGCGGTATTCAAATAAGGAAGTCGCATGCCACCGCGCGCGCGCCAGCAACCAATGGCCTACGATGCGTTGAAAATACCGGCGCCCCCAACTCCGCAAGGTATAAGCGCTGAGCATACCATGCGGGCTGAACACCGTGCGAAAACCACGCCACCGACACACGAGTATGGCGATAAAGGCTACCCAGTTCCACCAGGAGTGCACGTGCACAACGTCGAACCGGCCACCTTGGCGCCATAATGCCCACCACAAACCCGGACACACATGGCTGTGGTCGCCTGTCCAACGGCGGAAGTACACCACCTGGACGCCATCCATAGCTATCGGCTCACCGGTAGGTACGTCCAGTTCTTCCGCACCATTGGCCGTAGTGGTAAAAACCCACACCTCTGCGCCCATTTCGGCCTGCTTTTCAGCCAGGCGGCTGACCGAAAATGTTGGGCCGCCGTAGCCAAAAGCGGGCTTGTAAGAGGGGCAAATGTGAAGAATGCGCAAGCTCCGGGATAAAGAAGGAGGAGTACAGCTCAATGGGCAGAAGTATTTGCAAAGGTTATCGGCAAGCCTAAGGCTCCGCTTTGTGGCTGAGCGGGATTCGAATCGTAACGCGCAAGCCGGCAACGGAGCCATCGCTATGCGTCAGGTTTTCTCGTCGGGCGTCAAGGTCAGTCTCTTCAGAAAGCATAGCCAAGCGCCGCTGGGTAAGCATCATACCCAGCGATTTATAGGCATGCCGAGACGCGTTGGCTTCCCTCACCCCCGGCCCGTTGTCCGTAACGGCCACGACGAGGAAGGCGCCGTCCAGTGTAAAAGCCACTTCGACCAAGCCGTCGGTCTTATTATGCAGACCGTGCAAGAGGGCATTTTCCACGAAAGGCTGCACAAGAAGTGGTGGCAGGAGGATATCGTCGGCGCTCAAAGTCGGGTCAACCAGGATGCGAAAATCGAACCGCTTCTGAAAACGCAGCTGCTCGAGCGAGAGGTAACTGTGCAGCATTTCTACTTCCTCGCTCAAAGCATGGCGCCCGTCCACCGAGCTATGAAGCGCCAGCCGAACGAGGCGCGCAAAGCAAGCGAGGTAATAGGTCGCCGATGCCGAATCATTTTCAGCGATGAAATGCTGGATGCTACTGAGACAGTTGAAAATAAAGTGGGGGTTTATTTGAGCGCGCAGCGCAGAAATTTCCAGCTGTCGGATTTTTTCGCGAACCGCCATCTGTTGTTGAATTTGACGCAGACGCCATCGGTAGCCCAGAGTAAGTATAAGCACGGTGGCAAGGCCAAGCAATGTCCAAAATCCGATGGTTTGCCACCAGGGCGGGCGTATGCGAAACGACCACCGTGTGGGCAAGCTCCAAGTGCCGGCATCATCCTGAGCCTGAACTTCAAAAGTGTAACGACCAGGGGCGAGATTGGCTAACAACACCTCGCGGTTAGTGCTCACAGTAAAAGACGAGTCCAGGACGCCTAAAAGACGGTATCGGTAGGTAATGCGGCCCTCAGAGGGGTAATGAAGGGAATGAAACTGTAAAAGAAGGGTGTTGGCGTCGTGCGGGAAAAGGCCAAGGGGCGGGATAGGCAGGGGGGTGTTGTTGACTAAGAGACGTTTAATCTGAGGCGAAGGCATTTGTGCCAGCGGGGGCATATCACGCAGACGCACTAAACCTTTGTTAGTCGCAATCCATAGGTATCCACCCGCTTCGAGCACGTCGCTTACCTGTTGAGAAGGAAGACCTGCGCGATGAGTAAGGACACGCACCGACCAATCGCCCTCCGGCAAGAGTTCTAAGCGGCTCAGTCCATTGCTGGAACATACGTAGAATGCCTTACCCGCGCCGGTACGCAAGCGTGTAGTGAATGCGCTAACCAAACCGTTGGCTTGGGTCAAATGAGTGGTATGTCCGTTCGGGTGGCGGATTAAGACGCCTCCATTGCGCAAACCGATGGCCAGAAGGCCATCAAAAATGACGCACAAGGAGCGAGCCTGAAAACGCAAGGACACATCTTTTTTTTCTCTACTTTTCCCAGGTAGCCGCTGGCCATCTCCCCGGCGCCACAAGCGCAGCCCCTCTCGGTTTGTGACCCACACATCCCCTGTGGCGCTTTCCACGACATCAAACGTCCGAGAATAATACAACTGGGCCTCACCCATCTGGCCGTGATGATAAGCCCATCCTCGACGAGTATCCACTTCGAATAGGCCCCGAGAGGATGCACACCACAGCCGCCCTGAACGAGGCCCCAGCGAAATACTTTTTGAACCAACCAAAGAAGACATTCCAAAGAGGTGCGCTGGCTGCCAATGTCGCCCCCCCTGGTAATAATAAAGTGGCGATGCACACCACAACCGCTGTTGCTGGGGTTCAAATAGTAACGCCTCTACATCCCGTGAGGACAGCGGCGGCACCGGAAGCGGTGTTATCTGTAGATTTTCTACGTGGACAGCAACGATAGCCGCTGGACGAAACCCCACAAAAAGGCGTTTGCCTCCGTCGTAAGACAAAGAAGTGATTTCATCAGATGGCAGGCCATGACTTCGGTCGAACACCTCTAACTTCGGATTTTTGCAGTAAAACAACCCTGCATGGTGTGTGGTGGCCCACCACCCCCCTTGACTGTCCACAGCGATATCGGTGACAAAATGGCCAGGCAGTAAGTTTAGCCCCCGATTTCGCTTTAAATCCTCTATAGAGGCAAAATAGTACAGCCCTGGGGTTGGATTTGTAGGTACGGTTAGCAGCAGAGCACCCTCGGCAGTCTGTACTGCATGGTTCGCGTGGTAGCCAAGGCGCACTTGCCACACCACACTGTCGGCACGCAATAGGTAATAAGTGCCCTTATAGGCATGCAAAATATCTCCGTTGCGCAACTTCCAAAAGCCGCGCCAGGGAGGGTGCACCCCTGGGCGGGCAGGCAAGGCGTTAGAGTATTCCAGGTGGTGGTTTCTACAGATGGCGATGCTCGAAGCTAGGCTGGAAGGAAGCTGCTCTGGCGGTGCTATAACCACGACGGCTGTAATACGCCCATTGACTTCAGCGTAGGCAAAGGCACCGCCAGAGCTGCTCTGCACAACCTGAAAGCTGCCGTCGGGATAAATGTGAACAAAGCCGAGTGTATTGTAAGCGAGCCAAAGGCTGCCATCGGCGTCAGTCTGGATATCTTGAGGCAGTTGATACCGTCGGCAAAACGGCTCTATGCGGTTTTGATAAGGAAAGGGACGCACCGTATCGCGAAGGACATACCACAAAGAGCCATCTATTCGAGCAAACCAAATACGCCCTTGAGGGTCTTCCACTGGCATGAAAGCCTCTGCTCCATTCCAGAAACTGGTATCCACAGGCCGCACGAATTCGTAGCCGTTAAAAAAACAGAGACCCTCTTCAGTGGCTACCCAGATGTGGCCGTCACGGCTTTGAATAACGCCATAGGTAACATTGGCAGGTAAAGTTTGATTGGTAGTGTAGTTCGTCCAGGATACTCGCTGCGCTAATACCATTCCAGGCAAAGCCAGTAGCCACACCCAACCTATTTTTCTCATCAGATCCATCTCTACCATGACGCTGCTGCAAATATATTTGGATCTGCAATGCGGGAAAATGCCATTTAAAATTGTACTAATAGACGACGAGCCCGCCGCTCGCGCGGCGATTAAGAGCATGCTTAGAACGCATTGCCCACACACGGTTGTCATTGGCGAGGCAGGCAGCGTGGCTGAAGGCGTTGCCTTACTCCAGCAGATGACGCCCGACCTGCTGATGTTAGATATAGAAATGGAAGACGGCACCGGTTTCGATCTGCTCGAGCAAGTAAAACCCTTGCCCTGTCAACTTATCTTCACCACTGCGCATGACGAGTTCGCTGTACGCGCTTTTAGGTGCAGCGCCATAGACTACTTACTCAAGCCTATCAACCCACAAGAGCTAGCCATTGCTGTGAATAAAGCCCGCGAAAATGCCCGCAAAAGCGAAGTTTATCAGCGCATTGAAGCCCTACTGCGCACTGCTGCCAAAGGTCATATAGACCAAATCACGCTTCACACCTCTAATAAAAAACTGGTGTTTGTCCCTATAAAGGAGATCGCTTGTGTGGAAAGCTGCGGCAACTACTCCTTTGTGCACCTCACCTAGAATATCCGCTACATAGACACACGCAACCTAAAAGAATACGAAGATATCTTGCCTTATCCCAACTTCATACGCACGCACCAGTCCTTCATCGTGCAAGTGTCGTTGGTGCGGCAATGGGTCAGAGAAGAGAAGGACATGCTGGTACTCGCTACAGGTATGCAGGTACCCGTGTCGAGACGGCGACGCGATGACCTTCAGCACATACTGCTTCACTGAATAGTAAGTAAAGGTGCAGAAGACCTTTCGCCCATACCTCTTGCCAAGGCGCTGGTCTACCTTTGCCCGCGCTAAGCATCCCTTTATCCTTATAGCTATGAACAAAAGACTACTCGCCGCAGCTCTCTGGGGAGCGCTCTGCTTCGGAGCCCTTGCCCAGGGCAACAAAAACCTAACCATGGCCGACGCTATCCTGCGCGGACGCACAGGACTGTCGCCGGCCTCGTTGCGCCAACTGCAATGGATACCAAACACCGACCAATTTGCCTACGCCATTGGCGATCAATGGGTTCGCGTACGCGCAGTCGACTTGAAAGCCGACACCATAGATGTCTTGAGCGGCATCAATGCCGAGCGCAAACGCTCAGGAGAAGAGCCGCTGCAGGCTCTACCCCCGGCCACTTGGATGGACGAGCAGCGCTTCTGGTTCCAGACGCCCGGCAACGTATTCACCTACAACCTTTCCGAAAGCCGGCTGACCCGCCATACGTGGTTTCCCGAAAAAGCTGAAAACATTGACGTACAGGAAAAAACGCTGTGGGCCGCTTACACGCGGGACAACGGGCTGTGGATAAGCATCAGCGGCAAAGAATTAGCCGTTGCACAAAGCGAGGAGGACGGCATCGTGTACGGCAAGAGTGTCCACCGCGAAGAGTTCGGCATCAACAAAGGCACCTTCTGGAGCCCTTCTGGGCGTTATCTTGCCTTTTACCGAATGGACGAGCGGATGGTAACTCGCTACCCTATCTATGTGCTCGACTCCATGCCTGCTCAGGTGCGCTACATCCGCTATCCTTACGCCGGCACCACCAGTCATCAGGTGACGGTAGGCATCTACGATACCCAAAGTGGCCGGAAATGGTACCTGAAGACGGGCGAGCCCGCCGAGCAATACTTGACCAACATTGCTTGGACACCCGACGATCGCTATGTGCTCATTGCCATCGTCAATCGAGCGCAAAATCACCTGTGGCTTAACCTCTATGAAGCGGCTACCGGCAACTTTGTGCGCACGCTCTTCGAAGAAACCAGCGACAAGTGGGTAGAGCCAGAAAACCCGCCGCACTTTGTACCGGGCTCCAACACGGACTTCCTCTGGCAAAGCGAGCGCGACGGCTACAATCACCTGTATTTGTACAACCTATCGGGCAAACTCATTCGCCAGGTGAGCCGCGGCAACGCACCGGTAACGCGCTTCCTTGGCTTTTCTGCCGACGGCAAACGCTGCTTTTACCAGACGGCTGACGAAAGCGGCTTGAACCGCTACGGCTGGATGACCGATCTCTCTGGCAACGACAGGCCTGTGCCCCTCGGGGTACACGAGCCGGGCATTCACCAGCCGCTTGTCAACACCACTGGCGATTGGGCACTCGATGTGCTCACCTCTGCCAGCGTTCCTCGCAGGGTGCAGCTGGTTTCTTTGAAAAAAGGCCCCGCGCCGCGTCTTGTGTTCGAGGCCAGCAATCCGTTGGCCGAATACGCGCTAGGGCAGACGCGATTGGTATCGCTCACCTCGCCAGGGGGCTTTGCCCTGAACGGGCGCCTCATTCTGCCCACCAATTTCGATTCTCTAAAACGGTACCCTACTCTTGTTTATGTGTACAACGGTCCTCACGTCCAGTTGGTCACCAACACTTGGCTTTACGGTGCTGAATTGTGGATGCACCGAATGGCCCAAGAGGGTTTCATCGTTTTCACCCTGGACGGACGCGGCTCTGCACACCGCGGCTATGCGTTCGAAAGCGCCATTTTCCGCCAATTAGGCAATACCGAAATAGAAGATCAACTCACTGGCGTGCGCTATCTCAAAAGCCTACCCTACGTGGACACCATGCGATTGGGTGTCTATGGTTGGAGCTATGGCGGTTTCATGGCCACCTCTCTGATGACCCGACCCGAAGCAGCAGGGGCTTTTCGCTGCGGCATTGCTGGTGGGCCAGTGTTAGACTGGCGCATGTATGAAATTATGTACACCGAGCGCTACATGGACACGCCGCAGGAAAACCCGGAGGGCTACAAGTACAGCAGCCTTTTCAATCACATTGAAAATCTGAAGGGGCGTCTGCTGCTCCTTCACGGTTCTTCCGACGATATCGTTCTGTTGCAGCACTCGCTGCGCTATGTGCGCGAATGTGTCCGCCGCAACAAGCCGTTGGATTTCTTTATTTACCCGGAGCACGGCCACAATGTGACAGGCCGAGATCGAGTCCATTTGTTCGAGAAAATTGAGCGTTTCTTTGTCGAAAATCTCCGCTAACGTGCACTGGCGGTAAGGCTAACTTTCGCCACTTCAAACTATTGAACTGCACAGCCGCGAAATACACGGAAAAATCCTTTTTGCTCTATGTTTGCCTCCTCGTCGGCCTCTTCAGCCCATCCTGAACGCGGCCAACAAGCCATGCTTACGCTCGAGCTCATCACCACTAACGATGACGCCCGCCCTGTCTTTCTTACCGGAAATTTCAACCACTGGGCGGTGCGAGACGAACGCTATCGCATGACGCGCATAGAAGAGGGGCACTATCGATACACCTTCTACGAAATACCTGACCTTGGCGGGGAACCCTTCGAATACAAATACACCAAAGGCGGCTGGGAAAGTGAAGAACTCAGCGACGATGGGCGGCCTCGCATGAACCGCCGTTTAGAGGTTCCCAAAGGCAGAGTAGTGGATACCGTCCCTCGATGGAAATGCCACGCCGATTGGTATGACTCTAAGTATTACCCTGACATTCAGGTAATTTCCAAGCGCTTCAACTTGCCTCAGTTGCGGCGACGGCGCCGCATTTCAGTGCTGTTGCCCTGGGATTATGCCACCTCCACAAAGCGCTATCCTGTGCTCTATCTTCAGGATGGACAGAACCTCTTCGAAGACCACGCTCCCTTCGGCACTTGGGCCGTAGACAGACACTTGGCTGCTCTGGCCCAGCGAGGCAAAGGCGATCTCATCGTGGTGGCTATTGACCATGGGGGCCGCGAGCGCATCCGAGAGTTCATGCCCTATGATACATCTAAATGGGGCGAAGGACTGGGGAGAGACTATGCCCGCTTTCTGGCTGAAACCCTCAAGCCCTATATCGACGCGAATTTCCGCACCCTATCCGATCGCCTTCATACGGGTATCGGCGGTAGCAGTATGGGTGGGCTTATCAGCCTCTACGCTGGGCTGCTTTTCCCCCACATATACTCCAAGTTTCTGATTTTTTCTCCTTCCCTGTGGGCTGCTCCTAGTATCTACACTGAGTCGCTCCACTTCATTACCCAGCCTAATACGCGCCTCTACCTTTTTGCTGGTGGAAAAGAGGGCGCTGGCATGGTGGCTAATGCCAAGCGGCTGGCTCACACCTTACAAGCCAACAGCCCAAAGCCCGACAATGTTCGCTTAGAAATTGACCCCCATGGGCAACACAACGAAGCCCGCTGGGGCATAGAATTTCCCAAAGCCGTTGAATGGTTATACGGCTAATGTGGGCGCTCTTATCCCGGCTGCTTCACCGCGCGAAGCATCCAGCGGCTATCAGCCTGACGTACCTCTACCCAATACGCTCCCGCGGTGGGAAAGAGCCCGGCCTCTAAGGACAGCGTAGTCTGCGCTGTAGTTGTCGCCCACAAAAGGCGTCCTTGGCCATCGAAGAGGCGCACTTCTGAAGGCACAGCAGCTGCTGGCAACGCCAGAAGCAGACCACTAGATCCAAACGGATTGGGAAACACAGTGGGCTGCGCCAACAACTCCGGCACAGGCGTATCTAACCACCGCAGCACAGGCTGAAGCGGGCTGCCATCAGGCCGAAAGGCTATCGCCGGTGTAGGCTGGTCGTTAACAGAGAGGGCGCGTTTCAGCTCACCCGAGCGGCGTGCGCGGAAGTGCACCGCAAAAAGGGGCGTAGGGGGGGCCGGCACTGCCGATCCGCCCAGTAAGCGTACCCGTTCGAAGCATGCTGTCACACAAGACCGCCCGCCTGGACGCAAAGCAAAGTGCTCGGAAGAAAGCCCTGATGCCAGCGGCTCTATGCGCAATACGTCGAGCATTTCCGAGTCAAAGACTAAGCTCAGCTGTGCCGCTACCGCGCTTTCCCAGGACGCCGAAAAGATCACGCGCAGCGTTTCGCCAATGCGGAAGGACCGATTTTCCACTTGTAGAGGCCAGAAGTCGCGCGGCAAAACTGCGCTATCCCATTGTGTTTTAGCGCTGCCATTGACATCGCCGATACGGACGCCAATGAAATTCGCTTGTTGAGGCTGGGAGCTCGCTGTCACCGCTATGGCTTGAGGAAAGGCCGTTTTAAAAGGCTGCTCCGGATCGGGAAATTGGAAATTGGCCGGCACAAAACGCCACAACGGGCTTTGGGTCAGCGTAGTGTCAATGCCTAGGATGAGCCGCCGAAGTGTTAGAATGTCGGCTGTAGTAACGGAGCCAGAGCCGTTGGCATCAGCGGCGATAATCCGATAAGGAGAGCCCAATCGCTCTATATCCAGGATGTGTTTGTTAATGAGCACTAAGTCAAACGTACTCACGCCGTTGAGCGGATTGTCGCTGCGTTGTGGGCGCAAGCTATCCGATAGGCAGGCGGCCCCAAAGAGGAGCTGATAATCGCCCGAGGCTGATGTCTGCACCAGCGGGTTGGCGCACAGGCGCACCTGCGCAAGACCCTCTCCAGTTTCTGTGTACACCCGGCCTTGCACCGCTATGGCGGGCGCACTAGGCAGCAGGTGAAGCGAGTCGAGCGGAAACGTCCACAGCCCGCGCGCGTAAGAAGCCGCCAGCAGTTGCCGACGCACCGGGTTGAGTTCCAAATCGAACACAGGGACAAAAGGTAATTTGGCGCCCAGGCGCTGCCAAAAGGCGCCGCCGTTTTTGGTATAATAGACGCCAGCATCCGTAGCCGCAAACAGGATGCTATCGGCGTGATTAGGCAATACCAAAATATCGTTGACGGGGATGTTGGGCAAATTGCCGCTAATATCTATCCAGATTGCTCCGTCATTATCGGAGCGGTGCACGTGTGGAATGCGCTCGTTGTCGCGAAAGCCCGAATGCGTCACGAAAAGGCGGGTAGGCTGCGTTGGCGAAACCACCACCGACGTCACATAGCGGTTGGGCAAACCCGCGCTAATGTTTACCCACGCCCCTGCTGGGGTGCGGCGCCACACTAAGCCATCTGAAGTGCCCGCTACGAGCTTCTCGGCCTGCGTAGGCGACTCTTCCAGGCAGGAAATGGTGTGAAAACGCGGCGCATAGAGGATGCCACGGGTCAAATCGCCAGAAATGACGCCCCATCCTGTGCCACCTTCAGAAAAATAGACGCGATATGTGCCAGCATAGAGACGTTCGGGGAAATGGCGACTTCGGAAGTAGGGCATGTCCCAATTGCAGCGGTCTGGCGTACCCAGGCAAGGTGAGCCAAACTGCCACGTCTGGCCGCCGTCCGTAGTTTTATGAATTTCGCCATTCTGGGTTTCCACCCAGAACGTCAGAGAGTCCAACGCATGAAAAGCGCAGCGGAACCCGTCTGCCGGGAAGACCGCTTGCCAGCTGTTGTAGCCCTGGCCATTGCCGCGCTGGATGCCGTTGTCCTGAGCGCCGCCGTAGTACAACTGCGGCTGATGATGATTGTAGGAGGTGTGATAAAACTGCGTCGTAGGCAAGTTTAGGCTTTTTATCCATTGTGACTGGCCGGGGCTATGTCGATACACGCCCCCATCACAGGCCAAGTAGCGCTTCCCTGAGGGCGCAAACTGCAGGTCGTGAACATCCGCGTGCGAATTAGCGCCCACCAGCCACTGCGTAGAACCGGCAGGCTTTCGCCACAGCACGACCCCGAGGAAGAAAACTTCCTCGTCGTCTACCGGGTTGACGCGTATTTTCCCAAAATACCAGCCGAAATCAGCCACGGCCGTCTCCAGTGCGGTGACGTCTATGGAAGTCCACGTCTGGCCCCCATCCACCGTCTTATACAGGCCGCCGGTCGTCGCCAAAGTGTCAATGTACACCACGTAAAGCTTGTCCGGGTTTTGGCGCGACATTGCCAGACCTGTGCGCCCATTGCGGCCGGTGGGTAAACCGCCAGTGAGTTGGGTCCACGTCTGGCCGCCGTCCGTAGTCTTGTACACCCGCGCATGAGGGCCGTCAATAATAGACTCCTGATTACTGCGCACACGGTCCCAGAACGAAGCATACAAAATCTGCGGGTTCTGGTAGTTGATGATCAAATCGCTAGCGCCGGCCTGATTGCTCACAAAGAGCACCTGCGTCCACGTCTGGCCGCCGTCCGTGCTTTTATACACACCGCGCTTGTTGGTGCGCACGTACGGATTGCCCATGACTGCCGCATACAGCACATTGGGGTTCGTCGGATGTATCTGAATTTTAGAGACAATACCCTCGTCGCCCAGCCCCAAGTAGTGCCATTTCTCACCACCATCCGTACTGCGATAGATGCCGTGACCATTAAAAACATATGCTGGTATGTTCGGGTCGCCTGTGC
>Ga0101944_10002863_pt1 | contig 26145 bp, 20 predicted proteins | sample DewCreD2012metaG_FD_75245 | JGI IMG/M metagenome (GOLD analysis project Ga0101944, IMG submission 75245) | Hot spring sediment bacterial and archeal communities from British Columbia, Canada, to study Microbial Dark Matter (Phase II) - Dewar... ... | reverse complement strand
CCCTTGGCCTCGGAGCGAAGGTCTGCTAACGTCCACCGCCCGCAAGATGCTGCGGCACTGCGAGCAGACAGGGGCTCTGACCCCGGACGGACCAGGCCGCGGGCAGCGCGAGCCAGGAATGTGCCATGGCCGGTTTCCGTACGCATATGTTGGTGAGTACCGCCACGGGAGCGGTGTACGGCGCGTGGGGCTACGCCAGCGGGCTGCCGCCGCCAACCTGCCTGCTGGCGGGGGGGCTGTGCAGTGTCGCCGGCATGCTGCCCGATCTGGACAGCGATTCCGGGCGCCCGGTCCAAGAGATGAGCGCCTTTGCGGCCGCGGTCATGCCGCTTTTGATGCTGGAGCGGTTCGACACGCTGGGCTGGACGCGGGAGACGACGGTGCTGGTGGGCGCCGCGCTGTACCTGGCGGTGCGGTTCGGAGTGGCGGAACTGTTCAAACGGTATACCGTTCACCGCGGGATGTGGCACAGCCTGCCGGCCTGCGTGGCTTGCGGGCTGGTGGCGTTTCTGGTCGTCTCGGGGCAGGATCTGGTGGTGCGAGCGTTCAAATCGGCCGCCGTTTCTTTAGGGTTTTTCACCCACCTGGTGCTCGACGAGCTGTGGAGTTTCCAGCTCCGCAGTGGCCGGCTCAATGTGAAACGGTCGCTGGGCACCGCGCTGAAATGCTTTTCCCGCGACCGGCGGGCGAACCTCGTGACCTACGCAGTGACCATCTTGCTGGCCTGCCTCGCCGTGGGCGACCCGATGCTGATGCAGCACCTGGGGTATGAGGTGCGCTTTGGCTCCCAAACCGCCCAGCAGGTGCTGGGTAGGGCACTGGAACTGGCGGGTGTGCATGCACACCCTCAACCAGACGGCGGCGCGACGTTACAGCGCTAGTCGTGGGCATCGCGCCGGCACGCGGCGCCCTGGAACGACCCCCGCTCAAAAGCGCTTGCGGCTATCCAGCAGCAGGGTCACCGGCCCGTCGTTGACCAGCGCTAGCGTCATCATGGCCCGGAAGACGCCAGTGGCCACAGGCACTCCTTGGGCTCCGGCCGCGGCCACGAAGGTCTCGTACAGCGGCTGGGCCACCTCGGGCGGTGCAGCTTGAACGAAGCTCGGCCGGCGACCTTTGCGGCAGTCGCCCAGCAGCGTGAATTGGCTGACCACCAATAGCGCGCCGCCGACCTCCGGAAGCGCGAGGTTCATCTTCCCCTGCGCATCGTCGAAGATGCGAAGCTGGATCGTCTTGTCGGCCAGGTAATGCGCGTCGTCCGGGGTGTCATCCTGTTCGATGCCCAGCAGCACGACGATCCCCCGGCCGATCTGCCCCACCACGCGGCCTTCGACCGCGACCTCTGCCCGCGTGACACGCTGCAAAACGGCTCTCATCAGGCGTCTTCTCCCTGATCCCCCTACCCTGCCCCGCCCCGCCCTGCCCTGCGTCGTCCCAGACGTACCAGCGCTAGAGCCCCGAAATCCTTCAGGCTGGCACCTCCTCGACCGGCAGATGCCGTGCCGCACGGATCCGGCGAACCTCCGCCAGGATCGTCTCGATCAGCGCGTGATTCTCGTGCATCCGCATAAGCTGCACCCAAAAGGCAGCGCCGACGACCAGCAGGCTCACTGCGGCCAGCAGGAAATGCGGGAGCACCAGGGCAGCGCTGTGCTGCCAGTTGGCTCCGCTGGGGTCGGCCGCTGCTCCCAGTCCCACCACGCCGACGACCGTGAGGATCGCCGCCAGCGACCAGGGGAATGCCCGCCGCTTGATCGCCTGCGCCCGCTGAGCCAGTTCTGGAGCAAGGCCATAGGTCTGGCAGACTTCCTGACACCAGCGGCTGGTGCCGATGAAATAGGTGATCGCCACGCTGCTGACCAGCACCGTCATCAGGGCGGCAACGCTGCCCACGAACATGTGCAGGGTCATCCAGCGGCGAGGCCCGCGGAATGCCGCTTCCGCCGCCGCCAACGCCTGCTGTGCCGCCTGGCGCTGCGCACGCTGCTGCTGCCGGACGGCACGGGGTAGACGTTCCCACTGGGCAAGCTGCTGCTGGGCCAGCCGCTTGTCGCGGGCTGCGGCCTGAAAGTCGCCCCCTACCAGCCCAGTCAGGAAGTTGCCCGCCAGCGAGAGCAGCGCCAGCACCGCCAGGACCGAAAAAATCCGCACCAAGGAACGCGCTCCTCCTCACCACCGCAAACGTCTTAGGCAGCGTCGGCGAACAGGGCGTCCACGAACGTGTCGGCATCGAACACCGCCAGATCGGACGCCTTTTCTCCCAGGCCCACGAACTTCACGGGAATCGCGAACCGCTCCCGGATCGGCAGCACGACCCCTCCTTTGGCGGTTCCATCCAGCTTTGCGAGGATAATGCCCGTGCATTTGGCCGCGCTGGAAAACCCCTGCGCTTGGCTGAGGGCATTCTGCCCGGCTGTGGCGTCCAGCACCAGGAGCGTTTCGTGCGGAGCGCCCGGCACCTGCTTGCCGATCACCCGGTGAATCTTCTCAAGTTGTTGCATGAGATGGGTTTGCGTTTGCAGACGGCCGGCCGTGTCAATAATACACACGTCCGCTTGGGTTTCGAGCGTGCGGGCCACCGCCCGATGAGCTACGGAGGCTGGGTCCGCTCCCGAATCGCCTTTGACCAGTTCTACTCCCAGCCGCTCTGCCCAGATGCCGAGTTGCTCGACGGCGGCGGCCCGGAACGTATCGGCCGCACCTAAAACCACTTTTTTCCCTTGACCGCGAAGCCAGTGAGCCAGCTTGGCGATCGAGGTTGTCTTGCCCGAGCCGTTGACCCCGACGACCAGGATCACGGTGGGGCCGCTCGTCGCCATGTTGAGCGGTTGCGGCGGCTGCTGGAGAATTTGTCGGATTTCGTCCTTAATCAGGGCCAGCACTTCGTCCATCTGCACCACTCTCGCACGCCAATCTCGGGCGATCCGGTCGCGGATGCGTGTGGCCGATGCGACCCCCATATCGGTCCGTACCAGGATGGCGAACAGCTCGTCCAGGAAGGCATCGTCCACCAGCCTGCCTTCCCGCTTGAACAGGTCACGAATGTCGGTCCGCAGCAGAGTACTGGTCTTCTGGAGAGCCGACCGGAGCATCCCCAGCCATCCCGATCCGCTGCGGGTGGCCGCGTCGCTAGCCTCCACGGGAGCTGCCGAAGCGGGTTGTTCCTGGTCCCCCCTCCCCTGCTCTGCGGCCGTCGGCCCTAACGGAGCACGGCCTAGGGCGTCCTTGTCCGCGCCAGGCGGCTGAGTAACTGGGATGCTCTTGGGAGCCGCGGTCGTCGCGGACTCGGGTTTCTTTTTGAAGAGGTCGAAAACACCCATCGGTTGTCACAGTCTGAGTAAGCCAAAAACGGAAAATCTTCGCGCAGCTTGTTCAGCCGCGGATGGAGCGTTTCCGCAAGGGGATCACTCCACCCTCCTCGACTGCCCCGTTCGTTCGTGCGGTTTTGCGCATCGCACAATCTACCGTTCCTTCCGCACGAAGCGGTCGAGGATGCCATTGACGAACTGCGGGGATTGCTTGCCGCCGTAGCGTTTGGCTAGTTCGACCGCCTCGTTGATAGCCACGCGTTCGGGGGTGCCGCCATAGAGCATTTCGTACGCGCCCAGGCGCAGGATGTTGCGGTCGGTGACGGCCATCCGCTCGAGCGTCCAGTTGTCGGCGCGGGCGGAGAGGAGCTGATCGATCTGGGACTTGTGCTTGCGCACCCCAGCCAGCAGCGACCTGGCGAAATCGACGAGCTCGCGGTCGTTGTTTAAACGTTGACAGAGGAAGCGGTCGGCCGCCTCTGGATTGCGGTCCGGGTTGAGGTCGTCCTCGTACAGGATTTGCAGGACCACCTCCCGGGCGCGGCTGCGGCGAGACATAGCTGAAGCATCGCCCTGCGATGGAATATGCGGATTGGATGCCGGACGGCGGTTCCGCACAGCCTGGCACCGGTGAATTATAGCTTTTATGGGCATTCCGCCGAGGGTCGGAGCGTCGGCCGCTCCGGGGGGCAACAGCCGCTCCTTTTTCTGGCTGCTGCCGCTTGGCTGCTGCCGCGGCGGGGACGGCGTGCCAACCTTCAGTCGAAAAGGGTTCGCAGCGGCTCCTTGTTGCCGAGCTCCCCCCCTGCTCTGCCGTCGGCCGCGCGGCTGCTCGCTTCAGGAGGATTCATCCCCAAGTGCCGCCACGCCTTGGCCGTCACGACACGCCCGCGGGGGGTGCGAATCACCAGCTCGCTGCGCAGCAGGTATGGCTCGACTTCGTCGGCCAGCGTGTCGGGCGAGACGTTCATCGTATGGGCGACCGCTTCCAGACCCGCCGGCCCGCCGCCGAACACGCGGACGATCGTCTCGAGATAACTGCGGTCCTGCTTATCCAGGCCGAGCACGTCGATGCCAGCCATGGCTAGGGCGTCCTGGGCCACGGAAAGCGTGATCGTGCCGCCGGCCCGACTGTCGGCGTAGTCGCGAACCCACCGCAGCCGGTTGTTTGCGATCCGGGGGGTGTCGCGGCTGCGACGGGCGATTTCGATCGCAGCATCCTCGTGGATCGTCGCTCCGAGCTTACCTGCGCTGCGGAGGACGATCTGCGTCAGTTCCTGAAGGTTGTAGAACCCCAGGTGCTCGCGCGTGGGGAAGCGGTCGCGCAGCGGGGCAGAAAGCATCCCGGCACGCGTCGTGGCGCCGATCAGCGTGAACGGCTTGATCCGCAGGTTGATGGTGCGGGCGTTGATCCCCTCGCCCAGGACGATGTCCAGGCGGAAATCTTCCATGGCGGTGTACAGGTATTCCTCGACCGCCTTGGGTAGCCGGTGGATTTCATCGATGAAAAAAATAGCCCGCTCCTCCATGTTGGTCAGGAACGGGAGCAGGTCCTTGGGGGCTTTCAGGGCTGGACCGCTGGCCGTGACCAGTGGTACGCCTAGTTCCCGTGGCAGGCAGGTGGCGAACGTCGTTTTGCCCAGCCCCGGCGGGCCATCGAACAGGATGTGTCCCAGGGGCTCGTTCCGCTTGCGGGCCGCGTCGATGATGATGCTCAGCCGCTGGATGACTTCCCGCTGGCCGATCATATCGCCCAGCCGCTGGGGACGCAGATGGCGGTCCAGCTCGTCATCCCGAGCATTCCCTGCGACGACGACCGTCTTGCGCGTCATGCGGACAATCAGACTGGCATCAGGTTGGATGCGGGCCTTCCAGGGCAGCGACGTAGCCCCGCGGGGCTGGGCCCCATGCCGGCCACGCGTTCTATCACCGCGCGAAACCCCAGCGCCCGGTCCAATACGGCCGAAAGACGGTGCTTCGCGTGGACTAGCCGGCAGTATAGCCGCCAAGCCGACTCGGCGCAAACGGGAATCAGGCCGAAAAGTCGTTTGCCGCGGCGTGTTCCCGTCAAGGCACGGCGCCTGGTGCAGGTCCGACCTTGGGGCCGGCATCGTCGGAACGACTTGTCCCGCGGCGACGGCGGTTCCCCGCCACAGCGCCCTGATTCTATTTCTCCTCCCCGGTGTCCAGAACGGCCAGAAAAGCTTTCTGGGGAATGTCGACCTGGCCGATCGACTTCATCCGCTTTTTCCCTTCCCGCTGCTTGGCCCACAGCTTCCGCTTCCGGGTGATATCTCCGCCATAGCACTTGGCGGTCACGTTCTTCCGCAGCGCCGGCTTGGTTTCACGGGCAATCACCCGGCTGCCGATGGCGGCCTGGATCGCCACCTCGAACATGTGCCGCTCGATCTCGTCCTTCAGCCGCCGGCAGACCGCCCTGCCCCGCCGCTCGGCATCGGCGCGATGGCAGATCAGGCTGAGGGCGTCGACACGCTTGCCGTTGACCAGAATGTCCAGGCGCACCAGGTCGGCCGGCTCATAGCCAACGAGCTCATAATCCATCGTGCCGTAGCCGCGGGTGGCACTCTTCAGTTTGTCGTGCAAATCGTAAATCACTTCCGCCAAAGGCAGGTCGTACACGAGCATGGCGCGGGTCGGCGAAAGGTATTCCTGACGCACGAGCACGCCCCGGCGGTCCTGACAGAGCTTCATCACCGCTCCAATATACTCTGTCGGCTGGATCAAGCTGACCCGCACGATTGGCTGGCGGAACTCGGCAATCTGGCCCGCGTCGGGTACTTCCTGTGGCTTGTGAATCTGCAGCGTGCGGCCATCGCGGGTCACGATCTCATAGGTCACGTTCGGCGCCGTCTGCACCAGATCGACGTTCGATTCCCGCTCCAGCCGTTGCTGGATGATCTCCATGTGCAGTAGGCCCAAAAAACCGCAGCGAAAACCAAAGCCTAAGGCCTCGCTGGTTTCCGGCTCGAACTCGAAACTCGGATCATTGATCGACAGCTTTTCCAGGGCGTCGCGCAGCTCGGCAAAGTCCTGTCCATCCGATGGGTAGAGCCCGCAGTAGACCATGCGCTTGGGCTCTTTGTATCCCGGCAACGGCGCCGCGGCCCCCTCCCCCGCCACCGTCACCGTATCGCCGATATGCACCAGGCTCAGTGACTTGATGTTGCAGATCAAATAACCGACCTGCCCCGCATGCAGCAGCTCGCATGGACGTGGCCAGGGACTGAACTGCCCCAGCTCGACCACTTCGTGCGTCGTTCCCGTGCTCAAAAAACGGACCTTCTGGCCCTTGGTGACCTGGCCGTTCATGAGCCGCACATAGGTCACAGCCCCGCGGTAGTCATCGTAGTGCGAGTCGAACACCATGGCCTGCAGCACGCCCTGCGGGTCTCCCTTCGGCGGCGGCACCCGCTGGATGATGGCGTCCAACAGTTCCTGGATGCCCAGCCCAGTCTTCGCACTGCCCTTGAGCACTTCGGACGGATCGATCGCCAGTGAATGCTCCATCTCCAGAAGCACTTCGTCCACGCGGGCATTCGCTAGGTCGATCTTGTTGATGAATGGTACGATCGTCAGCCCGGCATTCATCGCCGCGAAGGCGTTGGCCAGCGTCTGCGCTTCGACCCCCTGGGCCGCATCGACCACCAGGATCGCCCCCTCGCAACAGGCCAGCGACCGCGAAACCTCGTACTGGAAATCGACGTGCCCCGGCGTGTCGATCAGATTGAACTCGTACTCCGGGCCGGCCGACCCCTGTGGACGGTATTTCATGGCCACCGCCCGAGCCTTGATCGTGATGCCTCGCTGCCGCTCCAACTCCATGTCGTCCAGGAGCTGGTCCTGCATCTGCCGCTTGCTCACCGTCCCGGTCGTCTCCAGCAAACGATCAGCAAGCGTACTTTTCCCATGGTCGATATGGGCGATGATGCAGAAATTGCGAATATGCTGAATCGTGTTTTGCATCTCTTTGCCAGACAGCAACTTACGTCATACGGCGGCGGCTGGAAAGTGCAACCGCTCGGCTCGGACATCATCCCAGATTGCGGGCTGCCGCAAATTCCCTGCGGCAATGGCCGGCCAATGTGGTCATCTTAGTCTTCAGGCTGGTCGGCGGCCAAGCGAGGTCACCCCGTCGCCGCCAGGCCGATCGGCGTCGCCGGGGGGGCAGGGCTGTTGCTCGGTGGAGCGAAGCAGAAGATGGCCTCGCCTCGTCCAGAGTCAACGGCCGCTGCCTAGTGCGGCGACGTGGCGCATGTTGCATCGGTTGCTGTCGCCCGATCGTACAACAACGGACCGTGTCCGTCGTTCGTCAAGGAACCGAGGGGGACGCGGTCGAAACGAGAGAAGAGGCTTCTGGAATTCGTTGACCTAACCCTTTGCAGCCGTTACGATTGGGACTTGTGCCAGCATGCCGGCATGTTGGCGTGCCACCCCTTCAGGAGGCGGGAGATGAAAGTACACAGTTTGGCCTGCCCGCAGCGACGGCGCCGGTCGATCTTGTGGCGGCAAGCGGGCGCTGTCGTGCTGCTTGGATGGAGCTTGTCTCTCGTGGCGCTGGCGGGGGGCCCCGAGCCAACTCCGGAACAAATCCGCTTCTTTGAGGAGAAGGTGCGGCCGATTCTGGCCGAGCATTGCTACAAGTGCCACGGGTCGGAGCAGCAAAAGGGGAGCCTACGCCTTGACATTCCCGAGATGGCATTGGCAGGCGGGGAGAGCGGGCCGGTGATCGTGCCGGGCAAACCCGAGGAAAGCCCGCTGGTGGAGGCCATCCGCTGGGAATCGCTGGAAATGCCGCCCAGCGGAAAGCTGTCGCCGACGCAGATCGCCACGCTGACCGAATGGGTGCGGCTGGGAGCTCCGATGCCCAAGGGGCATGGCGACTCGGGTGGCCTGGCGATTCGTAAATCGCGAGGTGTATTGACGGACGAAGACCGCCAGTGGTGGGCGATCCAGCCGATCCGGCGGCCTCCCCTGCCGGTTCATGTCACGTCGCAGGCGGGCGCGGAGGGCAATGCGGCGGTCACTGGCAACCAGATGAACCCATCCGCCTGCGACGGGTGGTCCACCACCCCCGTAGACCGGTTCGTGTTGGATCGGATGCTTGGCGAGGGGTTGCGGCCAGTCCCTATGGCTGATCGGCAGACGCTCATCCGGCGGGTCACGCTGGATCTGACCGGCCTGCCTCCCACGGTGGAGGAGATCGAGGCGTTTTTGAGCGACGAGCGGCCGGATGCGTATGAGCGTCTGGTGGATCGCCTGCTGGCGAGTCCTCGGCACGGGGAAGCCTGGGCGCGGCATTGGCTCGATCTGGTGCGCTATGCCGAATCAGATGGTTACAAGCAAGACGCGTATCGGCCCCAGGCCTGGCACTATCGCGATTACGTGATCCGGTCGCTGAATGCGGATAAGCCGTATCGGCAGTTCGTGCTCGAGCAGATTGCGGGGGACGAGATCGCACCGGACGATCCGGATGCCTTGGTGGCCACGGGCTACTTGCGGCTGGGCATCTACGAGTACAACCAGCGCGACGTGCGGACGCAGTGGGCCGGCATCCTCAACGATTTGACGGATGTCACGGCCGATGTGTTCCTGGGACTGGGCATGAGCTGTGCCCGCTGCCACGATCACAAATTCGACCCGATCTTGCAGGTCGACTATTATCGCCTGCAGGCATTTTTGGCGCCGATCGCCTGGCGGGACGATCTGCCGGTCGTTTCGGCCGAGGTCCTGGCGAACTACCGGCAGCAGCTTGCAGCCTGGGAGGCCAAGACTGCGGAGCTGCGTGCCCAGATCGACGAGATCGAGCGGCCGTACCGCGAGGCGGCAGTGAAGGCGGCGCTCAACAAGTTTCCCGACTACATGCGGGAGCTGTTCGCCAAGCCGACCCACGAGCGCACGCCGCTGGAGCAGCAGCTTGTCGCCCTGGCCATGCTGCAGACGGTAGGCGACGAAGCAAAGGTCGATTTCAGCAAGAAGCTCAAAGGCGAGACCAAGGCCCGCTGGGAAGCCTTGAAGAACGAGCTGGCGGCCTTGGATGCCGAAAAACCGCCCCCCCTCCCCTGCCCTCCTACGATCACCGACATCGGTCCTGTAGCACCGGAGGTCGTGATTCCCGGCAAGCGGAGTGCGGAGCCGGTCGAGCCTGGTCCGCTCACGCTGCTCGACCCGCGGCCGACCCCGATCGTGCCCCCGCCCAGCGGTACGACCACCGGCCGCCGCACCGCCCTGGCCCGCTGGCTGGTGTCGGAAGACAACCCGCTGCCGGCCCGTGTGCTGGCCAACCGCCTCTGGCAGTATCACTTCGGGCGTGGTCTGGCCGAGGCTCCCAGCGACTTTGGCCGGCTGGGGCAGCCTCCGAGCCATCCGGAGCTGTTGGACTGGCTCGCGCGGGAGCTGATCGACCGCGACTGGAGCCTGAAGACGTTGCACCGGCTGATCGTCACCTCGGCGGTGTACCGCCAAAGCTCGCACGGCCCGCAGGTCACCGCACAGGCGTCCCGCGATCCAGCCAACCGCTGGCTGGCGCGGATGAACGTCCGCCGGCTGACGGCGGAGCAGATTCGCGATGCGATGCTGGCCGCGTCTGGCGAGCTCGACCTGCGGATGGGCGGGGAAGGGGCAGACCTGGAACGCGGGACCCGACGGGCGGTCTACCTGAAGGTGTTCCGCAACACGCACGACCCGGCCTTGAACCTCTTCGATGCCCCCGACGGGATTGCCTCGACTCCTGTGCGGAACATCACGACCACCCCCACGCAGTCGTTGTTTTTGATCAACGGACCTTGGACGCTCGCCCGGGCGCAGAGTTTCGCGGCCCGGCTAGCCGCCGCGCCTTCCGCGACGCTGGAAGAACGGATCGAGCATGCCTACCTGCTGGCCTTTGGCCGCCGTCCCCAGGCGGACGAACGATCTGAGTCGCTGCGTTTCCTTCAGGATCATGGCGGAACCAGTCACGAGGCTTGGACCGATTTGTGCCATGTGCTGCTCAATAGCAGCGAGTTTTTGTATCTGGACTAGGTTTTGGTCACCATCTTCGGATCGTAGTGGTGAGCGTCCACCAATCGATAAGGAGAGAACCATGTATTTTGCCACTGTTTGCTATTGGAGCAATCGAGGACTTCTAAAGTACATGACAGGACATCTGGCGCTAAAATTGTTTGGTCCAGACCTCGTCGGTTCCCCCGGCGAACGATCGGGGGAGTGTTTCGTCAATTGGGCGCCGCTGGGCCGCCGCGAAGGCGGAAACATTCATGGCACGGGCCCGCATCGGAAAGTCATGGGGCCAGGCATGATCTTTGCCCGTGGTATGCATGACAAAAACCGGTTCACTTTCCAAAACGATGTTCAGGCCATGGGGAATCAGCCGCCTAACAAGTCCGTTAATATCTCATCTCTGCAAGATAATAGCTTTGGGTTAGATATCAAAGCGATGTACACGTGGTGGAAGGTGTTTTCGCATGCAGCTAGCACCAACTGGTCGATGGCGAAGCGGAATTGTGCGTCCGTCGCGGCGAAATGCCTGATGGCGGGTGGCGCCGCGGCCTACGGGAAGCCACCGACGGTACCTATTTGGACGCCCCAGGTCGTTTACAGTTGGAGTAAGCAGGTAAGAGAAAAGATTGACAAATTGAATGTATCGGCCAAGGCTGTGATGGATCGAAGGCAGATGGCGGATCGCGACTTTCATCGCACGCCTTGGAGTGTGGAAGAGTTCAAAAAGAAGAGCTCCGCAGGCAGGTTTGCGACGCGTTACTCCGAATTGAAAGCGATCGACAGCGCGCTGCGCGCGTTTCATTCGCTGCCGCTGAGCCAGCGCGATCGGAATAGCTTCGAAGACAAGATCGTCGCCATCGGGAGTGTGATGGTTGCCATTCATGAACAGCTAGCGACTCACCCCGACAGCAAACGGTTGACCGCCGTGGTCACGCTGGGCATGCAGTTACTATGGTGCATAAAAGAGCTTGAGGCTCTAAGATCAAAGCTGTTCGAAGAGCAAGCGCGTGCAGAAGCCCTTCAGTTGCCACAGCCTCAAGATGCGCCTAACCCCTGGCAAGATGCTGGTGTTTCGATGAGTGTAGATGATTACTACAGGCTCTATCGAGGACAGCGTGCCCCGGACCATGAAGACCGTATCGAGCGGGATATGAATTATATACAGTATGCTCTACATAATGGGATTCTTTGAGCTTAGAGCCAGCAGATAGAGGTAGATAGCGCTGCTGCAGGCCGCAGGTTTTGTGGTCTTTGCAACGTTCTGTCGTCTCGCTCTTGGCCTGTTCGGAGGGGAAAGCTTGGCATTATGCGGTTGATGGATGTTACGGCGAATCATGTAAAGGACAGTGTTTCGATTGCAGGTTTGCTGATTCTTACGCTCGGGCGCTGACCTCGTGAATCGTCAGGCTCGGGCGAAGGTCGGCGACGTTGCGGGTGCACCGTGTTCAGCGCAAGAGGAGTTCTCGACATCATGGCCCATGCAGCGCACGTTCCACTCCGCGGCCGGCGGTGGTTGTCCCGGCGGGAAATGCTGCTGTCGGCGGGAAGCGGCTTTGGGGCGCTGGCGCTGGCCAGCTTGTTGCCCTCAGCGCAGGCCGCTCCTAAGGCTGCCGCAGGCGCCCCGACTGGACGGCGGAGCGCCAAGCTGCCGCACTGGCCCGCCAAGGCCAAGAGCGTGATTTTCCTGTTCATGGAAGGCGGGCCGAGCCATATCGACTTGTTCGATCCCAAGCCGGAGCTGGATCGACTGGCGGGGCAGAAGCTGCCCAAGTCGTTCAAGCCGGTGATCCTGCCGATGGGCGAGCACGACTCGCCGCTGATGCCCAGCTGTCGCAAGTGGGCTCAGCATGGCGAAGGCGGCCTGTGGATCAGCGACTGGCTGCCGCACATGGCGACCTGCGCTGACGACCTGTGCGTGGTCCGCTCCCTGTATTCGGATGGGCTGAACCACTCGGGCGGGGTGTGCCAGATGAATACTGGCTCGATCTTTGCGGGCCGGCCGTCGCTGGGAGCCTGGGTGACCTACGGCTTGGGCACAGAGAACGAGAACCTGCCCGCCTTCGTGGTGATGGAGGACAACCCGGGCAAGGTGGTCAATGGTCCGCGAAACTGGGGCGCGGGCTTCATGCCGGCGGTGTACCAGGGAACGGCGATCGAGGGCGGTGAAGAGCCGATCCGCTATCTGACTAGCCCTCGCGGCGTCACCAGCCAGCGTCAACAAGCCAAGCTCGCCTTGCTGGAGGCGATGAACCGCCGGCATGCGGCACTGCGGCCCGAGCAGAGCGAGCTGGAAGCCCGGATCGCCAGCTATGAGCTGGCCTTCCGAATGCAGGCCGAGGCTCCCGAGGCGGTCGATCTGTCGCAGGAAACGGCCTCTACGCTGGCGATGTATGGTCTCGACCAGAAGGAGACCGCTAGCTTCGGCCGGATGTGCCTGTTGGCGCGGCGGCTCGTGGAGCGGGGCGTGCGGTTCGTGCAGCTTTACGCCGGCAGCGGCAGCAAGTGGGACGCCCACTCGGGCCTGGAAAAGAACCATTCCGAGAATTGCCGGGCGGTCGATCAGCCCTGCGCCGCCCTGCTGAAAGACCTCAAGCAGCGCGGCCTGCTTGAGCAGACACTGGTGATCTGGGGCGGGGAATTCGGCCGCACCCCGATGAGCGAGAAAGGGGATGGGCGGGACCACAACCCCTACGGCTACACGATGGTGCTGGCCGGCGGTGGAGTGCGGGGTGGGCGAACCGTCGGGGCGACGGACGAGATCGGGCTGCATGCGGTCGAAGACCGGCTGCACACGCACGATTTCCACGCCACGATCCTGCGGCTTTTGGGCCTAGACCACATGCAGCTCACCTGGATGCACAAGAACCGGCCGGAGCGTCCCACGCTCAACGAAGGGGTGCCCAGCGCCAAGATCATCGAGGGGTAGCTTTCCACGCGGTGTGGCTGCCCGCAACTGTGCGCGGCCAGCGCGGGCCCTCCCGCGCATTGGTGCCCGCGCGATGTGGCGCTGCTCGTATCCGGCGCCGGTCTAGCATGGCTCGGCGAGTTCCGCGAGCGGCCCGACCGCCACCGTGGCCGTATGCGCAAGATCGAACCGGTCGAGCACGCGCTGGATGTCCGCAAGCGTCACGGCCTGGTAACGCTCTACCGCCTCGCGCACCGTGCGGTACTCGCGGCGCACCAGCCACGACGAGCCCACGGCGAACAGCCGGTTCGCACTGCGTTCCGCGCGGAGGACGAGCTCAGCGCAGATTTTGTTCTTCACACGGGCCAGTTCCTCGCCGGTCACCCCTTCGGTCTTCACTTGCTCGATGATCCTGCGCACCCGCTGCAGATTGTCCGCGGCCAGATCCGGCAGGCAGGCCAGCCAGGTGCAGAACGCGCCCGCGTCCTCGAATCCCTGAGTGCCCAAGGTGGCGGACTCCGCGCGCCCCGTATCGACCAGCTCCCAGAACAGGCGGCTGCCGACGTCGTCGCCCACAATGGCCGCCAGGAGCCGGGCCGCATAGCGGTCCTCGTCGCGCGCGGACGGACCGGGCGCAAGCTGCACGACGTATTCCTGCACCGCTTGCGGTTTGTGCAGGACCTGAAAGCCGGCTCGCGGTTGGGCTGGCAGGTGACGTCGCGGGGCCTCCCGCCGCGGCCACTGGCCGCAGTATTCCGCAGCTTGCGCGACCAGCCCTTCAAAGTCCACACGCCCTGCCGCCGCCAGAACGATGTTGCTGGGGCTGTAGCGCTGCTCGAAATAGTCCAGCATCTGCTGCCGCGATAGCGCGCTGATGCTGGCCGTCGTGCCCAGGATGCTGTGTCCCAGCGGATGATCGCCGAAGAACGCGGCCAGGCACTTCTCGTGGGCTCCATACGGCGGCTGGTCGTCGTACTTGGCGATCTCTTCCAGGATCACCTGCTTTTCCGTCTCGAAGTCGTCCGGCCGCAAAGCGGGGCGCAACATGTCGGCCAGCAGTTCCACCAGGGCCCGCTGGTCCTCCGGCAGCGTTGTCGCGAAATAGACCGTCTGCTCCTCGCTGGTAAAGGCATTGCTGCCCACGCTCAGCTCGTCCAGTTCCCGGTTCACCTGCTCGGCGCTGCGGCGGCTGGAGCCTTTGAATACCATGTGCTCCAGGAAGTGGCTCACGCCCGATATGTCCGGCGTCTCGTCACGGGCGCCAGCCCGCACGAAAAACGCAAACGCGCAGGAATACGCTTGTGGGCGAACTTCCGCGACGACCTCCAGTCCGTTCTCCAGCACGTGATGGCAAAACGTCATAGCCGATAGATAGCGCGTAGCAAAAAAGGGCGTTTCTGGTGCGGGCTGCTGTGTCCCAGCATCGGGGATGTGGATCGCTTTGGGCCAGCAGACCGACGTTTCCCCTGGCCGACCTCCGCTGGCCGCGGCGCTAGGCGGTGCAGCCCGCTGCCGAAGTCCGATATAATACCGCACCGCACGCCCTCCGGGGCGACACTTCCAGGGGGACGCCGGTGAAAACCACGCTCGCCGCATTGCTGCTGGGCAGTCACCTGATTTGTCTCAACGTTGCGGCCGGCGGGCCGCTCTTGGCCGCCCGCTTGGATTGGCTGGCGCATCGGCGCCGCAACCCCGACGTGCTGGCGGCGGCGCGCTGGCTGGCCCGCGTCTCGCTGCTGGCGTTTTTTCTGGGAGCCATTCTCGGGCTGGTCCTGGTGGTGGTTCGCTGGTCTCCTGAATACCGCCTGTTATGGACTGGTCCACTACGGGATAAACTCTTTTGGGCCACGTGGGAGTTTCTGTTTTCTCTACTCCTCCTTGTGGGGTGGTGCTGGCACTTGCCGCGAGGCTGCGATACCCAAACCTGGCGCGCAGCGGTCAGAGGCTTTGTGGCGATACTGGCTACCACAAATTTGCTCTATCACTTCCCCCTCTTGTTCGGAGTTGCTCGACAGCTTCTCGATCAGAGGCGACTGAACGGCGAGCCGCTTCCACCGGCCGTCTTTCGGAGCCTCATGATTCAGCAGGGGCTGCCCGCATTGGCCGTCCATGTGGCGCTGGCTTCCCTGGCGATGGCTGGCGGAGTGCTGCTGGTCCTAGCGTGGAGTCGGTTGCGAGAGCGGCAAGCCGTTGAATCTCAAACGCTTACGGCGTATGGCGGACGTTGGGCGCTAGTTAGTTCACTGGCCCAGTTTCCGGTCGGGCTGTGGCTGCTGGTCACTTTGCCACCCACTGCACAGCACCACGTACTCGGGGGTGATGCTGTGGCCACGCTTCTTTTTGTTGCGTCGCTAGGCGCTGCGGTCGTGCTGATCTTCCAGCTTGTCCACGTCCTGAGCGCTCCTCCGACCTCCGGCATGTTGCTCGCCGCGGCAGGCACGCTCGTGGCGACCGTCCTGTTGATGACTGCCTTGCACCAGCAGGCACGCTGGGCCGCGCAAGCAGTGGCGACGGCGGTGGAAACGAGATAGCTGGGAAAGCCTATAAAGTCTATGAACGACTACTTCGTGACACTGGACGACCCCACCAGCGGCGCGCGAGCCCAATTCCTCATCGGTTTGGGCGTGAATTGTTTTGACCTCAAGGCTATTTCAGGTGGGAAGATCGTCGATGTGCTGTATGCGCCAGCAGGATTCGAGTCGGGTACGCTTCGCCCCTCGAGCGGAGGTATCCCCATCCTGTTCCCATTTCCAGGCCGGCTACGCGGGACGCAGTTTGCATGGGAGGGACGCCAATATACGATCCCCGGCGGAGACGGGCGCGGCAACGCCATCCACGGTTTCGTCCATACCAGGCCGTGGCGCCTGATCGATCGTTCGGAGTGCCGCTTGACAGCGCAGTTTCACGCGTGGCGCGACGATCCGGCTTTGCGGCACCAATGGCCGGCCGATTTTCTGCTCACCGCAACCTATGAACTGGCTGCTTCCGCGCTGCGTGCGACGATCCAGGTCGAGAATCCGAGCGACGCCCCCCTGCCCTGCGGGCTGGGACTGCTTCCCTATTTCCGGCTTCCGTTAGGAGGTCCCTCTGCTGCCGACTGCCTTGTTCGCCTGCCGGTCGCCAGCCGGTGGGAGCTGGTCGATATGCTGCCCACCGGTCGGAAGCTCTGGCTTAACGATCCGCAGCGGTGGCAGGCTGGCCAGCCTTTCGGAACGCTGACGCTGGATGACGTTTTCGGAGACCTGGTCTTCCACGAGGGAACCTGCGCAGCGAGTCTTCACGACCCGCACAGTGGACACACGGTCACCTGCCGGTTCGATGCGACCTTTCGCGAATGCGTGGTCTATACACCGCCGCACCGCGAGGCGATCTGCATCGAACCGTACACGTGCGTGCCCTGCGCGGCGGAACTTGCCGCTCGCGGGATCGACGCCGGGCTGAGAGTCGTACCGCCCGGCGGGCAATTCACGGCGTGGTTTCAGATCGAGGTCACCTGAGGCCGTGGCTCTCAGCCACCGGCACCCGGCAGCTTGCCTTCCTTGATCAGCTCGCCAAACGTCTTGCCGTTGCCGTTCTTTTCCGCCTCGGCCTTCTGCAGCCCTTCCAGGATGTACTTCTTGGCGGCCGCCTCGTCTTCCTTCAGCTCGTTGTACTTGGCCTTGGTGAGGTATTTGCCCACGGCCTTGCCGTATTCGTTCTTCATCTTCTTACTGGTGCCTTCGTGGCACACGTTGCACTTCGCTTCGCTGACCGCCTCCACGAACTTCGCGTTGGAGTTGCCTTCCACGTACTTGGCCGTCCATTCCTTGTTGAACGGGGGCAATGCCCAGGCGCTCGACAAAGTAGCCACGGCGGTGAACAGACCCAGACCCAAACAAACACAAACCTTCTTCATCCTCATTTCTCCAGAGGAAAGCAACCTACCCTACGATGACGGCCGTACAAACCCAACGCCCGGTACGGCCCAGCAGGTGGGAATCAGTCAGGCGGGCTTCTCGCAGTAAACCTGCGATGGGCCGAGCTGTCAAGCGGAACAACCCCCTACGCAACGAATCTTGTGAAAAAATCTTTACAGTCGTTGGCGGTCGGTCGCGGATTTGCGGCAAGTGAATTGCCACTGCAATATTTTTTGTCGTGAAATTTTCGGCAGATGCTTATTCTCTTGAGCTTCCAGGCCGGTCCTTTGTCGCAACTTCTTTATCGATGGTGACTTATGCGTCTGCCAAGTCGCGAACGACTAGACGGCTAAATAGAAAGGGTCGCTATTGCCGGGCGGACACGGCCCGAATTGGAGCAGGGTCGGACCGGGTTAGTCGCACAGGTCAGTGCAGGCCGATGCGAAAATCCGCTCCACGCACGGGGACGCTGGGGCATCCCTTGGGGTGAGAGGAAAAGGTCGTGGCGTGCATGGGCGGTGTCCAAGACCAGATATGTCGCCGATGCGAGCGATGGACTGTCAAGAGGGAGATGTCCTAATTTGTTGACAATGGACATACATCGTGGTATACTACCTCCTGCGACAGGGCTGGTTTCCCATTTGTCCGCCCTGCGCACGAGCACACGACAAAGGGGACCACCATGAAACCGAAAGATGTGGTGAAGTGGAGCGAAATGGATTGGCGGAACCGGGTCAGGTACATGCTGCCGTCGTCCGGCGGAGCGGTAGGCGTCGTGTTTGTGTGGGTCGATAACTCGCCCCCCCGTCCGCCGAATCCTTCTACGTCGCAGTTCGTGATCAAGCCGATCCGTGGATCTGCGGCGCCAACCAAGTTCGCGGAGTTGGTGCTGCGCGAAGTCGCCGGCGCGATCTCGCCGCACACGAAGGGAATCAAGCATTCGCCCAACCGTGGTCATGGCCGTGGGGCGGCTATTGAAGAGAGGTTGAAGGTTTTCAAAGACAATGAGAGGAACCCAGACATCCGGTTTCGTTGGAATCAGGTATGGCCGCATTACCAACAGGCGACATGCTACCTGATTCAGGAGACACAGACCGCAATCCGGGAATTTGGAGAAGAATACCTAGCGGCCTTTGGGCTGCACGACATGTTGTTGAACCGGACGTTGATGGAGAACCTTGGCAAACTGTTTGTTGCCGATGCCATGATCGGGAATGGAGATCGCCTCTTTAAATTCAACTCGGGTAACATCCTATTCAAGGGTGACACGTACAAGCTCTGCGCGATCGATAGCGCGACAATCCTGTCGAATTATCGCGCTGTTTTGAACGATCAAACGAGGTTGTCGTGGACTGACAACAGACGCAAGCCAACCCGCGAAGCGTGGGCGAAGGGGATCGTAAATCCTGGACCGAATATCGGTAATGCGCCGTTAGCCGTCCTGCCTCCGGATCGACAACATGCTTATATACACGAAGGCCAGGGCGACGGAATTCCAACATCCTTTCCAGTCGAGCATGTTTTTCATGCGGGGATGTGGTATGACAATGAGTTCAAACAAACATTGATGAGGTCCCTCGAGACTGACCATTTGCAAGATCAGATACCTGCCGAGTATGTGTGGAACAACGGGAAAACGTTCTTCCTGCAGGGTGTGGATATTGGCATGAGAGAAGTCGACCGGGTGCTCTCAGGACTCAACTGGCTTTCGGTCAAGTTGAATTACAAAAAGTATGTCTCCAAGTACGGAGGTGATCCGAACCTCGACTGGACCAACTTCAAAGTTCGGCGGCTGTATTACAGGCTCCGCCGCAAGGGAGTGAACGAAGAGCAAGCCATGGCTCAAGTCGCTGCCTATGTGCGCGGGAAACTGCACCTGCAGCAGTGACCGTGGTCGCCGCACGCACTCGACTGGAGACCACTGGGCCTTGGACCGGGAAAACAGCCGTCCAAGGCGAGCGAAGACGGGCGATCGTCCGGATGGGACAGACACTCATCGCCGACCGAAAGTTGCTGCGTCGGCCACCATTCGCCGGACATGCCTTCTGCGCACCTCGCTGCGTGCCAGCGCAGCGACGGCTACCCTGAAACGCCCAAACGCGCCAAACCCCCTCCAAAAACAGGAGTGGGTCGACGTGCCTGACACGGCGCGTCCCCGCCGCGACATTCAGCGGGACTCTCGTTGCCCGACGTGGAACGAGCCGCAGCGGGCGACGAACGGCTCGCTGCGGATTAGAATCAGCTCCAGGGGCTTGCGACGACTGGCGATTGGCCGCATGACGCCGCCCTTGCGGACAGGCGCAGATGACCTGTGCACAACCGCAGAACGCCCTCTTCGCCGACAGAAGCGGGTGGTGTGCGCGCCCGCGTCCCGAGCCGAGGCAGACCGCAGGAGCCGCAAACCAGTGTCGCAGCGAGGATTGATTGGGGTGGTGCTGGCCGCAGTTGCGGGTCTGGGCGGATGCTCCCCCGCCCTTCCGCCCTCCTCGACGAGCCAGCCGGGGGGTGACGCGCCGGCCGCCGCGGCCCCCAGCCGTCCCGCCAGTCCGCCCGCGGGAGCGGGTCGGGCACGATCCGCGTCAGATGGTCGCCCCGCCACCCCGACCACTTCGGGGATGCCGATAGCCGGCGCCGGGTCCAGCGACGAGCGGCTAGCCGGGCCCTCCCAGGAGCCGCCGCCAGCGTCCGCTGGCGCGTCGTCGCCGTCCCCACGTGAACAGCCCCGCTCCTTGGGCGATTTGGCGCAGGAAGCGCAAGCGCATGCTTTCGATCTGCCGGTCATCGGTCCTCAGCGCGTTCAGCAGGCCGGGCTGCGGGTGCTTCCGGGCCGTCATCTCACGATCTATACCGACCTGCCTGCGTCCGCCGAACTGGACGAATTGCCCGACGTGTTCGATGCGGCGGTGCCTCTGTGGTGTGCGTATTTCGGGCTGCAGGTGAGCCAAGTCGCCGACTGGCGGATGATCGGCTGCGTGATGCAGCGCCGCGAACCATTCATGAGCGCGGGCCTGTACCCGGCCGACCTGCCCGACTTTCCCAACGGCTACAGCGTGGGCTCGATGCTCTGGGTCTATCAGCAGCCCAGTGCCTACTACCTGCGGCATCTATTGCTCCACGAGGGGACGCACGCCTTCATGCTCCGTTGGCTGGGCGGGGCCGGCCCCCCCTGGTATATGGAAGGCATGGCGGAATACCTCGCGACGCACCGCTGGCAGGACGGTCAGCTCACATTGGCCATCCATCCTCGTTGCAGGGAGGAGGTGCCCTACTGGGGTCGGGTCAAGATCGTCAGGGACGACGCGGCCGCGGGGACGGCCTTATCGCTGACCGACATTTTTCAATACGACGCGCACGCCCATTTGCGGGTCGAGCCGTATGGCTGGTGCTGGGCCGCAGCGATGTTCCTCGATCAGCATCCATTGACCCACGAGGCGTTTCGGGAATTGCAACACCAGGTGCGCGACCGGTCGCTGGCGTTTTCTGAACGGTTCTACCGGCGGCTCGCACCGGTCTGGTCCACCGTGGTGGAGGACTGGCAGGTGTTTGTGGCCGAGTGCGACTACGGCTACGACGTGCCCCGCGCCGCGATCCAGCGTCAGCCTGCCAAGGAGCTGCCGCCGGAAGGTGCGACCTTCGTGCTGGCTGCCGACCGCGGCTGGCAATCGACGGGATGGCGGCTGCGGGCTGGACAGACCTACGAACTGTCGGCCGAGGGACGCTATCAGCTTGCGCTCGGCCCACCCCCTTGGCCCTGCGAGGCGGGCGGTGTTACGCTCCGCTACGTGCGCGGGCAGCCCCTGGGCATCCTGCTGGCGGGCTGGTCCGAGCTGGAAGGGGAGCCGCCGGCGCTCACCCCGCTGGTCCAACCGCAAGCGATCGGTCTGCGCGGGCGGCTGACCCCGCCCGTGACAGCCACGTTGTTCTTGAAAATCAATGAGCCGGCCGCAGACCTGGCGGACAACACGGGAACGCTCACCGTGACGATCCGTCCAGCCCCCTGATCGGGGTGTCCACAGAAATTGCCAGGCATGAGTCGCGATCCTCCGCATTTCCCGCCTCCGCCCCGCACTTCTGCTGGGGAGCCGTTGGATCCGGGCCGTCCCGCGATTCCGCCGACGGGTCGTCGTCGCAGTGGGCTGTGGCTGGTCGTGGCGCTGTTGGCCGCTCCATGGGTCGCCATCCAGGTGCCGCGCGAGATCGGCCGCTGGCATCTCGCGCTGGCGATCCAGGCACAGGCCCAAGGTGAGCGGGTGCAGGCCGAGCAGCACCTGTTGGCGGCGATGCGCTGGTTTCCCGAGCATCCCGCCCTGTATGTCCAGCAGGCCCAGTGGCGGCTGGACGAGGGCAAGCGGGAGGAAGCTCTGGCGGCGATCGCCCAGGTGCGAGAAGCTGCGGGCGACGCGACCTACTGGCTGATGGTCCAGGCTTACTTCCTCCAGACCGCGGGCGAGTTCGAGCAGGCCGTTCCTCTGTGGCGGATCGTCGACCAGCGCAGCCAGACCATGGGCATTCCTCCAAGAAGCGAGGCGCTCAACGGCTTAGCCTACGCCATGGCCCTGGCAGACGTCGAGCTGGAAGAAGCCCTCCGCCTGGCCGAGGAAGCACTCACGCTCAACCCCGACTCGCCCAGCATCCTCGACACCCGCGGCTATATCCTCTACCGCCTGCAGCGCTACGGTGAAGCAGCACGCGACCTGAAGCGGGCTGCTGCCGAGTTCGATGCCTGGCTAGTCCGGCTGGAAAGGCTGCTGAAGGCTGAGGGGCTGGTGGAACCGGTAGAGCCGCCGGTGGCGTTGCCCACGGCGATCGTGGAGCTGTTCCCCTCCGCATCCGGCCGGCCTGCCGTCCAGCTTGCCCAGGCGCGGCGGGCGGGCGCCGTGATCCATTATCACCTGGCCCTGGTCTTTCAGGCGGTGGGACGGCAGGCTGGCGCGGAACTGGAGCTGCAAAAAGCGCGAGAGCTGGCGGGACGCGAGCCAGATGCGTCGTTGTTTTGAGGCCAAAGTACGGCGGCTCGGCCACCGACCGCCGCGTCGTCCCGGGGCCCGGGTTGCCACGGTGTCGTGCCCCACTGCCCTGCTCGCCTTCTGCCCCACCGCTTGCGGCATTCAGAATAAATTTCTGGATGCAGACAAAAACGTTTGACGTGGCGGAGCCCGGCCGCTACGCTGATCGAATGAAGATTCAACGAAGCCGTCCGCATCGTCAAGTGCAGGCCGTGCTCACCGGGGGGTGTGCGGCACGGATGGGCGACGGAATCTGGGCGGCTTTTGCGTGACCGTGGGGTGCCGCGGTTTGTCTATAGCGGGGTGGACGATGCAGACGACGATCGTGACGAAAAACGGATGGAAGGTCTCTCCCTGGCGCAGGGACGTACGCGCCGGCGGCCGCCGGGAGCGTTGCGGGACAGCAAACAAGCCACTTGTCGGTTTCACGCTCGTTGAGTTGCTCGTGGTGATCGCGATCATCGGCGTGCTCGTGGCCCTGCTCTTGCCGGCTGTGCAAGCAGCGCGCGAGGCGTCGCGGCGCTCGACCTGTGCCAACAACCTGCGGCAGTTCGGGCTGGCCGCGTTGAATTACGAAAGCACGTTCAAGGTCCTGCCTCCCGGCAGCACCGGCGGTGGTTTCGCGGGGATCAACAGTTTCCGGGCGCCATGGGTCGACCCGCAGCGGACCTGCTGTCCGTGGGGGCATTTCAGTTGGGCGGCGATCATCCTGCCGTTCGTCGAGCAGAAGGGGTTGTACGACGCCATCAATTTCGACCGCTTGGCGTACGCCTCCCGGATCATGGAACAGAACGGAGGCAATCAGGCGGCCAGTGCTCTGATCGACCGCGGCCCGGCTGGCGACCCCGTCAACCAGCAGCCCTGCTTGAGCACCCCCAAAGTCTTCATGTGCCCCTCCGCACGGGTGGTGATCCCTGTGCGCCGCGAACAGAAGGATTACGCCATGAACGGGGGCTCGGGCGGCTGCTGCCCCGAGCGGAATAACGGCACCAACGCCACGATGAACGGCGTGGCGTTCGCCATCAACGGCTTGCGGCTGGCCGAGATCACCGACGGCACGAGCAACACGTTCCTGTTCCTGGAAGCGGTGCATTCCAAGAACCAGAGCTGGCTGCCGCAGATGACCGGTGCCAACCACTTCATCTGGGTGCATCATCCGTCCCAGGGGTTTGTGCAGGGGCAGAACGGCAACCTGCTCACCCCGCCGAACGATACCCAGTGGAACACCCGCGCCCCCGCCAGCAGCCACCCGCAGGGCATCCAGGCCACGATGGCTGACGGGCGCGTGATCTGGGTCAGCAATCACGTCGATTTCTTCAACGTCTACCTGCCCACGTTCACGCGCGCTGGTGGTGAACCGCTGGGCGGGCAGGTGGGCAATTGACCGGTTGAAACGAGCTGTCGGCCACGGCCGTCCGGGCTAGGCTGGCGACGTGCCTCACGATGCAAGCACACCCCATGGATTGCCGATTCATGCTCGCTCCTTACACCGTGCAGCGCTTGTTCCACGCCATGCGATTTTCCCTGGCCGGCGTGCTGCTCGTGGCCTTTCTGGGGGCTGTGGGTTGCAGCCGCGGGGGGCCGGAGATCGTACCGATCGAGGGCGTCGTGACGCACAAAGGTCAGCCCGTGCCGAACCTCCGCATTTACTTCCAGCCGACGGATGGCCGGCCGAGCTGGGCCATTTCCGACGAGAAGGGGCATTTTGTGCTCGACTACGATGAGGACCACGACGGGGCCAAGGTCGGCACGCACAAAGTGTGGGTCCTCGACGAGAGCACGAATATCGACCCCACGATCGCCATGAGCGGCGGTGCCCAGGCCCGCCCCAAACGTCCGCCATTCATGGACGAGATTCTCGCCAAATACGGCCGGGACAAATCGACGCTGACCGTCGAGGTCAAAAAGGCAGACCGAAATTTCCAGCTTAAACTGGATTGACGCCGTGGACGGACGTGGCATGCAGCGGATCGAGCGTGCGACGCACTCACTGGTCGTCGCGAAACCGCTGCTCGCTCCACGGGTCGCCGCGGAGGTGATATCCCGCCTGCTCCCAGTACCCCGGTCGGTCCTCCGCCACGAGCTCGATGCCGCACACCCATTTCGCGCTCTTCCAGGCGTACAGCCGAGGAATCACCACCCGCACCGGGCCTCCGTGCTCTCTCGTCAGCGGCCGGCCATCGTGGCGGTCGGCCAACAGCGCATCTTCCGCGAGAAAATCGGCCAGCGGCAGATTCGTCGTCCAGCCTCGGTCGTAGGCATGCAGCACGACATACCGTGCCTGCGGCTGCAATCCCGCACGCTCGATCAGCGTCCGCGTCGCGACGCCTTCCCATAGATTGCCCAGCCGCGACCAGCGCGTCACGCAGTGAAAATCGGAGAACACTTGCACCCGCGGCAGCGCGGCAAACTCGTCGAGCGTGAGCGTCAGCGGTCGCTGGACCAGACCAAACACCTGCAGCCGCCACTGGGCCGGCTCGATCGCCGGCGGACCGAATGCATCCAGGACGGGCCATTTCCGGGTGCGGCTTTGGCCTGGCGGAATCCGCTCTGCACGCAGCGTATCCGGACTGACGATCACCCCAGGGGGCTGCTCTTGAGGACGCGGCGGCGGCCCGGCTTGATATTCGGGATCGTGCGGTTGATGCATCATATTCCTTTGAAATCGTGCCGCGAATAAAATGTCCCTGACGAAGCCTCGGGGACGCAATCGCTTTTGTGCGGAGGCCTCGCTGCCTCTCGTCCTTCAGTGTAACGGGTAGCAGGCACCGATCCGAGATGCGGTAGACCGCAGTGGCAGTGCCACGTTGCGAGACGTGGTGGCCTGGCTCCTTCCCGGCAGGCATAGCCCACAGGTCCGCGTCGATGCTGGCTCGCTCCCAGATCAGACTGCCGCCAAAGCGATCCCGAAAGTTGAACGCATGGGGTCTGTAAGCAATCCCAGCCGCTGGCGGCCGTGGTACTTGCTGGGTGCGTGTTCATTCAGTACCGGACGCCAAACCTTAGCGTCGCGGTCCAGTTTGACGATGCATCTGCTCCGGTTCAAGTGTCGGCCAGCGGTGGCTTCGGGCGCTCTCCGGTCAGACGAAAACTGCCACTTCGTTTTGCCCGTGTTTCGCAAAGCATTGGAATAGAACGACTTGCGCCCATAGACGGAATTTTGGTTTCTTGGCTGCGAAACTCCCCGCTTGCCCCATTTCGCAAGTTAAATTAACCTTAAACGCGGTGGGCACCTGTCCGCTGCAGTGTCGGCTCGACGCCGCTTTTCGACCGGAGGCCTGACTGGCTTGCGGAGTGGAGGCTTTGGCCGCCGATCGGTAGGCAAGACCATGGGCTTGCACAGTCCGGGTTTTTCCTCGCGGAGTCGGCCATTTGGCAAGAAAAAATTTATTTTATTTTTAAATGGCGATTGTTTTATTTTGGCGAGCGCGATCGCTCCTGGCGAAATGGGGCTGATTTTGGCGCGTCACGGATGATTTGTGGAGCGTGTTGGTTCACCCAAAGTTAGGCTGCTTCGCACTCCCCTGTAGCTCAGCTGGTAGAGCAGGCGGCTGTTAACCGCCGGGTCGTAGGTTCGAGTCCTACCGGGGGAGCTTCACCCCTCTGCATCGAGCGGCGGGTACAAACCGGTTACCGTGAAGCGCCGAGAGGACCGCCTCTCGGCGTTTTTCGTTTTCCGCCTTTCCTGCAGGCACTTGCGCTACTTCCGCCCCGGGCTCTGCGCTCTCGGTTTCGGGAGAGATCTCTTGGGGGTCGACGGGAACCTTGACGGTTCCCCTCGATCCCCGAAACTCTCCCGCCAAAACTCTCAGAGTCTCTGGTTAACAACCCTCTCAAAGTTACCAACCCGTTTCCTCTCGGCACCCCGATGCGTCACTTCGAGCGCGACCTGCAAAGGTCTATAGGTAGACGCTTCGGTCCCCTTCCCGCCAGACAGCCGGCCGGCCGCTTTGCGTAGGTCGCTGTGGGCCAATCTCGCAAGGAGATGTCCCATGCGACCCGACACCGACCCCGCC
>Ga0101944_10002861_pt1 | contig 26158 bp, 20 predicted proteins | sample DewCreD2012metaG_FD_75245 | JGI IMG/M metagenome (GOLD analysis project Ga0101944, IMG submission 75245) | Hot spring sediment bacterial and archeal communities from British Columbia, Canada, to study Microbial Dark Matter (Phase II) - Dewar... ... | reverse complement strand
CTTCGACGACCCGGAGCGGGCGCTGCTGTTCCTCGATGGGCGTGGCTGCGTGCGCGCCTTCAACGCCGCGGCCTGCGACTGGTGGCGCGACGCCGGCGGCGGCGAACTGGAGCTGGGCGCGCAGCTCACCCGGCGCTTGCCGCCGGCGCGCCCGGCCGCCTTCGGCGAGGTGCTGCGCCGCGCCCGCGGCGGCGAGCGCATCGAGCTGTGCTGGCCCCTGCGCAGCGGCCGCACCTGGACGGTGCGGCTGTCATCCGACGGCGGCAGCGGCGCCTGCGTCGCCGCGATCGACATCACCGCCACCGCCGAAGAAATGCCAGCGCCGCGAACCGGTAGTTCCGTCGAGCGCCCAGAGAGTATCGCTTTCGGTCTGGATGTAGACCGTGCCGTCGGCAGCAATCGCCGCTGTCCGGACCACATCGTTGGCAAACGGTGTCTGCCAGCGCAGCGTGCCGTTAGGGTTCAGAGCGAGGAGGGTGCTGGCTTCGGTACCCACGTATACCGTGCCGTCGGTGCCGATTGTCGCGGCACAGGCGAACTCATCCTCAAGCGGAGTCACGAACTCCCAGCGTCGCGAGCCGGTGGGCCGTCGAGCCATGAGCGCGGGATAGTCGGCGGCAGGAATGTAGACCGTGCTGTCCGGGCCGATGGCGAAGGTTCTGGTGCTGAAGTCGGCCGAGTCCTCGGGGTCTTCCGGCGCGTAGCCGAACGACCAGCGGATGCCGCCTTCGGAAGGAGCGACGTAGATAGTGAACGGGTCGGACCAGACGCTGGTCTTGCCCTGAGAATTGCGCACCCGGGCGCGGATGTCGTAGGAGCCAGTGGCGGTGTAGGTGTGGGTGTCGGCGTGGGGGGTGGCGTCGTCAATCAGTGCGGACCAGGCCGACTGGCTGTTGTCACCCCAGTCGAACTGGTAGGCGACTCGGGTACCGTGCGGGTCGACCGTTTCGGTCGTGCAGGCGACTACCGCGTCTTTGATGACCTGACCGGGTCCGCGGGGAGTCTGGGGAGGTTCGGGTGACTTAGGACAGCCGCCGAAAAGGAGGACAGCAGCGAGGCCGGCAAGGAGTACGGCCGCGATGCGGTTCCGGTTCTTCGGGCGTGAAGTCATTTGTCCTCCATGCTCAGAGCTCGGCGGCAGAAAACGGACATGTAGGATAGCCGGAATGCGACGACTGTCAAGGTAGTGGCCGGGTCGTTCTCTTTCTGGCGAAGGGGAACGGCCGTAGAAGAAAGCACGCTCCCCGTTTCGGGGAGCGTGCCGGATACAGTCCAGAGACGAGTTACTTCTTGCCGGTGTTGTACTGGTCTTTCTGCCACTTGGGCCAGGGAGCAGTCGTCGGCAGGAGGTGTTCGGGGTAGCCGGCGACCTTGTACATCGCTTCTTCGCCGACGACGATGATGTTGCCGTCGGGGGCGATGGTCAGGGCCGCGCCGTACTCCGAGGTGAGGCGGGTGGAGCGGGTCCGTCGACCGTGACCGGCCTGCTGCGGGCAGTTGCACCACCACATGACCGTGCCGTCGGACTGCTTGACGCAGTAGAGGATGTCGTCGTCATCGAGGCAGTAAATCACCTCGGTGCCGCCCAGAACCGGGCAGGCGGGCATGTCAGAAGGGCTGACCTGTTTCTGCCAGATGGTCGCGCCGGTTGTCGGGTTGAGTTTGTAGAGGCGACCGGAGCTGGTGGTGAGGAAGAGCGCGCCGGGGGCGATAACAATCTTGTGGGGTTCGCGTCCCGGGTCGGGTGTGACATCCCAGATGATTTCGCCGTTGTCTTTGTTGATGGCGTAGACGTTGCCGAATTCCGAGGTCAGGTAGAGAGTGCCGACGTCGTCGAGGCAGAGGCCGCGTAGTTCGCCGACCTGGAGCTGTTTGGACCAGGTGACGGAGTTGATTGACGGGGGCAGGCAGTAGAGGACGCCGGAGTCGGAACCGACGTAGACGTTGCCGGCACCATCAACTACCGGCGTGGAGATGGACATCGGGAAGCGATAGGAGCCGATGAGAGAGACACTCGAGCCGTTGTCCTGCAGGGCGTAGAGCTTGTCGTCTTCGCCGCGGGCGGCGAGCTTCTCGCGCGGGATGTATATCTTGTTGCCGTTGATGGCGGGCGTGCCCCATTCAATCCAGGTCAGCGAGTCTTCGCGGGTTTTGCCGGGGTAGTGCCAGTCGGAGGTGCCGAGCGCAGTGTTGAAGGCGTAGAGTTCGCCGTCTTCGTTGCCGGCGATGATGTGACCGGTCTGGGCGCAGTAGGCGGGGTGGCCGGTGAAGACGTTCTCGGCGGCCACTGCGCTGCCGCGCTTCTCCTTCTTGAACTTGCCATAGGTTATCGAGTAGAAATAACCGTCGTCGCAGCCGCCGGAGTAGATCAGCGTGTCGCCGGCGATGACCAGCGCCGGCGAGGTGCCGACGGGCAGCGGTTCGCCTTCGTCGTCGCCGGGCTGGACCCAGGCGATGACCGCGCCGGCGGTGCCGACTTCGACTTGGACCGAGTCAAAAGGAGATTCGCTCTTTTTCTTGTCGCGGGCTTTGAACTTGACCCAGAATGTGCCGAGGTTGGTGAACGTGTGCGAGCCCTCGGCCCAGGCGCCAGAAGCCACCCATCCAGCCAGCCAGCCCTTGGACCCGTCGCCCCAGTTGACGTAGAACTGGATGCTGTCGCCTTCCGGGTCGACGGCGCGGAACTGGAAGAGAGCGGAGACGTTCTTGACTGCAACCGGCGGAGCCTCGACGAGGAGGCTTTCAGGATAGTTGTTGGGCAGGACTTTGATTGTCTTCGGAGCAGAGTACTCCGAGGTCTTGGTCGGGTCGGCGTCGAGGAACGCCATGATTTTGTAGGTGAAGTCCCCGGTGGCGGTCCACTTCGGGAAGACCTGAGCGGTGTCGCCTGATGACCAGACATCGGAAGTGTCGGCAGTCGAGTTGCCGAGGTCGGTGATGTAGCGGATGTCCTTCTTGCCCGGAGAAGTGGCGTAGACCCTGATCTCGGTCGGGGCGTTGACCCACGTCGATTCGGGTGCGAAGGTTATGACCGGGACCGTCGGCGGGCCGCCGCACTTGAGACCGATGGTCACAAGCACTGCCGCCACAGCTAGAAGTAAGGCGAGTCTGCTGCGGTTCATTTTGCTTCCTCCCTGATTGCTCAATTCGGCCGGAGCTGATTCCTAGCGGACCACGACCGGCCCGTGGAAGTACCCGTTCGGCGGAAGACGGGTGGCGTTGCCACGGCCGTCCTCAAAGTAGAAGTAGTACTTATGATAGGCGCCGGGGTAGAGCCGGGTGCGATACATGTATTCACCGCCGCAGGGCTTGCCGGTGGCCAGTGTCATCTTGTGCGGTTTGTCGTTGATGTAGATGAGGGCAAGGGATGGCGGGTCGTAGTCGGGGTCGCGGTACTCGACTAGGTAGGTGTAGGTGTTCGAGCAGGCGAGGTCGGTGAGGGCGGTGTAGAGGTTCGGCTGGTATCCCATAGCGGGCATGAGTTTTTCACCTACGAGAACCGGGGCCGAGTTGAGCCGCTCTTCAACATCCGGGCCGCGCAGGAAGCCGTAGGCCGGATGGGTTACGCAGCCGCCGCATTCGTCAGCCGCGACGAAATAGTAGGCGTGCCTGCCGGCGGCGAGCCGGGTCTGGTAAATGTAGGTGCCGGCGGCCGGGCTGCCCTTGTGCAGAGTCATTAGATGCGGGATGCCGTCAACAAATACCTTGACCGACTTCGGCCTGCGGCCGTCTTTGTCGAGATAGTCGACGGTAAACGTGTAGACGGCGCGGTCGGAGCCATCGCCGACATAGCAGCCGCCGTTGGTGAGTTCGGGCAGCCGGTTGTAGACCTTGTTCGAGGAGCCGACATAAGGGCCGGGTCTGGCACCGTAACGCGGGTAGCGCTCGGAAGCGCCGCGGGCGTCTTCGGCGGCAAAGTAATGCTCGTGCCGGCCCGGAGGAAGCGTGAGCCGCGCTCGCCAGGTCCCTTTGGCGAGAGTGCCACCGACCCGGCGCATCGGGTAGGCGACACCGTCCACATAGACTTCCACCTTGGCGGCTGCGTCGCCGTCAGGGTCGTTGTAGCTGATGGTTGCAACGTAGACCGAGCGGGCGCCGCCCTGGGTCGGCGTTATCTTTGCGCCGCTGAGGCAGGGCTTGTTGTTGCCGGCAGCCAGCAGCGGAGCAGCCAGAACCAGAATTGCCAGGACTGTGACAGAAGCTGACGCAAAAGCGCGGAGCTGTTTGCGCATTCTTCCTCCTTTTAGATTCTCGACGATTATAGGACGGGCGGCCGTGCGTGTCAAGCTATGGCGCGGCATGGGGTTATACTTCAGGCTCAATCCGGGCCAGCATTCGGCCGAGGCGGCTGATTTCGGCGTGGTGGGTCATGTCGAGATGGAGCGGCGTGACCGAGATGTAGCCGGAATGGACAGCCTCGAAGTCGGAGCCCGGGGTGGGCTCGAAGCTCATCTCGCCGTCAATCGTGTAAGTGACGCCGCCGTCGGGCAGGGTGCTTTTGATTGCCATGTCTTTGTAGATGCGGCGGCCGAGCGTGGTGACGCGGATGCCCTTGACCGGGCCGGCCGGGATGTTGACGTTGAGCAGGGTCTTTTTCGGCAGTTCGCCGTTCAAGAGCAGCGGGACGAGCGCGTGCAGGAACCGGCGGGCGGCGGCGCGGTTTTCGCCCGCGGCGACGTAGGAGACAGCGACCGCAGGCATTCCGAGCATTGCGCCTTCGATGGCCGCGGCGACAGTGCCGGAGTAGAGGACGTCGTCGCCGAGGTTGGGGCTGTCGTTGATGCCGGAGAAGACGAGGTCGATTTCGCGCCGGAGGATGCCGTGGTGGGAGACGAGAACGCAGTCGGTGGGTGTGCCGTGGACTGCGAGCCAGGACGGCTTGACGCGGGCGACGCGCAGGGGTTTGCGCAGGCTGAAGGAGTGGCTGGCCGCGGACTGGTTCGTTGCCGGCGCGACGACGCGGAGCCGGCCCTGGCCGCGGAGGGCATGGAAGAGGTCGCGGAGCCCCGGAGCTTCGATGCCGTCGTCGTTGGTGAGGAGAATCAGGGGCGGCTGGCGGCGGGACATCTCCGTCATGTTACGCGGCACCGGGGCCAAGTCAAAGCGGACAGCAGCGTGCCGGATTGCGGTCAGGGTCGAGGTACAGGTTGGGCTGCGGGTCAAGGCCGGAGCAGGGAGCCGGGTAAGGAGCAGGGCAGTTCTGAAGGTAGCGAGGGGAGCCGCTCCCCAGGCGGGCTCATCAGTTTCGCGGACTGCGCCGAAGTGGCCGGAAATGCAGGAGATAGGTCGAAGAACCGGGGTTGCAGGGCGGAGACCTATAGGTATACTTGGGGTGATGGACCAGGCAGCGGGTGAAGGCCAACTGGCGGTCAAGCTCGGCCGGATATTGCGCGAGGTGCGGATAAGGAGCGGGTTGAGCCAGCGAGTCCTGGCGCTGAGGATGGCGGCCAGGGGTAGAGGCTATCGGTCGGTTCTGTGCCGGCTGGAGCTGGGCAAGATTGAGCGGCCTTCTGTTGTTCTGATTGCCGACTATCTGCGGGCGTGCCGGGCGAAGTTCGCAGATATCGCCGAGGTGCTGGAGGATTACGTCCGGCAGGTGCCGCAGGCGGCGAAGGCGGCGCCGGAGCCGGTGAAGCCGAAGCGGGGCGAGAGGGGGTCGGCTGTGGGGGAACGAGTCGAGCGGGCGCGGAGGCTGATTGCCCGGCGGTTCCGGCGGCGGCAATTGGAGGAGGCGCTCTACGGGGTAATCAGCGCCGAGAAAGCGAAGAAGCTGACCAGCGGGGAGCTGGCCGCGTTCTGCGAGTTCGGCCGGCGGCGGTTCGGAATCCTCGAGCGGACCCGGGCGAAGCCGGAGCGGCGGCAGCGGCAGCTGGAGAAGGAGGCGAGGCGGGTGCAGGAGTTTTCGCTGCCCGGGGACTTGACGCAGGTGATTGCCGACGCGGTGGATGCTCTTTTTGCCGAGATGGAGCGTTCCGGCGCACTCGACCGGCTGCCGGACACGAGAGACTTCCGGCCGGAAACAAAGGAGCTGAGGCTGGGGCCGGTGATGCGGGCGGAGAAGCGGCTGGAGGAGGAGAAGCGGAGGCGGATGCAGGTGCAGGTCCGGCGCCGGGCCGCGGCCTGCGCGCTGGTCAAGACCGACATCGCGGCGGAGATGGAGTTCGAGCGGCTGGGTCAGCGGCAGCGGGCGTGGCTTCTGGCGTTGATTGAGGAGATGTTCGACATCGCGCTGCGGTTTGACTCGGAGCCAGAGGAGCGTGACCGGCGGCTCAGGCGGCTTGTCGCCGGTTCGCCGCGGCCGGGGGCGGCGCGAGACCTGCTGCGGCGGTTCCGGGCGGCGTTTGCGCGGCGCCGGGCGCTGGTGCCTGGTCGGGGCGGCGGCTGATTTGACTTGGCGGAAGCGGCGGCTAGAATGAGCGTCCGGGTGGCGTAGCTCAGATGGTAGAGCAGTGGAATCATAATCCACGTGTCAGGGGTTCGATTCCCTTCGCCACCATCAGCAAGAGACGACCGACAGTCGCCGATTCTGGAACGTGAGGCTCAGTCTGCGGGTTCTGTGCATCAGGAGGCATTGTGGGGCTTGAGGAAACGAAGTCGAAGTTTGTCTGGATGAACGGTGAGTACGTGGCGTGGGAAGATGCGAAGATTCACATCTGCTCGCACGTGATTCACTACGGGACTGGAGTTTTCGAGGGAATCCGCTGCTACAAGACGCCGAAGGGGCCGGCGATTTTCCGCCAGAAGGAGCATACCGACCGGCTGTTTAACTCGGCGAAGATTTACCGGATGGACATTCCGTTCACGAAGGAACAGGTGAATCAGGCGATGATTGAGCTGATTCGCCGCAACGGACACGAGGAGTGTTATATCCGGCCGATTGTCTACCGCGGCTATAAGGAACTCGGGGTGAATCCGTTCGGCTGCCCGGTGGACATTGCGCTGATTACGTGGTATTGGGGTAAGTATCTGGGGCCGGAGGCGCTGGAGCAGGGCGTGGATGTGATGGTGTCGTCGTGGAACCGGATGGCGCCGAATACGTTTCCGGCGATGTCGAAGACCTGCGCCAACTACATGAACTCGCAGCTGATCAAGATGGAGGCGATAAAGTACGGGTTTGTCGAGGGGATTGCGCTCGACGTCTACGGCTTTCTGTCCGAGGGTTCGGGTGAGAATCTGTTTGTCGTCAAGGACGGGGTGATTCACACACCGCCGCTGCACGCGACGATTCTGCCCGGCATTACCCGGGCGACGGTGATTCAGCTCGCGCGCGACCTCGGCATCGAGGTGAAGGAGTGCATGATGCTGCGCGAGATGCTCTACATCGCCGACGAGGTTTTCTTCACCGGCAGCGCGGCCGAGGTGACTCCGATAAGGTCGGTGGACAAGATTACGATCGGGTCGGGCAAGTGCGGGCCGATTACCAAGCGGCTGCAGCAGGCGTTCTTCGCCGTCATCGACGGGACACAGCCCGACCGTCACGGCTGGCTGACTTTCGTCAAGTGAAGCCGCCGCCGGGCGGGCCGGGTTCGATGACGATTGCGGTCGGGGCCGACCACCGCGGTTTCAGGCTGAAAGAGCAGTTGCGGCAGTGGCTGACCCGGGCCGGGCACCGGGTTATTGACAAGGGGACATTCTCGCCGGAGCGAAGCGATTATCCGGAGTTCGGGTTTGCGGTTGCCAGAGCGGTTCAGGCCGGCCGGGCGCAGCGCGGGATTCTCGTCTGCGCGACTGGTATCGGGATGTGCATCGCCGCCAACCGGTTTTCCCGGGTGCGGGCCGCACTCTGTTCCAGCGTCAGGCTGGCGCGGCTTGCCCGGGAGCACAATGACGCGAACGTGCTCTGTCTGGGTGCGGATACTGTCTCCCGGCCGCAGGCACAGCGGATAGTCCGGGTCTGGCTGAAGAGCGGATTTGCCGGCGGCCGTCACCGCCGGCGGCGAAACATGCTGGCGCGGCCGGCTAGCGGTTGAGCGCCGTCAGCGTCACCAGAATCGAGGCAATCGGGATACCGACCGCGCTCAGTATCGTCACATAGTCCTGCCACCACTTGAATGTCTGGCGTGGCATCATGACGATGTCACCGGGTTCGACAACCGGGTTCGGGGCGCCGGGGATGCGGCGGCCGCGGCGAAGGATGTAGACGCGGCCGACATTTGCAACAGAGGTCGGGCCGCCAGCCTGGCCGACGTAGTCGTCGACGCGCAGGTTCGGCGTGAATGTGAAGGAACCGGGCTGGTTGACCTCGCCTTCGACGTAGACCAGCGTGTTGATGGGCGGGACGACGATTATGTCGGCGTTCTTGAGCAGCAGGTTCTGGCTGGAGTCGCGTTCAAAGATGATGCGGTGGAGGTCGATCGGAATCCGGGTGCGCAGGCCGCTGCCGCCGATCACCAGCCGTTCGATGTAAGAGTTGCTCAGGTCGGCCCAAGGGGTAATGCCGCCAGCCTTGCGGACCAGGTCGAAGACGCGCTCGCCCGGTTTCAGTTCATAGATGCCTTCGCCGACCCGTTCTTTCTCGGTGGTCAGGGCCGAGGCGCGGATGCGGTATTCGCCGCGGCCGAAGACCGCGCCCTTGACCGTGACCAGACCTTCGACTGCGGGGACGTGGATGACATCGCCGGACTCGACGAAGGGGTTGGCGAACAGGTCGCCGTCGTTCTCGAAGCGTTCGATGTCCACGATTGCGGCTTCGACGCCGCCGCGCATGAGCTGAATCCTGGTCTTGGACCCGAGCGGGGCAAGTCCGCCGGCGCGGGTGATAATCTGGGAGACGCGCTCGACCGGTGAGACGTTGTAGGCGCCGGGGTACTGGACTTCCCCGGTTACGAAGACGATTCCGGAGCGCAGGCCGGTGAGTGTGAGTTTGACGCGGACGTCGCGGAAGTAGCGGTTGAACGTCCGGGAAAGAGTATCCTGCGCCTGCTCAAGGGTGAGGCCGCTGACCGCAACTGCGTCGACGACGTCAATGGTTACGGAACGTTCGGCGCCGGTACTGTAGGTGGCGCTGAACGGAGTGGTGGGCATGTTGATCGTCAGCTTGCCTTCGTAGGTGACCCAGGCCGAGTAGGAGTAGGTGACGCTGCCGGTAACCGTCACCAGCAGCTTGTCGCCGGGCATCAGGACGTAGGTTTCGGATATGATCGGGCTCTCGACGCCAACCAGGCTGGCCAGTGGCGAGACCGGGGCCTGGAGCAGGCTCTGGATGTTGATGCCGGGGGAGGTCTGTTCCTGGGCGAGCGCAGCGGCGGCAAACAGTAGGACCACAAACGTTTTCTTGAGCACGGCGAATTGTAGGCCGCGTGCGTGAGGCTGTCAATCCGGGGCAGGTCGGGCGCAGACGATGCCGAGTGTGCTGATTCCTTTGATTCCGGCGAGGGTGAGGGCGGTGACGACGAAGCCGAGAGCGGGCGCGAGCAGGAGTCCGCAGGCGAGCATGCCGAGCGCGCCGCCGGTGAGGTCGAGCCCGGCCAGCAAGCCGGTGCGGGCTGCTGGCGGGTCGGCGGAGTCGGCGCCGGCAGCGGCGAACTGCGCGCCGAGGCAGATTCCGGTGACAAGCTGAAACAGCACGAACAGCCAGGCCGGTGCCGACGCCGGTCCTAGGGCGGCGCCGAAACAGAGCGCGGCAATGGTGATGTCGGCCGCCAGTAGTGCAGCCCGGCGGCGGGCGGCGAGCCGTGGGGCCGCGGCCGAGCCGAGCACGGTGCCGAGCATGAAGGCGCCGATAAGCAGGGCGGCCTGGGTGTAGAGCGAGCCGAAGCGGGCCTGATAGACGAAGAGCAGGAGCGCAGACAGGCCGGCGGCGCAGAAGCCCGAGGAGGCAATCGTCGTCGCGACCGCGAAGCGGCGGCCGCGGCTGCGGACGCCGACAAGGACGAGAATCAAGAGCAGGCCGAGGCCGGCGAGCAGGTGAACAGGACCGAGCCGGTTGGCGGCGGCATAGAGGCGGGCGATGAAGGGCGAGGCGGTCCGGCTCTCGCGGATGACGCTAAGCGAAAGCTCACGCGGGTGCAGGTCGGTGTTGACTTCGGAGACAGAAACGGCCCGATGGATACTCCGGGTGAATTCCCGCTGGCGGAAGTCGTCAAGCAGCGCGACGAGGTAGGCCGAGTCGAGAATCTGGCCGGCAGCTTTGCGCGCGATGAGCCGACAAGTCAACGTCTCCGGCGCGACCGACAGCGGCTCGTCTGAGGCGAGGAGCAGCGGAAAGTCGGCGGCCAGCGGCCGGACGTGGGGAAACGCGCGGGTCAGGGTGGCGAGGCGGAGCGCGACCAGTCGCTCGATGTCGGGCGTGAGTCGGATGCGGTCGGCGCTGCCCGGGCAGTTGAGACCGAGAATTCCGCCGGGGTTGAGCCGGCGCCGGTAGAGCCGGAAGGCCTCGAGGCTGAAGAGCCGGTTGGCGGAGAGCGAGAAGGGGGCGGCGGGAGTGATGATTATGACATCGAACCGGCCGGCGTCGCCAGCGAGCAGCCGCCGCGGGTCGGCAGCAAGGCGGCGATGGCGCGGGTCGGCGAGTTCGGCGCCGACCAGGCTGTCGCCGGCAGCGGCCAGCTCGCGGGCGAGGACCGCGTCGGGCTCGGTCGTGACCAGCTGCGATACGCCGTGGCGCAGAGCGACGGCAGCCGGTCCGCCCAGCGCTTGGCCGACGATTAGAACACGCTCCGGATCGGGATGGGCGAGCAGGGGAATGGCGACAAGCTGTTCGGTGCGGGCGATGTCGAGAGCAGGCGAGGTGAAAACCGGGGAGCCGGCGAACAGGACTTGGCGCTGGCCGGCTCGCGTGATGGAGAGAATCTTGCCGTAGGCCGAGTTGGCGACGCCAGAGACGGTCTGGCCGGGCCAGTGGCGCTGCCAGGTGAGATGTTCGAGGCGGTCGGCAAAGACAAACGCCAGAGCGGGGAGAGCGAGCAGCGCGAAGAGAGCGCCGGTTTTTTCGGCCCGGGTGCGCCCGGTCAGCAGCAGCGCCGCGGCAAGCGGGACTGCCGCCAGCGCAACCAGCGCCAGCGATGAGAGCCGGGCGGCGAGGCCAAAGGAGACGGCCGTGGCCGCGAGCGCGGTTCCGGCACCCTCCCAGAGATAGGCCTGTCCGGGTATGGTGCTGCTTGTGCGGTCGGGCTGGAACAGGCCGGCGCCGGCGACGAACAGCGCACCGTGCGTGAAGGCCGGGAGGCAGGCGACGATAAGCGTGACCAGACCGAGAAGTGGAATGCCCAGGGTCTCGCCGGGCAGCGCACCAACCAGCCGGCGGCCGAGAATAGCCGCCGGAACCGCCGCAACTGAGACACCGGCCGACAAGAACGCGAGAGCGTCGAACCATTGCGCGGGGTTGCGACGGTGGGCAAGACGGCTAAGGGCAAGTGCGCCGGCGGCCTCGCAGGCAATCCAGACGCTGAGCATGACGGCAATCGAGAGTTCGTTGCCGGAGAAGGCGGTAATCAGCTCGCGCATGATGACGAGCTGGGCGGTGATGCCGAGGCAGCCGATGGCGACAAGATTCAGTGCGGCCATCGAGGGATGGTAGGAAAGAGCAGCCCGGAGTCAACCGGCGAAGGCGGTAGCAGCTTGACAGCCAGCAGGTGGCGGCTACACTGCGGGCGAATGTCCGGCGGGCGCGAGGCGACTAGGCCGCTGGCCGCCCGTGGTCTGCCGGAATCGACCTGCCGCGGGCATAGGAGGTCAGATGGTTCACACGGATACTTTCGCAGTCAGCACCTCCGGTCTGTGTGATGTTCACGACATCACACCGGAGCTGAGCCGGGTCGTGGCCGAGTCTCAAGTCAGGCAGGGGATAGCCTGCGTCGCCTGTGCCGGGTCGACCGCCGCGATTACGACGATCGAGTTCGAGCCCGGTGTGGTGAAGGACCTGCAGGAACTGCTGGAGAAGCTCGTGCCGCACGCGCGCTCGTATCATCATGACGCGACCTGGGGCGATGCCAACGGCTACGCACACCTGCGCAGCGCGCTGCTCGGCACTTCGCTGGCAGTACCGGTGGAGGATGGTCGGCCGGTTCTGGGAACGTGGCAGCAGGTGGTGCTGGTCGATTTCGATAACCGGCCGCGGAAGCGGAGTCTGACAGTTGTCGTCAGCGGGGAGTAGAAAAAGAGAGTCACGTGAGGTCCAGTTACGCGGCAATGTGGTTGACCGAGCCGTTGATTGTGACCGGACCTTCGTGCTCTCAGTTGATTAGACGCCTGAGGGGGGCGAAAGGTTCATCGTCTCCGGGAGGGAGCTAGGAGACGATGAGGGTTATCGTGGTCGGCGGCGGTGCTGCCGGGCTGGCCTGCGCGGTTGCTGCCGGTCAGCTCGGCCTGGATGTTCTTGTACTGGAGAAGACCGACCGCTGCGGGCACAAGCTGGCACTGACGGGCGGGCGGAAGGGAAACTATACCCACGCCGAGGCGCCGCGGGCGATGGCCGCCCGGTTCGGGTGCGAGGCCCGGGTGATTCTGCCACTGCTGCGGCGCTTTCCTTACCAGCGAATCGTGGAGTTCTTTCGGCGGCTCGGAATCCGGCCGCGGATTGATGCCGACGGCTGCGTGTGGCCGGAGCACAGCGATGCCGCCGGACTGCGCGATGTCCTGTTGACGGCAATCCGACGTAACCGGGGCGAGGTGAGAACCGGTAGTCGCGTAGTCGGGCTGGAGTCGGGCTGGCGGGTGCGGCTGGCCGGCGGATCGCTGCCGGCCGACGCGGTCTGTCTGGCGACCGGAGGGGCGAGCTTTCCCCAGACCGGGTCGACCGGCGACGGTCTGCGGCTGGCGGCAGAGCTCGGCATCAGGACCGTGCCGTGGTTTGCGGCGCTGGCGTCGCTCCGGACGCGGGTTGACCTGAGCGGGCTGGCCGGCATTACCCAGCCGCGGGTGGCGATGACGCTGCTTGATGAAGGCAGAGAGGTCGGTGCGGCCAGAGGACACTTCATCTTTGCCCACGGTTATGTGTCGGGTTCGAGCGTGCTCAATCTCTCCGGCCGCGCCGCGCCGGGACTGGCCGGGGGGCGTCGGGTGGTGCTCAGGGTTGACTGGTTGCCGGAGATGAGCGCGGACGCGCTGCGGCAGGAGTTCGGGAGGTTGCGCCGGAGCCGGCCGCGGGCGCAGCTGGCGACCGTGGCGACCGCGTTCGTGGCGCGGAAGCTGGCGGTGAAGCTGGCCGCTCTTGCCGACGTGGGACCGGACACGACCGTTGCGGTTCTGACCCGGGACGAAGAGCAGCGGTTTTGCAGCATTCTCAAGGGCACCGAGCTGGAGATTGTCGGCGCCGAGCCGCTGGAGCGGGCGACGGTTACCGGCGGCGGTGTCAGTCTCGACGAGGTCGACCTGACGACAATGGCAGCGCGGCGGTTTCCCGGGCTCTATCTCTGTGGCGAATTGCTCGACGTCTGGGCCGAGACCGGCGGTTACAACCTGCACTTCGCCTGGGCTACCGGTATCGCCGCGGCCGAGGCGATTGCCGGGCGCGAGCTGAGTTAGCGCAGAGCCGTGACTTTGGCGGTCTGGCGCAGGACCCCGGGCACGACCAGCTCGACAAAGTAGAGGCCGGGAGCCGGCGGGTCGAACCGGAATGAGTGCGGCCCGGCCGGCAGGACCGCGTCGCAGAGCGGCGTTGCCAAGCGGCCGGTCTGGTCGAATGCGCGCAACTGGACACGACCGGCAGCAAGCAGGTTGAAGGCGATGGTGCGCGGGCCGCGGCCGGCGGTCGGGGTGAGTGTGAACCGGCCGTCGAGCGCCGCAGCGGGCAGCTCGGCGAGGCCAACGCCGTTGGCGGTGGTTACCAGCATCGAGTCGAGGGTCGAGTTGCCGTAGACGTCGGAGGCTCTGACAATCACCCAGTAGTTGCCGTCGCCGACTTCGGCGGTGGCCCATTTGCCCTGCGTGTCGGTTGATTCGATGATTGAGTCGCCGTCGGTGTTGGTGACGATGTAGTAGTATTCGCGGCGCGAGTAGTCGCCGTAGGAATTGCAGGTGTTGTCGTTTTTGTAGACGACGTGGACGTTGGCGGCGTCGAGCCGGTTGGAAAACTGGAGCGAGAGGGTCCAGGGCCGGACGACGAGACCGTCGTCGCGGCGGATCATGTGTTCAATCTGGTAGGGGGCGAGTTTGTCCCAGGTGTCGTTGCGGGTGGTGTAGCCGGTTTTGTCGTAGATGCGGGCGATGATGTCGACGTCGCCGGTGAGACCGGTCGGGTTCAGATAGCTGTTGTTGACGTTGTCGCGGCAGAAGGCGAAGCGGGCGCCGGTGCGGGCGTTCTGGAATACCGGGGCGACGAGGTCGGTGTTGGGCCGGAGGATTGTCAGCGGGTTCTGGATAAACCACCAGGTCGGATTGGGGAAGCGCTGCCAGGTTGCGCCGGTGTCGGAGATGCGGGCGAAGTGGATGTGGTCGAAGCCGGAGACGGTCCAGTAGACGAGATAGCCGATAAGTTCGCCTGCCTGGACTTCGTCGCCGAGCTGCTTGTGCCAGCGACTGCTGTCGATGTGGGCATAGAGCCAGCCTTCGGCCCGGCCGGTGTAGCTCAGGTTGGTGTCGCAGACCGCGAGGCGGTAGTGGAGGTCGGCCTGAATCGTGCCCCAGGCCTTGACCCAGCCGCGCCGGACCGCGCGGACTTCGGCGTTGTGCTGGCCGACGGTGATGATGTCGATGCCGTTGTGGAAGTAGGGCGAGCCGCCGTAGTCCTGGTAGTTGCCCCAGTTGTTGCCGAGCGGGTGGACGGAGTCGAGGGGCGGAATCGGCCAGCCGGTGGCGAAGCCGGATGCAGAGAGTAAACCGACGAGAATCACGACAGTGCGCAAGGGTCCTCCTAACGAGTTCAGAGCCGTGAGATTGTAGAACCCGGTTGCCGGGGTGTCAAACCGTCGGGGCAGGGTTCGGCCGGGCCGGGGCATGGCCGGCTGCGCATCGGGGCTGCCCCGGGGACGGCCTGGGGTCTGATGCCCCAACGGCAGAATCGGGCGATTCGTGTGCGGGCAGGCAGATTCAAAGGCAAATCCGGCTGCAGTCGATGTATAACCGGGGGAAGCCGGGTTCAGACGAAGCTGAAGCGGCTCTTGAAGTGACGGAGGGGAAGGTCGCGGCCGTATTCGACCCTGACCGCGGGGATCTTGTCGCGGTGGTCGTAGAGGATGCGGAGCGCTTCGGCGCAGGCGGAGAGGTCCTGGTCTTCGTAGGCGAGGCGGGGGATGGCGGCGCGGACGTTGTTGACGCGGGGGTCGGGTGGCTGTTCGACGCCGTCGCGAGCGGAGCCGAAGGCGTAGACACCGAGTTCGCAGAGGCGGTGTCCGGCAACGAGCATGAGCGCGGTGAGGCTGATGCCGCGGAATTCGTCGTCCTTTGCGCCGGTGTCTTTGAAGAAGCGGTCGACGTCAATATAGACGGCGTGGCCGCCGAACGGCTGCATGACCGGGACGCCGCAGTCGAGCAGCCGGAGCCCGAAGCGGCGGACCTGCTCGATGCGGTGCTGCAGGTAGTCTTCACGGACGATGGTGCGCAGGCCTTCGGCAATCGCCTTGAGGTCGCGGCCGGCCAGGCCGCCGTAGGTGGGGTGGCCTTCAATAAGAATCTGGTGGCTGGTGAGCCGGTCGAGGAGGCGGCCGTTGTCAAGGCGGGCAAAGAGGCCGTCGGGCCGGACGAAGAGGGCGCCACCGATGTTGGCGAGGCCGTCTTTTTTGAGGCTGATGTGGAAGCCGTCAACCGGGGCGAACATGCGCCGGACGATTTCGATTATCTCCAGCCGGGCGCAGGTGGGGTCGTGGCGGCGGATAAACCAGGCGTTTTCGGCGAAGCGGCAGGCGTCGAGGAAGAGCGGTTTGCCGTGGCGGTGGCAGATGTCGGCGGCGGCGAGAATGTTTTTGAGTGCGACCGGCTGGCCGCCGCCGGTGTTGTTGGTGACGGTGAGATAGACGAGCGGCACGCTGGAGCCTTTGGCCATGAGCAGGGTTTCGAGTGCGTCGAGGTCGATGTTGCCACGGAAGGGGAAGTCGGTGCGGCCGGCTTCGTGCTCCGGGCAGGGCAGGTTGAGCGGAGCGATGCGGAAGTGGGCGAAGTTGGCTTCGGTGGTGTCGAAGTGGGAGTTGCTCGGGATTATCAGCGAAGTCTCGACGCCGAGACGCTGGCGCAGGTGGGCGAGGCGGGCACGGAGCCGGTCGCCGAGCTCGCTTCTGGGAAAGTCTTTTTCCGGGCCGGGGCCGCTGAGGCCGGCACGGATGACCGAGGCGAGCGCGAACTCGGCGGCGCGGCCCTGATGGAAGAGAAAGAAGTGGTTGTGGACGCTTTTTTCCGGCTGGCGCCAGTCCGGGCCGAAGGTCAGGGCGAACTGCTCCTGCAGGTCGAAGTAGCCTTCGTTGGAGCCGTAGGCTTCGTCGCCGAGCAGGAGCTGTGACCACTGCTCCATCGTCATCGTCGAGGTGCCGGAGTCGGAGAGCAGGTCGCAGCCGGGGAGTTTGTTGGCGGGGAAGGCGAAGACGTTGAGGCCGGTCGCCTGCGCCAGTTCGAGCCGGCCGGCGTAGTCGTCGGGTGAACAGGCGCGGAAACGGACTGCGGCGTTGCGGTAGGGACGGGGACGGAAGGCGACAGTCGGAAGCGGGTCGGCGGCGAGGCGCCGACGGAACTCGGCGACAAAGAAATCGAGAACCCGGCTCGCAGGCACGTCTAGTTCTACAGAGCGCGGCGCCGAAGTCAAGCACGGATGTGCGGCAACGCAAAGTTGACAGACCGGCGGTTGGGGCCGATGATTGACAAAGGAAAAGGAGACGATATGAAGCTTCTTTCGGTGTTCGTGCTGCCGGCGGCGCTGCTCGCGGCGATGCCTGTGCGCGTGAGCGAGGTGCCGGCGGCAGAAAGGGCGGACGGCTTCGCCTCGCCCGGCGGGGCGTTTACGGCGGCGGTCGAGTTCAGCGCGGGTAACTCGGAGTTTGTGCCGCTGGAGCGGTTCGAGCTGCGCGACCGCACCGGCCGGCCGGTCTACTCCCGCTCCGGTGACGGCCATACCGTGCTCGACATCTCGGAGCAGGGAATCGTGGTCGGCGCCGATTTCGACGGGCCGGTTTCAGGCGCGGCCCGGCTGGTGTTCTACGACGCGGCCGGAAACCGGCAGGGGACGGCCGATATCGGGTTCTACAATCAGCGTTCGTTTTCGGCCGACGGTTCCCGGTTCTGCGTGCTCGACGGCAGGGCCGGGCTGCGGGTATTCACCGCCGCGGGCAGGGAGCTCTACAATCTCGGAACCGGCAACCGGTTTGCAGTCTCGGCCGACGGTTCCCGGATTGCGCTGGCGCAGGACAGGGAGGTCCGGTTGTTTCGCGACGGCGTGCCCACAGGCAGGATTCCGCTCGAGTCGCCGTTCGTGCGGCAGATGGTTTTTTCGGCCGATGGGACGCGGCTGGGGCTGATTGACCGGCACGCGCTCCGGCTGTTCCGCGTTGCCGACTCAAATCTGGAGTTCGAGTTCCAACCGGACGAGGCCGGGCTCGATTTCATCTCGCTGGACATCGGCCCGGAGGCGGAGTTCGTGCTGGCCGGGCTCGATTTCGGCGTGCGCGGCCGCGCCGACCGGCACAAGCGCGGCGCGGTCGTGATGCTCGACCGGACCGGCCGGGTGGTGTGGCGTCGGGCGCTCGAATATCAGAACTGGAACTTCGCGGTGCCGGCGGTGCGGTTCGGGCCGGGCCGTTCGTTTCAGGTGCGAACAGCGGAAGCGGTCAGCCACTGGCAGTATTAGGAGGAGGCGAAGATGCGACATTTCCTGCTGCTTTTTGCGATTGCGGCCGTGGCGCGGGCCTTCTATCCGTGGCCGCACCATCCGATGGACACCGCACATCACATCGGCAACGCTTGGGGTAACTACCAGAACTACGGTTCGCCTTATCTCCACAACGGACAGGATATCATGACCGGGCCGCTGGTGCCGTGCATGGCAATCAAGCCGGGCTATGTCAAGGCAATCTGGCTCGGCGGGAGCCCGATGTACAATGGCGTTACGGTCGGCGACTCGGCCGGGGCCGGGTTCTGCTCCGCGTTCATGTACTACCACATTGACAACTCGACCATCCGGGTGCAGGTCGGCGATACGGTGCAGGTCGGCGATACGCTGGGGCTGATTGCCACCTGGAGCGTGGCTGAGTTCCACCACAATCACTTCTCGATGAACCGCAATTCCGGCGTCATCTGGTCGAGCTACGGCCAGTTCTATCGCAATCCACTGCTGGAGATGCGGCCGAACGACGACTCGATTACGCCTAACTTTCTCGACGCTTACACCGGCCAGCGCTTCGCAATCTGCCGGAATAACGCCAGCAGCTATCAGTCGAAAGATAGCGTATACGGCACGGTCGACCTCATCTGCCGGCTGGAGGATAGAATCAACCACCGGCTCTGGAAGGTGGCAATCTACCGGATTGACTACACGATTCGCGACACGCTGGGCAGCATTGTTGTCCCGCTGACGCGCGCGGTCGAGATGTCGGACACGATTGACGCCTACACCCGCACCCAGTCGCGGGTGGTCTACAAACAGGACGCGACCTGCAACACCCAGTGCAACTACGACTCGCTCAACCGGCGCTACTACTATATCTTCACCAACACCGATGGCGACTCGCTTATCGAAGCGACGGACTCGCTGGCGGGCTGGAACACGACCGGGGTGCCGGACGGCGCCTACTGGGTCAAGGTGATTGCCCGGGACGAGTTCGGCAACACGGCAATCGACAGCATGATGGTGAAAGTGCGCAATCTGCCGACGAACCGGCACGACGTCGGTGTGCTGAAGATCGTCGCGCCGACAGTGGCGGTCGAGTCGGGCGCGGTCGTGGTGCCGGCCTGCACGGTCTACAACTACGGCAACTTCAGCGAGAGCTATACGGTGCGCCTGCGCATCGGCACGCTCTACGACACAACCGCAACCGTGACCGGCCACGCGGCCGGGACGAAGCTGGGGATTGAGTTTCCGGCTTGGGCAGCAAACTGCCCGCTCGGGTTCTATCCGGTTGTCTGCTCCACGCAGCTCGCCGGCGACATGACGCCGGTGAACGACGCACGGCGGGATTCGGTCGAGGTCCAACTGGGAACCGGAGTCGAATGGAGCGGGCAGCCGGGAATCCGCGGCCCGAAGCTTGACGTATGGCCGAGTCCGGCAGACGGGCGGGTCTGGCTGGCATTGGGCGTGGACGCGGCTGTGCCGGTGGTGGTGCGGGATGTTGCCGGGCGAGTGGTGATGGCCGCGGAAGCGGTGCCGGTCGGCGGCAGGTTGCTGATACTGGACACGCGGCGGCTGGCGTCGGGTGTCTACTACCTTGAAGCCGGAGCCGGCCGCGGGAAGGGAAGTGCAAAGTTCGTGAAGCGCTAGGGCAGGGCCAGGAGCCGAGCGGGCCGCAGTTGACCGCAGGCGACCGGGGACTAGAATGAGCGAGGATTGACGGAAAGAAGGTGACGTATGAAGAGAAGATTGTGTTTCGGTCTGCTGGTCGGGCTGACGGCGCTTCTGCCCGCGACCGCGCTGGCGACTCTGCGCGTCGGCGACCCCGCGCCTGACTTCAGCATTCCCGATTCGACCGGAGCGATGCGCTCGCTCTCGGAGTTCCGGGGCCGGGTCGTCCAGATACTGTTCTGGGCCAATTTTTGAGCATCGTGCCGCGCGGCGTTGCCGCGCCTGCACGCGGTGCAGCTTGACTACGGCTCGCACGGTTTCACTTCGATAACAATCAATCTGCAGGACGACTGGCCGACGATTCTGAACTACGCTCGGCAGTACGCCAGTCTTTACCTGAAGGACAACGGGACGGTCTGGCCGGTTTACCGGCAGAACGGCTACATTCCGACCAACTACGTGATTGACACGAGCGGCATCGTGCGTTATGTGACCGAGTCGTTCAACGAGGCGGCGATGCGGGCGGTCATCGAGCAGTGGCTGCCGGACCAGATTGACCACGACGTCGGCGTGAATCGAATCGTCGCTCCGAACGGCAGCGTGGATTCGGGCACGGTGGTTGTGCCGGCCTGCACGGTCTATAACTACCGGTCGTTTACCGAGACCTATCCGGTGCGGATGCGAATCGGCACGGTCTACGACACGACGGTGACCGTTGTCGGCCACGCGCCGAACACCGCCCGCTATGTCGAGTTTCCGGCCTGGACTGCGCTGACCCGGGGGCAACTGGCGGTAACCTGCACGACCGAGCTGGTCGGCGACGACATCGCCACCAACGACCGCCAGACCGCGCTGGTGAACGTGAACGTCTACGACCTGGCGGTGACGGCGATTCTTGCGCCCGGCGATTCGGTTGATTCGGGCGCGGTGGTGGCGCCGCAGGCCGAGATTCGCAATTTCGGCACGGTGGCGGACATGGTGCGGGTGGTGTTTACGATCGGCGGGTTCTATCGCGACAGCGTCAGTATTCCGCTGCAGCCGGGGCGGTGCGATACCGCGGTGCTCAGGAGCTGGACGCCTTGGGAGCCGGGCTCGTTTCCGGTGCGCTGCACGGTGTGGGGCCGGTGGGAGATGCGGCCGGAGAACAATCTGCTGACCGGGATGGTGCGGGTGGTCGGTGCCGGCGGAATCGAGGAGGCTGCGAACGGCGGATTCCTGAAGGCCGACGTCGGAGCAAGCGTTTTGCGCGGAACGCTGGAACTGGGACCTGCGTTCTGCAATCTGCGAACCGAGACTGTTCTGCTGGATGCGGGCGGACGGAAGGTGATGGTGCTCCGGCCGGGCCGCAACGATGTTTCGGCGCTGCCGCCCGGGGTGTATTACTGCCGGTTCGGGGCCGGGGTGACGCGGAAGTTCGTCAAGGCAGAGTAGCCCGGCGGCGGCCTAGGGCCGGATAATCCGCGGCGGCGCTTCGCTTTCCGGGCCGGGCCCGGCGATGTCGGCGAGTTTCTGCTCGATTTCGTCCCGGCTGAGGAGGCCTTTGGCGACGAGGACTTCAATCAGCGCGGTCATGGTCAGGGCAACCTGGCCGAGCAGTTCGAGCGGGTCGAACTCCTGGCGGATGTCGTCTTCAGGCAAGCGATGCTCCTTTCATCGGCGGCGGACAAGTATAGCCGGCGTTTGCGGCGAAAGCCAGCGCGGCTGCTTGACTCAGGCGGCCGGCCATCTATAGTGGCCGGCGTGATTCGCGAGCCGTTTTCGAGATTCGCCCGACACTACGACCGGTTCATGGTCAGGTATGTCGACTACAAGGCGTGGGTGGATTACGTTGAGCGGGTGTTTCGCCGGTTCCGGGTCGAGCCGAAGACGGTGCTGGATGTGGCCTGCGGGACCGGGATTCCGACGCTGCTTCTGGCGCAGCGCGGGTACCGGCTGACCGGGGTTGACCGTTCGCCGGAGATGCTTGCGGTGCTCGAGGCGAAGCGCGGCGACTTGTCCATAACGACGGTGCAGGCCGATATCCGGGATTTCGCGGTCGGCGAGCCGCTGGATGCGGCAATCTCGCTTTACGACAGTATAAACTATCTGCTGGTGGAAGAAGACCTGATGCGCTGTTTTGGCTGCGTGCGCCGGGCGCTGGTCGAGGGCGGGCTGTTTGTTTTCGACATGAACACGGTCTACGGGCTGGCCGAGGTCTGGGGAACGCGGACGACTGCGCGCGAGACCGGCGACGTCGCTTCGGTCTGGACGAACTCCTACGACCCGGAGACCCGGGTGTCTACCCTGCACCTTACGTTCTGGGAGAAGCAGCCGGACGGCAGCGCGGGCGAGAGGTTCGAGGAGGTTCATCAGGAGCGGGGCTACACGGTCGAGGAGGTGCGGCGGGCGCTGGTTGCGGCCGGCTTCCGGCGCACGCACTTCTACCAGCATTCCAGCTTCCTGCCGGTCGGGCCGTTCACCAGCCGGATGATGGTTGTGGCGGGTTAGCCGGCTGGCGCGGTTGCCGGTCCCAAGTTGTAGTCCATGTCCGGTTCCGTGCCGGGGGTCACTCCCCGGGTCACTCCCCCCTCTGTCTCCCCGATAGCTTAACCTGCCGGAGTATCGGTGGTTATGCCTTCGGAGTCATTTTTCCGCCGGGGGGCGGGGATGAGCCGGCCGGCCTTTGTTCGGCCGGGTAGAAAAAGGGCAGAGGCGCGGGAGTTCCCGCGCCTCTGCGCCGTAACAGACTTTCGGGCTTACTGGACGATGAGCTTGGTCGCGGTGGTGTAGTTCGGTGACTCGAGCTTCACCAGATACACGCCCGCGCTCAGGCCCTTCAGTTCCAGCGAAGTCGTGCCGGTCCGGTTCGCAGTCAGGGTCCGGACCAGGACTTCACGGCCGGTCACGTCAACCACGCTGACCCGGGCAGCGCCGGCGCTGGGCAGGTTGTAGCTCAGCGTCGCCACGCCGCGGTTCACCGGGTTGGGCGACAGCGCGAACCCGTAGCCCTTCAGGGCCACCGGCTGCGCTGCCACGCCGCCGCGCTCAGGCTGCGCCAGCGGAGCGGCCGGTTCGACATAGCGCCAGAACTCGGTCGTCTTGTTGCCCTTGAGGGCAAAGAACGCCGGGCCGGCACCCCAACCGGCGATGTCGCCGCCAGCCTTGACCCGCTTCTTCTTGCCGGTCGAGCCGATCTCGGGCATCAGAGCGAGCTCGGTCCAGGTTCCGGTTCCGGTTACAAACTTCCAGAACTCGACCGTGTTGCCGCCCTTCAGCGCGTAGATGGCGCCGTCATAGAAGGCGCCCGAGCTGCCGTCCTTCGACTTCTTGTTCTTGCCGAGCTGGCCGGTGAACGGCATGCCGCTCAGCGGCGTGCTGCCCCAGGTCAGGGTCGCGACGTCGAACGTGAAGAAGTCGTGATACTTGCCCTTGTGGGCGTAGATGAGCCCGGCACCGTCGGAGACGATCCAGGAGCCCTTGTCCCACTTCGCCTTGGACCCGGCCGGAGCATCCGGCAGGGCTTCCCATGTCGCCGTGGCGACGTTGTAGCGGGCGAAGTCAGACTTGTTGCCCTTGAGCAGGTAGACGAAGCCGTCGTAGTAGGCGAGGTCCGAGTTCTTGCCCGGCTTGCCGGAAGTGCCGCCCGGAACGTCGGCGAGCTGCTCCCAGACGCCGGTCGAGATGTCGTAGCGGTAGAACTCGAACGTCTTGTTGCCCTTGTGGCAGTAGACGTAGTTGCTGCCGTCGGCCACGCCGTTGGTGCCCTTGCTGGGCGGCTTGGCGCCGGCCGGAATCGCGGCCAGCGTGGTCCAGGTGTTGGCATCCGGGTCGTAGGCGTAGAAGTCGGACGCCTTGTACCCGCGGCCGCCGTAGAGGAGACCGTTGCCGGTGTTCATCGCCAGCCAGCCGCCGTCCTTGACCGGACCGGGCAGGTTCGCAACCTCGACCCAGCCTTCGGGCCATGGCGGAGCGGTGGTGACGTTGAACTCACGGGTCCGGACGTTGTCGCCGGCAATCTGGTCGCCGGCAGCGGCGGTCGAGCACTTCGCGACCCAGTTCTGACTCTCGGTCGGTCCGAACGTGTAGCTCGGGAACTCGAGCGTAACGTTCGCGCCAGCAGCCAGCGTTGCGGTCTGCGACTGGCTGTAGACGCGGGTGCCGGCGGAGTCGAGGAAGTAGTAGGCCGTGAAGTTCATCGAGGATATGCCGGTGTTCTCCCAGCGACCGGCCGGGACGAGCGTCGATCCTACCTGCACTCTGCTGCCCGCCGGGCGCACAATCTGCGCCATACTGATGTTGCCGGACTGCTGCGTCAGGACGACGAGCTTGCCGTAGTAGACCGGGGTTCTCCAGGCGGTGTCGGCACCGAGGTCAATCGGCCACCAGCCGTAGAGCTTGTTGTTGCCCTGTGCGTAGATGAACATTCCGAGCGTGTCGTTTGCCGGGTTGAAGTTGAGCTGGTAGGGGAGGGTGCCGATGGGCAGCCGGCTCTCGAACGTCAGGTAGCCGTTGTACCAGGTGGACGCCGACAGTGAGCCGGGAGCGCTGCCCTGCGTGCCGGGGTTGAACGGATAGGTCCACGGCCGGTAGAGCACCTCGTCGGCACTCGAGCCGTTGACCCAGATCCAGTAGTTACCCTCGAGCGGGGAAGTCTCCCACTGGCCGTTGTTGTTCTCGTCGAGGTAGACACCGAACTGGTCGCCGATTGCGCGGCTGGCCCATTCCGGCATCGCTACCGCGATGTAGAGGTAGTTGGCGTCGTTCTTGAAGTAGGCCCAAGCTGCGTTCGGGCCGAACGGGTTGTTGCCCGACATGCCCCGGCCGAGGCCGTTGGAGATGTTCGCCGCGTAGGCATCGTTCCACTCGCCCGGCGCCATGAAGCCGTCTATCGTCGGCGCAGAAGCACCCGGGTAGGAGAGAATCTCGTCCTGGGTGTAGAGGCCGACCATCTTCAGGGTGTCGTTCGTCGGAATCGCGTCGCCGACCAGAGCGGTGAAGGCACGGATCTTGTAGCCGCCCCAGAGCTCGCAGTTCGGGGTCCAGTCGGGGAAAGCGAGCGTCTCTTCGCCGCCGACCGCGAGAGTGACGAGCGTCACTTCGGAGTAGACGTTGTCGCCCGAAATCGAGTCAACCACGAAGTAGACCGGGACGTCGGTCTCGGCGTTGAGGCCGTAGTTCTTGACGACAACGGTCGGGACGATCGGAGTTCCCGGAGTCAGCCTGCCGCCGGCCGGCTCGACGATTGCGCTCACGCCGACGTCGTGCGGCGGAGTGAACTGGTTCCGGTAGTAGGTGTTGTTCGGAGTGCTCCAGTCGCCTTCGTCGTCGCCGGCGAACTTGAAGAGCTCGTTGCCGGCTTCACGCCGGTTCAGGAAGTTGCAGCGGGCAACGCCGGTGTTCGGCGGAGACGGGAGCCAGGGCAGTGTGTCAACCGCGCCTCCCGGAGTGTAGACCCAGCCGCGCTTGTGCGGGCCGCCGGAGAGCGAGGCGAATCCACCCAGACGATAGATTTTGCCGCCCAGCCGGGTGGTGCCACCGTTGAACCCGAGAGTCGCCACGCCGGTCCAGGTGGACCAGGTGATCGTAGCCGGGTTCGAGGGGTTGATGGCGCCCTTGCGCGCGCTGGTCCAGAGGGTGCCGCTGGAGCGGTTGTAGGAGTTGGTGATGTAGATGGTGTCGCCGAGAATCGTGCCCGAGCCCATGTCGCCGGCTTCAGGCATCGAGGTGCCGGTAGTCCACGTGTTCGTGAAGGGGTTGTATATCTGGACAACGGCCGAGCCGGTGAGCGACGGGCCGGTGCCACCGCAGATGTAGATGAGCGAGTCGCGCCAGATGCCGCTCTGATGGGCGAGCGTGGCCGACGACATCGAGGCCCGGGTGGTCCAGGTGTTGGTCGCGACGGTGTATTCCTGAACCGTGGCGAGCGCGGAGCCGGTGTAGCCGCCGCAGATGTAGATCTTGCCCAGCCGCTGGACAAACGCGCCTTCGCCGTCGAGCCAGGTGCAGGCCGTGCCCATGTTGGCGAGGTTGGTCCAGGTGTTCGTGACGGGATTGAACCGCTGGCAGTTGGCAACGCCGTAGTAGCCGGCCGGGTCGCCGCCAATCATGTACAGCAGGTCGTTCGTCTCGTCGTAGCAGTTGGCCGAGCACATCCGGTTCGGCTCGGTGCTGGGCGGCGGAACCGAAACCCAGTTGCCGTCGGGCTCGCCGAGCGGAGCCGAAGGCGCCCAGACCGCCTCGTCCGGGCAGTCGGTGTTGTAGCAGGGTGTTGCCACCAGGTCGGTCGGCGCCCAGTGGTAGTGCGGAACCGGGCGCGCCGGCCGGAGCACAGGACCGGAAGCGGTGGTTGCCGCCATGGCCAGCCCGGCCGCAAGCAGCAGCATCAGAAGAGCGGTCCCGCTTCCTCTGTTTTTCGGACTCATCTCTAGCCTCCTTACGTTTGGCTTTGCAGACGCCTGCCCTTATCTCCTGTCGCGACCCATGCCGCGACAGGCGAGGACGCATACGTCCCCTGCCTAGCTGTAACCCGTGTCTGTTGGCGTGAAAGGGCAGCAGTCTCTGCTGTATCAATTATAAGCCCCCCCTTACCCCTGTCAAGCTGATTCTGGGCCGGCCGGCCGGAAAGCAGGCAGGGGCAGATTTCTGCCCCTGCCTGCGCAGTCTCGGATGCCGGGCTATTCGGTGACGATGCGGCCGGAGAACGAACCGTCCGGAGTAACGAGCTGGACCAGGTAGACCCCGGCCGGCAATCCGTTGAGCGGAAGACGGTCGGAGTTCTCGCCGGCAGGCCGGAATCCCTGAATCGGCGCGACCGCAGGCCGTCCG
>Ga0101944_10002859_pt1 | contig 26195 bp, 23 predicted proteins | sample DewCreD2012metaG_FD_75245 | JGI IMG/M metagenome (GOLD analysis project Ga0101944, IMG submission 75245) | Hot spring sediment bacterial and archeal communities from British Columbia, Canada, to study Microbial Dark Matter (Phase II) - Dewar... ... | reverse complement strand
CCTGCAAAACATCCCCACCCGGACCGAGACCGGTCAGCGCGTGCGCAACGGGTTCATTGCCGAAGAAGGCAATGTGCTGCTCTCGGTCGATTATTCGCAGGTGGAACTGCGGATTGTGGCGCACATGGCGGGCGACCAGGCCATGCTGGAGGCCTTCCGGCAGGGGCAGGACATCCATACCACGACGGCGGCGGCGATTTACGGCGTGCCACTCGTGGAAGTGACCAAGGATATGCGCCGCCATGCCAAGGCGATTAACTTCGGGCTGATTTACGGCATGTCGGCCTTTGGGCTGACGCGCCGCACCGAGCTGACGCTGGCCGAATCGGAGAAGTTCGTCAAAGTCTATTTCGAGCGTTTCCCCGGCGTGAAAAAATATTTAGACAACACGCGGCGGCTGGCAGCGGAGCAGGGCTATGTCACTACGCTGCTGGGGCGGCGGCGCTACTTCCCGGCGCTGCGCAGTTCGCTCAACCAGCAGATGCGCCAGCGCGAGGAGCGCGAGGCCATCAATGCGCCCATTCAAGGCACGGCGGCAGACATTATGAAAATCGCCATGCTCAAAATCCCCGGTGCATTAAAAGCGGCAAAATTGCAAGGTCAGATGCTTTTACAGGTACATGATGAGATTGTGTTAGAATGCCCGCAGTCAGAACTGGAAAAAACCGCCGAAGTTGTCCAAAAGACGATGGAGGAAGCCTACCCGTTGAGCATTCCACTCTCCACCGAGGCCCGCGCCGGGAAAAGTTGGGGGGCGATGAAGGTGATAAGCGGATAGGACAGCGGATTTGGGAACGGATTGCCTGCGGCGAAACGGATAAACGGAATACGAATTACCAATTACTCAAGGTGCAACAATGGCTGGACGTGAAGACTTTTTTCATCGCGCAATGAACGACGGGCATTCGGCGGCCTGGGACCAGAATTGGGGAGCGGCGGCGGAGGCCTACAAACGCGCCCTGGCCGAATTTCCTGATAATCCCAAAGCATTGAATAGTTATGCCCTGGCGTTATACCAGCAGCAAAAATACGACGATGCGCTGAAGGTGTACCAGCGCGTGGCGCAAGTTTCGCCCGATGACCCGGTGGCATTCGAAAAAATTGCTCAGCTGAATGAGCGATTGGGCAACCTGAAGGACGCCGTGCAAGCGGCGGTCCAGTCGGCGGAACTGTATCTTAAGGCGCGCGAGGTCGAAAAGTCGATTGAAAACTGGCTGCGGGTGGTGCAATTAAACCCGGATCATATTGCTGCCCGCTCGCGGTTGGCGTTGATTCACGAGAAAACCGGTCAAACCCATCAGGCGATTACCGAGTACATTGCGCTCGCCAGCCTGCTTCAACATGGCGGCAACCCGCAAAAAGCGCTGGACGTAGTGGAATATGCTTTACGGCTGGATTCTTCCAGCCAGGAAGCAGCGCAGGCTGCCAGCATGATTAAATCGGGACGTCTGCTGAACAAACCGATGCGCCCGCGCGGCGGAACCGGGCCGCTGCGCATGGCGGCGGTGAAGGAATTCGAGCATAAAGAAACTGTCCGCGAGAGCCCCGACCCGGTTACCGAGGCTTCACAAAAAGCCCTGACCATGCTGGCCGAGGTGCTGTTCGACCTGTCGGATGACAGTCCCGAGGCCCAGGTGCGGCGCGGGCTGCAATCTATCATGAAAAACACCGGTTCATTGGATGCACAACGTGCAGAGCAGACAAAAATCCTGCTGCACCTAAGCCAGGCGATTGATGCCCAGACGCGCAACCAGGAAACGATTGCCGCAGATGAAATAGAACATGCCATCGAATGCGGATTTATTCACCCGGCGGCTTATTTCGACCTGGGTTTCTTGCGCTCACAGACCAACCGTCAGGAAAGCGCGTTGCGCAACCTGCAACAGTGCGTCAAACATGCCGACTATGCCCTGGCGGCGCGCTTGCTAAGTGGGCAGATTCTATCCAGGTTAAATCGCAGCAAAGAAGCGGCCATCGAATACCTCGAAGCGCTAAAAATCGCTGACGCCGAGATTGTGCCGCCAGAACAAGCCGATACCATCCGCCAGTTGTATGAGCCGCTTATCGAGTCAATGGCACAGGACACCGACGCAAAGGCCTTTGCCAAACTGTGTGAAAATGTCGAGCAAATGTTGATGCGCGTCAACTGGCGGCAGCATCTTACCAAATTACGCGAGGAAATGTCCAAGCAGGCAGGCGGGCAGGCCTTGCCGCTGGCCGAAGTCATCATCCAGGCCCAATCGAGCCAGGTGATTGACGCTATGAACCAGATAAACGAACTGGCGCGCGCCAATCACCTGCGCTCGGCCATGGACGATGCTTTCCATGCACTCATGTATGCGCCAACATACCTGCCGTTGCACGTCTTGATTGGTGACTTGCTCATTCGTGAGGGACGCACCCAAGAGGCCATTGCCAAGTTTACGACGGTGGCAAATGCTTACAGCATTCGCGGCGAAGCGGCGCAGGCCACCAACCTTCTCAAACGCATCCTCCAGTTCTCCCCAATGGATATGGTCGCGCGCAATCGTCTCATCGAGCAGTTGATTGCGCGCGGGCTGACCGACGAAGCCATCAGCGAATACATGGACCTGGCCGACATCTACTACCGCCTGGCCGAACTCGATATGGCGCGTAAAACCTACACCACCGCACTGCGCATAGCGCAGCAGCCCAGCGCCGACCGGAGTTGGAGCGTGCGCATCTTGCAGCGCATGGCCGACATCGACATGCAGCGTCTCGACTGGCGGCAGGCCATCCGAGTTTACGAACAAATCCGCACCCTGCGCCCCGACGACGCCGCCATCCGGCAGAATCTCATCGAGTTGAACCTGCGCCTGGCCCAGCCCCAGCAAGCCCAGGCCGAACTGGATTCGTTCATCTCCTACCTCGAAAGCGCCGGGCATCTCAACGATTCCATCCCATTCCTGGAAAAACTGCTCGAAGAACACAGCGATGTCATCATGCTGCGCCGCACCCTGGCCGAACAACTGTATCGCGCCGGGAGGCTGACTGACGCAGTGGCGCAATTGGACGCCGTCGGTGACCGTCTGATGGAAGTCGGGGATAAGGAGGGTGTGTCGGAAATTATTCGTCAAATCCTGGCAATGAACCCTCCAAACGCCGAGGACTATCGCGGCCTGCTGGCGCAGTTGTAATCGCTGGGGCATCCCCAATTCCCAATAGGGCTGGAACCAACGCAGCCGCGGCAGCGTCCAATCCATAACACAGTTCTACAGGCCAGGCTGGCTTTGGGAAGCCCATGTCGCGCATTTTCATCAGCTACTCACGCAAAGATATAGCAATCGCCCGCCGATTGGCAGGTGAACTGCGCAAAGCCGGGTTCGATGTCTGGTGGGATATTTCTGGCTTGAAGGGCGGCGATGCCTGGGTGCGGGTTATCCCGGCGGCTATCGATTCCAGCCAATTCTTTGTCATTCTACTCACCAAAGCCTCGGTCGAATCGCAATGGGTCGAAAAAGAGTATGTGCGCGCGCTCGCGCGCCGCATGAAAATCATTCCGTTGCTGCTCGAACCGTGCGACGTGCCATTTGCGCTGGCAAACATCAATTACCTCGATTTCAGCGCCAACGACGACGAGACCAACCTGAAAAACCTGCTCGAGTCGCTCGAAACGGGGATTGTCCCGCCGCCTGCCACCCCCAAACGGGATTGGAAACGTTTGATATGGATAGGCGCTGCCGGTATTTTGGGGATTGTCCTGTTCGTGAGTATTCTGCGCGCCTGCGTGGTTCTATCCCCGCCGACTCCGACTGCCACTATCGAAGTATCCTCCACCCCCACGCAAACGGCGACTGTCACTTCGACAGTGACCCTCGCCCCGACAGAAACCCCAACCCCAACATTTACTGCTACCTCTACACCTACCGTTACATCTACATCGACCCGAAGCCCTACGCCAACACCGACCGTCGAAACCTCCCCGCGCGTCGAAATGTGCGTCCAACCCGAAATCGGCTCGCTGTGGGTGCGCACCGGGCCTGGCCGCACGTTCGAGACCTATCCCAGGGCGCTTTCTGGCGGCGATTGCCTCATCTTCAGCGCGCGCGATGAGAGCGGGGGCTGGCTGATGATTGGCCCGCGCCAGCCCAACCGTAATTACGCCGATTTCGAATATGGCTGGGTGGCCGCCAATTTTCTGGAGAACCCGAACCAGATTCCCCTGCCGGTTGCCACGCCTGTTCCAACCGCCACGCGCACGCCGCTGCCCACCTTCACGCCGACCTTTACTGCCACCTTGACCTTTACGCCTACACCCACCGACACACGAGTCCCAACTGCAACGGATGCGCCTGTCACGCCTTAAAATTACCAGCCCCGCGAAAAGCGGGGCTGGTTTTTGAACCCTTACCCTGGAGGAGAAGAAGGGGCGGCGTATGTCTTATGGGAGCAGGACTGCGTCGATGACGTGGATGACGCCGTTGGAAGCCTCGACATCGGTGATGATGACTTGGACAGTATCGTTCAGGAAGACCTTGCCGTCCTTGACCGTGATTTTGATGTCTTTGCCTAACACGGTGGGGGCGCTGGTCAGATTGACAACATCAGCAGCCGTCACATTGCCCGAAACTACATGGTAGAGCAGGATATCGGTGAGAGCCTGTTTGTTCTCGGGCTTCAGAAGATTGTCAATTGTGCCAGCGGGCAGTTTGGCGAATGCATCATCAGTGGGCGCGAATACGGTGAAGAAGCCTTCGCCCTTCAGCGTATCAATCAATCCCGCGGCGGTCAGAGCAGCGGCCAGCGTCTTGAAGCGTCCATCAGCCACAGCGGTATCCACAATATCATTTAGCGGTAGAATGACCGTATCAATGACATGGATGACGCCATTGGAGGTCTCGATGTCGGTGATAATGACCTGAGCGTTGTTGATGAAGACTTTGCCATCTTTGACAATGATTTTGATGTTCTTGCCAAGCACGGTTTCTGCATTCTTCAGATTGACGACATCCGAAGCCATAACCTTGCCAGAAACAACGTGGTAGAGCAAGATGTCAGTGAGCGCTTGTTTGTTTTCGGGCTTGAGCAGGTCTTCAACCGTTCCAGCGGGCAACTTGGCGAAAGCGTCGTCCGTCGGAGCGAATACGGTGAAGGGGCCTTCGCCTTTGAGTGTGTCAATCAGTCCAGCAGCGGTCAGCGCAGCGGCCAGAGTGGTGAAGCGGCCATCGGCGACAGCGGTATCAATGATATCGGCTTTATCAGCCGGAGGCAGAATGACTGTGTCGATGACATGGATGACGCCATTGGATGCTTCAATGTCGGTGATGATGACCTGCGCATCGTTGATGTAAACATTGCCCATATCAACCTTGACGGTCACATCCTTGCCAAGCACGGTGGTCGCGCTGGTCAGATTGACAACATCGGCAGCCATGACTTTGCCAGAAACGACATGGTAGAGCAAGATGTCAGTGAGAGCCTGTTTGTTTTCGGGCTTGAGCAGTTCGTCGATTGTGCCAGCCGGGAGTTTGGCAAAAGCGTCGTCGGTTGGAGCAAAAACGGTAAAGGGACCATCGCTCTTGAGCGTGTCTACCAGGCCGGCGGCTTGCACAGCAGCGACCAGAGTGGTGAAGCGGCCATCGCCAACGGCGATGTCAACGATGTCTTGTGGAGCCGGTTCGGGGGTTGCGGTTGGCGCCGGCCGGGGCGTAGCAGTTGGCTCTGGCATGGGGGTTGCGGCGGGCGCGCAGGCGGCCACCAGGAACATCGCAACCAAAAGTACCGATAAAGCAGTTGTAAAGCGTTTCATTTTCTATCTCCTTTTGAATTTTTTGTCGATATTTTGTTTAGATTATTCGCGCTCAAATATGTGCAAATTATATACAAGTATGGGCGCAAATCAACCTCCTAGACAGAATATTTATAAAACTCTTACGAAAACTGGACAAAATTTATCTGAATTTAATTTTCTTTATCGGATTTTGCCACTTTGAATTCATTACAGCGACAAACAAAGCCTCCCGTCCAATATTTGCGCATGGCTATCGATGTTACAATGTCCTCTATGAGTCTCAATCCCATCATTCACGACAATTCAGTCACCATTACCTGGCGCGGGGAAAATGCGCCTTGCTTCATCAGCGACTTGCACGGCTGGGAGCAGAATCCGCAGTCGTTGACAGAGACCCAACAAGGAGTCTGGACGATTTCTTTCGACCTGCCCCCTAACGCCTATCTCGAATATGCTTTTTACGACCCGCAAGCCAAAAAACGCTTCTTCGACCCGTTGAATAAAAAGTCCGTTTACAATGGAGTGGGGGGCTACAATCACTTCTTCTACATGCCCCAAGCGCAGCCAACACCTCTTACCAACCTGCCTGCTAGCGGGTTGCGTGGGAAAATCACCCGTCACGCCCTCCCGGCGCAATATGTGACGGTCGGCAGGGAACGGCGCGTTTCGCTGTATCATCCTCCGACGACGGGTGAACCCGTTCCGTTGTTGGTTGTGTATGACGGCCCGGATTACCTTCGGCGTGGGAAACTGGCGGCTATAGTGGATAATCTCATTGCGGCGAAACGCATTCGACCGCTGGCAATTGCCTTTCTGCAAAACGGCGGCGCGGCCCGCATGGTGGAGTACGGCCAGGCCGAGCCAACTCTGTCCTTTGTCATCGGACAGGTCTTGCCGCTGGCCTCGCGGGAACTCAATCTGCTTGATTTCGAGAACCAACCCGGCGCGCACGGCGTGATGGGCGCCTCGATGGGTGGTTTGATGTCTGTGTTCACCGCACTCAAAGCGCCTGAAGTGTTCGGCAAAGCCGTCAGCCAGGCAGGCGCATTCGAACTATGGGAACGCGAAACGACAACGATGCAGATGGTGCGTCATTTTCCAAAGCCGAATGTCAAACTGTGGCTTGATTGCGGGTCGATGGATTTCCTGCTCGCTTCCAATCGAAAGATGGCCGCCCTGTTGGCCGAGAAACGCTACGATTTTACCTACCGCGAGAACGGTGGCGCGCACAATTACACTACCTGGCGGGATGCCTGCGTAGAAGGGTTGGAGAGGCTATTTGGTGATTAATTGAAACACCCCGAAGGTTCGACAACCTTCGGGGTGTTTTGCGTTGGGAATTCGCTAATTTTTCTCGCGCGAGGGAATGGTCACCGTAAAGGTTGACCCGGCAAACGTGATGGTACCCTGTCTGCCTGCATACATGCTCGTCGTAGAGGGTGCCACGCACAGGGCATTAATTCTGCTATCATTGTCTTTCCGTTTGCAATAGACTTTGATGGTTTTATTTCCCACCTTCAGGCTGCCTTTTAGTTCACTGTCCTTAAATTCCCCGGTTAACTTGAAATTGAATACCACGCCTTTTTCATGGTAATAACCCACGCTAACCAGTTGGATGCTTTTCTTTTCCTCTTTTGCGGCAGGAATAGCAGCCACCCCAAATAGAGTTGCCAGGATGGAAATAACAACCAAGATGATGATGAGTCGTTTGTACATGCGTTTGCTCCTTGGAATGTTGAGTTATCTGGCAGATTATACGCTCTTATTTCAACCGTTCGGCCACCAATTCCGCCACATCTTTCACCAAGATGGTCTCGCCGTCGGCTTTGCTGGCGTCAGTCATCATCGTCAGGCAGAACGGACAGCCAACTGCCACCGTCCCTGCGCCGGTCGATTTGGCTTCAGCAAAGCGCGTTTCGTTGACTTTGGCGCTGCCGTGTTCTTCTTCTTTCCACATTTGCGCCCCGCCCGCGCCGCAACAGAAGGCTTTGGCCTCGTTGCGCGGCATCTCGACCGTTTGCGCCCCGGCCTGTTTCAGTGTTTCACGCGGCGCTTCGTAGACGCCGTTGTGCCGTCCCAGGTAACATGGGTCATGGAAAGTGATTTTCGATTGTTGGTTTTCGATTTCAGATTGCGGCTGTAAGGTCAATTTACCCGCGCCAATTAACTCATTGATGAGTTGGGTATGATGAATGACCTGGTAGTTTCCGCCAAAGGCCGGATATTCGTTCTTGAGGGTGTGCAGGCAATGCGGGCAGGTCGTCACAATCCGCTTGGGCGCAATCTCATTCAGGATTTCGACATTGGCCGAAGCCAGCCCGAAGAAAATGTCCTCGCGCCCGGCGCGGCGGGCCGAATCGCCGGTGCAGGATTCGTTTTTCCCTAAAACGGCGTAGTTCACGCCAGCCGCATTCAGAATCTTGACAAAGGCATGCGCTGTTTTCTGAGCCCGCGCGTCGGTGGCCGGGGCGCAGCCCACCCACCATAGAATCTCTGGCTCCGGGTTTTGTTCGATGGTCGGCACATTCAGCCCCGCCGCCCACTTCATCCGGTCGGCCTGCGGCACATTCCAGGGATTCATGTTGCGCTCCATGCCGCGGAAGGCTATCTCCAACTGTTTGGGGAAGGCGCTTTCCATCATCGCCAGGTTGCGGCGGATATCGAGGATGTCGCGCATTGGCTCGTTGCCGACTGGGCAGATATCGACGCACGCGCCACACGAGGTACAGGCCCAAACCGCTTCTTCGGGAATCAGGTGGAGCAGGGGCGTATCCGTCCCGCCGCCGACGTTGAAGGTGTAGCGTTTGTTGATTTCGAGCGCCGCCGGGCTGAGTACTTTGCCGGTGGTATAGGCCGGGCAGACCTCCTGGCAGCGGAAGCACATGATACAGGCGTAGGCATCCACGATTTGCTCATAGCCCAGGTCACTGACTTTGGCCGCGCCAAATTGCTCAATGCTTTGGTCATCGAGATTGATGTAACCTAACTCGCCGATGGATTTTCGTTTGGGCTTGAGCGCGAAATTAATTGGAGCGAAGAACAGGTGCAGGTGTTTGCTGTAGGGGAAGTAAGGGAGGAAAGCGACCACCGCGCCAAGCGACAGCCAGAACATCACATGTTCCCCGGCAATAAGCGTGTTCGGATTCACATTACCCCATAGCCTGGATACCGCTGTAATGAACGGTTGCCAGGGGTCGGGCTCGTGCAGCGCCACGTAGAAAGATTCGCTGAACAAACGGGCAGAATTGTGCAGGAAGATAAATCCCGCCACGATGGCGGAGTCACGCAGGATGCCGAACCTGGCCCTGGGGTGGAGCAGGGTCGATTGGTGCGTCGTGAGAGTCTCCGGGCGAAAAATGAAGCGGCGCGCTGCCATCCCAATGATGCCGACCAGAATTGCCACGTTGGCAATATCGGCCAGCAGACGGTAGATGTCGCCGAAAAGGCCGGTACTTTCGAGCATTCGCCAGTTGGTGTAGCCGTAAATCAAATCGGCCAGGTTGATGAGCAGGAAGGCGATGAAGCCCCAGCCGATGAGTCCATGCAGCAGCGAGGAGAAAAACCGGAAACGGAAGACCGGCTGGAAGGTCAGGAATTTGAATATCGCACCGGCTGCCTGGCGGGCGACCAGATTCCAATCCGGCCTGCCCTGGCCGCTTCCGATGTTCCCGATGATGCGTTGGGCACCCTGCCAGGTGAAGTAGAGCGAGACCAGCACCGCAACGGCAAAGAGTATTTTTTCGGCGAGCGTCAGCATATCCTGTCCTTTCGTGTGGAAAATAGAAACAATAATGCGGTCACTTCCTGCCGGGCAGGAAAATGACCGCATTTCCCTCATACATCTGGACGAGCGTGAAAATTAGCACTTTCATGCTATAAGTTTAGCATAAGTTCTCAGCCGGGAGTCACATTTGCCAGGTTATAGAGCAATTCAGATACCAGGGTTTCGCGGTTTTGTTGCACGAAATCCCAAAACCGGTTTTCTGCTCGCGTAAACGTATCAGATTTGCGGCGGACCAGGTAAATTTGCTGGGTCAGGTTGAATCCATTCACCGAAATCTTCTTTACGCGCCCCAGCGCCAGGCTGCGCGCAGCCATTATTTCGGAGATGAAGGTGATGCCGATGCCTTTCTCGACGGCCATTTCGACCGCTTCTGCGTCTCCCAGTTCGGTCACAACATTCAGGTTTTCGGGTTCGATGCCATGCTGGCGCAACTGGTCAAATAATACCTGGTGGGTCCCCGAACTATTCTCTCGGCTGATAAACGGCTGCTCGAGCACTTCTTGCGGGTCGACCTGTTCGCGGTTGGCCCAGGGATGGTTGGCAGGCACAATCATAATCACCCGGTCCTCGAACAATGGCTGGCTTTCGATGTCACGGTGTTCGGTTTTTCTGCCCACGATGCCCAGGTCAAAGGCTTGGGTCAATACACCATCAATAACTTGCGCGCGGTCGGTTTGGATGACGCGGGTGCGTACATGTGGATATTTGCCCTGGAAGGAGGCCAGCAAGTTGGGAACGAAATAACGGCCACAGGTCGTGGCACAGCCAATCGACAGTCCGCCGGAGATTTCTCCCCTGGCGTTGATGAGGGCATCTTCCAGTACGCGCGTTGAATTGAGAATCCCGCGTGCAATGGGAAGGATGATTTTTCCGGTTTCGCTTAATTGCACCGAGCGGCCATGCCGGACAAACAACTCAACACCATACGAACGCTCAATGGATTGAATATTCTGACTGACTGCTGATTGGGAAAGGCTCAGCCGTTGTGCGGCCCGACTGAAATTTAATTCATCTGCGGCTGTGACAAAAACTCGCAACTCAGACAGGTTGATCACGCTTTCCACCTTTCAATCAATCCAAGTAAGTTATCACCGGGCAAAGTAGCAATTCATTATAAAGTATAAGTGACGCTGAACAAAAAAGGCAGTGACATATATCACCAATTATGACGCGATTTTTAACGCATGGTTTCGCCCCATTTTCCCGGATAGGATTACAATTCTACCTTACAGTTTTGTTTTAATTGGGGTGGTTGATTCTGCAACCTTGCGCGCTGGTTTGCGTAGATTTGCGCAGAATGACCCAATAGGAGCACCCGTGAACGACGAACAGACCTGGATACTCCAGGCTCAACAAGGCAACGACGAGGCGTTTACCCGGCTGGTGGAACACTACCAGACTCCGGTCTTTAATCTATGCTACCGTATGTTGGGCGAGCCCGAATTGGCGGAGGACGCCGCCCAGGAAAGTTTCCTGCGGGCATACCAGAATCTCTCGCGTTATGACCGCCAGCGCCCCTTTGCGACCTGGCTGCTTTCCATCGCTGCCCACCACTGCATCGACCGCCTGCGCCGGCGCCGATTTGTGATTTTTTCGCTGGATTCTGAACGGGAGGACGACGACCGCCCCACCGAATTGCCCGATATGGATGCCATCAACCCGGAGCAGGAAGCCATCCGCCGCGAGGAGCAAGAAGGCATACAGGCAGCCCTGCGGGGGCTGGATGCTACCGACCGGGCTGCGATTGTTTTGCGTTATTGGTACGACTTCTCAGAAGTAGAGATTGCCGGGAGTTTGAATCTCACCGTCAGCGCGGTCAAAAGCCGCCTGCATCGGGCGCGTAAATCGGTGGCCCGCCTGCTCACGGCGCAATCTCCTGAAACTTATGTGGAAAGGATGCCTTATGGTTCACCAGCACTATGAACAATGGCTGCTCAACGATGAACGTCTAACCCTTGAACAGGAGCGCGACCTGCGGATTCACCTGCGCAGTTGTCCCGATTGCGCTGCCCTGGCGCGCGCTAACTTAGCACTGCGTGCCGCGCCGGTCGTTGCGCCGTCTCAAGGGTTTGCCCTGCGCTTCCAGGAACGCCTGGCGGCGCAGCGCAAGATTCAACGCAGACGCTCGGTAATAGGCATCTTCCTCCTGGGGCTGGCAGGCATGGGCGCGCTCACCCTGGTTTTGCTCCCTTTTCTGCCTTATCTTACCTTGGAGCCGGAGCAACTGTTCACCCTTTGGGTCAGCAACTTGGTTTACATTGCCATCGTGATTCGCACCATGAGCGCGGTTGGGTTGACCCTGCTTAATGTCGCTGGGGCCTTTATCCCAGATTATGCCTGGATTGTCGCGCTGGCCCTCTTCTTTGGTTTAAGTTTTGGATTGAAGGCATCTGCCCGCAGGGTTGGCCAATTTGCAAAATCAGCCGCATAGGTTGGAGGAGTTGTATCATGAAAAATTTATTTAGAGTAATCGTTTTTTGCCTGTTGGCAGCGCTACTCTGGCTGCCATTGGGGACTGCCCAAGCGAAGGAACTGGATGACGGACCGTTTTTTGGCGAAAGCGTTGTTTTGAAAAGCGGCGAAACCTTTCAGGGTGACCTGGTTGTGTTTGGCGGCTCGGTCACGATTGAACAGGATGCCACCGTTAACGGCTCGGTCATCCTGATTGGTGGAAGTTTAGTTGCCGATGGGGATGTGCGTGGAGATATGATTGTGGTCGGAGGGGCGGTCAGCCTGGCTTCCAACACGCATGTCTTTGGCAACCTGTTTACTGTGGGTGCGCCAATCAGCCGCGCAGAAGGCGCGCGGGTCGATGGCGGTGTTCTGAGCAACCCGCGCAAACCGTCTGCGGCCACGCCAGAGGTCGTTGTCACTCCCCCCATTACTCCCCGGCCAGCCGACATGTTCGATGGCATATTGGGCTTCTTTGGAAATGTTGCCAACCTGCTTGCCCAGTCAGTGGGCTTCGGATTGCTGGCTGCGCTGCTGGTGTTGTTCCTGCCGCAGCAGACTCGCCGCGTTGGCGAGGCCATTCCATCTCAACCGGCCTGGGCAGGCGCAATGGGGCTGGGTAGTGTCCTGCTCTTCATCACTGCGATTGTAGCATTGGCGCTGTTTAGTTTGCTGGTTGTGACTCTGTTTCTGACCATTCCGTTGATTGTCGGCATCTCGGTCCTCTTTGCGGCGGCAGTGGTCTTTGGCTGGGCAGGTTTGGGAACCGAAATTGGCCTGCGGCTGGCAATGGCCCTCAAGACCGAATTTCCATTGCCGCTTTCAGCAGGAGTGGGAACCTTCCTGCTCCACCTGGTTGCCAATGGTTTTGGGATGATTCCCTGCCTGGGTTGGGTTGTCCCCACTTTATTGAGTCTAGTCTCGCTGGGTGCAGTCTTGCTGACCCGCTTCGGAACGCGTCCGCTTTCGATAATGGCGACACAGGCTTCAGTGGAGACTGTTCCGCCCGCTGAAACGTTCTAGTACCGGGCATTTCTAAAGAAATCTGGTCAAGATGGCTGTTTCAGGCGGTTTTTAACCCCACATTCTTTAGGTAGACCGGGTACCAGCCAGCAATTCGGTTTCTATTTTGGCTCCCACCCTCGCCGGGTGCGAGCCTTTTTCTTCTTATCCAGATGGTACAATCTGCATCAAATATTTTTTAACTGTTCAGCCATCGTGCTTATCCGCTAATTTACGCGAATTTTCACCAATCTTTTGACTGCTTGAACAAATTTTGTGCCTTTTATTCGCGGAGATTAGCGACGATTAGCGGATAAAAAGCACGTTTCTCTTATAGAATCTGAACAGATACCTATTTTTGGGAAAACATTATGTCAAACGAGCCGAACAACCCATATAACACCCCTATCCATGCCAATCCAGTGCCGCTCATCCACGTTTCGGGTTCGCACCGCGAGATGGGCCGACAGATTGGCGAGGCCATGCGCGAACAAGTCAAACATAGTATTGAAAATGCCCGCCAATTGTTGGCCGATGCGTACCAGCAACTGGAACTGACCTGGGCCGGGGCGACCATCCAGGCGCGCAAGTATCTGCCTTTTGCCCAGGAACGCTATCCACAGTATGTTGACGAAATGATGGGGATTGCTGAGGGCGGCAATGTTTCGTTCGAGGATGTGGTGGTGCTGAATGCGATGGAGGCGGTCACCACTGATGCGTTGCACCTGACGCGTTGTACCAGTATGGCTATTAACGAGGAACGCACCGCCGACGGGCATGTGTTGGCGGCTCATAATGAAGACTGGCTTCCTGAAGATGAAGATGACGTGTATGTTGTCCATGCCAGGCCGAATAACGAGCCGCCCTTCCTGGCGATGAGTTATGGCGGCTTGCTGCCCAATATCGGTTTCAACGCCTATGGGATTGCCCAGTTAATTGATTCGGTCTACCCGAACGATTCACGCATTGGCATTCCGCGTATTGTTGTAGGGCGGGCTGTATTGGCATCCAAGACTCCTGCCGGGGCCATCCGCCGGGCAATTGTGCCACACCGCGCCGCCGGGTATAACCATGTGATTGCGCATGAGAGTGGTGAAATCTATTCTGTAGAAGTTTCGGCGCGCCGGTTTGATATCTTGTATGCGGAAGATGGGATTATGGTCCACACCAACCATTACCAGGCAGCCAAGATGAAAGAAGTTGAGGCAGAACCTGAAGAATTGATTTCTTCGCGGGTGCGTTACCTGCGCGCCCGACGGCTGTTGCGCCAGAGTGAGGTGCATACTACCAAGACCCTGCAAGCCATCCAAAAAGACCATGTTAATTTTTCCAATTCAATTTGCAATCACGCTGTCGATGTGCGCCAGCCGCTTGACCGCGAGAAAACCATTAACGCGATGGTGTTCGACTTGACGGCCCGTCAGATGCACATTGCCTGGGGAAACCCATGCCAGAACCTGTATCATACCTACCACTTGGAAGAGTGAGGCAAATCGCTATTTGATGCTATAATTTTCGCAGGTAACTGCCCCATGAAATCACACTGGATGGAATATCAGGGTAAGCGCATTTTTTACGCCGACTATTCGGGGTTTGGCGCTGACGATGTTGCCCTGCGCGCTGAAGTTGAGCAGGCAGTTTCGACGATTGCCGCCGAGCCGCTCAAATCGGTGCTGGTGCTGGTGGATTTTGGGGGAAGTGAGCCAACTTTCACCAACCTAAATGTGATGCGCAAGCTGGTGCCGCTTTCCAATCGCGCGGTTCTTAAGCGCGCCCTGCTTGGTTTGAGCGGCCCCAGCCGGTTTTTTATCACTACCTTCTCCAATGTAACCGGGGGAACGCCGGTTGTCGCGTTCGATAGCAGGGAAAAAGCGCTCGAATGGCTGGTTGGCGCGCAGGCTGATTCGACGGAGAAAGCAAAATGAAATCACATTGGTTAACACATCAGGGGGTGCGGGTTTTCATCGCAGATTTTTCTCATTGTGGCAGCAACGCCGCTGAAATCGAGGCAGAGTGTGAAGCCATCAAGCAGGAATTGGCCGGGCAGCCACCTCATTCTATCCTATCCATCTCGTATGTGGATGGAACGCTGGCGAACGAAGATATTATCAAGCACCTGGTTGAACTGGTCAAAATAACGAATCAGTACATCAAGAAGCGGGCAGTTGTTGGGGTGAGTGGATACCGGCGACACCTGCTATACGCTTTTTCCAAAGTCGTCGGTGACCTTAAGTTTAGTGTATTCGACTCATTGGATGAAGCCCTGGACTGGCTCGTGAAGTAAGGAAGCACCGATGCTCATGTCTATGCAAGGCAAAACAATATTGATTACAGGCGCAACCTCTGGGATTGGGCTGGCGATGGCGCGTGAACTGGCCGGCAGGGGTTCGCACGTCACCCTGGTTGGGCGCAATTCGGCCAAACTGGCGACCGTCGCCGAACAAATCAGGAACCAGACCGGCAACCAGAACATTGACACCATCCTGGCTGACCTATCCACCCATTCCGGTGTACAGTTGACCGCGCATGAGTTCAAGAAACGCCGAACCCGGCTGGATGTGCTAATCAACAATGCTGGCGCCATTCACATGAGTAGGAATCTGACTGAAGATGGCCTGGAAATGACTTTTGCGCTCAACCATCTTAACTACTTTCACCTGACCAACCTGCTGCTGGACGTGTTGAAGGCCAGTGCCCCGGCGCGCGTCATCAATGTTTCTTCGGATGCCCATCGTGGACAGGTCATGGATTTCGACAATTTGCAGGGCGAAAAATCTTATAACGGGTGGACGGCTTATGGCCGTTCCAAACTGATGAATGTCTTGTTTACCTACGAGCTCGCTCGCAGGCTGGAAGGTAAAGGTGTTCATGCCAATGCAATGCACCCCGGTTTCGTGGCGACAGGGTTTGGCAAGAACAATGGCGTGTTAATGAGTCTGGCGATGAAACTTATCTCTCCGATTGCCCGAACATCTGATGAAGGCGCTTCTACCGGCATTTATCTGGCGTCCTCGGTAGAAGTGGAGGGTGTCAGCGGAAAGTATTTTGTTGATAAACAACCGGTCGATTCTGACCCGGTATCCTATGACCGGGCTGCGGCGGAACGTTTGTGGAATATCAGCCTGGAGATGATTGCGTAAAAAAAGCGCAGAAGGGCGGGACCGCAGTCCCGCCCTTTTTTTACCGGTCAAGACGCATAGGATGCTCGTGCCTGGCAAGAGAGCTAGCAATACACATCTACAAATATAGTGAAGCATTCGAGATTCCGGCCAGAGCGTGCCGACACTTTCAGTCATGCCCTTGAGAAGATGTTGTAAAATACCCCTAACTCATCGAAAGGCTTTTCACCATGGCCGAGAACAACTCGAAACCTGTCTATCGTATCACCGATTTGCACGAATCAGACCGTCCACGCGAACGGCTGGCCGCGCTGGGGCCGCAGGCACTTTCAAACGCGGAATTGATTGCCATCTTGCTGCGCGTGGGCGTGACAGGTGAAAATGCTGTGCAGGTCGGGCAGCGTCTGTTGCAAAAATTTGGCGGAATTTCAGGTATTCACCGCGCGCCATTTGTCGAGTTGATCAACCAGCATGGGATTGGCGAGGCCAAGGCAGCGCAACTCAAAGCGGCTGTTGAATTGGGACGACGGTTGACCCTGGAAACACCTGATGAACGTCCAACCATCAACTCCCCGGCAGATGCGGCGGCGCTGGTAATGTATGATATGGCGGCCTTGGAACAGGAATATTTGCGGGTCATGCTGCTCGACCGCCGCAACCGGGTGTTGGAAGTGACAGAACTGTATCGCGGCTCCGTCAGTTCGGCGCAAGTTCGCGTGGGCGAGGTCTTTCGAGAAGCCATCCGCAAGAATGCTTCGGCGCTGATAGTGATTCACAACCACCCCAGTGGTGACCCAACCCCTAGCCCGGATGATGTGTCGCTGACTCGGGCAATTGTCCAGGCTGGTAAAATGCTGGACGTGGATGTGCTTGACCATCTGGTGATTGGTCAGGGGCGTTGGGTGTCACTCAAGGAGCGTGGTCTGGGATTTGGGTAGGCTGAACAAATAACCGGCTCGGTTCTTTACGCCGGCTCGCCACACTCGTGCAGTTCCATGCAACAATTGTCCTCGGTTTGTTGATCAACTGGCAGTAGGGGGGGGCGTACCGGCCAGCGTTCAAACCCGAACATGCGTGCCAGCATAGATTTGAGGATAGATGGGAAGGGCGTATAGTGGTCGAGAATGCGGCGGCGGTAGGTGAGTTCTTCCTGGGCTTCAATCGCATCTCCACCTTGAGAATAAATATTCCACACCTGACGCAGGATAGGTGAATATAGATTGGCAATGGCGGTAATTGCTCCCCCCGCGTGATGTTCCAAGGCGTGCAGGAACAGGTTATCGTTGCCGGTAAGGACCAGCAGGTCAGGACCAAATCGTCCCCCCAAAGCAACGGCATAATCAGGATCGCCAGAAGAGTCTTTGATTCCGGCAAACTTTTCAGGATGGGCATCTTTTAGCCGCGCCAGCAGGTCGAGTGACAAACCCATGCCTGACTGATTGGGGATGTGGTAGCCGAGCAGGAAGCCGCCCTGTGGAACAGCCTGATTGATGACCTGGTCATACCAGAGGAACAGTCCGTCGTCTTTGGCTTTGCGATAATAATAGGGCGGCAGGACAACCACGCCCTGACAGCCCAATTCGAAAGCCATGCGGGTCAGGTGAATGGTTTCAGCCAGGCTGGGCGTCCCCGTGCCGGCTAGGAGGCGAAATTCCGGGAAGGTTTGCCAAACGCCCTGGGCAACCCGAATCATGGTTTCGCGTTCATCTGCGCTAAAAGACGGCCCTTCCCCAGTAGTGCCAAAGAGCAAGGCCCCGTGACAATCACGGGCAGCGAGGAAGTTCAATAACGGAACAATCGATTCCGGGTCGATGGAAAAATCTTGTCTAATAGGGGTTAATGCGGCGGCATAGACCCCTGCCAGGGGATGGCGAGTCGTCATTCGTTTCCCTTCCACAAGTTATTCAATTTCCATAATTCGATAGGGATACACATTTACGACCTGGCAGCCGTGATACATGGTGATATGACTTTTCAGATTTTGCCGGTAGAAAATCGTGTGACCGTGTAGGAAGTAACGTGGTTTGGCCCAGCGAATGAGAAAATTCAAGGCGCGCATCCCCTGATGGGCGGGGTCATCATCATCGTGAATCCCTTCTGGTGGGGAGTGAGCGATAAAAACATCCAAAGGACGACGATAACGACTTTTTTGGAGGATAATTTTTGGCAAAAGCCTCCAAACGCGCAGGTACATTTCCGCCTGGGAGTATTGGTTTGGAGAGTGGAGTTGGTAGCGTATGCTTCCGCCCAACCCGGCCATGAGCAGTCCTTTGGAATAAACGACCTGGCCGTCTATATTATCACCGCCTGCCGCGCGAGAGTCAGCCCGGTGGCTGTATTGCGGGTCATGGTTTCCGGGGACATAAAGCAACGGCCTGTTATATACAGTGGTTAGGAATTCCAGATAAGGATAGGGGAGGTCGCCACACCCGATAATAAGTTGTATATCGGTATAGACCTCTCTGACTGAACTGGTATATAAGCGGTCGATGATTTGGTCGCTAACGGCAAGGATTTTCATTATTGTTAGAATTTTGCCCTAAAACAGACGCAGATGCAAGGGTTGGAAGAAGAAAAATGCAAACTTCGATGCAAAATTTGGAAATTATGGTGATAATAGACTATAATTTCTTATCACTCTCATTCTCTGTACTCTATATATAATAAACGGGTATGGAAACTCAGCGCATTCAACTACCTTCCGATTCCGGGGACCGCCGGACCGATACAGGACAACTCCAGCCAGGTACTAACCTGGTCAATCGCTATTTGATCCAGGAAGTGATAGGGGTTGGTGGCATGGGTTCTGTTTATCGCGCGCGCGACTTACATTTTCCGAATGTTGTGAAACTGGTTGCGGTCAAGGAGATGATTAACCAGGCTCCAGACCCGCTTGTGCGCCAAACCATTGTCCAGAACTTCGAGCGTGAGGCCAATATTCTGGCAACGCTCACTCACCCGTCCATCCCTCGCATTTATGATTATTTCACATTGGACAATCGTTCGTATCTGGTGGAAGAGTTCATCAATGGCCGCGACTTGGAAGTGCTGCTGAGCCAAACCGAAGGGTTCCTTCCTGAAGAGCAAGTGCTAGATTGGGCTATCCAACTGTGCGACGTGTTGTCTTACCTGCACGGCCACAAACCCGACCCAATTATCTTCCGCGATATGAAACCATCGAATGTGATGGTCAATCAATATAATCATATCGTGCTGGTCGATTTTGGGATTGCAAAGCCATTTCAGACTGGTCAAAAAGGGACGATGATTGGGACGGAAGGTTATTCGCCACCGGAGCAGTACCGCGGCGAGGCCAATGTTCAGGCTGATATTTATGCGTTGGGCGCGACGCTTCATCATTTGCTCACCCGACGCGACCCACGCCTGGAAGCACCGTTCTCATTTGCCGAGCGGCCTATCCGCAAAATCAACCCGAGCGTTTCGGTCGAATTGGAAACGGTTATCAACACAGCGCTTCAATATAACGTGGAAGACCGATTTAAGTCGATTGACGACTTCAAACAGTCCCTTGTCGGCGCCGGGCGTAAAACAGGCCTGCTTAATCGCGTCAGTTCCAGGGCTACCTCGTCGGTTGTTATACCTGCGGAGGGAATTAAACCAGTCTGGGTGTTCCAGTGTGAAGATGAAGTGCGCGGTACGCCCCTGGTATATAACGGATTGGTTTATACAGGTTGTTATGACAACAACCTGTATGCAATCAACGCTTCCAACGGTGAATTCCAGTGGAAATATCCCACCGAAGGTGGCATCGTCAGTCGTCCGGCAATTGCAGATGATACGATTTTCTTCGGTTCTGAGGATAAACGAGTTTATGCGGTGAGCGCTCGATATGGGAAACTGTCTTGGATGTACTATACTGAGGGGGCGATTCGTTCTTCTGGTCGGATTGCCGACGGACATCTCTTTATCGGTTCCGATGACCGCTTTTTGCACGCCGTCAATATCAACACTGGGCGGGCGGCCTGGACTTACGATACCGGCGACGAAATTCGTTCGACCCCTTTCATCATTAATGAATTGGTCTATTTTGGTACCGAAGGTGGCGAGTTGCTGTGCCTGGATTTTCGCGGGCAGGTTAAATGGCGATTCAAGGCCAAGCGTGCCATTACATCCTCTCCCTGGGTCCAGGATAGCGTCGTTTTTGTAAACTCGATGGATGGCTTCTTGTACGCGGTAGACGCAAAGTCAGGTTGGATGCTGTGGCGATTCAGGATGGAGAAACCATCCATCGTTTCTCCTACGGTAGTCGACACGCTGGTCTTTACTGGCTCTGCTGATGGCCACGTCTATGCTGTCGACACGAGAAGCGCCAAGGAAATCTGGCGATTCAAGACCAATCATCAGGTAAACAGTTCGCCTGTTGTCTATAAGGACGCGATTTACTTTGGTTCGATTGACAACCATCTGTATTGTCTTGAATATCGAACCGGGCGATTGCGCTGGAAATTTGAAACCAAAGGCCCGATTGCGGGTACGCCAACAATATTTGATGATATTGTTTATGTGGGGTCGAATGACCATTTTATTTACGCGCTGCTCGCCTAACTATTATCAAAATCACTGAAGTAAGGAGATCCCTGTCATGGACTTCTTCCGTAATTTGTTTGGCAAGAAAGAAACGGGAAAGGCTGCCCCTGCTGGCGAAAATGTGGTGACAGCGCCGCTTTCTGAAGTGCAATTACAGACGATAAAAGCGATGGCTTTTAATCGTCATGAGCCTCCTCAGTTATTGGTGGCAAGCGGGCAATCGGTTGGCCGCCAGCGCGAGTTGAACGAGGACAGCCTGTTTTCTCTTACCACCACAGTTGCCGGGAACAATAGCAACCCGCCTTTTGGCCTGTTTATTATTGCCGATGGCATGGGGGGACACCAGTATGGCGAGGTTGCCAGCAATGTAGCAATTCGGACGATTTCTGGCTATGTGATGAAAAAATTCCATAACACCTTGTTCAATCTGCCCACCCTGCCTCTGGATGAGTCTTTACAAGAAATTGCCCAGGCTGCTGTCATGGAAGCCCAGCGCGCCGTTTTGCGTGAAGCGCCGGGTTCTGGCACGACCGTTACGGCAGCGCTTGTGCTGGGACAGCAGTTAACTATCACCCATGTGGGCGACAGCCGCGCCTACTTGCTCTACAACGAACAACGTATGGAAGCCATCACCCGCGACCACTCCCTGGTGCAGCGGCTGGAGGAATTGGGTCAAATCACCTCCGCTGAAGCGGCTGTCCATCCGCAACGCAATGTGTTGTACCGTGCGTTAGGGCAGGGAGAAACCCTGGAACCTGATGTGGTCACAACTCCCTTCCCGGTCGGCGGTTACCTGCTTTTGTGTAGCGATGGCCTGTGGGGTGTCGTTCCTGAAGATGAAATCCGAAAAATTATTTACGAAGCCCCCACTATCCAACGTGCCTGCCAGAACCTGGTTTCGGCTGCCAATGCTGCAGGCGGCCCCGATAACATCAGCGCTGTGCTGGTACAGTTACTCGCCTGAACCAAACTATGCCTGACAAACGCCCTGATTTCTATGCTTTACTCGGCCTCTTACGTTCTGCTACGCAGGAGGAAATCAGGCGCGCATATCATAAAGCTGCCAAGCGGCTGCATCCTGATACCAATCAGGCTCCAGGCGAAACAGAATTATTCCTGGACGTTCAAAAGGCATACCAAGTGCTTTCAGACCCAGCACGGCGTTCATCCTATGATGCAACCCTTGGGCCAGAAGAATCTATCCCGCCAGTGGTGGACAATCGCATCCTGCTGAGTCGCAAACAAATTTGCCGCCTGCGCGAACCCCAACTTATTTACGTTCTGATGGACTTAATCCCCAGCGAAGAACAGAAAAAAGCGGCGGCGGGCGTGCCATTAAATCTCTGCCTGGTTTTAGATTGCTCTACATCTATGAAAGGCGAAAGGCTGGATACAGTCAAAGCGACCGCTATCCAGATTATTCGCAAACTTAAGCCACACGACATCTTTTCAGTCATCGCCTTCAATGACCGGGCTGAGGTCGTAATCCCAGCTACTCGTCAACAGGGCAGTACCCACAAATTAGAGACCAAAATCCAATTGTTGCAAACCGGAGGCGGGACGGAGATTTTCAAGGGATTGGAGGCTGGCTTCGAAGAGATTCAACGCTATGCCAACCCTAAGACCGTCAGTCATATCATCCTGCTCACCGACGGACGCACCTATGGCGATGAAGCGCAATGCTATGACCTGGCGAAACGGGCTGCGGAACAGGGAATTGGCATCAGCGGCTTGGGAATCGGCAGCGGCTGGAATGACATCTTCCTCGATCAACTGGCATCGTCGACTGGTGGAACGGCGATGTATGTTTCCCAACCGAAAGATATCGAACGCCTGCTAAATGAAAAGTTCTCGAATCTCTCTAAAACCTTTGCCGAAAACGTTGTCTTAGATTTCAAGCCAGCGGATGGCGTTTCGGTCAGTTATTCATTCCGGCTTCAACCCGAGGCAGCACCACTCGGCAAACAAACGCCGATACAGCTTGGGCCAATTTTACAAGATTGGCCCCTTTCGGTGCTGATAGAATTCCTCATTCAACCACTAGACTCGGAGCAGGATTCTGTCGAGCTTATCAATGGCAAGCTTGAAATTTCAGCGGCGGCGCTCAATACAACTTTCCCGCCAGTGCCAATTCAACTGGCTGTCCCGGTGAAAGACACCATCACCCCTGAACCGCCCCCCCCGGCGCTGGTGCAAGCCCTGTCAAAATTAACTCTTTATCGCCTTCAGGAAAAAGCGCGCGCCGATGTCGATGCTGGAAATTACGAAAAAGCTACCGAACACTTGCAGCGCATGGCCACCCACATGCTTGCGCAAGGCGAGCGCAGTCTTGCCAAAACAATTATGTTGGAAGTCGAAAACATAGAAAAAGAGAAAAAATTTTCAGAAGCAGGTGAAAAACAAATCAAATATGGTACACGGGCGCTCTTGCTGCCCGGGGAGCGAAAACCATGATTGTTTGTCCGCACTGTAAACACCAGGAAGCGGATGGCGCGATTTTTTGTGGTGAGTGTGGAATGCAATTAATCCAATATGCGCCAGGAGAAACACATCGCTTTAACACGGCGACCAGTGAATTGGGAAACGTCCCCGCGCCCAACGCCGCCGTGCAAAGCCTGGCTTGGATTTCTCTGCTCCTGCTCGACAGCGGCCAAATCCTGCCGGTTTCGGACCGCAATGAATTTACGATGGGGCGTATTAGCGAAAACCAACCCATCATGCCAGATGTTGACCTTTCGCCTTTCAAGGCCTTCGACAACGGCGTATCGCGCTTGCACGCAGTCATTCGCAACAATTCAGGCAACATTGTCATCATGGACCTCGGCTCATCCAACGGAACCTACATCAATGGTACCCGCATCGTGCCGAACGTCGAGCAGCCTCTGCGGCATGGCGATATTGTGTCACTGGGCAAACTCAAAATGCAGGTCGTCTTAGCGTAGAGGTGCAGTATGCCTACAATCTTGATTCATATCATGAACGAAGACCCCATCTTGGGCGAGGTCTTGGCCGAACTTCAAACGGACGACCTGCTGATCCTCACGGCAGACCACGGGAATGATCCGACCGACGAAAGCACCGATCACACCCGCGAGTTCGTTCCGTTCAGCGTAATGCGATGGGGACTGGAGACCCAGTTCCTTGGAGATCGCCTCGGGCTGATGTCCATCGGGGCCACCGTCGCCGAACATCTGGGCTGGAATATCTATCGGAGTGCCATCCCGGCGGATTCGAACCTCGATGCCATGCGTTGAATCGGTAATCAGGGTCACCCTTGCCATTTTCTCTGTGGCGTCTTTGACTGTACCAATAACGCTGTTTTTATCGGCGGAAAGCACAATTTGTCCGGGCTTGACCGAAGCTTGGGTTCCCGCGTTGATAAGGGCCTCATGGCGGGCCGCCAGCAGCAGAGTGGTGACTTTTGCCATTAACAGTCCGGATTCCGCAAGCCCGTACTGTTTACGAATGCGGCTTAGAAACAGGTTTTCACGTTCCACCTCGGCCATTTTGGCTTCAAGGTTCTTGTAGTTTTTCCAGAGCTGGTTGTACTGGTTTTTTTCGACAACGAGTTCGGGATTCTGAGCCATGCGGATGGGGTCGATAGAGAATTTTCTTCCGACTTCCAGAACGGGCCGAAAGACACTGCGAAAGGCAAAATGGAGGCTTTTGGCCAGACTCGGGGGGATGATACCGAAAGGATCAAACAGAAGGATGCTCAGGATCAGCAGCCCGGTGAACAGCGAACCTCTTGGAGCGTGAATGTTTTTAAATGCCATATCATAGAATCGTTATAGAGTCGATAGGTCAATAGATAAACCTGAAACAGCAAACCCAGATTGTTAGGGTTGCTGCCGGACTTAATCCCAGCCTGAACCGGACTGGTCCAGGGCGTCTTTGAGAATCTCCAGATTTTCCAGGTACACGCTGCAACCGCGGGCAACACAGGTCAGCGGGTCATCTGCATGCTGGACTTTAAGCCCGGTGGCATTGGAAATAACCGTATCCATGCCCCGCAGCAGCGATCCGCCGCCAGCCATATACAGCCCGTTTTCAATCAGGTCGGCAGCCAACTCCGGCTCCGCTCGTTCCAGGGTCCGCATGACACCTTCGATAATACCGGCGATCGGTTCGCGGAAGGCCTCGCGGATTTCTTCACTGGTAATGACGATTTTACGGGGCAGGCCCGATATGGTATCCCGGCCTGCAATTTCCATGGTCATTTCCTGCTCCAGCGGGGCCGCTGAGCCGATCTGGATTTTAACCTGTTCGGCACGGGGTTCACCAATCAGCAGGTTATACGTTCGTTTTAAATGATTGATCAATGCCTCATCAAAGTCATCACCGCCAATGCGAACAGATTCGCAGGTGCTGATGTCGCCTAAGCTCATAATTGCAATTTCAGAGGTACCACCGCCAATATCCACAATCATCGATGCAGTGGGTTCGGTAATCGGAAGTCCGGCCCCCAAACCCGCGGCCATGGGTTCATCCACCAGGTAGACCTTTCTGGCCCCGGCCCGTTCGGCACTGTCGATGACCGCCCGGCGTTCGACGGCGGTGATGCCGCTGGGGACTGCAATGACCACACGGGGACGGAACAGACCGCCGCGACCATGGACTTTGCGGATAAAATAGCCGAGCATGCGTTCGGTGATTTCAAAATCGCTGATGACGCCATCCTTCATGGGGCGGATAGCGGTGATGGAACCGGGGGTTTTGCCCAGCATTTCTTTGGCGACCAGGCCGACAGCCTCGCCATCGTTGAGAACGACGTTAGTGCCTTTGCGGACGGCGACGACAGATGGCTCATTCAGAACAATCCCCTCGCCGCGGACACAAACCAGGGTGTTGCAGGTACCCAAGTCTATTCCCATATCCTTGCTGAACCAGCCCAGTACTGTATCCAGTATCACTTTGATTCCCTTCGTTATCTTACAATCACGGTTTTGTCCTCTGACATACTCCCTTTGACTCAAAGGAAACTGAGGATTCACAATCCTATTTTTAGGTCGTCACAGTGACGCCATAAAAACAGGAATTTATCCTGCAGATAGAGTATATTTCGGACAAATCTATTCGGCAACTTCAAAAAAATTATTGGGAAAAGACTTTATCGGGCCTTAACGACCGTAAATAACGAATCCCATCCATAGTATTCGCCGCATTTAAACGCGACAAAAACGGTTGTGCCGACTACTGCCAGCAACGCCAATGCTAATATTGCCGTATAAACATCACTTGAAATTGCTATTTTTCGTTTAGCCATAATTGCGTGGTATAAGGTGTACTTATAGTTTTGTTGCTACAGTATCGCCAATTTTGGGTTGCTGCTGGACCATTTCAAGAATGCCGGCGCTTTTGTTGATATCCACATCGGTTATGACGACATTACACAGAAATTCGCTGCCGCGGACGACATGGAAGGTCATCCCTTTTTGGACGCCGTCAGCAGAACCCACCGACAGGGTAACCAGCGACTGGTCGATTTCCATAATCAGGCCCTGGATATCCGAGCTGATAGGGGTATTAACTGGGCGGG
>Ga0101944_10002857_pt1 | contig 26205 bp, 23 predicted proteins | sample DewCreD2012metaG_FD_75245 | JGI IMG/M metagenome (GOLD analysis project Ga0101944, IMG submission 75245) | Hot spring sediment bacterial and archeal communities from British Columbia, Canada, to study Microbial Dark Matter (Phase II) - Dewar... ... | reverse complement strand
GCCAAAGACACACAGACTTTCGAGCTGGATCCCAATGTCCTGGCTTTCGGAAGCCGGTCCTGGGCCAAAGCCATCAAAATGCCCGGCGAGGCGTTCATTGATCAGCGGGAACCCGTGCTCGGCGAAATCGCCATCGTGTACACTCTCAAGTACCACAACACCCTGGGCAGCGGAATTCCCGCCACGGTGCCCGGCATTTCCGATACCACGGACCCGGCGAACCTGCCCGAACAGGTTCTGCTCTATCAGCCCGAGGTGTGGAACCTGTTCGGCCGCCTGCGCGCCATGCAGATCGATCCCCTGGGCAAAAAGGACGACAAGGAAATCCAGGCCCGCCTGGCCGTAGAGTTGCTCATAGACCCGCTGGCCTTCGGCGTGGTGGAAAAGGGCAAAAACAGGCACTTCCGCAAAGACTGCTCGCTGGCCCCCGCGCTGTACGAAGATCCCGATGACCGCACCCGGTCCCTGTTCCGCACCGCGGACTGCGAAATGTCCATGGGCGCGGCCGCCAACAAGGCTGGCTTCGAGCCGCTGGGCTACAATGTGATCCTCAACCGTATCCAGCGCTCCAGCATGACCGCGGCTTGCTCGGACCGCTACGAACCCTGGACAAAGGCCCCGTCAAACAAGTATGACTTCTGCAAACTGTACTTTGACATCTTCCAGAACCTGCAGTATTCCCAGGGCGTGGGCGCGTGGAACATCTACACCCAGTCCCTGCTCGGCATGAAGGACCCGCTCATGGTCAATGTCATCGCCGAGGAAATCGCGCTTCAGGACAAGTAATCCCGCGCGTCCGCGCAACATCCGAGAACAGAAAACCGGCCCCCCGCACACAGGGGGCCGGTTTTATTTTGGCGATATCTTGCGTGAAATTTCAGTCCTGCTTGAGGCGGCGGATCAGAAATTCGACCACGCGAATGCGCTGTTCCTCGGGCGTTTCGTCCCGGATCAGCATGCACGCGACTCCGGTCTTTTCGCAATTTTCAAGCACGGTCAGGGGATGCGCGATGTGATGGAGCACATCGGACGGCCTCAACCGGCTCACGAAGGTCTGCATGATCACGGGCGGGTCGGATGCGTCCATGAGCGCAAGCATGTCCAGGTCGCGCCGCATGGCCGCATTTTCCGGAGATTTGAGATCCTTCTCCTGTTTCACATGGTACATGTCAAGAATGACCTGCTTCATGACCAGCATCCAGCCGTTCATGGCCCGGCCGTCAATGGTTTGTTTGAAGATTTCGGGCCATCGCAGGAAATCATAAGTGGCCTGCGTGTCTATGGCGCCCGCGGCGCGCACGCGCGACGACTCGCGCAGAACCGGGTCCTGGCTCTCGGGATCGGCGAGGTCGTCGTGAAATGCAAGCCACAGGGACGAGCCTGCGCCCGCGGACTGCCCGTACACGGCGATCCGGTCTTTGTCTATGTTCAGTTCTCCGGCTTTGTAGCGCAGAAACTGCACCGCGCGCGCGATGTTGTCGCGTATGATGCCTTGCAGCGGCACATCGGCGTAGTACGGGTAATTGATGGACGCCACGGACACGCCGTTTTTCAGGCAAAACTCGATGTCGGCGCCGTTCACGCTCCCCTTGCTTCCAAGATAGAAGCCGCCGCCGTGGATGTAGATCACAACCGGCGCGGGCGTTGCGGATTCCGCCCGCCAGAAATCCAGCACATTGCGCTCGTGCGGCCCATAGGAATAATCCGGGAGCGTGGGCGCGGGCGCCGCGCTCGCGGCAACGCACCACGCCAGCGCCGCCGCAACCAGCGCGATCTGCGCTGTTAACCGCTGTTGAAATATATTGTTCCTTTTTGACAACACAGAAGACAGCATGCCGATGAAACCCCTTTGCCGGTTTTTTTCGCGGGCAACGCTGCGCTCGCCGGGCAATGGTCTACAGGTCCGGCATAGGCGCGTCGAGCGCGCCCATGGCGTGCAGGGCCAGGGCCGAGGCGGTTGCCGCGGCGGTTTCGCTGCGCAGAATGCGTGAGCCGAGGTGTGCGGGAACGAACCCCGCCGCGCGCGCCGCCTCGATTTCTTTTTGCGTGAAGTCGCCCTCGGGGCCAAGCAGCAGCGCCGTGTGCGCAAAGCGCGCCTGCGCAGGCACGGCACGGCCAAGGGGCGCGGCCCCGTGCTCGAAACACACGATGAACTTGTGCGCGGCCGCGGAAAGCCGGTCCAGAGCCGCGCCGAACGGCATGGGATCGAGAATCACGGGCGTGCGGCCGGCGCTCTGCGCCGCGGCCGCGCGCGCGATGCGGTGCCAGCGCGCAAGGCGGGACTCGTCCCCGGAACGGCTTGCGCTCGACACGGTGCGCTCGGAAATCACCGGCAGAATGCGCGCCGCTCCCAGCTCCGTGACTTTCTCCACAAAAGCATCCCAGCGCGCGCCCTTGATCAGACACTGCGCGATGGTGAGATCCGCGGCCGGGGACACCGTGCGGCGCGCCAGTTCCTCGACACGCGCGCAGCCGTCCTCATAAGACGACAGGCGCAGACGCAATTCATTCATTCCGTCATAGCCCAGGAAGACCTCGCCGGGCCGCAGACGCAGCGCTTTGCGCAGATGCCGCACGGCGCCGGCATCGCGGATCTGCCCGCTCTCATAATCCGTTATGGGAATGCGATCCATGATTTGCTCCCGGCCCGGACGCCTGGGTTCCCGCGCCGCGGGCGTCATCAGAAATTTTTTACAGGGATTTGCGGATTTCTCCGGACAGCTTGTCGTAACGCGCGCAGGAATCCGCGGGCGGGGTGGTATGCGGCTCGATGCCCAGATCGCGGCGCACGCCGTTGAGAATGTGGTCCGGGTCCGGCCCCGTGTTTTCATATTTGTAATGCAGACGGTAAAGGGGCAGCTTGCGCCGGACGCCCGCGAGAAGCTGGAAAGCGCAATCGCGAAGCGCGTCGCGCGCCTGCCCGAGTTTGCCGATCAGTTCCCTGTCGGAAGCCGGTGCGTCCGCGCCCGCGCTTTTTTCATACATGCGCTCCCGCACGGCGAACAGGCGCGCCGCATCCTGGGCCTCGAGGATCAGTTCGAACGGCGGCCCTTCGGCGAATGCGCCGGTGCGCCGCCCCGCGGCCATTTCGTCGTGGAACCGCTGCATGCGCTTTCGCGATGCGTCCGCATCGGACAGGAAGCGCCGCGCGAAGTCCCTGGCATGCGGACCCGGACGGGCGCATCCGCACGGCACCGCCAGAAGCGCCGCGCACAGCGCCAGCCGGACACACGCGCCCCGTGGTGTCCGGCCCGCATTCCAGACCCATGTAATTTTCCCGATTGCCAATCGTCCTCCGGATGCCGGCCTGCCCTATTGGCCCGTGGCCAGGCGCCATTCCTCGATGAGCCGGCGCTTGTCTTTTCCAGCCTTTATCGCATCGTAGCGGATCAGGTTCAACTCGTGCGCGGGCACGATGCCCTGCGCGCGTTCCGCATGCGGATTCAACGGGATGCGGTACCATTGCTGCATGAGGCTCTGCGCCTGGCGGCCCAAGGCCCAATCCATGAACCGGCGCGCCTCGTTATGGTCCGGCCCGTTTCTAATCAGCGCCATGGCGCCAATCTCGAACCCGGTTCCATCGGCGGGAAACGAAAGCGCGACAGGGAACCCCTGCCCCGGGCCTTTCTTGAGAATGTCATGCGAAAACGCAACGCATGCGGCCACCTCGCCCAGGCCGGCCTGCGTGACGCATGCGGAGCCGCTTTTGTTGTAGTGATGCACATTGCGGTCCAGGGCGCGCAGATAATCAAGCGCGGGGCCTTCCCCCATGCTCTGCGCCAAGCTGCTCAACACGGTGTAGGCCGTGCCGGACTGATAGGGATATGCGACGCTCACATTGTTCTCATAACGCGGATCCAGCAAATCCTTCCACGATTGCGGAGGGGCAAGCCCAAGGCGCTCGAGCATGTTGCGGTTGGACGCAAACCCGATGGCCCCGAAATAGAATCCCGTCCAGCGCCACTGCGGATCGCGCATCTGCGGGTCCAGGGAAAATCCTTTGATGGAGGGCCGGTACGGTTCGAGCAGCCCGTTGTGCGCGGCGTCAATGAAATCCGTGCTCGGCCCTCCGAACCAGAGGCCCATGGACGGCTTGCCCTTTTCCTGGGTGATGCGCGAGAGCACACCGCCCGATGACAGGCGCACCCATTGCATCTTCACCGGCTCGCCCCGTGCGGCCGTGTATTTTTCATATTCCGAAAAATAGATTTTAGTTTCGTTGGGATCCAGAGCCGAATACACGCGCAGCACACGCGGTCCCGAGGAGGCGCCTCCGGCTTCGGCTTCGTCTCCCCCGCCCGACGGCGCGCGGCAAGGCCCCGCCACCCACGCCGCCGCAAGCAGCAAAACCAGCAGATAGCGCAAACGCGTCGTGATCGCCTTCATGTCCTGCGCCAGCCCTCCCGTGACGCGGCGTGCTGCGGTTCCGTGTTCCGTATTATACCAGAAACCGGACTCGCTCACGCGGAATCCCGCCCATGATCCGCAGATTTGCAATCGCCGCGCCCGCGCTCCCGCCCGCTGTTGCGCCCGGCCGCGCCGTTACTATAATGTACTGTTTAAGGCACCCCCTCTTCGCCGGGGAAACAGAAACGGGAGCGACGGCATGGACACAACGCAGGCCATCAAAAACTGGCGCAGCATAAGAAAATTCAAGGAAGACCCGGTTCCCGACGACAAGCTCCGCGCCGTTCTGGACGCCGCCAGAAGAGCGCCGTCCTGGGAAAATGTGCAGCCCTGGCGCTTCATCGTGGTCGAGGATCAACCCACCAAGGACATGCTCACCGCGCTGGCCAAAGGACAGAAATTCGTGGGCCGCGCGCCTGCGGTCATCTGTGTGGCTGGCGACCTGTCCGCCTGGGACAAACCCAAAAACAAAGCCGCGCTTCTGGAACTGGTCGAAGCCGGCGTCATGAAAGTCAACGAGCAGATCATTGACACGGTGCTGCTGAAAGATCCGGCGTTCTGCGTGGCCGAGAACGGCGCCGCAACCATTCTGGCGCGCACCCTGGAGCAACTCGGCATCGCCTACGGCTTCATGTGCCTCGAGGCCGTGAACCAGGGCCTGGGGGCGTGCATTGTGGGCGCCATGAGCAACGAACTCACGGGCGCGAAGCGCGAGTTGTACCAGAGTGTTAAGAATGAGCTGGGCCTCGGGGATTCCATGGTTCTCATCGCCATGATCCCCATAGGATTCCCGGACCAGAACCCGCCCGAGCGGCCGCGCAAGGCCTTTGAAGAGATCGCATTCCGCGGACGCATGGGACACCCGTTCTGATCGCAGCAAATCAATGACAGAAAGCGAAGCGCCTCCCCTTGTCTACTTTTTCCCCTGAACAAAGTTCGCCCACACCGGCGCGGCGCGGCTTGATGGACGCGGCCGACGCCGCACTCGCCGCTGTGGAAACCACTCTTCTGTGCGCGGCGTTCGCCATCATGATCATCGTCATGTTCGCGCAGGGCGTGTTGAGCAATGTCATGGATTTTGAATGGCCGTGGGCGCAGCGGCTGGCGCTGAACATGATGGCGCTCGCCACGGGCGCGGGCGCATCCGTGGCCGTGCGAGAAGGCCGTCATGTGGCCATAGACGCGCTGGTGCGGCTGCTGCCCCCGAGGCCGCGCGCAGCCCTGGCCGCGGTGGTGGCCCTGTTGTGCGCGGCCGCGTGCCTGTGGTTCCTCGGTCCCGCCCTGGCGTATGTCAACCTGTACCGCACGGACCTCCAGCACATGGCGCTGAACATGAACCTGTTCGGCGCAAGGCTCTCGGTTCCCCTGTGGACCACGAGGCTGGCCCTGCCCTTCACGCTCTGCCTGCTGGCGTCAAGGTTTGTTCTGGAATGCGTTGGCGAACTGCGGCGCGCCGCGGGCCGCGGCGGGGAGGAGGCCGGCTCGTGACTTACGGACTCATCGCCGCCGTTTTCCTGGTCCTGCTGCTGCTGCGCACGCCTCTGTTCATCGCCCTGGGCGCGGCGTCGGCCATGTGCTTTTCCCTCATCAAGCCGGAGCCTTTCTCCGGCCTCATGGCCCAGCAGATGTATTTCATCACCGAAAAAGGCGAACTGCTCGCTATCCCGTTTTTCGTGCTGGCCGCATCGCTGATGACGCATGGCAAAAGCGCGAAGCGCGTCACGGAGTTCGTTGGCGCGGCCGTGCGCTGGCTCCCCGGCGGCCTGGCCCTGGCCACCATTGTTTCATGCGTGCTGTTCGCCGCCATGTGCGGCCTCACGCCCACAGCCGTGGTGGCGGTGGGCGCGCTCATGCTTCCCGGCCTGGTGGGAGCGGGGTATCCCGAGCGGTTTTCCCTGGGCCTGGTCACATCGTCCGGATCGCTGGGCATTCTGGTGCCGCCCAGCCTGGTGGCGCTGGTGTTTGTAGTAGTGGCCACATCTTCTGTGCAGGGCTATAACCAGGCCGCGCAGGAAGTGGCCGTGATGCGCATGCAGGAAAAGGCGGCGCGCGCGGCTGAAAACGCCGCGGCACGGGACGCGGAGCAGCAGGACCCGGCCGCGGAGTTCATGCCCGCCTGGGCTGCGGATGTGCATGAGGATCTGGAAACGCCAGAAGCCGCGCAGACCTCGAAAGAACAGCAGCCCGCCGCACCGCAACCGCCGCGCCCGGAACCCAAAACCGATGTCAACCTCAAGAATGCTTTTGTGGCGGGCGTCATGCCCGTGTTGCTGATTGCCGCCCTGTTTTCCGCATACGCGGTGATTACAGGACTGCGCAGCGGCGCTCGCCGCGAACGGTTCTCTCTGCCCGAACTGGCCCGGTCCGCGCGCCGCGGCGTGCTCGCCCTGGCGCTTCCCGCTCTGGTCATCGCCGTGATCCTCACCGGACGCATGACCGTGATTCAGGCCGCGGCCCTGGCCGCCGTGTACGCTTTCATCCTCGAGGTCTTCCTCTATCGCGCAGTCCGGCTGCGCGATCTGCCCGCGGTGGTGCGCGAAGCGGGCGTCATGACCGGCATGATTCTCATCATCCTCGCCGTGACCATGGCCTTTAATTATTACCTCGCCAACGAGCTGATCATCATTGATCTCACGGACTGGATCCAGTCGCATTTCCATTCGCGTCTTGGGTTCCTCATCGCCGTGAACATTCTGCTTTTGTTCCTGGGCTGTCTCATGGACATCCTTTCGGCCGTGTTCGTCACCGTGCCCCTGCTGCTTCCGGCCGCGCTGCAGCTCGGCATAGACCCCATCCATTTCGGCGTGATCTTTCTCATCAATTTTGAAATCGGGTATCTGACCCCGCCCATCGGCGTGAATCTGTTCACCGCGGGCGCTGTGTTCAAGAAGGATCTCGTCGAAGTGTCGCGTTCGGTTCTGCCGTACCTGGGCCTGCTGCTGGCGGCTCTGGCGCTGGTCACATATTTCCCCAGCATCAGCCTGTGGCTGGTGCGCGCATTGGGCGGCTGATCCGCAACCCGCTTTTTTTTCAAAGAACCGGCTCTATACTAAACCCATAATCAGCCGCGCCCACGGACGCGGGCAAGCGGTCAGGCCATGGATTCAAACGCACCAGACCCGAATGCGCGCAGACTCGAAATGCTGTTGCGCAGCATCCCGGAACTTGCTGCATGCAAATCCGGACAAGATCTCCTCATCCAGACAGCGCGAACGGCGGCGCTTGCGCTGGAATGCGCTTGCGCGCTGTTTATGCCCGGCGGCAACCGGCGCATGGATCTCGCCGTGGCCTGGGCGCGCGACAGCCGGAAATCCGATGTTGACGATGACCGGCTCGACATGGATGCGGGCCTCTGCGCCGAGGCGTGGCGCGTGCGCTCCGCGGTATTTACTCAAGACCCCGAGCCGCTCGTCCTCGCGCCCGTGTTTCACGGCGATTCGCCCGCGGCCATGCTGCGCATGACAGGCGCGAACCTGAATCAGGAATGCCTTCCTTCGATTGATCTCCTTTCCCGAATTGCGGAAGCTTTGCTGCCGCTCGTTTCAGGAACAGGGCGCGCGGCCCGCAAAGCGGATGGAGATTTTGTCCACAATCTCAACAATCTGCTTGCGATCATCATCGGCAACGCGCAGATTGCGCTGTCAGGCCTTGGAGATCACGAGAACAGCGAAGAAGTGCGGGAAATACTGGAGGCGGCCCGCCGCGCGCGCGCCTTGAGCGGCATGCTGCGAACCGCCCGGGGCGGCGCGCCGGAGAACGCGCGGCAAGAGCCGTTCAATCTTCCAGGCTCTTCCGCGGCATCGGCCCGCGGCGGAACCGTGCTCATCGTGGACGACGAACCCGCCCTGTTGCGCATGGCGGAAAAGATGCTCACGCGCGAGGGCTACTCCGTTGTGTGCGCGCCGGACGGCGTGCGGGCGCTCGATATTTTCCGTGAGCGGCGGTCGCAAATTCACGCCGTGGTTCTGGACATGGTCATGCCGGGCATGGATGGCGCCGAGGTTTTCCATGCTCTCAAAGCCGAGGACCCGGCCGTGCGCGTGATTCTGGCCTCGGGCTTCAGCCGCGAGGGGCGCGTGTCCGAACTCCTGGCCAGCGGCGCGCGCGGCTTCGTTCAAAAACCCTTCAGCGCCGCCGAACTTTGCCGGATTCTGGCCGAAACCCTGAATTCCCGGCCCCAAAACTTTTCTTCAGACTTTTGATCAATTCTTGAAATGTAATATAATTAGGGGCTGATTACGGAACTGCAAAGGAGCCAGCCGTGAGACCTCGCATTCTACCGGTGCTGTTCGCAATATGCTTTCTGGCGCTGCCGGCCCTGGCGGGCGTGGAAGACGCCGTGATTCTGAACAACGACGGGGTGGACCTGTACACGCGCGGCTTCTACACTGCGGCCATTGACCGGTTCCAGGCCGCTCTCACCTACGACGCCAACAACCCGCAGATTTACACCAACATGGGCTATGCGTACATGGCGTCCAACATGCCCGAGTACGCCGTGGAATCCTTCCGCAAGGCGCTGGCCATTGACCCCACGAATCTCGATGTGCACAACAATCTCGCCATCAGCCTCTACACCCTGGGCAAGCGGGATCAGGCCATCGAGGAATGGGAGTTCGTTCTGCGCACCGATCCCAATTTCGAAGCCGCAAAACGCAATCTGGAGCTGGCTTATGAGGGCAAGCGCCTGGCCCCGGCCGGAGAAGAAATCTATTACACCGGCTCCCAAGGCGAACCTTTTGTGAACTACGACGAACTGGCCGACATGTTCGACCGCGGCAAGCTGGCCTACAAACGCGGCAACTTCGGCGAAGCCATCGAATTGTTAAGCAATGTGCTCGAAGTCAAACCCACCAGCAAATTCAGCCACTTCTATCTGGGCCTGGCCTATGCTCGCATGGGCAAGAGCGATCAGGCCATGACGCATCTGCGCGAGTATCTGGTGCGGGAGACCACCCCGCCGGAAAGCTCCTCCGCTTACGACCACGCGCAAAAGGTTTTCCAGAACCTGCGCAAGGGCTATACCTATGTGGACATGCTGGAATTCGACGACACCGCCTCCAATTATTACAACCAGGGCAAAGCCGCATACGAAAAAGGCGATTATTTCAGGGCCATCCATTTCCTGCGCCGCGCCGTGGATCTGTCTCCCGGCTCGTTCTCGTCCAACTACCTGCTGGGCCTGGGATACCGCCATGTGGGGGACCGCGAGCGCGCCGTGTATCACTTGAGCCGCGCCCTGTACTCCGTGGAAGCGGAAAAGTACAGCGACAATACTCTTAAAAAAGTTGAAGACCTGCTCAACTCATTGAGCCGCGGCGGCGACTAAAACAGGAACACCCGATACCCGCGATATCATGCACAACCGCCACCGCGCCAGGACCGGCGCGGTTTCCGGCGTGCGGATTCATTCAGTTTCAATGGATGACAATCGTCTGCATTATTCCGCAGCCAGCGGAATGGCGATGTGGTCGAGGACTGTCGCGCCGCCCTTGCCGTGCGGCTCTTTGGCAAGGATGACATGAAGGATTTGGTCAGGCGGATTCGAGGGCAGGAGCGCCTTGCAGGATTTGTCCGGGGCGGTCAATGACAGGTTAAACTCCACAATGCGCTTGTCCGCGTTGGACGGCGCGCCGCTCCGCAGTCTGGCGGCCGCATACTGCAATGGCGGCGGACCCGGTTCCGGTCCCGCAGCGGGACTCACGCGCAGCGAACCCCAGTCCGCGCCCTCGCCGGAAACCCGCGCGCACGATTCCCTGCCGTTGCGCGCGGCCAGTCCCGCGCCGATCAGCAACTCGTCCGCATCCCCGGCCTGGAACGCCAGAAGCCGCAGTCGCAGACCGGCTAACAGGGCGTCCGTTCTCCCCTGCCGCGGCGCGTTTTCCCCGGCAGGTCGCAGCGCGATCCCGTAACGCCGGAATGCGTTCAGCTCCTTTTCGCTGGCGGGCAGCCATAGCGCCCACTCCCCGCCCGGCGCCGGGCCTTGCAGGAAGCAGTCGCGCTTGCAGGAGCCGGAGCCGCCGTCCGCAGTCCAGTAAAGTTCGGGCAAAATCTGAATGGTGGGTTTGGGTGAACGGCGGTGCGGCTCGGGCGCGCTTTTCCGGTCCTTGCGTATGACCGCAAACAACTGAACCGGGGCCGCGGCCGTGATTTTCAGCCTGTCCAGAAACTCGCGCCAGGTCAGCCGGGCATTAATCAGACACTCGGGCCCGCGCCCGCACGCCGGATTGAACGCTCCGGACGGATCGTGATACCACACACCCTTTTCATCATATCCCGTAACCACGATCCAGTGCAGACGCGCCACGCTCATGATCATGACCGGCCAGCCGCCGGAGACATACTGCTTGATCCGGTTGACGAGTTGTGATTCCTGCCGTGTTAGAAAAAACGCGTGAGAATGAGCGACAAGCCCTGCCGCGGCGTAGCGCGCGCGCACGAATTGCGCGTGGTGCTGCGCGGCGGTTGCGCCGGACCGGTGGCAGGTGAGCAAATCCAGCGCCCCGCGGCACGGTTCGCTCACCTTGCCTTCGCCCGCGGCGATCTCCCAGAGTTCCGCGTCCGCACCCGCATACTTCAACGCCATGGCCAGAGACGCGGAGCCGCACCAGTTCCGCGCGCCCTGCATGTAATACGGAACTTGCAGGCGTTCGCCTGGCGGCGGTTTCGTGGATGCCGCAGCCGCGCACACACCCAGCGGCAGGCAAGCCATACACAGGGCCAATACGGCCCGGAAAATTGCGCGCCGGTTATTGACCATAGATTCGGCCCGCAGACTACTGTTGCGGGGACATGGGCGGCAGATTCTTCTTGAGCGCTTCGGCCCACCGGGCGCCGACTTCGGGCACGGCGGCCTGGTTGATCTGCACGGTCATTTCCGTGCGGTATTTGCTGATGATGTCCAGGAACTGCGCGCGGCGCCTGTCCGTAAGCATGCGCGAACGGATCTGCTCCTTGAGTTCATCGGTGAAGGGCATGTAATCGTCCTTGGGATCAGAGGCGGCCGTGACCAAAAAAATATGCCACCCGAACTGGGTCTGAACAGGCTCCGACATCTTGCCCACGGGTGTGCCGAACACGGCTTTCTCGGCTTCGGGCACAAATTGGCCCTTCCTGACCCTCCCCAAGGCGCCGCCTTTTTCCTTGCTGCCGGGGTCAATCGAATGCTTTCCGGCCAGTTCCGCGAACTTGTCCGGATTTTTCTTGAGTTCCGCGTAAATCTTGTCTATCTCATCCTTTGTGGCCACAAGGATGTGGCTCGATTCCCGCCATCCGGTGTACAGAACCGTGTCCCTGTTCTGGTCGTACCAGGACTTGATTTCGTCTTGCGACACTGTAATTTTATCCAGTTCGGGATTTACAAATTTTTCGAAGTACAGGGTTGCGAGAAGGCTGTCTTTTTTCACCCTGACGATTCTCTGGAAGTCCGGATCCTGATCGAGTTTCTGATCACGGGTCAGATGGGCCAGAGCCGAAACCTCGATCCAGCGCGACAAAAAGGTGCGCTGCCAGTCGGGCTGGGCCATGAGCTGGGACTTGAATCCGTCGCCCATCTCCTGTGTCCAGGCCAAGTCGAGTTCGCGCAGGGTAATCTTCACGCCGGCTTTGCCCAGGGTTGCGGCCACGGTGGAGGGGTCCGGCTTTTTCGCGTCCGCCGGGGTTTCATCGGGAACGCCGGACTTCCGTTTCATTTCCCGGAGCCATTCCGAGGCAATCATTGGAACGGCATCGTCATTAATCTTGACATCGAGTTTTTCGAGTTGCGCGGTAATGGCGGCCAAAGCCGCGGCCTGCTGCTTTTCAGCGCTCACCAGCGGGCGGATCTCGTTCTTGAGCGCTTCGTCCAAGGGTTTGTAATCCTCCTCGGGTTTGGACGCCGCGGACGCCAGCGCCAGATGCCAGCCGAACCGGCTCTGCGCGGGCGCGCTGACTTTGCCCTCCACGGCTTGAAGATAAACGGGCAGGATTTCCGGGGGGAGCCGGTCATCCCCGGCCGTTATGCGCCCCAGTGCGCCGCCTTTGTCTTTGGTGTCCTCATCCTGGGAATACTGCCTGGCCGCTGCCGCGAAACCGTCCGGCTTTTTGGAAAGCTCCTCGTACAGCTTGTCGGCCAAGGCTTTGTCCGACACGATAATGTGCGAAACCTCGCGCCACCCGGTGAAATAGCGGGTCTGTTTATTCTTTTCATAAAAACTTTTGATCTCGTCTTCGGAAACCTGAATTTTTGCAAGTTCGGGAGCGATGATCTTTTCGAAATACAGGCCCGCATTGAGACTGGCCTCGCGGATGCTCCATGTGAGTTTGAAGTCTTCGGATTCCTGAATTTTGTTGAGGCGGGCTTTCTCCGCGAGAACCGCCACCTGCACCCAGTTTTCCACAAAGCGCATCTGCCAGTCCGGCTGCGAGATGTACTGGTATTTGGTCTGCTCGGGGATTTCAGAACGCCAGGCGGAATCCAGATCGTCCACGGTGTAGGCCGCGCCTTTGCCGGCCGTGAAAACCTGTGTCGAGCCTTCGGCCTTTGCTGGTCCAGACATCGCCGCGCAGGTCAACGCCGCAACGAGAAAGGCAATCAGGGAAATGTGTTTGTTCACCAAGGGTTGTGTCTCTCCTTTGTTCCGGGGCTTGTCCGGCCCCTGTCTACAAAAATTAAGCATACTATCAGATGAATGGGCTTGCAACAAGCACGCTCTGGAGCGGGCGCGGGGTTCGAATCAGTTCCGGAACGAACGCCTGTATTTCGGCAAGCGCCGCCAGTGCGCCGACAATTTTGTGGCTCTCCCTGTAGTTTTCAAATACGAATTCGCGGTTGTTCAGCCTCGATGTGATGGCGGCCGCGGCGCTGTCCAGGGACGCCAGCACATCCGCGGTGCGGTACCCGCCGGGTATCTGCTTGTGCGCTTCAATCAGCGCATACACGCCATCGAGATCTATGCAATAGGGAACATCCGCGTCCCACAAACCGTTCGGGTTTTGCAGCGCCAGCGTGGAGTCAATGATTCTTTCAGGATACGGCAGCGGCCGGCCCGCATACACATAGAGAAAATAAAAATGAAACGCGCCGCCCATTTCTTCCTTGGTGAATGCGGGCTTGAGTTCCGCGCCTCCGCGGATCCAGTACCCTGTTGCGGGATCCGCCTCACGGTCCAGCCAGTCGAAAAACCAGCCGAGCCACTCATCGGAAGCCTGTCCGGTATTGATGAGCGCCGACGCAATACCCGCAGGAATGTGCGACCCCGACCAGATTCCCTGCCAGGGCACCCGGTTTTCCAGCAGATCGTAAAGCTCCTCGCGCGTGTCCACGCGCTCTTGAAATTTGAGCGGGTGGCGCGGCGGCAGACCCGCAAGCAGCTTGATGGCGCCCACGGCGTAAGCGGTGGCGTGTTCACGGGGATGCAGGGTCGAGCGCTCGATGAACCAACCCGTGCCCTTGTCCTGAAACCTGGCCACAACCCCCGCCCACTGCTTGCGCTCCTCCAGGCTCAAATCAAGCTGATTCAATGTATAGAGCAGATAGAACATGTCCGTGGAGCCATAGAGATCCGCGCGGGGCATGCCCGGCAAAAACGAATACTCTCCAGTTCCCTGCCCGGCGCGAAACTGCTCGATCCACTCCGGCGCCATCTCAAGAAATGCATCAATATTGTATGAATGCGTTCCAGAAGGCGCCGCTAACCCCTGGCCGGACCATACCAGTATCAGGAATAAGACCGCCAGCGCCCGCACTATCCCCATTGCTCCCTTTTCCATGCCGCCCTTCTTTCATCAATGTTGCGCCAATCAATAATGCATAATATTCTACCATTCTTACGCAAAAGCACACGACATCCGAACATCATCCGCCTCCAGCATGTTTTTTTTGTGGCCTTGCGCACAAGACATGATTTTGCGATAAAATTGAGCATGACATGATTGTACACATTGCTGTCTCTTTGTTATTGGAGGCTTGAAATGCGTACATTGGAAAACAACGAGTACAACGACAAACGAATGATGAAGAAAAAAATCATTTTTGCCTCCAGCGCCAGGACAGGGAACCAGGAGCGGCTGCGCGCGGCACGCGCGCTCCTGGCCGCTTGCATGGCGATTATTGTCATATCCATTCTCCTGTTTCTGGCCGCGCCGCTTCTGACCCGCGAAAAACTCATAACCATCACCATGGACGGCCGCATCTCCATCACAGACCATGCGGAGAAGTATTCCCGCGTTCTGGAATAAGCCGTTTCATAATTCTCCATAGCTGGTACAATATTTTTATGTTCGGCAACACGGCTAATGCATGCCTGCGCGCCGGGGCCGCTTTTTTCTTGGCCCTGTTGGTGTGCGCGTGCGCGGCGGCCCAGGATGCGCTCGAAGATCCCGGCCCGCGCCTGGATGCGGTGCGCGATCTCGCGCCCGTGGCGGGCATGACATCGGCTGCGCTCCTGGCCCTGGAAAAGAACGGGGGCAATTATCCCAACGCGGTTGATCTGCGGTTCGACATCGGCGGCGGCTCGACTCTGCGACTGTACCGTCAGCACGCGCTGCGCAAAACCCTGTACCAGGGCGCATCCCTCACACGCAGCCTGGACGGGGGCCGCTCGATACTGTGGGAAGCGGCCACATTTGAAACCACGCCCCTGCTGCACGGCTCATTCGGCCTCAAGCGCAGTCTGCGAACGCCGCGCCGGCAAACGGTCGCGGCCGTGGTTTACATGCCCGCCCTGGGCGCGGATCTTCCCATTGAGGAGCAAAGCAAATACCTGTTCCTGTGGACCCGCGAGACCTGGAGCCGCGAGCATGTATTCATCAACGGCGGCGGGTTGCTCGGCCGATGGAACTGGCGCCGCGGCGCAGCCCTGGCCTTTGTGGGCGAATCCCCGGTGGCGGACGGCTTGAGCGGCCTGTCGCAAACCTACGACGCGCGCGTGGAAATGCCCCTGGGCGATTTCAGGCCGTTCATTTCATATTCGCACACCGTGAATGTGGCGCACCTCGGGGGCATGATTCCGGACGCCGAATACCTCGACGCAGGCGACTGGTGGGAAATGCTGATTATGGACCGGAGCGCGGGCGCGGGATTCACCGTGACTCTGCCCGGCGGCGCGGCTCTCCGGTACGGGCTGGACACGGACCGGCATTTCCGCGCCATGCGCGAGACGGTTTCCTTCAGCCGCAGCCTGGCGCACGATCTGGAGCTTGCGGCGGCGTGGACCCGTGACCGCGGCGAGGGCGCGTTCACGGATCCGTGGGAAGAGAAGCGCACGCGCGTGCAACTCATGCGGCGGCGCGGCGCGGGCCTGTCCTGGGGCGCGTTCGTGGAGGTGCGGCCGCGCGAGACCATCGCCGGGCTGGCCCTCATGCGCGGCGCCGCGCCCGGCGACCCCCTGCCTTTCCTTCCCGAAAACAATTACAAAGAACCGTTCAGCAACCCGGATGCGCGCTGGGACTTCAACACGGGCAGCATCACCTGCGGCGACTTCGCGTCATACGGCGACCTGGCCTCCACCCTGGTCACGCCCGAACTGGTTTCCCAGTACAGCAAGTGCCTGCAATACGGCGACTACGGCGACAGCGGGCCGCTGAACTCGCCCCAAGAGGTGTTCGCGGGCGCGCAGGCCACCTGCCGGTCCGCCTCATGGCTCCAGGCCGACATCCTCACGCGCAACGGGTACTCCGCTTTCGTGGTCGCGTTCCAGAGCAGCCAGTCCGTGATGGGCGCGCAGCAGCAAAGGCGCTTCTCCATCAACCACGCGGTCACCGCCTACCGCGATCCGGACACGGATTCGTGGAACATCATAGATTACGAGCGCATCATCCGCACCGGCGCGCCCACCATCCAGCAGGCCATGGAAATCTACAGCCCCAACTATCTGTTCATGCGCGTGGAAGAGCCGGACAAGCTGCTGCCCATCGGCATCTACGACGGCCGCGCCATGCAAACCATCAGGTCGTGGGCCGCGGCCGGTCACTGATCCGCGCACGGGAGACCCCCGCCTTGCCCCGCTATTTCGACGAAGGATTCACGGACATGCCCTGCGCCGTGTGCGGGCGCGAGTTCACCCCCGAGCGCGAACACCGCTGCGAGGACTGCGGCCTGTTCGCGTGCCGCGATTGCCTCAAGGCGCATTACTATTTCGATCAGCAGGCCCGCGAAATCCCAACCCAGACCCTGTGCTACCACTGCTATCACGAACGATATGGCAAACCCTATGATGAAACCCCTTACTGAAGAGCGGCGTATTGTGCGGGCTCCATGCGTCCAGATATAATTGTGCGCATGATTCCCGGCCCCGGGCCGGGATTCGCACATTTCCGGAGGCGGCTCCCCATGCTCATCAAGGCCATTGCTCCCATGCGCGCCGATCTGGCGGGCGGCACGCTCGACATCTATCCCCTTCATGTGTTCATGCACCGCGCCGTGAGCGTGAATGTGTCCCTCACCCTCACCAGCGAAGTGACCATCGAACCGCGGGACGACAGCCGCATCGTGATCGTGTCAGAGGATCTCGGCGTGGAGCAGTCGGCCCCGGGCGCCGATGCGCTGGACCCCAACGGCCCGCTCGGGTTCCTCGCGCGCATCGTGCGCTTCTATCCCCCGAAACAGGGCATGGTCATGCATACGAAAAACAATGTGCCCAAAGGCTCGGGCCTGGGCGCGTCGTCCACGCTGCTCATCGCCGTGAGCCACGCGCTCCAGGCGCTCAACGGCACGAACTACTCCAAGGATCAGCTCATTGACACCGGCTGCAACATCGAAGCCGAGTATATCCAGGTGCCCGCGGGCAAGCAGGACCATTTCGGCGCCACTTACGGCGGCTTGAGCGCCATCCACTTCGAACACGCCGGCAACCGCCACGAGCGCATCAGCGGCGACGAAGATTTCCTTCGCGCTCTGGACGAGCGCCTGATCATCTCGTTCGCGGGCGCGCCGCGGTTTTCCGGCGCAAGCAACTGGAACATGTTCAAGGCGTATGTGGACGGGGACTCGCAGGCCAGGGAGCACCTCAACACCATCAAGCGCATCGCGGACGATATGCTGGGCGCGCTGCGCGCCCGGGATCTGGACGCCTTCGCCAGGCTTCTCGACGAAGAGTGGAGGCACCGGCGCAAAATCGCGCCGGGCGTGAGCACGCCCGAAATCGAGACCATGATGACCGCGGCACAGGCCGCCGGCGCGCTGGCCGGCAAAATCTGCGGCGCGGGCGGCGGCGGATGCATGGTCACAGTCGCGCCGCCGGAAAAACGGGACGCCGTGCGCTCCGCGCTCAACGCAGCAGGCGCGCGCGTTATGGATTGCGCCATTTCCCGCACCGGCGTTTCCGTGACCGTGGATTAACATACAGGAGTCCCGAAGCGGGACAGACCATTATTCACAAAGGGTTAAAAAGGTTTGAATATATCCTGGAATACCGCAGCCGCGGAGCGCTGATCACTCGCTGTCCGCGGCCGGGACGGCGGTTGCGGGCGCGGAATCATCGGACACAAAAATAATCTCCGTGTTCACAATGCGCGGCTCTGGTTTGGCAATCTCGTTCTTAAGCATTTTTTCCGGAACGGGAACCGATGCCGCTCCGGTCTGTTGCTCGTTGATGGTTCGCAGAATGACAAGGGTTTCATCAGCGGGCATCTTGAGGATCAGCTTGCCATTTTGAATTTGCGCGGCGCCGGAATCAAGATGGGGCTTGAGCTGCTTCAAGATGGCCTGTTGCTGCGCATGGGGTTGCCCGCTTCGCGCTTTCAGTATGATGTTCAGCGCGGGCGGTTTTGTCTGTTTGTCATCGGCCTTCACGCCTTTGTCCGCGGCAGCGGATTTCATGCGCACCGGGGATCTGGCTGTGGCGCCGGGCGCGGCCTCATCGGCCCCCATAGCGCGGGATGCGGAGATGGCGGGCGAGGGCGCGAATCTGTCCGATATGTTCCAGGCGATGCCTTCGGGAGCGCCGCCGTATTCCAGCTCACGCAGCATGGCTTTGGCTTCCGTGAAAGGCTTTGCCAAAGCCGAGCCGCCGCTTCCATGAGCGGGCAACGCACCGGGTCCGCCCCCTGAAGCGCGGCCCTCCGAGGGGCTTTCGGCAACCAGGATATCGAGAGAATCCGTGGCCGCGAAACCTCGTCGCGCGGCAGCGCGCGGCGCGGCGGGCGGCGCGGGCCGGGGTGCACTTCCGCGGGCAAGCGCCATGGTTTCGCGTGCGCTCCGGGTGGCCTGGCTCACGGCGCGCGCACGGCGGGTTTCAGACGAATCATCGGAATCTTCATCCATTCCCGAATCCGGGGACGAAAGGGGCGCTTTCGCGAGTTCCATGGACAGGGTTTCCGGCGGCGCCGCGGCGTTCCCCGCGTTTTCAAGAGTCAGCTTCTGCGCTTTTTCTGCAACCGCGGCGCGGGAAGAGATCTTTGCCTGCTGCTTCCCCGCCAGGAATTTTCCGGCATTGTCGTAAACGAACCATGAGCCGCCCGCGAGCATGGCGAGCAGGAATGTGGCGGCCAGGGCCAAGCGGTTCACGCGGGGAAAGCGCGCCTGGGAGATTGTGCTGCTGATGCGCCCGCGCCGCGGAATGAGCCGCTCTTTCTCCATGACGATGCGGATGCTCTCGGCCAGGTGCGGGGGAGAGGGCGCAGGCCCGAACCGGCGTATGATGTCGCGGGTGCCGCGATAGGCCTCGAGTTCGTGGCGGCAGCTCTGGCACGATTCCACATGCGCGGCCACCTGCCGGGTCTCGAACTCGCCGAGCTCCCCGTCCAGATACGCGTTGAGTTGTTCGCGCGCTTGATGGCAGTCCATGGGTGTCGTCACCTGCCCGGCTCCAGGCAGCCCAGTTGTGTGAGCTTCTCGCGCAGCAGAAGCCTGGCCCGCGCGATGCGGCTCTTTACCGTTCCAATCGGCACGCCCGCGATCTCCGCGATTTCCTCATAGCTGAAATCGTTCACATCCTTGAGCACGATAACTTTCCGGTATGTTTCCGGCAGGTCCTTGATGGCCTGTGTGAGCAGTTCGCTCATGGCGTTCTGCTCGAGTTTCCTTTCCGGCGCATTGGTGATGTCCGGTAACACGGCCACGGGGTCAAACTCGGTGGTCTGTTCCGGGTCCTGGGCCGTGTGCTGCTTGTACTTCTCGCGGATGCGGTAATACGCCAGCGCGTTCTTGCAAGTGGACGATGCGATGGTGAAGAGCCAAGTGCTGAACTTGCCGTCGCCACGATAGTTGCCCAGATAGCGGAAAGCGCGCAGGAAAATGTCCTGCGTGACCTCGCGGGAGTTCTGGTAGTCCCCGAGCATGCGCAGGGTGAAGTTGAACACCCGGTTTTCGTAACGCTGCAGGAGCATGTCGAAAGCCCTCATGTCGCCGGCCCGGAAACGGTCCACAAGTTCCGCGTCTTCGGCGGCCTGGTCTTCGCTGGCTTGCCCCGCAGGCAGCAAACGCTTCATCGGCTCACTCGTGCTTCTGTTCTCTTGGACAGACGGGCGCGGAAAAAGTTCCCACCGGCTCAATGCGCCGCCGCGCCCGCCCGTGCCGGTACGCCCTTTATTCTATATACATTGATAGTTTTTGAGAATCCCCGGCTCTTCTTGCGATCCTGCTATCTGTGCTATAATGATCCGCAGCGGCCTCGAGCCGCGGGATTTTGGCATGCATTTCTGTTTCCAGGGAGACCGGATATGAAGAGGACAATCCTGCCCGTGATTGTTGCGCTGGCCCTTGCGGCCGCGGCGCTGCCCGCTCGCGCGCAGATGGGGCCGCCCGTGATGCAGTCCGTGCTGCGCGTGGAAACGCACTCGGACAGCGCCAGCCCGGACGATTACATTTTCAAGATGATCAGCGTGAGCCGCCAGCTCGAAGGCGGCGTCATCGGCAATGTGTTCTATGTTTACAAGCACAACATTGATGAATCCAACACCGGCGGGCACATCGCGGGCGTGAACATCATCAAGATGTTTTCCGATGAAACCATGTTCATGTTCGGATACTCGTACAACAAGATTGACGAGCGAAGCACCGGACTGCGCAACACGGACAGGGACCGCTGGGTGCTCGGCCTGCACCACTTTCCCTACAAAGACGAGCGCGGCAACCGGCTCACCTTGAGTTCCGTGTACAACACGCAAACGGATTGGTCCGAGTCCCGCGCCATTGATTTCGGCATCGCGTACAAGGCCATGCTTGGCGACAAGTGGTCCGCGCGCATGGGCTACAAGTATACCCATGGACTCGGCGCCGTGGACACGCACCTTCTGAACCAATGGAACCTTGATTTTTCCTGGGACATCAGCAAACGCTGGTCCGTGGACCTTGGTTATCTGTTCGTGGATAAAGTTTTTACCGTGCCAGCGCCCGGCGCGCAGCCCGACGACGACCATGTGGTTCGCACGGGCTTGAAATACACCTACTAATGACCCGGCTTCCGGGGAGGTATATGCCATGAAAAAACCCGTTCTGATTCTGATCCCCGTGCTGGCCGCGGTTCTGGCGCTATGCGCCGTGGCGCGAGCCGCGGGCGAGGTGGAAGCCTTCTCGGTCAAGGGGTCCGTGGAATTCGCCAAAAAAGGGTCGAGTTCCTGGATGCCTCTGGCCAAGGGCGTGCTCGTGCCGCAAGGCCACACCGTGCGCACCGGCGCTGACGGCAGCGTGACCCTGCGCTGGCACGACGGCAACGCGGCCAAACTCGGGCCCTCCACCCTGTTCACCGTGGACAGCCTGTCCAAATCCGGAACCTCCGAGACTTCCAAGCTCGACCTGACGCAGGGCAGCGCGTATGTAAAGGCGAAAAAGGTTGCCGGCGGCCAGAACACCTTCGAGGTCAAAACCCCGACCGCCATCGCCGGCGTGCGCGGAACCGAATTCCTGTCAGAAATCGGCGATGCGGGCAAAGCCACCTTCGCGGTGACGGACGGACAGGTATCCGTGGAAGCGCAGGGCGTCACCGTCATCATTGACACCAACTACATGATTTCCGTGGACCCGGGCCAGCCGCCCGGAGAGATCTTCAGCATCCCGGACGACCTCAAGACACGCCTCGACGAAGACTCGCAGGAAGTCAAACAGGCTGCGGCCGCACCCGCACCGGAGAAAAAGGAAGAGGGAAAAAAGGAAGAGAAGAAAGAGGAAAAAAAGGAAGAGAAGAAAGAAGAGCCAAAGAGCGAAAAACCCGCGCCTGCGGCGACAGTGAATGCGATTGATGCGGCCGTTGGCACGGCCATGGAAGTGCTCACGGACAAGCTCATCGAGCAGGATGTGCTCAATTTGATTCTCGACGATGTGGTGACGCCCGTGCTGAACTGCTGCACGCAATAGCGCGGTTACCAGACGGTACAAACCTTTGCAGTTAAAAAGGGAGCGAACTTAAATGAAGCGATTTTTGGGAACCGGGATCGGGATCGGCGCTCTGGCGCTCATCATAGGCCTCATGCTGGCGGGATGCGGAGGCGGTGGCGGCGGCGCCCTGCCCCATGTGCCCAATTCCCTGGGCCGCACCTGCGTGGCGCCCGGAACCGCGGTGCGCAACTCCACGCGCGCAGCCGCATCGCTCATCTCCCCCTACGCCGGATACTGGACCGGCACATTTTCCGCGGGCGACACCCTGTCGGGAACTATCACACTCGCCATCAGCAACGACGGCTCCACCTTCTCCGGCTCCGTGTCGGGAACCAACAGCTCCTGCGGCCCGGTGTCCATCAGCTTCTCCGGAACCGTGAGCAACGGCGTGCTCACCTTCACTTCGTTCTCCGGCTCGGACGGCTGCGGCGCCATCTCCGGCTCCATGAGCGGCAGCATTTATTCCGCCTCTTCTCCATACATTTCCATGAGAGGCTCTCTTTCGCACACATCCCAGGGGCCGCTTCCGGCGAACGCCTCGGCGTATCCCCGCCAGGGAACCATTCAGTGCATCCAGATAAACACGGACGCCGCTATCTCCCCGCAGACCGCGTCCGTCACATATCCGGCCACGCAGTCTTTCTTCATCACAGTATACGACGACGGCTGCAATCCCATGCCCGCCTGGACCACGGTTTCATGGAGCGTTGACAGCGCCATCGGGTCCATCACTGGCAGCGGCGTGTTCACCCCCGTAAGCTCGTCCGGCGCCGTGCAGGGCTATGTTTACGCGACATTTCAGGGACACACAGACAAAGTGCTCGTAACCGTGAACGGCGACACCACGGCGCCAACCATCAGCGACACGGTTCCCTCGAACGGCGCGGCAACTGTAGCCGCGGACGGCCCCACCTTCAAGGTCATTTTCAGCGAATCCATGGACAGCGCCGTGAATCTCAACGACAGCGCAACCCTGTCCGCCTCGGGATTCGGCATCGCCCTGCAGCGCAATGACACCGGCGGAACCATCTCGATCAATTCCTCCAACGCCCTGGCCTACGGGGTGTTCTCCTGGATGACCACCACGAACACGAACGACACCCTGGCGTTCACCCTCAAGAGCAGCGCCGTGCTCGAAGCCGCGGGCCTCAAAACCCTCAAAGCCGGCCGCACCTACAACATCACATCCTGGACCGCGCCCTCGAATGTCACGGACGCTTCCGGCAACGCCTTGAGCACAACCGGGGTGAGCGCGACCGGCTCGTTCACCGCAAGCGCGGACACCACCGCGCCCCAGGTGTCCTCCCTGTGGCCTTCGAACGGCGCAACAAATGTGGCTTCGGACCAGCCCCAGTTCAGGGTCTATTTCAATGAATCCATGGACCACACCGTGAATCTCAACAACAGCGCGACACTGTCGGCTTCGGCCTTCAGCATTACCCTCCAGAAAGCATCCACGGGCGCTTCTCTCACCATAGACGCATCCAACGCCCTGGCCTACGGGTCGTTCATCTGGATGTCCACGACCTACGACAACGACACGCTCGCGTATGTGCTGAAAAGCAATTCCGTTTTGACCGGTCTGGGCCTGAAAGTCCTCGAGCCTGGAACGCTATACAACATCACGGCGCGCACCGTGCCAGCGAACCTCAAAGACCAGGCCGGGAACGCGCTGAACGCCACAACGAACATTCCCACAACGGGTTCTTTCACCACGCAGGGTGGCGGCGGCATGCTCGTCGGGCGCTTGTAACCGGGCTTTCTCCAGACGCCAGCTCCGCCGGGAGAGCGGCGGACAAAGAGTCCGGCGCGGGAATATTGCCTTTAACCGCTATTGCCGCATCAAGCAATTTCACGCCACTATCCGGAGCTTGCAATATTCTTGAATAATGGGAGCCGCTTTGCGCAAAATCACCGCTTGTGCCGCCCCGCGCGGCTTCCCGGATGCGGGACAGTTCCGCTCCCTTCCCCATTTCCCGGGGTTCTACTTGCGCATCGCCCCATAAAAAGTACAATCATCTTAATGGCGTTCTGGGACGCGGCGGCGCGCGCGCAACAACACTCGAATCCGGGCGCGGCATCGCCCGCCGCTTCAACGAAAAACTTTCCTTCGCAACGGCCTCCGGCGACAATTCAACCTGTGATGCCAAAAAGGAGTATTTGCTATGTGCGGAATCGTGGGATACATCGGCAGCGGTGAAGCCACGGAATACATCTTCGACGGGCTCAAGCGGCTCGAGTACCGCGGCTATGATTCGGCGGGCATCGCCACAATCACCAACGGCGGCATAGACCGCCGCCGCGGCGAGGGCAAGCTCGTGAACCTCGAAAAGAAACTTCGCGAGCAGCCCCTGGCCGGCTCCGTGGGCATCGGCCACACGCGCTGGGCCACGCATGGGCGCCCCACCGAGTTCAACGCCCATCCCCACACCGACGGCTCCGGCAAAATCTCCGTGGTGCACAACGGCATCATCGAAAATTACATGCCCCTCAAAGAGGAGCTTATCGAAAAGGGACACCGCTTCGTGTCCCAGACCGACACCGAGGTGCTCGCCCACCTGATCGAGGACGAGTACAAGGACGACCTCGAAGCCGCGGTGCGAGCCGCGCTCAAGCGCGTGGAAGGCGCCTATGCCATCGGCGTGATCTCCACCCACGACCCCGACACCCTCATCGCGGGCCGCAAGTCCAGCCCCCTCATTCTCGGCCTGGGCGACAACGAAAATTTCATCGCTTCGGATGTGCCCGCCATTCTGCCCCACACCCGCAAAATCATATACCTCGACGACGAGGAAATCGCCGTGCTCACCCGCTCCGGCGCAACCGTCAAGGACCTAGGCGGCAACACCGTGGACAAGAAGGTCGAGACCATCGAGTGGAACCCGGTGCTGGCCGAAAAGGGCGGCTACGACCACTTCATGCTCAAGGAGATCTTCGAGCAGCCCCAGGTCATCCGCAACACCATCGGCGGCCGCACCGACGAGGAGCACGCCAAAATCTACCTCGAGGAAATGGGCCTGTCCGTCGAAGATGTGAAGAAACTCAAGCACATCTACATCGTGGCGTGCGGCACCGCATATTACAGCGGCTGCGTGGGCAAGTACATGATCGAGCAGCTCGCCCGCGTGCAGGTCGAGGTGGACTTCGCCTCCGAGTTCCGCTACCGCAACCCCATCGTGGACGAGTCCACGCTCGTGATCGTGATTTCGCAAAGCGGCGAAACCGCGGACACCCTGGCCGCGTTGCGCGAGGCCAAAAAGCGCGGCGCCAAGGTCATCGGCATCGTCAATGTCAAGGGCAGCAGCATCGCCCGCGAGGTGGACGGCGTGCTCTACATCCACGCCGGGCCGGAGATCGGCGTGGCCAGCACCAAGGCGTACATGGCCATGCTCATCGCCCTCATTCTGATCGCCATCCAGTTCGGCCGCATGCGCGAACTGGTGGATGTGCCCGAGGCGCGCCGCCTCATCCGCGAACTCAAGCGCCTGCCGCGCCTCATCGAGCGCACTCTGGCCGATGTCGGCAACATCCAGGAAATCGCCGAAACCTTCTTCGAGGCACGCGACTTCCTGTACCTGGGCCGCGGCGTGAACTTCCCCACGGCCATGGAAGGCGCGCTCAAGCTCAAGGAAATCTCCTACATCCACGCCGAAGCCTACGCCGCGGGCGAGATGAAACACGGCCCCATCGCGCTCATTGACCGCAACATGCCCGTGCTGTGCATCGCCACAAAGAGCGCCACCTACGACAAAGTCTTGAGCAACATCCAGGAAGTCAAGGCGCGCGAGGGCAATGTCATCGCCCTGGTCACCGACGGTGACGAGGAAATCCTCAAATTCACCCGCGATGTCATCTCCGTGCCCGAGACCGAGGAAATATTGTCCCCGATCGTCAATGTCGTGCCCATGCAGCTTCTGGCGTACTACATCGCCCTGCGCCGCGGCTCCGATGTGGACCAGCCCCGCAACCTGGCCAAGTCCGTGACCGTGGAATAAAATACGCCATCGCTTTTTGAACATGATGGACTGAAGGTGAGCGGATGACAAAAATTCAGGGCTTTCGCATCAGAAATTTTCGTGTCTTGAAAGACATCACGCTTGGTAAATTGTGGAACACCCAGAAAGCCGATCCATTGACATCCATGAGTGCGGTTATCGGAAAAAACGGAGTCGGCAAGAGCACTCTATTTGATGCGTTTGGATTCCTTGCGGATTGTTTAAAGATTGGAGTCGAAGAAGCCTGTGACGCGGATCGGCGCCACTATATAAACCCGCCCGGCCCGCCGCCCGCGCTGCTGTTCCACCGCGGCGGGGAGCGGGCTTCCTTCCTGCGGCTCCCGGTTGTGGAGCCGTAGCCGGGCGCGCACGAACTCGCGCATCAAATTTCACATGAGGCAATGAGATACTGCCCGGGCGCGGATGCGCCCGGTGTTTACACCGCGTTTTTCATGGGCGCTGCCGCATGATCTTCGTGTTCCACATTGGCGGCGCGCAGGCGGCGCGTGA
>Ga0101944_10002856_pt1 | contig 26208 bp, 28 predicted proteins | sample DewCreD2012metaG_FD_75245 | JGI IMG/M metagenome (GOLD analysis project Ga0101944, IMG submission 75245) | Hot spring sediment bacterial and archeal communities from British Columbia, Canada, to study Microbial Dark Matter (Phase II) - Dewar... ... | reverse complement strand
GGCGACGGCCGGAGCCGCCGGCGCGGCGGGGCTGGTCGCCTGGGGGTTGATCGGGGTCTGGGTTGCGGTGTCGCTGGCCGAAGCGTTGGTTTCCATAGTGGAAGTCTCCTTGTGCTGTGCGGGGTTCTGACCTCGGGACGCGGCCGCCACATGGGCCGAGGTGTTTCCGTCGGCCCCGAGGTCCACGAAACTGATCTCACCGAGCGTCGCCTTGCGGACGACGTTCACCGGGCCATCGAACGTGCGACCGTTGACGATGACCTTCTGGTTTTCCTTGACGAACTCGAACTCCTCGACGCTGGCCCCGATGGAGGCCTGCCAGGGGAATCCGTTCTTGCTCGAGACGACGATTTCCTTCGCCGTCGCCGTGTCGCGCGAGACGACGCCCGTGGCGACCAGTTGCCCGGCCTCCACGCGGATCGCGTCGGTGTGGCCCACGCCGGTACTGGCGTCGTGCCCGAACCGGATGGGCCGGTTTTGGCTGGGGATCGCCAGGCCGGCTAAGTCCACGACCACGGGGTAGCGCCAGCCGGCGATACGCATCGGGCCGCCGGTGTAGGCGACCATGCGGAACTTGGGCAGCGCCCCCTGCGCCGGTGCGCCACCGGGCTCGGGCGCGGCGGCTTCGATCTGGAAGCTCGCCGTCAGCGCCAGCGGCCCGGCGTCAGTCGGCGGCTGGGTTTTGAGCGTTTGGCCCATCCTCGTTCTCCTGGTTGTCCGCGGGCGACGTAGCCGGGGCGGCGGGTGTGGCCTGTGCTACGCTGAGCCCGAGCTCGTTCATCAGCGCCACTTCCTTGGCCCGCTGGCGAAGCTCGGCTTCCCAGTCGCGGCCCTGGCGGGCGTACTCATAGGCAAGGGTGGTGGTGTGGCTGCTCAGGCGGGTGGCCTGGGCGGACGCTTCCTTGGCCGGGTCCACGTGCTCCATCCCGTCCCAGAACCACTGATGCTCGGGCATTGCGCCGATGCGGCGCAGCGACTGGGGCAGCAACCCCTCCACGAGCGTCGCCTCATCGAGCCAGGCGCGGAGCAGCGGGTCGAGGACCACGCGGCCCATGTGGGCCTGGTCCACGCGGATGGACTTGTAGTAGGTCTGGTGGTCCAGGCGGCCGGAGGCGTAGTTGTAGCCCGAGCTGTTGCCCGCCGCGACGTTGAAGGGCATGTTCAGGCAGCGGGCAATCTCGTTGAGGATCTGTTGCTTGAACTCGCCGTAGGTCGTGGCAGGTTGTTCGGCGGCGACCTGTCCGAGCTTCCACCCGCCCGGCAGGACCGTCGCCATGCGGCGTTCCAGCTCCACCAGGTCCATCGGCTCGACCGGATCGGCTTCGCCGTTGGCCGGCGCATCGGTGTACAGGACGGCCGCGAAGTCCGCGGCGGTCTCGGCCGCCGCGATGACCGCCAGTGTGTATCGGCGGAGCTGCGCGAACAGCGGCAGCGCCGGCGTGATCTCGGGGATGCCCCGGCTCTGGCCCGGCCGATCCGTGCGGAAGTAATGAAGCATGGCCGAAGCCGGCACGCGGTCGAAGCCCAGGAGCGACGGACCGATCGCGGACGCATCACCGGGATGACCGCGCAGCAGGTGATACTCGACGGGGTTGCCAAAGGCATCGAAGACGATGCCATCGACGGAGGCTGCAGGCTGAAGGCTCCGGGCCGAAGCAGGAGAACCTTCAGCCTTCGGCCTGCGGTCCACAGCCTCCATCGGCGTGGCGACCTGGTCGGCTTCGATGAGCCGGAGGTCGAGCTTGACCAGCGTCTGCAAAGCGGGGTTGGCGGTGAGCAGCGCGAAGACCTCGCCGCTCTCGGCGCGGGCCATCCGCAGGGTGCGCAGCTTCTCGGCCAGGCGCACCGCTTCGGCCCATTGCACGAAGGCCTGTTCGACGGTGCGGTTGGCGCTGTCGTTGTCGGTCAGCAGTTGCAGGCGCGGGCCGGTGCCCACCACGTCGTTGGCCAGGGTCAGCACGATCCCGCGGGCGTAGGAGTTGTTGGCAACTTCGTAACGGGCACGGGCGCGCAGGATGCGGCGAACGGTCGGGTTGTTGGCGGCATTGGCCGAGAGGTGATCGGCATTGGCCCAGTGCCGGCGGTTCTCCTCAGTCGTGGCGGCCGCGTCGTAGCGGGCCCGAACAGTCCGCAGTCTGCAGTCTGCAGTCCGCAGCAGGATACCGCGATCGCCACAATGCCGCCGGGCGGCGAGTGCCTTCGTCGGTGAACCGATCATGTGACGCAACCAGCCGAACAATCCGATTCTCCCGATTCAGGACTCCAGACTGCAGACTACAGCCTCACTCCGCCCCCGGCGGCACCAGCTTCTTCATGACAACGCCCAGGCCTTTCCTCCTCGTGGCGCTCCTGCTGGCCAGGTAGCGGTCGGCGGCGATCTGGTCGGGCAGCGGATGCTGCTCCATCTCGGCGCTGTCGCCCTTGGCCCGCTTGGGACCGGCGGCGTTCTCGCGGATGGTGTCGTCAAGCGTGTCCGGCGTCTGGGCCACGGTGGCGCTCCAGCAAAGGTTCCCCCCTTGGTTACCTATGCCGCGCAGGGCCTAGCGTCCCGCGAGCGCGTCAGAAAATGGCGTGGATGACGCAGATTGGTCTACCGGTAGAACCCGAGGCACCGGAGGGGGGACTACACCAGGGCTCCGGCAGGCTGTTCGTAAGTGGTGATGCGCCGGTCGCAATGTCGGCATTCACGTCGGCGCAGGAGCCGCCCGCCCCAGGCGCGGCGGGTGTAGAGCACCCGGAAGTGCCGACACCCGCAGTTGCGGCACACCAGCCCCTTGGGAGCATCTTCGGTCACGGATCGCTTCATGGGCTGGTTCATTTCCGCCTCCCTTGCAGGTCCGAGAGCCGCAGCCGGGGCTTGCGCGGCTCGTGGCGGGCGTCGGTGCCGAAGAGCACCGCGCCCTGCATGCTCGCGGCCACGGCGCATCCTACCAGGCAGTCCAGCCAGTGGTTGTCCGTGCCCGGGGTGCGGAGTTTCCATTCCTCCAGTTCCCGTCCGCGCCCCTGGGTCTTCACGCGGTACTCAGCGGTCAGGTGCTCGGACACCAAGCGGTGATCGTGGCCGGCAAACAGAGACAAGCACCCCGGATCGCCCATCGGCACGGCCAGGCGCGCGTGGACAAAGCTCTTCCAGTAGTTGGTGTCGATCAGGGCGTAGCGCACTGCGCGTTTCCCGGTGATCCCCGGCACGCGCCAGTGGAGTCCCACGCGGTCGCCGCGCTTGGGCTTGTAGTCGGAGAACGGCGTGCTGGCCGCACCCACGTAGCGCCCGTGGCTGGGCATGAGCAGCGCGCTGTGCGGGCTTTGGCGACAGAACTGATAGACCACGTCGGTGCTATTGCCCCAGTTGGCATCGATGAGGCAACGCTCCACGCTCATCTCCGCGCCATCGTCGCGGCGGAACTTGCGGGCGAAGCGCTCGGTGGTCAGCGCCTCGAGCCCCGCGTAGATCGCACCTTCCTGGCCCGTGCCCTTGTGGACGCTCATGAGTGTCCGCCGCACATCACGGAGGGTGTAGTACCCGCGTTTCTGGTCGGGGTATTCGCCGTAATCCAGCACATACCCGGTGAAGTCCTCCTCCCAGCCGCAGACCATCCAGAACAGCAGCGTCCCTTGGACGTCGATGAACATGCTCACGTGGTTCACGCCCACCGGCACCTCACCGCGTTTCATGCCGTTGGTCTTGGCCGCAATCGTGTCGGCCGAGAGGGATTCGCCTTCGACTTCATCGGGCAGCGGCTCGTTCTGGTACTCGGCCCAGAACGCCGCGTCCCCCTGGTCGAGCTTCAGGTTCATCGCGTGCTGAATGGCCGAGAGTTCGTCGGGGTTGTGGCGCTGCGGCCAGGCGACAATCGCGCCGGCGTCCATATCAACCTGGTTGGCGCGGTAGAAAGCCGTGGCCTCGCCCGGCCCGCGATCCGCGCGCTGGCCTTCGGCACGCAGGCGGGCGTACTCCTGCCACAGTTTCTCGGCCGTCGGAAAGGCGTAGACCATCTTCGTGCGCTGGCCTTGCCACTGGGGGTGCTTCTCGCGGTCAAGAATGCGATCGGCCATGTCATCGGGTCTCACGACGGTGAGCGTCATCAGACCGGCGATCTTCCGCCCCGGGCCGGCCAGGCCCAGGATCGCCCCGGCGAGGATATGTTCGCGGGTGGCGCACTGGCTGGGGCTGCGGGCGGATTCATCGGTCTGCGGATCGTCCAGCAACACCAGCGATGGACGCACCGTCTTGCCGTCAGCACGCTTGTGCTTCATGCCGCGAATACGCCCTGTGATGCCGGCAACCTTGATGATGGCGCTGGACGCGACGGAGCCTTCGATGGTCGGCAGCACGATCTCCTTGGCCGTCCACCCCACATGCGTCCGCGCGCCGCGATAGAGCTGGCCGGCGGCGCGCTGGTGAATGCCTTCCAATGCCCGGATGGGACCGCAGACCTCGGAGAAGTCTTCCTCCAGCAGGTCGTTGTTCTCCAGTTCGCTCCTGATCGAGTCGAGCATGTCGGCGGCGTGTTCTTCGTCCGATCCGATCAGCGCCACGAACTCGCGGTGACCGTAGAGCAGCGCCCAAAGACAGGCCGTCTCGCACAGGGTCGTCTTGCCCGACCCGCGGGGCATGGCCATTGCAAACAGACCGCCGTCGATCACCGCCGTCTCGATCTTCCCGATCACCTTCAGGTGATCCTGCGACCAGGCCAGGTGGAACGTCTGCGGGAAGTACGCCTCGCAGAACCCCCGGAAGCTCATTCGGCAAGAGTCCCTCCGTTCTGCATTCCGGGGGGCGTGGACCCAGCCCTCGGACGTGGAGGCTCCGCCTCCACCAGCGATGTCGCGCGAGGATTCGGAGGCCAGGCGGCTGCGGGCGTTGACCGCATCCTTGTGCGCTTCGTAATTGCCCTCCGTCCAGCCCGGCTCGAAGGTCTCGCGCCGCGCGTGGAACAGCCACGCGGCGTAGCGCGCCAGGTCGATCTTCCGCCCATCGCCGATCTTGTAGGCGGCGCGGTTGAGATGGCGGTAGACCACCTGCGGCTGCACGACCTCGCCCAGGGGCGTGGAGTTCAGAAGCCGCACGGCTTCCGCCACGCGAAGATTCCGGGGATCGACCTTCACTTGGCTTGGACCTCCCGCACCAGCCAGGCGGCGTAGTGCACCAAGTTCACCCGGCCGCCCGCGCCGACCGGCGCGCCGGCGTCGATGTCCGCCTGCACCTGTTCCGGTGTGACTCTCCGCCCCCCGGCGGCCGACAGGAGCCGGGCCACTTCTTCAAGGGTCAGGGAGAGCGGGTTAACGCTGCCCTGGACCGGGGGTTGCATGGGCGATTCGGCCATCCTTCACCACCTTAAAACATTGAAAATGCAGGAATTATGATCGTATTCAGCTTGCTGCATGCCAAAACGCATGGCTGAATGTTGCTGTTCCAACGAGGTGCAGCATGAACGCCAGCGACATGACCTTCGGAGTTGATTATGCGGAGTCCCGGATTATGCGGAGTTGGCCAACGGGCCAGTGATAGAGGACCTGGTTTTCGAGGGTGTTCTGCATGTTGTACATCATGTTTACTCCGCATAATCCGGTGTCCTCCTCACAGGGAGTTCAGGAAGTTCAGCAGCTTGTCTTCCGGCTTGAAGCGGAAGGCACCGCCCGCAGGCGGCTGGACTGCCTTGATTGCTTTTTCCTTCAGATTCAAGTCGGCCGTCACGTACACATGCGTTGTCTCGGTGCTCTCGTGGCCCAGCCACATCGCGATCACCGTGATGTCCGCTCCCGACTGGAGCAGGTGCATGGCGGTCGTGTGACGCAGCGTGTGCGGCGAGACTTGCTTGACTCTGAGCGATGGGCATGCATCACCGGCCCTCCGCACCGCTTCACGCAGGCGCTGTTCAACGCCGGATCGCGTCATGGCTGTGCCGCGGGCATTGGCAAAGAGCGGCTGCTCTTGGCGGAGGCCGTTCGCCGCAATCCACTTGCGCAATGTCGCCACAGTGGGTTTCCACAGCGGCAGGACGCGTTCTTTTCGTCCCTTGCCCCGCAGGTGGAAGGTGCCGCCGGGCGTGAGCGCGACGTCCGACACCACTGCGCCCACCATCTCGGAGACGCGGGCACCGGTGTTGTACATGGCGGCAAAGAGCGCTCGGTCCCGCTTGCCGCTCCATGTCTCGGCATTCGGGGCCTCCAGGATTGCCTCCATCTCCTCACGCGTCAGGAAGTCGAGCACCTGGCGGGTGGTCCGCTTCGCGGGTACGGCCATCAGTCCGTTGAGATCGCTCGTGAGCGTCGGCTCCTGCCAGCGCAGGTACTTGGCGAATGCGCGGATCGCCGACAACCGAAGGTTGCGTGTCGAGGCACTGTTCTTCCGCGCGCCCTGCAGATCATTGAGAAAGCCCATGATGTTCTGGGCCGAGAGAGCGGCGGCCGTGATGCCATCGGGAGCGATCCCGTGCTTTTCCTGAAGATGCCGCAGAAGCGCGCACAGGGCGTCCCGGTACGAGCGTACCGTGTGGAGACTGCAGCCGCGCTGCTGCGTCAGGTATTCCGCCAGGAAGTGCTTAAGGTGACAGGCGATGTTGGGTTCCGCGTGACTCATGGCCGGCCTCCTTTCCCGGACTGGAAGCAGTGGGCCTCAAAGCGCCCGGCGCACAGTTTCAGCAGGGCCGGAACGCCGCTGAGATACCAATAGGTTGATGCGAGCTTGGCGTGTCCGAGGTAGATCGACAGTTCATGGACGGCGTTATCAATGTCTCGTTTCTCCCGATAGGAGCGGAGCAGATGGTTACAAGCGAACGTGTGCCGAAGCTCATGCAAGCGGGGTTTGCGGCCCAAAGATTCTGTCAGGCCGGTCCGCTCGCACAAGCGCCCGAAGGCCCACTCGATGCTCTCGTAGGAGAGATGACCACCACGGGAAGAACGAACGAAGGCATCCGAGGCGTCGCCACGGCCGAACCGCTTTTCGCGGGCGGCGCGGTATCGCCGGAGTTGGCCGGCCGTGCAGTCCGTGATCGGCACCAGGCGCATTGGGAGGTTCTTGCTTTGATGGACGGTGATGAGACGCTCATCCAGATTCACGTCGCCGTCCTTCAGGGCCAGGACTTCGCCGATGCGCATCCCCGAGCAGGCCAGCAAGCCAATGATGGTCGCGTTTCTCAACCCGGTGAATGGACTGCGGCGCAACGATGGTCGGTACGTCAGGCTTTCGTGCAGCAGGGCCGCGATCTCATCGGACGTGTAGATGTGCGGCGGCACCCGCCGAAAGCTCGGCCCCAGGAGTCCTGGCGGCGAGACCTCAGTTCGTGGCACGAACGCCGCCACATGCCGGGCAAAGCCCCGCAGCGCGTCCAGCCGCTTGGCATGGTAGATACGCAGCGTTCCTTTCGGCGCGGTGGCCCAGCGCAAAGCCAGATCAACCGTCAGTGGCTTACCAGGGGCATGGCGATCGGCGTACCGAGCGAACGACCGCAGGACATAAGCGTCCGTCCTGATTCTGTACCCGAGCAAACGCCTGTGGGTAATGTACTGATCGACCTTCTTCAGCATGGCGGAGGTGGACGTAGTCATGACAGCACCTCCGGCCAGGATTGTGCCACCCCGCGCAGGGCGGGCAGATCGACTTGCGCGTACAGCGCGGTGGTTTGCACCGCCCGGTGCCCCAGTACGTCGGCGATCAACTTCAGGCCAACGCCCTCTTGCTTCATGCGCGTGGCCACGCTGTGCCGCAGGATGTGCGTGCCGGAGAACCGCTCGCCCAGCCCGGCGCGCTGCCAGGTGTACCACATCATTCTTTTCAAGGCCGCGGCCGTGGCCGGAGCCCCGCGAGGATGAGCATGACCCAGAAAGATCTCTCGTCGTTGCGAGGATGGACGCCCCTTGGCCAGGTAATCGGCCAAGGCTTTCCCCAGACGCTGGGGCAAGGGCAATCGGTACGGCTGCGCCCGCTTATGGTTGGCCACGCGCACCGTGCCGGCGCGCCAATCAATGTCATCGAGCGAGAGCCCGGCCACATCGCCGACGCGAAGGCCCAGGTCCATCATGCAGAGAATGGCGGCATAGTTGCGCCTGCCGGTGGAAGTGGAGCGGTCAATGGAACGCAGCAACTGATCGGCATCCTCCGAGGTCAGCCACTTGGGCGACAGCGCCGTGCGAGGCTGACGGACCGTCGGCACCGCCGCCTGGAGATGACCCGTCGCGACACCCTGCATTTGCAGGAACCGGAAGTAGCCGCGCAAAGCGGCGCAGGTGTGACGCCGTCTGCTATTGCAGACGCCTTGCGGCAATCCGTTCACATAGCCGTGAATGCGTACCACAGTAATGGCCGAATGGTCGACGGGCCGTCGTTTGAAGCAGGATGTCAGGAATTGCGCCAGGTTCCGCCGATGCTGCTCCAGCGTGCCCTTGGCCATGCCGCGATTGCGACGCAGGTGATCAATGTATCGGTCCACCTCCGCTTGCGCCGGACTCTGTGGCGTTGTCGGCGTGACCCGAGCTGGAATCAAATCCACTACGAAGCGAGTCGCCGCGAGGGCAAGCTTCCTTCGGTAAATGAATCTTTCCGGCGGCCTGGGGATGAACTGGCGAAGGAATCGCTCGATGTGTTGCTGGGTAATTGTGGCGGGCGACACTCGGCGTCTTTGCAGCCATTCGCCGAATCGCGCGGCGGTCGTCAAGCTTCGCCGGGCGTACTTGCGACAGTACCCGTCCGCGTGATAACACGCGGCCGCCTTCGTCAGATACGGTGCAAGTGGGTTGCGTTCCATCGCTGCAAGTCTCTTACGGTCTCGGAAGTAGTGGTCCAACATGCGGGGTTCTCCAGAGAGAAAAAGTCCACAGCGAATCCCAGTGACCCGCTGCAAGACCCCGGATTATGCGGAGTAACTCGCTCGAGAACCCCGGCTGTTGCACCACATAACTCAACTACTCCGCATAATCCGGGACTCCGCATAATCAACTTAATGCGGAGCTCCGCATTAAGTTGAGATCGAGACGATCGCCCCCCAAAGCGCCATCGAGAACGACGGCCTGCAGATCGGGGCCTACCACCAGGGAATCCAGGTCCCGTACCTGCCCCAGGGCTGGAAGGCCGAACGCGACGGGTCGATTGACGCCAGCCGCATCCCCGGCGGCCACGCCTGCGAGATCGTCAGCCCGGTCCTGCGGGGAGCAGAAGGCCTGGCGCAGGTTGCGGAAGTCTGCCGCACGCTCGAGGCCAAAGGGCATCGGGTGAACGTAACGACCGGGGTCCACGTCCACGTAGGCGTCCCCTGCGGCTGGAGCGCCCAAACGCTCGCCCGCCTGATCACCATCGTCTCCTACATCGAAAAAGGCCTGTACGCGATCACCGGCACCAAGAGCCGCGAGCGCGGAACGTACTGCGGCGGGGTCCGCAAGTACGGGAACGACAAGGACGCCAAGCCGGTCCTGGACCGCAACCGCTACCACGCCCTGAACCTGACCAACCTGGCCAACGGCCGCAGCCAGACGGTCGAGTTCCGGGTCTTTTCCGGATCGGTCAGCGCGGTCAAGGTGGTTGGGTGGATTCAGGTCTGCCTGGGGCTGGTCGAGCGGGCGACGAGCGCCAAGCGCAGCCCGACCTGGACGCCCAAGCCGCTGCGGGGCGGATGGAAGAAAGCCGGCAAAGGCCAGAGTGAAGCCGAACGCCTGATGGGCTACCTGGCCTGGGGCGCCGGCTACGCCCGCATCCACGGGGGCACCCAGTACGGGTGGATCAGCGACCTGATCCCGCAGGACCAGATCAAGAGCGAGTTCCGCCGCCTGGCGGCCAAGTACGACGCCCAGAACTAACCACGCAGCCGGAGCCCGACGGGGAGGCGTCGCCTCCCCTCGCGCAAAGACGCCCCGGGCTCCTTGCAGATTGGAGTAACCATGTGCGGCATCTTTGGATTCATCACACGCCGAGGCGAAGGCCCGGAGATCGCCCGCCTGCGACACATCGCCCTGATCACGCAGACGCGCGGCGAGCACGCCTTCGGCCTGGCCTGGCTCAATGAGAGCGGCGGCATTCAGACGTTCAAGACGCCCGGCCCGGCGCAGAATCATCTCGACGAACTGGAGCGCTGCCGCGACGCGATCATCCTCATCGGCCATTGCCGCTACGCCACGCACGGCTCGCCATCCGACAACCGCAACAACCACCCGCACCCGGTCGGCACTGGGCAGTTCGTCCACAACGGCGTCGTCCACAACCACGAGGATCTGGTCGAGCGCTACGACCTGCGGCCGCAGACGCAATGCGACAGCGAGGTGCTGGGGCTGCTGATGGCCCGCTGCCCCGGCACGGCCAACCAGCGGGCGGCATGGGCGGCCAACCAGGCGGTGGGCGACCTGGCGATGCTGGTGATGTGGCGCAAACCAGCGCGGTTGCTGGTGGCGCGCCGCGGCCGGCCACTGCACTTTGGCCAGGCGGCCCACGGGTACTACTTTGCCAGCCTCCCGGATGGCTTGCCGGGTAGGCCCGGGGCCGTCACAGATCGCACCAGTCGCGTCCTGGGCTACCGGGACGGGGACCTGGCCCTGTGGAGTGAGCCGATCGCCCTGGGGCCGGGCGGGACGGACGTTGGCGGCGGGCAGCTTAACCATCCTAACACCTGGGAAATGATGGAATTATGAGCGGAATCGAGTTGATGCGTTCCGAAACGCATGGCTGAATCTGCATGTCAGAAACGAGAACCAACCACCAGCCGGAACACGGCCAAAGGAGACAGTGTCATGAAGAAGGACCAGATCAGAATCGGCGGAACGTACCTGGCGAAAGTCACCGACAAGGTGGTGCCGGTGCGCCTCGACGCAGCCAATCCGCACGGCGGGTGGGATGCGACGAACCTGGCCACCAACAAGAAGGTCCGCATCAAAAGCGCCCAGCGCCTCCGCGGGCCGGCCCCGGAGGGCGAGGGAAGCCAGCGTGCCCGGGCGGTTGCCGAAGCGCAGGCGGCCGACGCCGCCGCCGACGCCCACGCGGTACCTGCCGACACGACGCCGGCCAGGGCGGCCAAGTCGGAGAAGACGGCGGGCGAACCCAGGGCCAGGAAGGCCAGCGGCCTGGATGCGGCTTACGAGGTGCTCAAGGCCAAGGGCGAACCGATGACCTGCGGGGCCATCGTGGATCAGATGCTCGCCAAGGGGATGTGGAAGACCGGCGGCAAGACCCCGGCCGCCACGATCTACGCCGCCATCATCCGCGAGATCTCCACCAAGGGGACCGAGTCGCGTTTGAAGAAGACCGACCGGGGCTTGTTCACCACCACTGCCAAATGACGAGCCGCCATGCGTCGAGGCATCCCCGACCGCGACACCGCCTTCCGCCACGAGCATGGGTGCTTCGAGCGGCACGCGCTGCGTGAAGAACCAAAACCCGCCTGACATCAGTTGCCCTCCGCACCCACCCCGGCCACAACGGCTGGGGTTTTCTCCGGTGACGCACCTTGGTTCCGATTCGGCCGGGCCACGATCACCGTGGCATGTTTCGGCTCTCGCTTGTCCCAGCGAACATGACATGACCGGCACAGCCACCGCACGCGCAGCGGTTCGTTGTAGTCGTAGTGAGCTCCCTCGATGGGACGGTCTGCCACGCCGCACTCCTCGCAGATAATTGGCCGTACGATGTGGCCGGCCTGCACATGGTAGCGCAGCAGGCTGTGCGCGCTGCGGGCCTTGGCGAGCGTGCGGCGCAGCGTCCGGCATCCGGTGGTCTGTGCCTTTACCTTGCAGGCGTAAGAACAGAACCGCCGATCAAGCCGTTGCAGCAGGAACACCGTCAGGCACACCGGGCAGATGGTCCACGTGCGCCGCTTGCGATTGCCGCCCACCCGTCGCGCGGGCAAGCAGTTCGGATCGCGCGACTCGATTTCCTTGAGAATCAACACGGTAGGCCTCCTTTCCAGTAAACTTGCACCAGCGTTCGCAGATCACATCGCAATACAGCGTGTCGAGCTCCATCAGGTAGGCGTTGCGCCCGGTCTGCTCGGCGGCGATCAGCGTGCTGCCGCTGCCGCCGAACAGGTCCAGCACGTTCTCCCCGGCCAGCGACGAGTACTGCATCGCCCGCACCGCCAGTTCCACCGGCTTCTCGGTCAGGTGGACCATCGACTGCGGGTTGACCTTCTTCACATGCCACAGGTCGGTCGCGTTGTTCGGGCCGTAGAACTTGTGGGCCGCGCCCTCCTTCCACCCATAAAACGCGATCTCAAAAGCGCCCATGAAATCCTTGCGCGTGAGCACGGGGTGCTGTTTGTCCCACACGATTCCCTGGCTGAAGTACAGTCCGTTCTTCTTGAGGAACGGCGGGTAGTTGCCCAGGTTGGCGTAGCCGCCCCAGATGTAGAAGCTCCGGCCGGGCGTGAGCACACGGGCGATGTTGCCGAACCAGGCGTCAAGCATCTGGTCGAAGGCTTCGTCGGAGACAAAGTCGTTGGCCAGCGGCCGGTCCTTGGCGCGGAGCTTCTTCTGCGTGGGCTTGGCCTTGCCGGGATGGCGCTCGACGTCGAGCTTCTGGTGGTGCGTCGTCTCGAACGACGAGAGGCCGGCGGCGATGGCGTTGTTGCTGCGCGGCTCGACCTTGACGTTATACGGCGGGTCGGTGTTGACCAGGTGGATTGTCGCGCCGTCGAGTAGGCGGTCCAGATCCTCGGGCTTGCCGGAGTCGCCGCAGAGGAGGCGATGGTTGCCCAGAATCCACAGGTCGCCGGGCTTGGTGATCGCCTCGTCGGGCGGGGCCGGCACGTCGTCGGGATCGGTCAGGCCCTGCTCCAGGTCGCCGGACATGATCCGGGTGAGTTCCTCCTGGTCAAAGCCCAGCAACCCCAGCTCGAAGTTCATCTCCTGAAGCGCCGAGAGCTCGATCGGCAGCAACTCGTAATCCCACCCGGCGATGGCGGCGGTCTGGTTGTCAGCAATCCGAAAGGCCTTGATCTGCGCCGGGGTGAGGTCGTCGGCCTTGATCACCGGCACCTGCTTGAGCCCCAACTTCCGGGCGGCGCGAATCCTGGTGTGGCCGGCGACCAGCACGCCGTCTCGATCCACGATCACGGGCACCTTGAACCCGAACTCCTTGATCGAAGCCGCGACCGGATCGACCGCGTCGTCGTTGAGCCGCGGGTTGTTGTCGTATGCCTTGACCCGTTCGATGTCCCACATTTCGATCTGCATCTGCGTCTCCTTGGTTGAGAGTTCCAATAGATCGGCGGAGCGTTAGTCCTGCCGACCCGTCCGTGCCTGACCCCGCCACGCCATGTCATGCCACATCCCGAACGCGCCATCCCTCGCTGGGCTTTTTCTCACGAAGGAAAGTGAGTGACGGTTTGTTGGCGTTCCCGCGGCCATCTCCAGGCCAGGACCGCCAGGGAGGAACCATTCCTCCCCTGGGGTATCTGCCACTTTGGCACCTTGGCACAGTTCGCCCCGTGGCGCGCCCGAGGCGGGGTTGGGCCGGTTGGCCAAGGCGGTACGAGCGACGCGACGTGGGCCAACCCGTGGCCAACGGCGCGTACCCGTGCGGCCCGGGGCTGGCCCCTTGTCTTTAGGTTACGACTCGGTCGGCCTCGGCGCGTACTCACCGCACCCGTCGCTGCTGGCCACGAGCGGGAATCGCGCCCCCTCCTGCTGCTGTCCCACCGGGGGATGGCGGCGGCAATCTCCGCTCCCACGGACACCGTCGCCCGACCAGACGATGACATCGGCCTGGGGAGCAGGCGGATTGGGATGGAAGAACCGGCAGCGATCACACCGCTCAGGCACGGCAGGTCTCCAGAATCGAATCCGTCACGCGAATCTGTCACACCCCCCTCGCGTATGCGCGTGCGCGCCCATACACAGCGCGGGTGGGGGTACGTGACGGATTCATATAGGAAGGGAGAGAGTGTGTGTTTCTCTCTATATTTCAGGCCTTTTACCCCATCCGAATCCGTCACCAAAGCCCGTGACGGATTCGTGACGGATTGGGCCTTTTCGACCTTCGCGCCCCGGCAATCCGTCACCGGCGCGACAGTCGCGTGACGGATTCGCGATGGATTCGACAGTCGCGTCATGGCAGTCGATACCCCTGTGCGGTCTTGGTCCTGGTGGGAATCTCCACTGGAACGATGTCGCCTTGGGTCAGAAGCGTGCCCACGATCTGGTCGAAGTCGGCCAGCTTGCAGCGCATGGCGCGCATGAGCTTGTTGCGGGCCAGTTGGCTGTCCGGAGCTTCCCGGAGTTTCCTGATGAGTTTGAGACATTCAGCGTGGAACGGGTTCTCCGCGACGTGGCCCGCCGCCATGAACAGCATTCGGCGCGTCTGGTGCATAACAAACGCCGACGCCCACTGAACGGCGGCCAGGCTGATTCGGGGCGACTGGTGATTCTCGCTGATGGCGTAGAGCATCGCCAGCTTGCGAACCTGTTCACTGACGCGGCCCCAGACGGTCGTACCGACCGGATCGCTCTTTGCTTCGGCCTGGGCATACTCGCGGTCGGCCTGCTGGCGTGTCTCGATGAGCAGTTGCCGCCCCTCGTCGCTGTGCTCGACCACCTTGGGCACTGGGTGGAAGTCTTCGAGGTTGCCCGTGCCAGGCCGGTAATCAGCCCACCACTTGGCTGTGGCCAGCACGCGTGGCGGCGGAGGATCGAGACTGGGTTCTTGACCCTCGGGTCGCGGCCCGGATTCCAGGATGATCATTCTGGCGAAAAAGCCGTTGGTGAGCATCCGCTCGCTGAGGGCCTGGTAGTAGTGGTTCGGAATGGCCGTGCCATAGATCACCAGGCACGGCTGGTCGATGACACCCGGCGATTCCTTGCCCGCCTTGCGACGCATCGGGAAGACGCTGTTGGCCGACGAGTACATCGTCAGCAGCGTCGACATGATCGCCTCGTGCCGGGCGTCCTTGGCCTTATTGATCGACTGAAGCATGCCGTCGATCTCGTCGGTCTGGAACAGCATGGCGGGCGTCTGGAAGAGGGCGTCCTGCAACCCCTCGCCGCTGGCGAAGGACAGCCCCAGGCAATCGCCCATGCCGATGGCGTGAATGATGTCGTTGTTGACCTTGCGGGAATGATCCTTGCCTGCGCCCGAATGCGCCAGACCCAGCAGGTAAAGGTTCGTTCGGTTGTCGCCGCTGTCACGCACCTTGCGCCCGGCCAGGAACGCCTGCAGCGCCATTGCCCCGGCGAACGCCATCACCGGATTGGGGTACGGCGCGATGGCCAGCGTGTGATCCATCACCTCGCTGACAAAGCCCGGCACACGCAGCATCTCCGGCGGCATCGGCCCGGGGTCGGGAATCTCTGGCACGCGGGCAGCATGTTCGTCGCACAGTGCCCTTGTCTGGCCGAGATCGCCATTGTTCGGCGAACAAGCGCCAGGTGCGGCGGACATTCCAGTGAACGCCGAGATGTCCACACCATGGGGACTCTCTGGCAGGCCGTCGCCGCCGTAGCCCAACAAGCTCAGAGATCGAGCCGCCTGTGCCCAATCGCCGTTGTGTTCGAGCAGACAGTAGACGGCGAACGGCGTGTAGCCGCGTTGGTCCTCGAACGGCTGGGCGTTGGTGCTGAACACGAAGAGGATCGGCACCCCGTCGCACACTTTCAACGTGGCGGATGTGCCGCAGTCCTTGCCTGGACGCCGCCAGTATTCGTTCTCTCCAGGCTTCTCCAACGACCAGCCGTGCCGATCGAGCACAGCACGCACGTCTCCGCGCTTATTGAACTCATCACCCGGCCTGTCGGCATTGTGCGATGCACATCCGGGGTGTTCGACCGATGACGCCGTTTGTTGGCCGACATCGCCACTCCCGGACATGTGCGTCGGACCATTAACGACCGGCGGCAGATACTCGTTCAGGTCGCACGCTGTCTGCAGCAGAACGTCCCTCTCGGCCTCAGTGAGGACCGGTGGGCTGCACAGGTCGCCCTGGATCACTGCATACCCGTCCGTCGGCGCGCACAGGAACAGACCGCCTTCGCCACGGGTCTCGATCAGCGTGAGGATGACGAATGGTGAGCCGCCGGGATCGCGGCGAACCTGGTACTCCTTGCCGCCGACCCGCACGATCTCCTGATTCTTCTTCGAGTAGATGGCATCTTCCGCGACTGGCTGCTTGCGTTGGGCGAGCTTCATGCTGCCGCACACCGTTCCGGCGCAGCGGTAGAAGACGTGGTATCCGCCGGACTGGGTGCGCTCCACGACCAGCCGATCCCGCAAATCGGCCGGGATGCGGTCCCGCCACGCGGCGAACAACTCGCCGCCGCCGTCGAAGTCGATGATCTCGGCCTGCCCTGACGCCTGTCCGCAGAGAATGCAGACCGCTTCGGGTGAGTTGGCGAACCACGCGGACAACTCCGCCTCGGTAGGCAGTCTCTTTCGATACTGCTTCCACTGGCCCACCGCCGGGCGTTTCTCCGCCCGTCGCGCAGGTAGGGCGCACAGACCGGCGGCCAGGTAGTCCATCGCGGCGCTATGCAATGTGTCCTGCTCGATGATCAAAAGGGAATCTCCTCATCTGGCGGGCCGACGTACTCCGGCAAATCCCCGTCGTCGTACTCGTCGCCGCCATCCAGGAGCGGCGGGATCGGGCCGAGCTTGTGCTTGGTGATGCGGTCGTATTTCTCGCCGGTCACTGACCGCACAGTGATCGCTAGAGTCGGTGCGACACCGCCCGCTTCGCAGATGTCCACGGCCTGCTGGGACGACTGCGGGAACGGCTCGTGGGAACGCGCCTTCCACCAGGCCTGGGCCTTTTCCCGGGCGTAGCCCGTGTGTTCGAAGCAAATCCACTCGCTGCGGTGGTCGTTGAAGCCGATGCGGTAGTCGACTCGCATCGAGCGAGGAGCGTCCGGCGGTGCGTTACGCTTCACGTGAACGTGGTAGCAGACATCCTGGACCTCATACTCGGTCTCGGTGACTTGGCCGGAGAGGATTCCTGCCGTGGACGCCTCTTGATCGTGCTGCTCACGTTTGGGCGGCGGAAACACATGGCCGCATTCCGGGCAGAGGCTGTAGGCGGCGTGGATCACCGCCTGGCACTGCGGACACTCCTTGGCGGGGGCTTCACCAGCGCCGGGCGCACGGTCCTTGATCTCCAGGGCGTCAACGGGGCCGTGGCGGAGGATGTTGCCTCCGAAGTCCAGGACCAGGCAGTTGTCTTTCGACGGGTCCAGCCGGAAACCCCGCCCGACCATCTGGTAGTAGAGGCCCGGCGAGTTGGTCGGCCGCAAGAGCGCCACGCAGTCGGTGTTCGGTGCGTCGAAGCCCGTGGTCAGCACATTCACGTTGACCAGGTACTTGAGCGTGCCGTCCTTGAATCGCTTGAGTGTCTCGGCCCGCTCGAACGGCAACGTGTCGCCACAGACGAATCCGCACTCGTGGCCCATTTCGCCGATCACCCGTTGCACATGCAGGGCATGTTGCACACCGGCCGCGAAGATCAACACCGAGTGCCGGTCCCGGGTCTGGTCCACAATCTCCCGGCAGGCCGAACGCACCAGCGAGTCGTCATCCATGAGGGCCTCGACCTCGCCGGCGATGAACTCGCCGCCGCGAACGTGCAGATTCGACGTGTCGACCTTTCGCCGCCCGGCCTTGGTCTTCAGCGGGCAGAGGTAGCCTTGCACGATCAACTCGCGCACGCCGACTTCGTAGCAGACGTGGTTGAGCAGGTTCTCCGGGCCGCAGATCATCCCCGTGGACATCCGGTACGGCGTGGCCGTCAGGCCGATCAATCGCACGTTGGGGTTCACGATGCGTGCCTCGGCCAGGAACGTGCGGTACATGCCCTCGCCATCCGGCGGCAGCATGTGCGCCTCGTCGATCAGGATCAGGTCGAAACGATCCAGTTCCGCGGCGCGGCGGTACACACTCTGAATCCCGGCCACGATGATCGGGTGTTCGGTGTCGCGGCTCTTGAGGCCCGCCGAGTAGACCCCGATCCGGTTCCACAGGTCCGGGGCCATCGCGTGGAGTTTGTCGGCGGCCTGCTCCAGCAGTTCCTTCACGTGCGCCAGGATCAGCACCCGCCCGTTCCACTGCTGGACGGCGTCACGGCAGATCGTGGCCATCACCGGCGTCTTGCCCCCGGCCGTCGGGATGACGACGCAGGGGTGATCGTCCCGACGGCGCAGGTGGTCATACACGGCGGCGACCGCCTCGGTCTGGTACGGCCGAAGCTGCATCACCATGTGACCACCGCCGTCAGTGTTGCCGCCGCCAGCCAGTAGACGACCTTGCGCCAGTCGCCGGCGGGCATGTAGGCCGCTGCGGCGCAGACGTCCAGGATGATCAGCAGCGTGGGAAAGACTTGCTGCATGTTCAGTTCAGTTCCGGATTGAAGGAGTGCATCTCGCCCCCGCAGACCGGACAGCGCCACAAGGGTAGGTCCATGACGTTCACCAGCAACCGGCCCTCCGGCACCACCTCGCGGCGGCGCGTGATCAGCAGGTCGATTTGGCTGTCGTCCTCGTACACGCCCGCGTGTTCGAGCGCGTCGAGCACTGGTTTTTGCAGATTGTCCAGGTCGCGCCGACGCCGATCGGGCGGGAAGGCGTCCATCGCCAGGGCGATGCGCCCGCCTGACGGCGGCTTGCGTGGGCCGTTGCCGCTGCCCCCGGCCAGGAGGGCGCAGACGTTCGTGCGGAACGTCCGGCCCTCCCGGCTGATCAAGGTGCGCGGCCCGACCCGACGCCAGTAATGGTTCACGCTGGGTGGGTACGGAAGCGTCATCACCACGGCGACCTCCTTATCGCTTCCACGGCGGGGTGTTGCTGGTCACCGGGGCCTGCTGCGGCTGACCAGTGCTGGCGGCCTTGGGTTCGTACCCCTTGATCTCGTTGGTCAGCTCCCCGGTATCCTCGCGCTTCTTGAGCTTCACGGTGATAAGAAGCGGCAGGTTGTGCAGCTCGACACTGTCGCGCGGCTGCATGACACCCACGGCGTGGCAGATGGCCGACAGTTCCGACCTGGCGATCTTCACCGCCGTGGCGTTGGGGTTGTTGAGGTTCAGCCGCGCCCAGAGGACGCGGTTCTTGAACTGGCCCTCGATGATCGTGAACGTCATCTGCAGGTAGCTGCCGCTGCCGTTCTTCGTGGGCTTCATCTCCGACTCGGTGATGGCGGCCAGGTACTTGCCCGCCGGGATCGGCTCGAAACTGCTGGTCGGTTCGACTTCGCTCGCGTTGAATCCGTTCAGGTTCGCCATGTTCAGTTCTCCTTGCCGTTGGTGTTCTGCTCAGCGCCGACCAGACGCAGGTGCGGCCTGGCGGGCTGCGGGTTGCTGGTGAGGGCCTGCATCAGGGCGGGCCACGAGAGGGGCAGTTCCGCCGGCAGGCCGTACCGGTTCTTGGCCACGCAGGCCGGGCTGCCGACGGTGCGAAGGATGCGTTCGCCCCCGTCCTTGCCCAGACCCGCGGCGATGGTGCGGTCGCGGCCAAAGCCCCCATCCTCGGTCTTGGTGATGATCTTCCGCGTGGCGAAGAGCACGGCGTCGGACCACTCGGTCAGCAGCGCCGTCACGTGCTTGTGCAGGCGTGGGGAGTAGCGGTCATAGGCGGCGTGCTCGGGGTCCTCGAACTTCTCGACCTTGGCGTGCGCCAGGAGGATCACGCACATGCCGCGCTGGGTGCGGAGGGTGTTGAGGTCCGCCAGCAGCCTGCGCCAGTGGGTGAGGGCGTGGGTGTAGCCCCGGGCGTAGCCTCCATCGACCTTCTCGATGCTGGTCACGCCGTACTGCTCGCACAGCACATCCCACACCAGCCGCTCCAGCCAGTCGGCCGAGTCGATCACGACCGTCTCAAAGTCGTGCTTCTCCTGGATCAGCGACCGCAGCGCCGACTCGACATCGGCCAGGTTCCTGGCCAGCGGGAAGCTGGCGCAGTCGATCTGGTCCAGGCCGTCCTCGGTGGGAATGAAGATCGGCGTGGGGGCAGCGGCGGCGGTGGTGCTTTTGCCGATGCCCTCGGTGCCGTAGATGAGCAGGCGCGGCGGTGAGTGGCGTCGGCCTCGATGAATCTGCTGGATCATACTCATCGCGTGTCTCCGAGAGTCGGTTGCGGTGTTCAGAAACCAACGGCAGCTGCGGGAGTCGAACCCGCATCCGGACCTACCCGACGTTGGGGCTCCGGTGACCCATCCGGGGACTGCCAGAAGCGCCCGGGGTGGCCGTCGCTGAAGGACTCGCCACAAACCAAGCGGGCGCGGAGAGATGCTTGGTTACGCCACCTCCAACATGCGGATGCCCTCGTACCCAGTGGGCCATTCATCGTGCTGTCGGCAGGCCAGGAGCCGGCGGATCGCCGCCTCGTTCTCCTGCCTAGCGATGGCCAGGGTGTCATCGCTGACGCGCCAGACGCCGCAGCGGAACGGCTCCTTTTTCTCGACCGCGATCAGGTGAACGGGCACCATCAGCCCCTCGAGCACCTGGGAGAGAACCGCCTGTTAGAAGGCCATCTGTTTGTGGTAGCCGTAGCGCTTCGAGTCGGCCTCGAACCAGGTCAGGTCGTCGGTGGTTTTGAAGTCGACGATGCCGCGATGGGGGTGGAGCCAGTCGATGCGAATCTGGCACGGCGTACCGCAGTACTCGGCGCAGACGACGCCCTCGGAGCGCCCGTAGAGCAAGAGGTCCACGGCCTCGTTGTTCATGGCGACACCGCTGGCCATCTGCTCGACCAGTTCGACCTGCTCGTGGGAGAGCACCGGCTTGCCTTGGGCATCGGCCCAGGCGCGGAAGGCCTGCGTGGTCGCCCCATAGGGCTTGCCGGTCTGTGGATTGATCGGCCCGCCCAGCGCGAAGGCGGCGGCGTAGGCGTCGCGGCCTTCGAGGATGCGGACGTGGGCGGCCCGGCCGATCAGGTAGCTGGCCGAGTCATTGTCGGCCAGCAGGCCGATGGTCTTCTTGCGGTGGAGCCACGGGCACTTCATGAAATCCAGCAACTGGTGGCTGCTGAGGAAGCGGTCTGCCTTGGCGTGATATTCCGCGGCGTTCTCGGCTTCCAGGATGTTCAGATCAATGTCCAGTTCCATGATGTTCCTTCGGTTTGCCTCGCCCTCGGGGACCCCGGCACCCGCGCCAGGGTCCCCGAGTGCCGTCTCGCATAGCCTTCCCCTTGGTTACCTATGCGTCGCGCGGCCGAGCGTCCCGCTCAGTTGTGACCAAGCCCCGCCTTTTCGCATTCCTGGCGGATGCGGTTCAGCGCATTGGTGACCTGACGCCGGGAGACGCCTAATTTGCGCGCGGTGGGTTTCAGACCGATCTCGGCCACGCTGGCCAGCAGCGCCCGATCCTCCGGGTCGAGTTTGGCCATAACATGGGCCAGCGCATCGCGCAGCTCAAACTGCTCGATGGGCGAACGGGGGTAAGCCTGCGTCAGACGACGGCCGTCATCCTGCAGCAGCACGTCGCCGAGGCTGGTCAGCTGGCCTTCGTGCTCGACGGTGGTGCGTTCCAGCGAGTCTGCCGTGAAGGACTCGCCGCGCTTGGGGCAGTTGCGGTAACGCAACTGCATCGCCACCCAGGTCTTGATCGTGTGGGTGACGAAGGCCTCCAGGTTGCCGCGCTCGGGGTCGAACAGGTGCGCCTTCTCCAGCAGGTAAAGGCGCATCCCTTGCCGCAGCTCGTCGTAGTCCGACCGGGAAAAGTCGGAGCGTCGGCAAAGCTGGCGGGCCTTGGCGCGAATGAAGGTGACGGTGAACGGGTCCGAAACGATAATGTGGCTCGAGGCCATAAGTCCTCGAGGCCGGTCGAAAGCTCCCGAATCAGCCGCCTAACGCACGGTTGAAAGCTGTGCCGCGACAACGCGCCGCGTGGTCCACAGGTGCGGTCGGGGCTGAACCGGTGATGAGCCGATCCGGCCTCGACCGAGGCCCGGGGTGTCGCGGTTGGCGCATGAAAAAGGCGGAAGGTCATTCCGCCTGAAGGCCACGAAAGTGCTGTATTTGCGGGGTTATCTGCGCTCCAGGATTTTCTTTGACCTGTCGCGGGACTGCGACGCGACAGTCCGTGCGACGGAAACAGTGTCCATCATCTCGGTCAGGGCCTTGATGCCCCCGGCGCGTTTTACGGCATCCTCGATGGCGTCTTTCGTCACCGGGCGGCCAAGACGCTCAGTGAGCCCAGCAGCCGCTTTCCGAAACGAGCCGAACTCCAGGTACGACGCGACGAGCACGTCGTCCTCCAGGTGGGTCTTGATCTCCGCCTTGACCTGCTGGCGGATGATCTGCTTCTTGATCTCGGGGTCGGTGGGCAGGGCGCTACGGGCTTCGGCGGCGGCATCCGCATTGGCAACGATCTCGCCGATGGCAGCCACGTCCAGCGCCAGACTGTCGGCTCCCAATGTCGCAACCCGCGACAGCGCCACGACAGCGGGAACCCGCCCCGGCCATACCCGATCATCGGGCGGGTGCTGGGGCACAAAGACGATGGCACGGCCGCCCACGCCAATGTGCGAGGTCACAGCCGATACGTCGGTGTCGCGCAGGCGCAGCGCCAGAACCACCTCCCGCGTCGAGTGTTTCCACAGCGCGCGGCCCAGCGCCCACAGGCGACCGGGCACCAGCCGCTTGGGGCTTCCCTTCAGGCTCATCGCGCTGGCGACGGCCCGCGCCAGCCCGTCGAGGTCCACCTCCCAGCCGTTGCACATCTCCGGCGTGACCTCGACACGCATGGCCTCCGGGCACCAGATGAAATACCGCTTGGCATCGCCAGCGCCGGGGCGGATGGTCACCGGCTCGATGTGGCCGTCTTCGCAGTTGGGGCAGGGCGCGTGCAACCCCGTGCCTGACTGGCGCAACAGACCAAGCCGGCCCAGCGCCGCGAGCGAGCCGGCCGGCCAGGTCTGGATTTCGGCATGGTCGAAGATGCGGCCGACGTCATCGGCGGCGGCCAGCACGAGGTGGAACAGATCATTCCTCGTCATCGACCACCACCTCCCACAGCTTCAGGCACCGTTCGCCCACGACGCGCTGCTCGTCGGGTTTGCTCTTGAGGTTGCTGGAGTTCGGGGCCGACACGTCGAACGCCAAGGTCGCCTGGCGGCCCCGCTCGTCGCGCTGGAATTTCACACGGAACGACGCCTGCAGCACACGAGTTGCGTCCGCCGGGATGGCCTCGGCCTTCAACCAGCGCTCGATCTTGCGGTAGATGTCGTTGGGGTGGCCCTTCGGGTCGGCCTTGATCTCGATGTATCCGGCGCTGCCGCGCGGCGAGACGCGCAAGCGCGTGATCCGCGCCTCCTCGACGCCGTCCCGCGGGTCGGTGGGCAGCGGGAAATCGGGCGTGAGCAGGTGGTCGAGCTGGAACGAGGGGCGCAGCGGGTCGGCCGGATCGACCTCTTCTTCGAGCACCACCTCGCAGAACGCCGCCTGGAGGGGCTCCCAGACCTTCTTGCCGCCCTGGGCAAAGAGCTCCATCGAGCCGTCCTCGCCGTTGTAGACGAAGACGTTCTCAAATGCGTCGCGGTCGAGGCGCACGGTCGGCTCGTCGCCGTCGAAGACCAGCCGCTTGTCGGGGTAGTTGTCCAGGTAGGCGAAGAAGTAGTACGAGCCGCCAGACCGCTGGTAATGCACGACCTGACAGTGCCGGCCGCGCATTTGCGCTGGACCGTAATAGGCGGTCAGGGCCTCGGCCAGTTTCTCGCACATCGCCGCGTCCACCGTGAGTTGCTTTTTGGGGAGGCTGTTGCGCCGGTTCCAGTAGCGGCCGGCGGCCAGCGCGTCAGCGCGGGCGAACATGGCCGCTTCGTCGAACGCCTCCGACACATTCAGGTAGACCCACATCGCCTTGTCGGCCTGGCCCTCCTGCGCCTTGAATTCGTCGGCACGTTCGGGGCAGCGCCAGAGGATTTCCTCGGCCAACACCGCCAGGCCGCGATGGTCGGCCAGTTCGGAGATGTCCCGGAGGATGACCTGGACCTCCAGCTTCTGGCGCTCCGGCAGCGTCTGCCACGCCTCGAAGATCGGCTCGATCTTGTGCTCGCTCAGTTCCGCCCAAGGCACCTCGGCGAGTTCGCCCCGCCGGGAGAAGAACTCCCGGAGCAAGGCCTTGGAGATGTGCTTGAGGATCTTCCGGGGATCAAACGGCTTGGCCATAGGCAAAGTCTCCGCGCTCCGCAGGTCGATTCGATCTCGCGGGGCGGAGCACCCGCGGGTTCGCAAGTGCGGAACGCTGGTAGCTCATCCGTTGAGCGGATAAATTGTCAGTGCGCCGCTTCAGCGAGAGAGCGGAACATCCGCCCCTCGTATCGATTACGCCCGCGGGAGCCGCTGTCTTAACCGGATCAGAACTTTTTTCCCGCGCCCTTGGGTTAAGGGGGCTTCGTAGTCCTTCCGGCGGCAGAAGGTGAACGTGATGGCAGACCACGGATCGACAATCTGCGATTCGGACATCGCCCTGATGATGGCGATGCGGGACAAAGAGGGCCTTCGCCTCCTCGTGAAGAGATACGGCGGCCGCCTCAAGGCATTCCTCTACAAACGATTCCGAAGCGTGCTCCAGGAAGGCGAGTTGGCCGAAGCCCTCAATGTGACGTTTTACAACGCCTGGCGCTTCGCTGATCGCTACACGGAAGGCAGCGGCACGCTGGCCTCCTGGTGCATCCGCATCGCCCAGAACGCGGCCAAAGACATCCTCAAACGTGAGATGAGGTATCGCGCGAAGAACCTGGAGTATGACTCCACCTACGACCCCGCTGACCCGCGCGATGAGGATGATGCAGCCCCAGGAGAGGAGAGCGATGACCCCAGAGTCGAGTATCTACGCCAGGCCATCCAGAAACTGCCCACCCTGCAGAAGGCGATTATCGAGGCCGACCTGGCGGGGGGCGGATTGGCCGACGCGGGCCGCTTGGCAGCGATTCACGGGACCAGCAAGAACAGCATCTACGTGTCCCGGATCAAGGCCCACGAAACCCTCAAGAGGCAGGTTGAGCAGTTCAGCCGACAGCCTGCTGGCAAGAGGAGATAGTCATGAACCATGAAACAGACAAGTTCTGGCAGAAGGCGGCGAAAGACCTGGCCCGACGTTTGGGCCACGCACCCTTGACGCCGGAAGAAGCGCAGCGGGAGTTCGATTCGCTGCCGGACGCACAACTCCCCGACAATGAGATCGACTCCATCATCGATCAGGTGACCTCCGGCGAACTGACCGTCTGGACACCCACTCCGACAGAGGACGATGCGCCTGGATTTGACTGCGAGGCCATCGACGAAGATGTGCTGCAGCTCAATCGCAACGAGGGCCAGGCCGACGCGGAGACCGACGCACTGCTGAACGAACTGCGCCGCACGGCGCTTGAGGATGGACAGGCCAATGGCAGAGAGGACGCGACCGGAATGGGCGGAGACGCTGAACCGCCAGCAAAGGGCGGTTGAACGTGCCGCCGAGGTGCTCGAAGCCCTGAACATGGCTTCGACCCCCATCGACCCGCTGGCCGTAGCCGACAGCGAGAAGCCCTTGCTCTGCGCCATGGGCGGTGATTTCCGCGACCGCTTTGACGGCCAGTTGGAATACCACCGGTCGAAGAACCGCTTCGTCCTCTTCTATAACACCAGGTATGACCGGGTTCCTGGCCAGCATCACCCGCGGACGCGGTTCTCGATCGCGCACGAACTGGGGCATTATTTCCTGGATGCCCATCAGGCATACCTGCGCCGCACCGGGAAGTCGCACCCGTCCCGGGGCGAATTCCTGAGCGACCGCAACATCGAAACCGAGGCCGACGCCTTCGCTGCCGGGCTGCTCATGCCCGCGGACCTGCTGGGGCCGCTGGTCAACGAGGGCGAGATGTCGTTTGCGGACATCGAGGGCTGGGCCGAGGAGTTCAAGACGTCGGTGACCAGCACCGCGCGGCGGGCGGTGGAACTGTCGGATTCCCCTTGTGCCCTGATTGGCGTGCGCGCGGGCCGCGTGGCGTTCAGTTTCCAGTCGCAGGCGATGATCGACGGCGGATGCTACCCCCGTCCCCGCGGCAGCAGCCTGCCCGCGGAGGCGCTGGCGAAGTGGCAGGCGTTTGTCGGTGGGCAACGATTGCCGCAACAGGGCGGGTCCTATGCCCGCGCCTGGTGTCAGACCTACGACAACGACCGGGCCGATGGTGCCCCGGTTTCTGAGCATTATTTCGGCGTGGCCCCGACGCAAACGCTGCTCGTGCTGCTCACCATCCCCGAGGATGAACTGTTTCCCAAGGACGATGACGACGCTTGATGAGCCCATAGGAGCCCACAGCCTGTCCGGCGCACATCGCTTG
>Ga0101944_10002854_pt1 | contig 26232 bp, 18 predicted proteins | sample DewCreD2012metaG_FD_75245 | JGI IMG/M metagenome (GOLD analysis project Ga0101944, IMG submission 75245) | Hot spring sediment bacterial and archeal communities from British Columbia, Canada, to study Microbial Dark Matter (Phase II) - Dewar... ... | reverse complement strand
ACCAAGAGGTGTTGCGGTCGGCCGGAGTGGTGGCGGACCACCGGGAGCGGGAGAGGCTCATCTGGGCCGAGTTGGAGCGGGCGGCGGCTGAGCAGGGCCTCGAGGTCATCGATCCCAAGGACAAGATGGCCGAGGTCCTCTTCTTGGTGGAGTGGCCGGGGGTGGCGCAAGGGCTTTTCGCTCACCGCCACCTGGCGCTGCCCCCCGAAGTGCTGATCACTGCGATGCAGTCGCACCAGAGGTACTTCCCCCTGGTGGACGAGAGAGGCACGCTGGCCAACCGTTTCCTTTACGTCATGAACGGCGACTTGGCCTACGCCAAACAGATCACTGCCGGCAATGAACGGGTACTCCAGGGCCGGATCGACGACGCGGAGTTCTCTTTCGAGAAAGACAAGGTCACCGGTCTGTCGGAGATGGTCGCCCAACTGGATAAGATCGTCTTTCACCTCAAAGCCGGCACCATGAAAGATAAGACCGACCGCCTGGTAGAGTTGGTCGCCCACCTGGCCGAGGTCATCGGGATAGCGGACGAAGTGCGGTCCCGGGCTTTGGAAGCGGCTGCCCTCTCCAAGGCCGACCAAGTATCGGTGATGGTGCGCGAATTCCCCGACCTCGAAGGCGTCATGGGAGAGAAATACGCTCTCCTCGAGGGCTATCACCCAGAAGTGGCGACCGCCATCCGAGAGCAATACCTACCCGACGCCGCAGGAGGTGCTCTGCCCCAGACCCTGGCGGGAGCCTTGCTCGCGACCGCCGAGAAGGTAGACAACATCGTGGCCGCTTTCGCCTGCGGCGAGCCGCCATCCGGTTCAAAAGACCCTCATGGTCTGCGACGGGCAGCCGCGGGGATGGTGGCCATCGCGCTTAAGCACGGATTGCGCTACAACCTCCAAGCGTTGTTGCACAAGGCATATGACGGTTTGGAGCGGTTCTCGGGTTTGATAGAAAGAGAGACGGTTGTGGCTGATGCCACCACCTTCACCCTCGAGCGACTGACCAAGACGCTGACCGACGCGGGCCTTGCGCGGGACACGGTCGACGCGGTGCTACCCACCTCCCGTGATCTTGTCGACCTGCGACGGCGGGCCGAGATACTGCAAGAGTTTCGTTCTACTCCCGCCTGGGACGACCTGGTCACCTGCTACACGCGTCCAGCGAATCTGGCACGGAAGCTCCCGGCGGAGTCGGCGATCGACCCGGCGAAGAACATCCGGCCCGAGCTGTTCGTCGCCGGGGTGGAACATGAACTCTACGAAGCGTGGAGGGCGGTTGACAGCCGGGTAGCCGAGCTGCTGGCGGCCGGCGACTACCAAGGGGCTCTGCTGGTTGTTTCCGGTCTGCGACCGACGGTCGACCGCTATTTCGACCAGGTGCTGGTGATGACCGATGACGAGGCCACACGGTTGAACCGGCTGCGGCAGTTGACGGCGGTGGCGGACACCGTGCGGCGTCTGGCCTGGTTGGAGCTCGTGCAGGGGTAGGAACGGCCGATCGGCCGGAGTGCGGCCTGGTTTCTAGGGTCGGCCCTCTGGGGTCGGCCTGCGTGAAGGGGGGCGGCGCCGTTAAGGCGCCGCCCCCCTTCTTCCATCACCTCGTGGACACCGGCTGGCTACCGCCAGGTGGCCAGCCGAGATTCTCGGTCAGTTGAGTGCGACCTCACGTTCGGGTGCCACGTCACCCGCTTCGTCAGGCAACTGTGACGCATCGGCGCCGCGCTGCTTGCGCCTCTGATATTCGGGGTCGGCCTCGAGCCAGGCATGAGCCCATGGCATCTCGTTCTGCCACACCGGGTTGAGGATGTCGCGCACGGCCGCCGCATACTTGTGCAGACCGGGCTGGAGCTCGTTAAGCAGCGACTCCGCACCTTCGTGAGTGGGGTAGGCGTTGTTGCGCTCCACCACCTTCTTGATCACCGCCGGGTGGTCGATGATGGGACAAGGCCGCAAGAGATTCTTGCCGAAGGGCTGCATGCGACGAAGATCCTTGAAGAAGTCGGAGCACAGGCAATCGAGCAGCGGCTTCTCCTTGATGTTGTCGGTCGCGAAATGCGCGAAGATGCAAGGTTCCACGTCGCCCTTGTTGTTGATGTGGATGTACTTGCGTCCACCGGACAGGCAGCCCCCGGTAAGGGTACCGTCACCCCAGAAGTCGGCCACCAGGATCGGCCGCGTGTTGCGTATGTGCATGACACCGCGGCGGAGCTGGTCGCGCTGCTCAGGGCTGGGCATAAGACTGAGGTCGGGGTCCCTGCCCACCGGCATGTAGAGGAAGTACCAGCCGTAGAAACAGCCTTTCTCGACCATGAGGTCGGCGAACTCATCGGAGAGGATCTCATCCATGTTTTGGCTGGTAGCTGTCGCTGAGAACGCGACCATGGCCCCACGTTCCCGCAGGCGGTCCATCGCGGCCATCACCCGGTCATAGGTGCCTGGCCCGCGCCGGGCGTCCGTGGTCTCGCGGCTGCCCTCGATGCTAATGGTGGGGCAGATGTTGCCCAGCTCAACGATGCGGTCTGCTACCCGGTCGTTGATCATGGTGCCGTTGGTGAACACCATGAAAACCGACTGCGGATGCCGTTCCACGACATCAAGCAACGGTCTCCAAACGAACGGCTCGCCACCCAGGATCACGTAGACACGCGACCCGATCTCCTCGCCTTGGGTGATGATGCTCTCGACATCATCCTCGGTGAGGTCTTCCTCGAAGTCGTACTCGGCGGCGTAGCAGCCCACGCAGCGCAGATTGCAGCGCATCGACGGGCTGATGAGGATGGCGGTGGGCGAAGAGATGCCTCTCTCTTTCAGGAGCGCCTCGGTGTATTCAGGGTCCCGCATGAAGAAGTTGGCCATCATCCCGGCAACGAAGCGCTTGCGTACATTAGGATGAAGATGACGGATTCTCTTGAAGAAAGTATTGCCGGGACTACCAGGGGCCGTGTACTTCTTGAGCCACTCCGCGATGATCTGCTGCTGCGGCGACTTGGCGGTGCGCTTCACCGCAGTCACCAGACCTCGCATGGCCAGGTCTGAACTCCCGATCACGGCGAGTGCCCCGGATATGATCGAGGCCGTTCGCTCGTAATCGCGTCGCTCCCGAGCCTTCGCCAATGATTGCTCGGGCATGCAAACCTCCCTTCCAAAGTCGACTACTAGCCAATCTACCTTAGCATAACCATACTGAGTAAAGACTCAAGTGTCCGCTCTCTAAAGCCCCTCGTTCTTTCCATCGTCCGGGCCCTTCTGTAGAATACGCGGTCTAGGGGGGCGAGCGTCGTTTATCGTGGATTTGCGGGGTCGTCTGGAAGGGAGCACTGGCTGATGGGTCTCACCAAGTACGTCTACGATTTCTCCGAGGGCAACGCCGGGATGAAGTCGCTGTTGGGCGGCAAGGGGGCCAACCTGGCGGAGATGACCGGTCTCGGCATCCCCGTCCCTCCAGGTTTCACCATCACCACTGAGGCTTGTGTCTACTACTCCGTCAACGGCCGGTACCCCGACGGGCTCGCTGAAGAGGTCGAGGAGCACCTCCACAGCCTCGAACGACTCACCGGCAAAACCTTCGGGGATCCCAAGAACCCCCTGCTCCTTTCAATACGCTCCGGTGCTGTGTTCTCGATGCCCGGGATGATGGACACCGTGCTCAATCTTGGACTTAACGACGAGACGGTCGAGGGTCTGGCCCAGAGTACGGCTAACGCGCGCTTTGCCTACGACTCATATCGACGCTTCATCTCCATGTTCGGCGACGTGGTCATGGGAGTGGACCCCCAGCTGTTCGAAGACGCGCTCACTGCCAAGAAGCAGGAAGTGGGGGCGGCGCTCGACACCGATCTGACAGCGGACGACCTACGCGACCTGACCGTCCGGTTGAAGACTATCTTGGCTGAACATGCGGGAGAGCAGTTCCCCGCAGATCCGATGCGTCAGCTCCATCTGGCCATTCAGGCCGTGTTTCGCAGCTGGGACAACCACCGGGCCAAGGTCTACCGCCGGACCCAGGGCATCCCCGATGATCTGGGCACCGCCGTCAACGTGCAGACCATGGTGTTCGGCAACAAGGGTGAGACCTCGGGTACCGGAGTGGCCTTCACGCGCGACCCTTCCACGGGTGAGAACGTCTTTTACGGGGAGTTCCTCATGAACGCCCAAGGCGAAGACGTAGTGGCCGGAGTGCGTCACCCACGACCACTCGCCGAGTTGGCCGAGGTGATGCCCGACGCGTACAAGCAGTTGTGCCAGATCCGGGAGACCCTGGAGAAGCATTACCGGGACATGCAAGACCTCGAGTTCACCATCGAGGAAGGTAAGCTGTATATGCTCCAGACCCGCAACGGTAAGCGCACCGCTCCCGCCGCGCTCCGTATGGCGGTTGACATGGTGGCTGAGGGCCTCATCACCAAAGAAGAAGCAGTCCTGCGCATCGACCCTGCCCAGCTTGACCAGCTGTTGCATCCCCGGCTCGATCCCAACGCCAAGTATCAGGTGATCGCCACCGGTCTCGGCGCTTCCCCCGGCGCGGCGGTTGGCCAGGTCGTTTTCACGGCCGATGAGGCTGAGGAACGTGGCTCTCGCGGGGAGAAGGTCATCTTGGTGCGCTGGGAGACCAACCCGGACGACATCCATGGTCTCATCCAAGCTCAGGGAGTCATCACCAGCCACGGCGGCATGACCTCGCATGCCGCTGTTGTCGCTCGCGGGATGGGGAAGCCGTGTATCGCCGGTGCCCAGGAGCTCAAGATCGATACGGCGGCCAAGCGTTTCACCGTGGGCGATCTCGTGGTGAGCGAGGGCGATTGGATCTCCATGGACGGCTCCACTGGACAGGTCATCTTGGGCAAGGCCGAGCTAGCCCCAGCTGGCACCGATGAGAACGTGAACATCGTGCTGGGTTGGGCCGATGAGATCCGCCGGCTGCGGGTGCGTACCAACGCCGATACCCCCGAAGACGCGCGCACGGCTCGCGGTTTCGGAGCCGAAGGCATCGGCCTGTGCCGGACCGAGCACATGTTCATGCAGCAGGAGCGTCTACCTCATGTCCAGAACATGATCATGGCCGAGACGACCGAGGAGCGCGAACAGCACCTGGCCAAGTTGCTGCCGTTCCAGCGCGAGGATTTCGTCGGCATCTTCCAGGCCATGTCAGGGCTGCCAGTCACCATCCGGTTGCTCGATCCGCCTCTCCACGAGTTCCTACCCAACTACACGGACGTGATGGTCGAGCTGGAGCGAATGCGTCACAATGGCGCGTCGGCGAGCGAGATAGCAAAGCAAGAGGCGTTGGCCGCCAAGGTCAAGTCCCTATCTGAAGCCAACCCCATGCTGGGCACGCGCGGATGCCGGCTCGGCATCCAATGGCCCGAGATCTATGCCATGCAGGTCCGAGCCATCATGGAAGCAGCCGCTGACGTGCTGGCCTCTAGCGGGGAGATGCCCCACGTGGAGATCATGATCCCGCTCGTAGGCTTCGAGGAGGAGCTCAAGAGGATGCGCGCACTGACCGTCGAGACGGCCGAAGCTGTGCTCGCGGAGCGCGGCGTGCGGATCGACTACACCATCGGGACCATGATCGAAGTCCCGCGGGCGGCTCTGACCGCCGATGAGATCGCTCACCAGGCCGACTTCTTCAGTTTTGGCACCAACGATCTGACCCAGATGACCCTCGGGTTCTCGCGTGACGATGCCGAGGGCAAGTTCTTGACCTACTACCTGAAGACGGACCTACTCAAGAGCAACCCCTTTGAGAAGTTGGACCAGGCGGGGGTGGGCCAGCTCATCGCCATGGCAGTCGAGAAAGGACGGACGGTCAAGCCTCAGCTCAAGACCGGCATCTGCGGCGAGCACGGCGGTGAGCCCTCGAGCGTGAAGTTCTGTCATCGTACCGGCTTGGACTACGTGAGTTGCAGCCCCTACCGGGTGCCGCTCGCTCGCTTGGCTGCGGCGCAGGCGGTCCTAGAGGAGAAAGCCGGCGGCAAGGTGGGCGACTAGCTTGTGAACGGGCCGGGGCCGGCGAGCCGGCCCCGGCCCCGTCAAAGCCAAGTGGCGCGCACTGGGGCTTGATGGGGGCGGCTGACCCAGGGAGACACGGGGGCTGGTGGAGGCCAGTGGCGCTATGGACCATGAATTGACCGGGCGAGTGCGGGTGTCCGCCGAGGAGCTGGAGGCGGGACTTTCGCGATGGGCCCAACGTTCGGCCGACTCACGCGGGCGCGAACGGCCGGAGGAACCTTGCACGCTGCGCACGCCTTACCAGCGTGACCGAGGCCGCATCGTGCATTCGAAGGCTTTCCGCCGTCTCGAGCACAAGACGCAGGTCTTCATCGCTCCAGAGGGCGACCATTACCGCACCCGTCTCACCCATACTTTGGAAGTGGCAGGCATCGCTCGTAGCATCGCGCGGGCGCTGCGACTCAATGAAGACCTGGCCGAAGCGGTGGCCTTGGGACACGATCTCGGTCATACGCCGTTCGGCCATGCCGGAGAGAAAGTCCTCCACGACATGTTGGAGGAGCTTGGGGCGGGGGCGTTCAAGCACAATGAGCAAAGTGCCCGGGTGGTCGAGGTGGTGGAGAACGACGGCCGTGGTCTCAATCTGACCTGGGAAGTCCGAGATGGTATACGTCATCACACCGGTGACGTGTTGCCCGCCACTTTGGAGGGGCAAGTGGTCCGCTTCGCTGACCGCATCGCTTACATCAACCACGACATCGACGACGCGGTGCGTGCTGGCCTCATCACCGAGGGGGACCTTCCCCAGGAGCCGTTGGTCTTGTTGGGGCGGACCGGTGGCGATCGCATCGACACGCTGGTGCACGACCTGGTGGAAGCCAGCTACGAGACGGGTCGCATCGTGCAAAGTCCCGCCGTGGCGAAAGCCATGAACGACCTTCGAGACTTTCTTTTCGAGACCGTCTACCCGCAGTCTCTGGAACGAGCAGGCGAGCGCCGCGTTCGCCACGTGCTCACCAACCTCATGCACTACTTCCTGGAACATCCGGCCGAGATGGGTGGCGCGACGGTCCGGTGGGGCTCGGGCGACGCCGCCCGCGCGGAGGCGGAGGGGGTCACCCGCGGGGACTTGATCCAGGCGGTCGCTGACTACATATCGGGGATGACCGACCGCTACGCCATCAAACGCTATCGGGAGTTGTTCGAGCCCCGCTCTTGGGCGGCGCAGTGAAAGGCGGGGGGCGCAGGCGGCTATGAGCCCCCTTATCAAAGACAAGAGCGTGCAGGCAGTCCTTCAAGCCGCCAACATCGTGGATGTGGTGTCGGGCTACACCAGTCTGCGCAAGCGGGGGGCGACTTACACCGGGCTCTGCCCCTTCCACCAGGAGAAGACACCCTCCTTCACCGTGAGTTCCGACAAGGGACTGTACTACTGCTTCGGTTGTGGCGAAGGCGGAGACGTGGTGCGCTTTCTCGAGCGCATGGAGAACCTTTCTTTCTCGGAAGCCATCGAGCAGTTGGCGGAGCGTTATGGGGTGCCGCTGGAGTTCGAGGAAGGCAAAGGACCCGACGCTGCGACCAGGGACCGGGAGGGCAGGGTCCTCTTGCTCTTGGAGAAAGCGGCCACGTTTTACCAGCGCTTCCTGTGGGAAACACAGAGCGGCAAGACCGCACGGGATTATCTGGAGCGGCGAGGATTGGGGGAGGAGGTCTGCCGGATCTTCCGTGTGGGGTACTCGCCGGAGGAGTGGAGAGGACTTCACCGGCGGGCGGCGAAAGAAGGTTTTTCTGACCGAGAGCTGGAGGAAGCGGGGCTTGTGGTGCGCCAAGCGGACCGCGTGTATGACCGGTTCCGCGGGCGGCTGATGTTCCCTCTGGTCGACCACCGGGGGCGGGTGGTCGGGTTTGGAGGCCGCACTCTCAAGGACGAAAGCCCCAAATATTTGAACTCCCCCGAGGGCCCTCTCTACCAGAAAGGGCATCTGCTCTATGGGTTATACCAAGCACGCAGAGCCATCGCTGACGCCGACGAGGTGATAGTCGTGGAGGGCTATACCGACGTCCTCGGTCTGGTGCAAGCGGGGACCACCAACGTGGTGGCCTCTATGGGGACGGCCTTGACCGAAGCCCAGCTGGGCCTCATGACGCGCTTCACCAAGAACATCACCTTCATGTTCGACGCCGACCGGGCCGGGACTGAAGCTGTGCTACGTTCTGGGCAATTGGCCCGTGGCCAGTCGTTGCGGCCGATGGTGGCTCTCTTGCCGGCGGGGAAAGACCCGGCCGATGTCGCCGTAGGCGAGGGCGCGACCGGAGTCCGACGGGTGCTGCAGGCCAAGACGTCTCTCCTACATTTCGAGCTCAAGCAAGCGCTCGAGCGAAACGACATGAGTACTGCCGACGGCAGGGTGAGGGCGTTCGAGGAAGTAAGGCGCATCATGGCCGCGGCTGGCTCCCTCAAAGAACGCGAAGAAGAGATCCCTTTCTTGGCCGACCGTCTGCGCCTGACGCCGGAAAGCGTGGCTTTGCTACTGAAGGCGGGTGTTCCGCGCCGACGTCCGCCTTCCCGAACAGGCCAGGCCCGTCCGTCGGTCCCTGAGACCCGCTCCCCGCGCGCAGGCGGCCACCCTGTAGTGACGCTCTCGCAGAGACTGCTGACCCAGGAGACGGCGGTGGAGCGCGATTTCCTCGTGGCCGCCGTTTGCCATCCGGAGCGGGCATCTGTACTGCTCGAAGCCTTGACGCCCGAGCATTTCGCCGACGCCAGCAACCGCGAGGTCTTCCTGGGTCTACGTGAGGCGTTCGCCGTGCTGGCCGCGGGCGGGGGGCGCGGTGCACGGCCGACTGCGATGGAGAGACTGAAGGCTCGGGCTAGCGGTGATTCGGAAGCTGGCCGCCTGTTTGTACGGCTGGTGATGGAGGCTGACCAGGGCCGGTACCCGATGGCGGTGCTCGAAGAGCTTCATCTGCGGGTACAGGAACAGTACCTCAAGCGGACCATCACGGCCTTGCGGGGGGCGTTGGGGGGCGGACAAGAGGCAATGGACACCGAGCAGCGACTTTTCCATTTCGAGCGGCTACTCCAGGCCGTCCGCTCGAACTTATCGCAGCTCGACCCCGAGGAAGGCCGTAGCGGGGGTGACTGAGATGACTGACATCGCGGACGAGGTCCTTCAAGAAGTCCTGGAGCAGGCGCGTCTGCGTGGGTCGCTCACGCTGGGCGAATTGGGGACCCTGATAGAGGACGCTGACCTGGCCCCGGAGGACCTCGAGTTCATCTACTCGCTTCTCACTGAGATGGGAGTCGAGATAACCGATGAGCACGCCGAGGACTTGGACGACTTCACGGAAGAAGAAGAGTTCCTCGAGCAACTGGAGGTGACGATCGACCATACGGTCGACGATCCGGTCCGCATGTATTTGCGGGAGATCGGGCAGATCCCCCTGCTCACGCCTCAAGAGGAGATCGAACTGGCCAAGCTCATCGAGAAGAAGGATGTGGAGGCCAAGCGGCGACTTACCGAGGCCAACCTGCGGCTGGTGGTCTCCATCGCCAAGCGGTATATGGGGCGAGGCTTGCTCTTCCTGGATCTCATCCAGGAAGGCAATCTTGGCTTGATTCGGGCGGTGGAGAAGTTCGACTATCGGATGGGTTTCAAGTTCTCGACCTACGCGACGTGGTGGATCCGCCAGGCCGTCACCCGCGCCATCGCCGACCAGGCGCGGACCATAAGGGTCCCGGTGCATGCGGTGGAGACCATGAACAAGCTGAGCCGAGTCCAGCGGGAACTCTTCCAACGGGACGGGCGAGAGCCGACCATCGAAGACCTGGCTCGAGAGCTCTCTCTTTCGCCGGCCAAGGTGGAGGAGCTTCTTAAGGCGTCTCAGGAGCCGGTCTCCTTGGAGACTCCTGTGGGGGATGAGGACGACTCCGAGCTGGGAGACTTCATCGCTGACCTGGAGAGCGACTCGCCCATGGAGCAGGTCTTCCGGGAGCTTCGCCGGGAAGAGCTGTTCAAGGTCTTGGAGAGTCTGCCCGAGCGCGACCGCAAGGTCCTTGAGCTGCGCTTCGGCCTTAAGGGGGAACGCCCGCGCACCCTGGAAGAAGTGGGAGAGCGCTTCGGGGTGACCCGGGAGCGGATCCGCCAGCTAGAGGCCAAGACACTCAACCGGCTGAAGAACTTCCGGGCGGCGCAGGGTCTGCGCGATCTTGACGGCTGAGCCGGGTCGTCGAGCCTTGACCCGCTTCCCAGGTTCGGCTACTCTGTCGCCGCGTGCCCGCGTATCGCGGGTCGCATGCATCAAGAGGGGTGGGCTCGGACGCCGTGTCGCCCCGAAACACATGGAGGTTGCAGGGTTGGCTGAGGGGACTGTCAAGTGGTTTAGTCCCGAGAAGGGCTACGGATTCATCGAACAGCCCGAGGGAGAGGATCTCTTCGTGCATTTCAGCGAGATCCAGATGGAAGGCTTTCGCACCCTGGTGGAAGGCCAGGCTGTTCGTTTCGACGTGGTCCAGGGCCCGAAGGGTCTGCAGGCGGCTAACGTCTCGCCGATTTAGACCACCGCACGAGAGCTTGTCTTTCTTTCGCTCAGAAGCCCCGCTCCGGCGGGGCTTTTTGTCGGTACGAGCGAGAAAAAAGTGCTAAAGACCTGGTGCGCGCCGCCGATAGAAATAGCGAGAGTTTTCCCATTCAAACTCTCCTTTCTCCTCTCGGGCGCCTGGCGTGGGCGCCCTTTTCTTTTCAGTTATAATCCTGCGGCCGGGGCGGGCGTGTCCCCGGCGTCGTACGAAGGAGCCACGCGATGATCTCCCGTCAAGAAGTCGAACATGTGGCACGACTGGCCCGTCTTCACTTCGAAGAAGAGGAGTTGCTCCGCCTGCAATCGGAATTGGGGCGCATCATCGGCTACGTGGAGCAACTGGCCGAGCTGGACCTTTCGGGACTGGAGACCACCTCTCATGCCGTGGCCCTGAAGAACGTCATGCGTCCCGACGAACCTGAGCCAGGACTGAGCCAGGCCGAAGCCACCGCTAACGGGCCGGCCATCGAGAGGGGGCAGTTCGTGGTGCCGAGGATAGGCTAGGTAGCAGTGGGCCTCGACGTGACGGGTCTCACCGGGTGGCGCTGCCGCGAATTGCTGACCGCGGGAGAGGTCTCAGCGACCGAGTTGGTGCAGGCCTATCTTGAGCGCATCAGCGTGGTGGATGCACGCGTCCAAGCCTACCTGCTGGTGGACGAAGAAGGGGCCCTGGCGGCGGCCGCGGCCGTTGACGCCAAGCCTCGTGATGCGCGCGGGCCGTGGGAAGGGGTCCCCATCGCCCTCAAAGACATCTTGTGCACCAAGGGTCTGGAGACCACCTGCGCTTCCCGCATACTGAAGGGCTATATCCCGCCCTACGACGCTACCGTCATCGCCAAGCTCCGCCGAGCCGGGCTCATCTTCCTGGGTAAGCTCAACATGGATGAGTTCGCCATGGGTAGCTCGACCGAGAACTCAGCGTTCCAGACCACGCGTAATCCCTGGGACCTGGAGCGGGTGCCCGGGGGCTCGAGCGGGGGTTCCGCCGCCTGCGTCGCCGCGTCCGAAGCACCCTGGGCGTTGGGCACTGATACCGGGGGTTCCATCCGCCAGCCCGCCTCTTTGTGTGGGGTGGTGGGCCTGAAACCGACGTACGGGGCCGTCAGCCGTTACGGCCTGGTGGCCTTCGCCAGTTCATTGGATCAAGTTGGTCCGCTCACCCGCGACGTCCGCGATGCTGCAGTCCTGCTCGATCTCATCGCCGGTCGGGACCCCCGAGACTCCACCAGCGTGGGACTCCCCGAGCCGGTAGGGTTGCCCGAGCGCAGCGCCCTGGAGGGTGTGCGCTTCGGCGTCATCAAGGAGTTCATCGGCGAGACCTGCGAGGCTGGTGTGCGTGATGTCTTCGCGTCAGCGGTGGATGCCATCGGGAGCCTAGGCGGCGTCTGTGAGGAGGTCAGCCTTCCTAGTGTCGAACGGGGGGTGGCGGCCTACTATCTCATCGCGCCCTCTGAGGCCAGTTCCAATCTGGCGCGCTTCGACGGGGTGCGCTACGGTCATCGCACCAGCCAGGCCGCCGACCTCTACGAGATGTATGTACGCACGCGGAGCGAAGGCTTCGGGCCGGAAGTGAAGCGCCGGATCATGATCGGCACGTACGCCCTTTCTGCCGGCTATTACGACGCCTACTATGCTCAAGCCCAGCGGACACGCACCCTCATAATCCGCGACTTCTCCCAGGCCTTCGAGCGGTTCGACTTCCTCATCTCACCCACCTCGCCGACCGTGGCCTTCCGGTTGGGCGAAAGGACGGCCGACCCGCTGGCCATGTACTTGAGCGACTTGTGCACCATCCCGGTCAACCTGGCCGGGCTACCGGCCATCAGCATCCCCGCCGGTTTTTCAGCCGGATTGCCGGTGGGGCTGCAGCTCGTCGGACCCCACTTCTCTGAGAAGGAGCTGCTAGGGGCGGCCCACGCTTTGGAGCAGCGCCTGGCGGTGGAGACGGTTCCGCCCCTGACGGTGCCGCCCTTGACGGTGCCGCCCCTGTCTGAGGTATAGCGATGACTGACGAGGCGCGTTCTCTGACTTCCTCCAGCCGATCCAGCGAGACAGCCGGTGACACCCGGGGCTGGGAAGCGGTCATCGGTCTTGAGATCCATATCCAGCTCAGTACGCGGACTAAGATGTTCTGCGGTTGTCAGGTGACCTTCGGAGAGCCACCGAACACCCATGTCTGCCCCGTCTGCCTGGGCCACCCCGGGGTCCTACCCGTCATCAACGAGAAGGCCGTGGAATATGCGACGCGTATCGCCTTGGCCCTGGGCTGCCGTATCTCCGAGCGGACTGTCTTCCACCGCAAGAACTACTTCTATCCCGACCTGCCCAAGGCCTATCAGATCTCCCAGTACGACCTACCGTTGGGCGTGGGCGGCCGGTTGGAGGTGGAGTTGGAAGACGGCACGGTGCTGCCAGTGGGGATCACCCGGGTGCATATGGAGGAAGACGCCGGCAAACTGATCCACGCTGGAGGGGCGACGGGCCGCATCGACGGGGCCGACTACTCTTTGGTCGATTTCAACCGGGGCGGTACGCCGCTGGTGGAGATCGTGACCGAGCCCGACATGAGCACGCCGGAGCAGGCACGCGCCTTCCTTATGCAGTTGCGCAGTCTGGTGCAGCAGTTGGGCGTGTCCGACGTCAACATGGAAGAGGGCTCCCTTCGCTGCGACGCCAATGTTTCAGTCAGGCGTCCGGGGGAGCCGTTCGGGACCAAGACCGAACTCAAGAACATGAACTCCTTCCGCTTCCTTTACCGGGGCCTGGAGGCTGAGATCGAGCGGCAGATCGCTCTGCTGGAAGCGGGGGAGCGAGTGGTTCAGGAGACGGTTCACTTCGACCCTGCAGCGGGCCGCGTCTCGACCTTGCGCAGCAAAGAGGAGGCGCACGACTATCGCTACTTCCCCGAACCGGACCTCCCTCCCATAGAGCTCGACGAGGGCTATGTCGAGCGGGTGCGTGTCTCGCTCCCCGAGTTACCGGCGGCCCGCAGGGAAAGACTGAAGCAGCAGTATGGGCTCACCCCCAAAGAAGCGGCTATCCTGGCGGACAACCGGCCTTTGTCTGACTATTTCGAAGCGGTGGCGAAGGCTACGGGCGACGCGCGTTTGTCGGCGAATTGGGTACTGGGAGATTTGTCGGCCTATCTGAACGCCTCCGGAGTGGAGGTAGACGCCTGTCCGGTGACCGCCGCGGCGCTGGCCGAACTGCTGGGCCTGGTCCTCGAAGGCACCCTCTCCGGCAAGATGGCGAAGGAAGTCTTCGAGGCCATGACCGAGAGCGGCAGATGTGCTAAGGACATCGTGGCCGAGAAGGGCTTGGGCCAGATCTCCGACGCTGCCGAGTTGGAAGCCATCGTGGTGCGAATAGTGGAGGCCAACCCCGGGCCGGCCGAGGAGTACCGCCAGGGCCGGGATCGGGTCCTTGCCTTCTTTGTCGGCCAGGTCATGAAAGAGACTCGAGGGCAGGCCAACCCGCAATTGGTCAACGAGCTTCTTCGGAAGCATCTGACAGGCCCCGCGAAGCCTTGAAAACCGAGGCTCGGTCTGGTACTTTGCCTTACCTTTTCTGAGGGACGGACCCTCGGGGTCCGAAGGGTTGAAGTAGGGTAGTTTTGCGATCCTCCTAGGGGGGTGTCGGCGTCGTGCAGTCTACAGATGTACGCCCCGAAGCGTGCCCTGTCCTAAAGACTGCGGATGTCATCTCGGGCAAGTGGACGCTCCTCATACTGCGTGACCTCTCGCAAGGTATCAACCGCTTCAGCACGTTGGAGCGCTCGCTCGCCGGGATCAGTCCCAAGACGCTTTCCGAGCGTCTCAAAGCGCTCGAACGAGTAGGAATCGTTACCCGGAAGAGCTTCGCCGAAGTACCGCCCCGGGTGGAATACACCTTGACTGAGATGGGCTGGGACCTTATCCCGCTGATCGAGCAGATGCGTGACTACGGCACTAAGTGGCTGAGCGACGGCCGCCCGGGGGAGTGAGTTGACCGGTTCCCCTGCGCCCGAAGGCTGGCTCATCAACATCGACGAGGTCGACGGCCTGATCGAACAGGGTCGCCTCCGCGGTTACGTCACCGCTCAAGAGATCAATGACGTACTGGCCGAAGTCGACCTGACCACCGAGCAGATCGAGTTGATGTACACCGCTCTGCTCGACCAGGGCATCGAGATAGAACCTGACGGCGACCTCGACTTCGACCTTGCGCCGGAGCAGTTGGAGTGGCCGCGGGAGACCGACGACATCGACCTCAATATCGACGTCCCTACCACTGACCCGGTCCGCATGTATTTGAAAGAGATCGGGCGGGTCAAACTACTCACCGCCCAGCAGGAGGTCTCCCTTGCTAAACGCATCGAGCGAGGCGACATCCGGGCTAAGCACGAATTGACCGAGGCCAACCTTCGGCTAGTGGTCTCTATAGCCAAGCGGTATCACACCGACGGCATGAGCTTCCTCGATCTCATCCAGGAAGGGAATCTGGGTCTCATCCGGGCCGTGGAGAAGTTCGACTATCGCAAAGGCCACAAGTTCTCCACTTACGCCACCTGGTGGATCCGGCAGGCCATAACCCGGGCTATCGCCGATAAGGCTCGCACTATCCGCATCCCCGTCCACATGGTGGAGAAGATCAACAAGCTCATCAGAGTGCAACGCCAGCTCATCCAGAACATGGGACGCGAGCCGCTGCCCGAGGAGATAGCGGCGGAGATGGGCATGAGCGACGCGGAGATCAGGGAGATCCTTCGTATCAGCCAGACCACGGTGTCCCTGGAAACACCCATCGGCGAAGAAGAAGACTCTGAGCTGGGCGACTTCATCGAAGATGAGGATGCTGTCCGTTCCTTCGACGCCGTCGCCCTCCAGCTCGACCGCGATGGGGTGAACGAGGCTCTGAGCATGCTGCCCTACCGCGAACGCAAAGTCATCGAGCTCCGGTTCGGGCTGAAGGGCGAACACCCCCGGACTCTGGAAGAAGTGGCCAGGCGTTTCGGCGTCACCAGGGAGCGCATCCGCCAGATCGAGTCTAAGGCCCTAGCCAAACTGCAAGCCATCGACAAGACCCGCAACCTGCGCAGCAAGGTCCAGTGACCGCTTCTCCTCCCGTCTGGCCGGCTTAGGTCGGCGAGTGTTCACCAAGGCGGGCATTCGGGTAGACAGCTAGAGAGCTTATGGCTGAGACTGTGCATATACCGGTCGGGGGGATGAACTGCGCTGCTTGCGCGGCGCGAGTGGAAAAGGCCTTGACCTCGGTGCCGGGGGTCGAAGAAGCCGCCGTCAATCTGGCCTTGGAGAAGGCTCAAGTGCGCTATGACTCGGAAGCGGTCCCCCTCTCCGCTCTGGTCCAGACGGTGCGCCAAGCCGGCTATCAAGTCCCCGCAGTCACGGCCACTTACCCGGTCACGGGCATGGACTGCGCCGCTTGCTCATTGCGGGTGGAGACTGCGGTGCGTGGTCTGCCGGGAGTGGTGGACGCTGCGGTCAACTTCGCCACGGAGAGCCTTACGGTCACTTACCTCCCGGAGTCGGTCTCGCCAGCCGAACTGGCGCGGGCGGTGGCGGCTGCTGGCAACTATGCCTTAGTTCTCCCCCAGGAAGGGGAGCGCTCCGAGACCCCGGGCGTCGCTCTGGAGGTCCGGCGGGAGCGCGACATCCGGCGCCTTAAGATCAAGTTCGCTGTGGCTCTGGCCGTTGGGGTGATTCTGCTCCTCATGATGCTTATACCGGAGCGGTCGCTCAGTTTGCAGTCCCAGTGGTACATCATGTTCGCCCTCGCCACGCCCGTGCAGTTCTGGGCGGGCCGGCAGTTCTACCGCGGGGCGTGGGCGGCGCTTCGTCATCGCACAAGCGACATGAATACTTTGATCGCAGTGGGTACTTCCGCCGCCTACCTCTACTCGGCCGTGGTCACCTTCTTCCCTTCGGCTTTGGAAGAGGCTGCAGGTGCGGGGTTTGAGAAGGCCGTTTACTACGACTCGGCAGTCATCATCATCGGGCTCATCTTGCTGGGTCGTTGGCTAGAGGCGCGGGCCAAGGGCCAGACCTCAGCGGCCTTGAAACGCCTCATCGGGCTGCAGCCCAAGACAGCGCGGGTGCTGCGGCACGCGGCGGTCCCCGAGACTCTGGTGGAGGTCGATGTCCCCGTGGAGGAGGTGGCCGTCGGTGACATCGTCCTAGTGCGGCCGGGGGAGAAGGTCCCCGTGGACGGGGTGGTGGTGGAAGGGCGCTCGGCGGTGGATGAGTCGATGCTGACCGGCGAGTCCTTGCCGGTGGAGAAGGGACCGGGCGACGAGGTCATCGGGGCTACCCTCAACCGCACTGGCTCGTTCCGCTTCCAGGCTACCAAAGTGGGACGAGACACCGCTTTGGCCCAGATCGTACGATTGGTGGAGCAGGCGCAGGGGTCGAAGGCCCCCATCCAGAGGGCAGCCGATTACATCGCAAGCATCTTCGTGCCGGCGGTCCTTGGCGTGGCGGCGGTCACCTTCCTCGTCTGGTATTTCTTCGGGCCCCGACCCGAGTTCACCCTGGCGTTACTTGCCTTCGTGTCGGTGGTGGTCATCGCTTGCCCCTGTGCCCTGGGACTGGCCACGCCGACCGCCATCGTGGTGGGCACCGGCAAGGGTGCCGAGAACGGCATCCTCATCCGCTCTGGGGAGGCTCTGGAGCGAGCCCACAAGCTGGACGTAGTGGTGCTGGACAAGACGGGTACGTTGACCCGGGGTCGGCCAGAGGTCACCGATGTACTGCCCTCGAGCGACGGAGCCGAGAGTGCTGCTCCCCTCACTTCTGCGCCCGACGCGGCGCTCGACGCGAGCACTGGGCCGGACAGTCGGAGCGCGCTAGACAGGCGTACTGCGTCAGACATGGCCGAGGGTGAGCTCCTTCGCTTGGCGGCTTCCGTGGAACGAGGCTCAGAGCATCCCCTGGGTGAAGCCATCGTGGAGGCGGCCCGCAGCCGGGGGATGGAGTTACTGGAGACGGTGGAATTCGAGGCTCTCCCGGGCCGCGGAGTCGAGGCCGCGGTGGCGGCTGAGGGCGGGCGTGTGCTTCGGGTACTTCTAGGCAATCGGCGGCTCTTTGAGGAGAGAGGCGTCGACCTTCTCTCGTGGGGTCTCGAGGCCGAGGCCTCGCGCCTGGAGGCCGAGGGTAAGACGGCCATGTTTGTGGTGGTCGACGGGCGGCCCGCGGGCGTGATAGGAGTGGCCGACGTGCTTAAGCCCGATGCTCGACCCACTGTGCAGGCGCTCGAAGCTCTGGGTCTAGAGGTCTACATGCTTACCGGCGACAACCGGCGGACGGCTGAGACAGTGGCGGCGCAGGCGGGGATACGCCACGTGCTCGCCGAGGTACTCCCGGACCGCAAGGCGCAGGCCATCAGGGAACTACAAGCCCAGGGACGGGTGGTGGCCATGGTGGGGGACGGTATCAACGATGCTCCGGCCCTGGCTCAGGCTGATATCGGGATCGCCATCGGGACAGGCACCGACGTCGCCATCGAGACCTCTGATATCACCCTCATACGTGGGGACCTCGAGCCGATCGAGACAGCCATACGTCTGAGCCGGGCGACCATGCGGGTCATCAAGCAGAACCTGGCATGGGCCTTCGGTTATAACGTAGCCCTCATCCCGGTGGCGGCGGGAGTCCTTTACCCCGCGTTCGGCATCCTGCTCGACCCCATGTTCGCAGCGGTGGCCATGGCTCTTTCGTCGGTCAGCGTGGTGTCGAACTCCCTGCGGTTGCGGCGGTTCCGGACCTGAACCCGGCTCGTTCTATGGGACGCCGCTTGCGGACGCCGCTTGGGGACGCCGCTTGGCGACCCTGCCGGCCCGCTGGTATCATGAAAGACCGGATTGTGGGCGATTGGCTCAGTGGGAGAGCGCTGCCTTCACACGGCAGAGGTCACTGGTTCAAATCCAGTATCGCCCACCTCGGTTCTAAGTCGGCACTCCGTGCCGCGGCTGCAACATGAGGCCGCGAGCCTTGCCCTCTTGCTGGTACCCCAGGGATGCGTCATGGCTGGCGCACTTTGGGTTTGCCACGCTGCCCCGGTGACTCCCGCCATTCTGTCCCCGGTTTCGTGCGACTTCATCCTGGGCATGTAGGAAGCCAGGCGACCGCCCCGGGGTCTTCCGGGACGGCCGGGTCCGAGGCGAAGGGAGCGAGTTCATGGGTTTTCGGTGTCCAGGCCAGGATGGCCGGAATCTCACTGCCTCAATCCACGTCTGCCCGCACTGTGGGGCGGAGGTGGAGATGTTCTCTGATGAGGTGCGGGTGAGATGCCGCGGCTGTGGCAGCTGGGTAGAGAAAGAGGCGGTGCCGTCCTGCATTGAGTGGTGTGTCCAGGCCCGCGCCTGCATCGGAGAGGCTCGGTGGCGAGCTCTGATGGAGGCCCGTGGTAAGGTGGACGAGACCGCTGAGTCGGAGGAAGAGCAGGCCGCCAGCGAGGACCGGGGGTGAAGTCGAGTGCCTAAGATCGCAGTCGCCGGCAAGGGCGGGGTGGGCAAGACCACGTTCAGTGGCATCTTGGCGCGCGTCCTTGCCGCAGCGGGACACAAGGTCTATGCGATCGATGCCGACCCCAACCCCACTCTAGGTCAGGCCCTGGGCTTCCCACCCGAGCTTCTTGCCAAGGTGACGCCCATCGCTCAGATGAGCGACCTGATCGAGGAACGCACAGGTGCCCGGCCCGGGGAGAGTGGCGCTTACTTCCGGCTTAACCCCCGGGTGGACGACATCCCCGCCCGTTTCTCTGTGGAGTACCAAGGCGTGCACTTGCTCGAGATGGGGACAGTGCGCGGAGCCGGTGCCGGGTGCGTCTGCCCGGAGAACACCGTGCTGCGTGCTCTGGTGACGCACTTGCTGCTCCGGGAGCGGGAGACGGTGTTGCTGGACATGGTGGCGGGCGTGGAGCATCTGGGCAGGGGTACCGCGGCGGCGGTGGATGCCATGTTCACGGTGGTCGAGCCGGGCTTGAGGAGCCTCGCCGTCGCTGCCGAGGTGGCACGACTGGCCCATGATCTGGGAGTGCCGGCAGTCTGGACGGTGGCTAACAAGGTCCGCGACGAGAACGACCTGGCCTTCATCCGCGGACGCTTGGAAGACGGCCCGCCTCTAGTCGGTTGGCTACCCCGCGACGACCACGTGGTGGAAGCAGATATGCGAGGTGTGTCTCTGTACGAGGCTGCGCCCGAGCTGGCTCAGCGGGTGGAGGCCATCGCTCGGGAGACCGGCCTCTTAGGTCAGTGACGCCAATCCAGCCGGTGGCCTCCAGACGCTGGTCTCCACGGAGTCTTGCCTTCCGTGGCTACGGTGTTGGTATACTGCGGAAGACTGCGTGGTGTCGAACGATGCCTATGAGGGTCTCATAGGCTTTCTTGGTGTTCGGGCCTCTCTCGCGACTTACGCGACTTGGCTGGGGGGCGGGAGGCGTGGGCATCGTGGCGGGTGAAGCTGGCGGCACAGTGGATCGGGGGAAAGGATGAGAATCGGCTCCGGGTCACCGGCGAAGGAAAAGCCGGTCGGTGGACAGAGTCGATTCGCGCGCCGCATCCGTTGCCTCCTTCTTGGCCGAACGCTGTCGATCCCGCTTTGTCATATCCCCGGAATGGCGTAGAGAATCCGGTCTGGAGCGGAAAGCGGCGCTGCCCCGCTCTCCCCAAGAGCAGAAAGGTGAGGATCGATGAAGGAGACGGTCATCAAGGTGCCGGGCATGTGGGCGGACCATCACGTGATTCGAGTGCGCCAGGCGCTTCTCGGCACGGCGGGTGTGAGCGAGGTCATCGCTAGTGCAGCCAGGCGAACTGTCCGGGTCCGCTTCGATGAAGCCTCCATGTCGGAAGACGGCGTTCGACAGACGTTAGCGGCCGCCGGGTATCCGCCTGAGCAGCCCCCAGCGATGATCGAACTACCCGAGCGGCACAAGGACGGTTCGGCCTGGTTCGTGGTCCTCGACCGCAAGACCACGACCGAGCGAAAGGACCGCGAGATGGCCGGTGACTTCCGTCGCTACTAGCTGGGTCGCCGCAAGAAGCCGGGCTCTCGGCCGGTCGGTTCTTTGAAAGGAGATTCGCAGATGCCGCAGGAGAAGAGTGCGGACAAAGCAGCAGAGCCAAGAAGCATCGACATCGCCGTGTGTGAGGTGCTCTCTTCGTGCGAGGGCGTGGTGGAGACGGCGTTCGACCGGGCTACGAGCATCAGGCCCTGCCCCATCGGGGCGGAAGGAGCCTGCTGCAAGCATTGCGCCATGGGGCCGTGCCGGCTCGTTGGTAAGGTGGACCGAGGAGTGTGCGGCGCGACCCGCGCCACGGTAGCTGCCCGCAATTTCGCCCGTCAGGTGGCGGCCGGGGCCTCGGCTCACTCCGACCACGGGCGAGGTATGGCTTTCGCGCTGCTGGCGGTGGCCAAGGGCGAAGCTCAGGGCTTCCGTATCCGCGACGAGGCCAAGCTGCACGCCGTCGCCGGCTACATGGGCATCAAGACCGAGGGCCGCTCGGTCAACGACATTGCCCGTGATATCGCCGAGACTGCCCTAGCTGAGTTCGGCAAGCAGACCGGCGAGCTGATCTATCTGAGCAGGGCCACCAAGCCCCGCCAGGAGATCTGGAGGAAAGAGCGCATCGCGCCTCGGGGTGTGGACCGCGAGGTGGTGGAGCTGATGCACCGTACCCACATGGGGACCGACCAGGATGCGGAGAACATCCTCGACCAGTCGCTGTGTGTGGCTTTGGGTGATGGCTGGGGCGGCTCCATGATGGCGACCGACATCAGCGATATCTTGTTCGGCACTCCCACTCCCCTCCAGAGCCAGGTCAACCTCGGTGTTCTGAAAGAAGACGAGGTCAACGTGGTGGTACATGGCCACGAGCCCACTCTCTCGGAGATGATCGTGGCGGCCTCCACGGACCCGGAGCTCATCGAATATGCGAAGAGCAAAGGGGCACAAGGGATCAATCTGGCCGGTATCTGCTGCACAGCCAATGAGGTGCTGATGCGCCACGGCATTCCACCGGCTGGCAACTTCCTCTCCCAGGAGTTGGCTATCGCCACGGGGGCGGTGGAGGCCATGATAGTGGACGTGCAATGCATCATGCAGTCGCTGGTAGAGGTCTCCTCGCGCTTCCACACCAAGCTCATCACCACGTCGCCCAAGGCCAAGATCGAGGGCGCGACGCACATCGAATACGATGAGCATCATGCCTACGACAGCGCTAAGCAGATTCTAAGAGCGGCTATCGACAACTTCCCCAACCGCAAGGGCACGGTCATCCCCCGCGTCGACGAAGCACTCATCGCCGGCTTCTCGCATGAGTATGTGCGCTATATGCAGGGCGGGCTCTACCGCGGCTCCTTCCGACCTTTGAACGACGCCATCGTCCAGGGTCGCATCCGGGGTCTGGCTGGCGTGGTGGGCTGCAACAACGCCCGGGTGGATCAGGACGCACCTACCGTCAAGATCGTGCGCGAACTGATCAAGAACGACGTGTTGGTGGCGGTCACCGGTTGCGCGGCCACCGGCGCGGCCAAGTATGGTTACCTGCGCCCGGAGTTCATGGCGCAAGCAGGGGCCGGCCTGCGTGAGGTCTGCGAAGCCATAGGCATCCCGCCGGTCATCCACGTGGGCTCCTGCGTGGACAACTCCCGCATCCTTACCATCCTCACCGAATGCGCGACCGAGGGTGGTCTAGGCGAGGACATCCCCGACCTTCCGGCGGTCGGTATCTGTCCTGAGTACATGTCAGAAAAGGCCCTCTCCATCGGGTCCTACTTCGCAGCTTCGGGTGCCTACACGCTCTTCGGTCTGCCTTCACCGGTCGCCAACAGCCCGGAAGTGGTGGACATGATGCTGAACGGCTGGCTCAAACGGTTCGGCGGGGGCATCGAGTTCGAGCCCGATGTCGACGCACTCATCCAGAAGGCACTCTCGGCCATAGACGCCAAGCGCAGGGCCTTGGGGATCGCCGAGTATGATCCCGACCGCTACGGCGCAAGCGGCGACCGAGTGATGGAGGAGGTGCTCGCCAGCCTACCGGAGGGCGAACCGCTCAACGTGTACTCGGTGGCTCGGTAGGCGTCGACCAAAGAAGGAGGAGTCTGACGTGTCTAGGTACATCGCAAAGGCTGCCCTCCGCGGCGCCAATCTGATCGTCCGCGAGGCCGAGGAGATGGTGGAGGCGGCCATTGCCGAATTGGGTCCCGACCATCCGGTAGCCTTCACCAACACCGCCTACCATCTACCGGTGATCTTGGGCTTCACCGGGTTGGAGGTGGACAATCTGGGCGAGTTGCGCAAGGCGGTGGCGCATGCGAAGCGCTTGCTCAACTCCCCACCGACGGAACAGCTGTGGCTGCCCTATTTGGGAGAGACTCTGGATGCCGGCGCCGCCACTCTCCTGGCCATGGAGGCCATCGAAGGGGTCCGTTTCGCCCGGGGTGAACAGCCCGAACCCATCCCTGGGCTGCAACTGACCGGTACCAGTTTCACCAGCCCCGACAGTAACGGCGGTGGGCGCGCAGAGGGCGGGTTTGCCAACGGTCCCATCGACGACATCCAGCTGCGGGCCTGGGGCATCCAACTGGTGGACGGCCGCATGCCCGGGTTCGCGGCCATCGTGGGCGCGGCCCGCAGCAACGAGGCAGCGGTGGCCATCGTCCGCGAGCTGCAGAAGCGCAACATCTTGGTCTTCCTCTCCGGCAACGTCAACGGGCGGAGCATCATCCACCAGTTGCAGGAAGAGGGCGTGGAGATGGGTTACGACACTTACATCGTGCCCTTCGGCACCGACACCATCTCCGCCATCTATGCCCTCGGCTTCGCCACCCGCTCGGCTCTGACCTTCGGCGGTATGTCGGGGGGCCAGATCCGGGAGATCCTCCTCTACAACAAGTACCGCGTGTTCGCCTTCGTGCTGGCCCTGGGCGAGGTCGACGACCTCAAGTACGCAGCGGCGGCGGGGGCCATCAACTACGGTTTCCCGGTCATCGCCGACACAGTCATCCCGCAGATACTGCCCACCGGTATCACGTCTTATGAGCATGTCATCAGCATGCCTTTCGATGACATCCCGGGTGAGACCGATGCCGAGAAGGCCCGGCGCTTGGTGCAGCGCTGCACCGAGGTCCGGGGGGTGAAGATCAAGATCACCGAAGTGCCCATCCCGGTGCCCTACGGAAGCGCCTTCGAAGGCGAACGGGTGCGCAAGGCCGACATGCGCGTGGAGTTCGGTGGGTCGAAGGCCCATGCTTTCGAGTACCTCTTCATGGCGCCGCTGGATGAGGTGGAGGACGGCAAGATCGAGTTGATAGGCCCGGACTTCACCGACGTGCCAGAGGGCGGGGCGATGAACCTGGGCATTCTCATCAAAGTGGCCGGTCGAAAGATGCAGGAAGATTTCGAGCCGGTCCTTGAGCGACAGACCCACTATTTCGTCAACGGGGCCTCGGGCATCCAGCACGTAGGGCAGCGCGACATCACCTGGATCCGCTTCAGCAAAGCCGCCGTGGACAAAGGCTTTCGCATCACTAACATCGGCGACATCCTTTACGCGCGGCTCCACGCTGATTTCGGAGCCATCCTCGACAAGGTGCAGGTGACGCTCATCACTGACGAGAAACTGTTTGAGGAATGGCTGGCCAAGGCTCGCGCCGCCTACCAAGCGCGCAACGTTCGACTGGCGGACATGGTGGACGAGTCGGTCGAGGAGTTCTACAGCTGCACGCTCTGCCAGAGCTTCGCCCCCAACCACGTGTGCGTCATCTCGCCCGAGCGACTGGGGCTGTGCGGTGCCTACAACTGGCTCGACTGTAAGGCGTCGTATCAGATCAATCCCACCGGCCCGAATCAGCCAATCCCCAAAGGTATCTGCCTCGACCCGGTCCTCGGGGTGTGGCAAGGGGCCAACGAGTTCGCCTATCAGAACTCGCACCAGGCGGTGGAGCGAGTCACGCTTTACTCCATCATGCAGGATCCCATGACGTCCTGCGGCTGCTTCGAATGCATCGCGATGGTCATCCCCGAGGCGAACGGCATCATGGTGGTGTCGCGTGAAGACCCCAGCATGACTCCTGCCGGCATGACCTTCTCCACCCTGGCCGGGGTGGCGGGCGGTGGTCAGCAGACGCCAGGCATGATGGGCATCGGCAAGTACTACCTGCTCAGCAAGAAGTTCATCTCGGCCGACGGCGGGTTCAAGCGGGTGGTCTGGATGTCGAGCTTCTTGAAAGAGACCATGGCCGAGGAGCTCAAGGCTGTGTGTGAGCGGGAAGGCGTGCCTGACCTGCTCGACCGGATCGCTGACGAGCGCAGCGTGACCACGGTCGAGGAGCTGCTGGCCTTCCTGGAGGAACACGAACACCCGGCCTTGACCATGGACCCGATCTTCTGAGGCCTGCTCGATAGCGTGAAGTATTGAAAGGAGACCTGGATGTCCGCAGCGATGCCTGATGTCAAAGAGACATGGAGCGGCCGGATCCTCGAGGTGACCTTGGGAGCAGGCCCGGACAAGGGGGGCACCCGGCGCAGCACGGTGACCGTCGGTGGGCAGAACTGCCTGCCTTTCCTCCATTTCGAAGGACAGATGCCCAATAAGCCGGTGGTGGCGGTGGAGGTGAGGGATAAGGCGCCCGATGATTGGTCGGACCTGCTGGTCAAGGCCTGGGGCGACGTTCTCGATGACCCCGCCGCCTGGGCGGCGAAGGCCGAGGAGTTGGGTGCAGAACTCATAGCCTTATCGCTCGATAGCGCTCATTCCGAGCGGGGGGACACCGGGGCGAAGGAGGCACGAAGCACAGTGCGGCGCGTGCTCGAGGCCACCGGTCTGCCCCTCATCGTGTACGGACCCGGCCAGGCCGACAAGGACAACGAGGTCCTGGTGGCCGCGGCAGAGGAGGCAGCGGGAGAGCGCATCGCCCTCGGCAACTGCGAAGAGAAGAACTACCGGACCATAGTCGCGGCAGCCCTGGCCAACGACCAGGTGGTCATCGCCAAGACGCCCATCGACGTCAATTTGGCCAAGCAACTCAACGTGCTCATCACCGATATGCGCTTGGACCGCGACCACATCTTGATCGATCCCACGACGGGGGCTTTGGGCTATGGTCTAGAGTACACCTACTCGGTCATGGAGCGAGTCCGACTGGCCGCACTGGCGGGCGACGGGGCTCTCCAGCAGCCCATGATCGTGACGGCAGGGTACGAGGCGTGGCGGGCGAAGGAGGCCCGTACCGACGAAGGTGTACCGGCCGAGTGGGGTGACTGGAAGACACGGGCCCTGCTCTGGGAGGCCAACACCGCGGTCACCCTTCTGGAAACGGGTGCGGACATCGTGGTGCTGCGTCACCCAGACGCCATCCCCTTGGTCAAGCAGGCTATCACTGGTCTGATGACGCCAGGTGTCACGGCCTGACGGACGGGGATAGGAGAGAAAGGAGAACATCTATGGCACTCAGTGGCCTTGCCATCTCCAAGATGTTGCCGCAGACCAACTGCAAGGAATGTGGCTTCCCGACCTGTCTGGCCTTCGCCATGAAGTTAGCCGCCCGGCAGGTGGAGCTGTCGGCGTGCCCCCACGTGTCGGAGGAGACCAAAGCTCAACTGGATAGCGCCTCGGCGCCGCCCATCCGCCTGGTCTCGTTGGGCCGTGACGGTCACAAACTGGAAGTGGGCAACGAGACGGTCATCTTCCGGCACGAGAAGACCTTCT
>Ga0101944_10002853_pt1 | contig 26233 bp, 19 predicted proteins | sample DewCreD2012metaG_FD_75245 | JGI IMG/M metagenome (GOLD analysis project Ga0101944, IMG submission 75245) | Hot spring sediment bacterial and archeal communities from British Columbia, Canada, to study Microbial Dark Matter (Phase II) - Dewar... ... | reverse complement strand
GATGGACATTGTGGACCCATTGGACTTCACCCGCAAGGGGATTGATTTTCTTGTCCATTTCGTCCACAAGGTCCACGACATCCAGAGGATAGCACGTAGAATCCGATCTTGACTGCCGAATCCAGGGTAATAGGAGTTTTATGGACAAGATGGGTCCGCGATGCGTTTCAGCCTGCTGTTGAAGTCCGCCGCGCCCACGATGTCCGCTACGTCCATTCCGCCTTACGACCGGCAAACCGCTTTCGACAAGGTCACATGGCAATGCGGGCGGGTGAATGCGTTTCGGACCCGCTTCCGACAGCATCATCCGTTTCGGCCAGGCGGACATACACGTGCGGGCGGGTTCCATCGTGACCGCAACAAGTTAGTTTGCGCCCCTCGTCGCAATGGCAACGCAATTCCGCCACCAAGCCGTTTACAGGTTCCGGGAAGAAAAGCACAGAGGTCATGGGAAATTTGCGGCAAAAAATTTCGATAGCGCGTACCGTCTCCTTTGACGAACAAATCTGCTGCCTTACGCGGCCGCCCGAGCGAAGCGTTACTGAATAGGTCGTATTCGGCTTCAGCCCACTGCCGACATAACATGCCGCTTTCACGGGATCGCTGAATCGTTCGTGCATGGCGTTACCCTCACATTTCGAATCACATACCCGCAATACCCTTTATTGTTCTCTGAAAATTGCTTTTTCCCTTTTCAATCGAATAATCAACCATCCAAATAAAAAAGTCTCCACCGGCCCGTCACCAAGCCGATGGAGACTTTCAATACGTCTCAACACGCCACTCACACGCTCCTTGTGCCGCAGGCCGGCACATACTGGAACGTTATTTCAATGGCGCTTTATTTCCGGCGAAGCGCAAACGCGCCGCCCGTCAAACAAGCGCCCGCCAACGCAGCCAATCCCAGCAGACCGCCCACCGGCAGATACGGATTCAAGGGCGACAGCGGATTGCTCGCCGCATCAACGAAATCTTCGATGGCGACATCGGCTTTTGCTGCCTTGAGAATGTTGTAAATTTCAAGGTTGGTGACGCCGTTCTTGTCATAATCGCCGACACCGGAGAAGGGTTCATGGGCCGCTTTGCCGGCCGTCACGCCGTAAATCGGAATCGCGCCCGGCGTCGTGAGGGCGATGGTGCGATCCAGCGCCGCTACAATGATGTTTACGTCTGCAATCAACGCATTGATATAGGCTTTTTCATCCGTGCTCAGGGGGGATTCTTCACCCGTCAGAAGCGCCATCTGGGTCGAGATGTCCAGCACCTGCTGGCGAATCTCCGTGACGTCGCTCAGGATTTCGGACGTCAGTAGATTGAGCACCGAAGCCTGAATTTCGGTGTCCAAACCCATGAGCGCCGCGACCGCTTCTTTGAAGCCGCGTAGCGTGTTGCCCAACACTGGCAATACGGCACCGTTGATTTCGGGCGGCAGATCCGCGACGAAATCACTGAGTTCCGTCGCCGCGCTGCCAAGGGCGTCAATGACCGCCTGTGGAACCAGTGCCGGTACGTAAGGCGTTAGGATAGTGGCCACTTGATTCAGGCGATCCGCCGCCGGCGGAACGGGCGGATTGGCCACCGGATTGCCCAGAAGGATGCCAAACACGGCAAGCAAATCATCCACCAACGTCGTGTAATGATTCACGTTCGTGTCAAACTGGGCCTGAACGGTCGCATTTCCCTTGCAGAGCAGCGCAGCCAGCAGCGCCATCTGGTACTTGTCGGGAATGCCGTCGCCGAGCATGCCATTTTCGAGATCCGCCTCGTCATACGAAGGGATGCCTTCCACGCCGAAACCGGCAATCGTTTGGATCAACATTTGCGCTTCCGGTTCAATGGTGAGCCACAGGCTGCACCCGTCCAGCGTTACCGGCGGAAGCGTCAAGGTTGCCGCCATGCCGGGCGCCGCACACAACATGATAGCCAACAATACCAACCCTTTTTTCATCTTCAAAACTCCTCTCTTCGTGTTTGTTCCTTTCGGGGAACGTGCCATGCCTTACCCAATCAGCCTCAATTCCACAATGAAACCCAAACCAGCCCATGAACCCGCACCGCAACCTGCGGGATCATGAAAACCTCCGTGCATCTTTCAATGCACCTTCAATATAGACCACCCGATGCCAATCTGTCAAGAAAAAAATACAGAAATAAACACGGCGAAAACACCGTTTCGAATGCCCGGGCGCTTTCGGCCTTTCCGTTCCGTTTCCGTTCAGTTGCTTTTGGCGGCCAATCGTGGTAAATTACAACTCCCTTGGGAGAGATGACCGAGTGGTTGAAGGTGGCGCCCTGCTAAGGCGTTGTACGGTGTCAAGCTGTACCCCGGGTTCGAATCCCGGTCTCTCCGCCAGATCTTACGGCCCGCCGAGCGGGCTTTTTTCATTAGGAGGGGCCTATACGCCTCTTTTTTCCGGCTTTGCGGAGACGCAGGAGTGATGATACAGCAACATGCGCTGTCGAGAACCGAACTTCTAGTTGGCAAAGAGGCTCTAGCGACGCTGGCCGCCAAAAAAGTCGTCGTCCTCGGCATCGGCGGTGTCGGTGGTTACTCAGTCGAAGCGCTGGCCCGTTGCGGCATTGGGCATCTTGTGATTGTAGACGACGATACGGTGTGTATTACCAATCTCAACCGGCAGATTCACGCCACCCGGCAGACCCTTGGCATGCGCAAAGTGGATGCTATGAAAAAACGCGTGAATGAAATTGACAGCCGAATCGCCGTTGACGCACGATTTCTGTGCGTGCAGCCGGACAACATCGGGGATATCATAGACAGCGATTCGGACTATGTTATAGATGCGCTAGATACGATATCCGCTAAAATAGCGGCGGTTGATTATTGTTTCCAACACCAAATCAAAATTATTAGTTGTATGGGCACGGGCAATAAACTTGATCCGTCCCGGTTTGTTGTCGGGGATTTGTACAAAACAAAGACATGTCCGCTGGCCAAGGTCATGAGAAGCGAACTCCGGCGGCGGAACATCCCCCGGCTCAAGGTGGTATATTCGGAAGAAACGCCGAGAAAGCCGCTCGATGCCGAAGTGACGACCTGCAAGGATGCGTGCTTGTGCGACGATCATGACGGGCGGAAATGCAGTCAGAAACGTCAGATTCCCGCCAGCATTTCATTTGTTCCTCCCGTCGCGGGATTCATTCTGGCGGGAGAGGTCATCCGGGACTTGGCCGGTCTGTAGCAGGTCTTCTTTACGCGGAAAAGCCCATTTTTCAAAGCGCGGTCCATCCGAAAAGACGCATGGCGTTGGCGGTGGTATGTTCGGCGATTTCTTCCTTGGGGCGTTCGAGAATTTCGGAAGCGGCCTGTAAGTTGTAGACAATATTCGCGGGCACATTGGCCTGTCCTTGTCGTTCGACCGGAGGAATGTCGGGGCTGTCCGTTTCAAGCAAAAGAAAATCCGGGTAAACGAGACGAAGCGCTTCGCGTTTTTTCCGGCTGTTTCGGTAGGTTAGTGCGCCGCCGAAAGACACTTGGATGCCTTTGTCGAGCCAGGGGCGAATCCATTCCGCGCTGCCGGAATAACTATGGATGAGTCCGCCGCGTTTGGGGATTCCGATGCGCTTGAAGGATGTGGCCAAATCATCAAAAGCGCCCCGGCAATGAATGACGGCGGGCAGGTCCAGTTCGATGGCCATGCGCAACTGCGCGTCGAAAAACCGCCGCTGCGTTTCGAAATCCGGCGATTCGATCTTGCGGTCGAGGCCAATTTCGCCGATGGCTACGACACCCGCTTCGCACGCTGCGGATAGGCCGTCCAGGCGCGATTCGTCCCCACGTTGAATGTACCATGGATGCACGCCCCACGCGCATTCGACCTCCGGATAGCGATCCGCCAGCGCACGCGACACAGGCCATTGTTCCGGTGTTATGGACGCCGTAACGAGTTTGACAAGGCCGGCCCGGCGGGCGTCCGAAAGAACCGCGCCGAGCGACTCGCGAAATTCGTCGCTTTCAAGATGGCAATGGACATCCACCAATTTCAACGATCTCGCTCCTTAACAATTGGCGAAAAAGAGGCCCGGCGTTACCGATTCTCGCTGGCGCGCCGTTTCCATTCCGCCTCGAGATGGGGGCGTTCTTTCCAGCGGCGGTGAATCCACAGCCACTGTTCCGGCGCGCGGCGGACGATGGCTTCGAGCGCATCCTGGCAGCGTTGTGTGTTCACGACAAGATCCTCGCGCGTTCGGCCGGTGTTCACCATCTCGATGGGCGGTAAAAATTCGAGCGTATACCCATCATCCGGATCGCGCGTAATCGAAAAGGGGATGATAGGCACATGCGCGCGCGCCGCGGCAAGCGCCGGACCGATGGTGGCCCAGCACGGGTGGCCGAAGAAGGTGACCGGCACGGCGTTTTCGCGGGGATTCTGGTCGGCCAGAATGCCCACCATATATCCGTTGGCCAGTCTTTCCATCATTTCCCGTGCCGCCTTGTCCTTGGGAATGGTTATCACGCCGCCCGAACGGCGTGTCCCGTCAATGAATGCGTCGAGATGCGGATCGTCGAATTCGCGCACGATCTCGCTGGCTTTGTAGCCGCGCCGGGCCATGGCCGTCGCGCTCCATTCCCAGTTGCCGTGATGTGCGCCAATCGCGACGCAGCCGGATTCGCGCGGGATAAAGTCCACACCCTTCACGCGAATATTCCGTTCAAGGAAGGCCCCTTCGAGTTTGGGAATCTGGAACAGTTCAAACGCCACGATCAGCATGTTTTCGATTGAGCCGCGCAGAATGCGCTGCTTTTCTTCGCGAGTCAGCGTGTCGCCGTAGGCCAGGTCCAGGTTGGCCATTCCCGTGTTCTGTACGCGCGGTAGAAGATGATAGACGAGAGGCGTCAGGGCACGCGCGAGCCGACGGTTGAATCCGATCGGGGTCCGGGCCAAAATCCGGCCAAAACCCACCGATACGCGCCCGATGACGGTCTTGCCGAACCGGCGCCGCGCCATCGCTTACGCCTCACACGTGACGGTCTGGCCTATCGCGGCGGAGAAGGTCCGCGATTCGGCGCCGCTCTGCTCGTACATCCAGTCTATGGCTTCGGGATCGCCATGGACGAAGATGACGTTCTTGGGCCCGATCCGCGCGATTACGTCGCGGAGCACCTGCCGTGGGGCGTGCGCGCTGAAATGGAACCAGTCAATGTCCTCCAGCACGACCTTGACTTTCGGCCGGGCCAGCCCAAAGGCGAATGTCGCGCCCGGTTCCTCGTGCAGCAATTTGTAGCCCAGCGTGTCCGGATCGAGATAGCCGACAAAGAAGATGCCGTGCCGGTGGCTGCGGACCATTTCCTCGGCGAGCAGGGCCGACGGCGTGTTTTCGATCATCATGCCGGACGTGGCGACGATGATGCAGGGCTTGCTCAGAATATTGAGCACGACGCCGCGATCCCACACGTCGCCCACACGGCCAAAGCGGCTCAGCGGGCGCAGATTGGCTTCGGGATGCAGGTACTCGGAGAAACGGTTGTATACCTCGTACAAAGCCCGGCCAAGCCCGGAAGCCAGCACGGGCACGTCCGGAATGTCGCCGCTCTCCTGGAGGCGCGCGATGATGTTCAGCATTTCCTGGGTGCGCCCGAGCGCGAAACTCGGCACCAGCACGCAGCCGCCTCGTTCGATTACGTGCCGGATGGAGGCCGCGAAGCGTTCCGTCTGCTCTTCGACCGAGGTCTTGTCGGCCAAATGATTCGCCCCATACGTGGATTCGATGATAAGCGTGTCAATGGCCAGATCGCCGTCCATCGGTTCCATGCCCGCCATCAATTCCTGATCGGAAACGCAGATGTCGCCCGTATAGAGCACCTTGTGTTCCGGGGTGCGAATCAACACGCTTGCGCTGCCCAACACATGCCCGGCGTGCAAAAACTCCGCGGTGATGTCACCGCGTTCGTCCAGCGCGAATTCCGCGTCGAGCGGCATCCCGCACATCCGTTTGACGGCATAGCCCACGTCCTCGTGCTGGTACAGGGGATATTCCGCAATGCCCCGCTCCTTCGCCAGCGTACCCATGACGGAGACGCTGTTATGGAGCATACGGTCCATGACGCTGACCGTCGGCTGCGTGGAATAGAGCGATACGCCGGGAAACTGTTTGAGCAGTTCGGGGATCGCGCCGCAATGATCCACGTGGCCGTGCGAAACGATGGCGGCGTCGGGCGCGCGGTTCAAAATGGAAAAATCCGGCAGCGATTCCAGCCCTTCCTTCTTGGGATGGACGCCGCAATCCAGAAGGACATGAAATCCGTTCAATTGAAGCAGATACGAATTCGCGCCGATCTCGCGGCCGCCGCCGCACGGCGTGAACGCCAGTGTTCGATAATTTTTCACGTTCCCATTATACGGTCCCGGCATGGGCCGTGTCAAAGTGGCGCACCCACAAATCGCTTGCCGATAGCAGGTTACGCATTGCGGGATGAGGCGTATTTTCAACGCCCGCTTCATCTCTTTCGGTCGTGGCTGCGCGCAATCAGCGCGGGACGATTTCGAAAGGTATGGCCGGAAGGACGCCCAGCGAAACGCGTTGCGCCTTGGCGTTTTTTTTAGCGTTGGGCGGCGGATCCGTTTCCTTGACGGCCTCTACAATCAGGTTGTCCGTGTAACCGGCCTTGAGGGTCTCCGCGTCCGCTTTCAGCACGAGCGACCATTTCCCGGGCATGGAGATCGTTTCCTGGAGGCTCATACCCTTGGGCGGATCGGCCAATTCAAGTTTCACATCCTGCAGCATCGGCGCCTTGGGCGCCCGGAGTGACACTTGCGCCGTCCCGCCTTCGGGAATGCGCACGGGATTTTCACCGGCCACTTCGATTCGTGGTGGACGGCTTTTTCCGCCCATGGCTGTTGCGAGCAGTTGCTGCGCCGGGGTCAAATGCCAGTAGGCAAAGGCCTGCATCATGTTTTCGCACGGAACCACAGGATGCGTGACGGTTTCGCCGTCAATGGTGGTCGCGCCTTCCAGTTGCAGGGCGGCCGGCGGTTCGAATGGCTGGGATGCCGTAAGCGTCATGCAAATCTGATCACACCCCGGCGGTATACGGGCGCCGTTCAGTTCGAATCCTGGCGGCGCATCCTTCAGCCGCACCTCGATGCCGCCGGTGAAGCCGTCTTTACGCAGCGCGTACACGGTGACTGGCGCCGTGCGGCTGGCGCGGAACGTTACGCTTGGCGGCGTCACGCGCAAGGCAAAATCGGGCCGAGGCGGGCCGAGGCGCAACCGGTAGCCGTATTCGGCGCCGCCCTGGCGCTGGGCGTCTTCCACCTGGACATAATAGACGCCTTTGGGTAAATCCACACGCAGATACGAATCGGCATGATGCGTCAGCAAACCTTCGCCTTTGTCTTCGCAATCGTCGTTGCTTGCCAGCGCCTTTCCCGACGCGTCGAACAGCCGCACCACGGAGTCAACCGGCGAATACAATCTGCGCGCAAAGACTTCGGCCACCATCGTTCCGCCCGACGGCCACTTGAATTGAAACGTATCCACATCCCCCGGATGGGCGATGCGCCCATTGACGATATGCGGAGGTTTGATCGTGCGGGCCTTACGGAGCGTATCGTTCGGTTCCCGTTCGCCGGTTTCAGGCAGATCATCCACGGCATACCGGATCGGATTCGAAACCCATGGCCCTGTACAAACCGCCGTTTCGCGAACGCCAAGGCCGCCGGGGGAGGTATCGAGCAGGATTTCCTTTTCCGGCAGGTTCCATCCCCCGATGGCGGCGATGGTTTTCTCGCCCACCCGGCCGCCCAGCGGATAAACGGATGTAACAAACGGTTGTTCGCCCACGATGATGCGATACACAAAATCATCCCGCCCTCGATAGAGGGAGTCGCGTATTTCGACCTCGTATTCGCCGCTTTCCGGAACCGAATAGAGAAAGACCGGATCGGGGTCGAAGCGATAGTCGTCGGCGAACGTCAATTCTCTGCCGTCGGCGTCGTAAAGAGCCAACACCGGCTGAAACCAGCCGGGAACGGCATCCGCGAGATAGGGAATCAATGCCCGTGCCTGCACCGCGAACACGATCTGCTGCCCCTGCCTGGCGCGGAATCGGAAACGGTCGGCATCGCCCGGCATGATCTGTCCGTTCAGGACAGCGGGGATGTCAACCGCGCCCAACTCGGCCGTGTCGCGATCATTCGGCTCTTTCTCGGACACTTCGGGGATGCCGCCCACTTCGAAGCGGAGGGGATTGGTCAATCCGCCGCCCGTGCCGAGGCGTAATTCGTGGTGTCCAGGTTTTGCATCCGCGGCTATGGTGATTTCGAGAAGCGCCATGTCGGCAATCTGCATGTTTTGCTGCTTTTTGGCCGGATTCAGGCGTAAATTAATCCAATATTCCAATTCACGAAGACTCATCCGGTCCACATTCCGCAGCAAGGGATGTTCCGGAAGGCCGTAGGCCGGTACCGTTTTTCCGCTGCGCCGCAGTTTCACCAGATTGTTCAGAAGTTTCCGGACTTCCTTGATTTGATCGTTAGTGAGCGGACGCGAATATTGCAGAACCGTCGCGCTTACGCCTTCGCCGGACACGTGGACACTACGCGCGCCGCCCAGGCGTTGTCCGCCGACAAGGGCCTGAACGGTGGTTCCCTGCTGTCCGCCCGCCGGATACAAATAGCCGATGTGCGGTTCGCGATCGCCCGTTTGTCCCCATGCGGCCAAGGCAAAAAACCAAGCCGGGATCGCCGGAAGGAGAAGTAAGGAAAGCGCGTGGCGTCCGGCAAGACCCTTCGGTATTTTCCTCGCGATCCGCTTCATGCCATGATCTCCCCTAGACGGCCCGCCGAGGGCATGACCTTGACGTCGAGGCCGCGCGGATTGGGCATCGCGCCTTCAGGATTGATTCCCAATAATTCGTACATGCTGGCGAGTAGATCCTCCGGGTGAACGGGCCGATCCGCCACTTCCTCTCCCGTGGCGTTCGAGGTCCCCACGACCTGTCCGCCCTTGAACCCGCCGCCGGCCACCACGGTCGAGAAGCAATGTCCGAAATGACCGCGCCCGCCGTTCCACGGCGCCTCCCATTGCACTTTGGGCGTTCGCCCGAACTCGCCGCCCCACCATACGATCGTGCTTTCCAATAATCCGCGATCGCTCAAGTCCTGCAACAAGGCCGACATGCCTTTGTCCATTTCCGGCAACTTCCGGCGCATGATCTCGAAGTGTTGCTTGTGCGTGTCCCATCCCCGGTAATTGATGGTCACGTAGGGAACGCCCCGTTCGACGAGCCGCCGCGCCATCAAACAGGATTGCCCGAACGTATTGCGGCCGTATTGATCGCGGACTTCGTCCTTTTCCGATGACAAGTCGAACAATTTTCCCGCGTCGCCGAGAATGAGTTCGTATGCTTTATCCTCGCAGGCGTCCAACCGTTGGAATAGTTCGTTCGACGGCATGGCCTTGCCGAGCGAATCGAGGGCATGGAGCAACTCGCGGCGGCTGCGCTGGCGTTCGTCCGAAATGCCTTCCGCAACGACACCTTCGACCACGAAGCGCGGCTTGCCGGGATCGCCGCCTGTCGCAAAAGGCTTGTACCGGGGGCCAAGGAATCCGGCCTCCGAAAAACGTCCCTGGGTCGTAGTCAATACGATGTACGGCGGAATCAATCCCTCATAACCGCAATCGTAGCCCTTGAACAACGACACGACAGCGCCCATGGAAGGATATACCAGGCGATCGGGCTTGTGTCCAGTCTGCACGATATACGACGCCGTTTCATGGCTGTTGACGCCATGTGTCATGCTGCGGATGATCGCGTATTTGTCCGCCTGCCGGGCCAGCAGCGGCAGGAGTTCGCCGATGCGGATTCCGTCCACATTGGTCGCGATCGGCTTGTCCAGCGGTCCGCAAAAGTCTCGTCCTGCCTCCGGCTTTGGATCGAAGGTGTCCAAATGGCATGGCCCGCCCCACATCCAGATTTGGATGACGGCCTTGGCCCGTGCCGGCGTTCCGGCTTTCTGTGCCCATGCGCCGCCATGGCCCATCAGCGCCAGCCCCGTTGCGCCGGCCAGCCCGCGCTTCAGCGCTTCGCGCCGCGTGATTTTCCTATATTTCATGAATGGTCCCTCATATACGGTCCGGCGCCGTGTTTCGAATATGCCCTGTCAGTGCCTATACAGAAATTCCTTGCTATTGATCAGCGCCCATGCCAGGTCCTCGGCGGCTTGTTTGGGCGGCAGCCCGGTGTTGCGCGCATAGGCCAGCGCCGCCGCCTGTTCGGAAGGTGTGGGCGGCCGTGAAAGCAGTCCCATATAGACGGACTGCACCCAGAGGCGCGGGCTTCGTTTTCCGGAAGCGAAAATCTGTTTCCACAAGGGACTGCGCTCGATTTTTTGTTGCACGTCGGTCGAATTGAGCAGGTACAGCCGTTGGGCGTCCGAAGGCTGGTTGTTACGTTCGGATTCCATGCCCGTGTCGCGCGTGGGCCGCCCGAACATTTCGAGAAAAGAACTTGTGATGCTTCCATCGGCCAGGGCAATGGTGCGCTGATATTCAGGAATGAACGTAAACGGTTCCGGAATGGGACTTGAATAACGCTCCCCCGTTCCCCCGATGCCGCACAGGGCGTCAATGAGCACTTCGGCGTCGAGCCGCCGTACGGGATAGAAAGCGAACAGCGCCGCCGCCTTGGGCCGATCGCTACGCGGAATGGACGATTGCTGATACGTTCGCGAATTCAATACAAGGCGGAAGAGGTGGCGAAGGTCGTATTGGGCGGCGATGAGTTCCTTTTCGAGATACGCCAGCAATTCGGGATTTGCGGGAGGATTGTCCGGGCGGATATCGTCCGGTTCATGGATGATTCCGCGTCCCATCAGCCATGACCAAATCCGGTTGGCGATGTTGCGCGCGAACCACGGGTTTTCCGGCGCGATCAGCCAATTGGCAAAGACTTGGCGGGGGTCTTGTTCCGGCGGGATGCGCACCTTCGAACCGTCAGGCAAAACGGCGTCCATGGGTTCCTGCGGTTCCGAATTCAGGCATACGATTTCTTCTTTCCATTCGCCGGTTTTTTTATAGGCGATCCGCGAGAAGAACGCGGCCATTGCTTTCCGGCGATCCGCCGGCCATGTATCCAGACGGGTTCCCATGAACGTAAGCGCGGCGGCTTCGGCAAGGGCTTCCGGCTCCCGTCCCTGCACCGCGCGGTAGAAATTGACCGGCGGTACGCGGAAATTGCTGCCGCTCGACGTCAGCAACGCACGTGCGAAACGGTCGTAGGGCATGTTCGTCTTGACGGCGTCCCGGATCCAGCGATGGTAGGCTTGGACGGCGTTGGGCCAGAGATTGATGGGAAATTCCGACTTGACCCGGAGAATGTCGCCCCATTTCAACGACCAATAGTCGGCGAATTCGTCCCGATCCATGAGTGCATCTATCAACACCGCGCGTTTGTCCGGATTTTCATCCGCCAGGTAGGAACGGACTTCTTGGACCGTGGGCAGTGTGCCTATCACGTCCAGATAGGCCCGCCGCAGGAAAACGGCATCGGAACAGGGATGCGCCGGTGCAATGTTTTCGGCCTCCAACGTGGACAAGACCCGTGTGTCAATGGGGGTTTCCTGAACGGCAAACGCTTCGCTTTCAAAAGGCGCCAACGTTCCGGCGTTTCCGGCGCGTGCATATACCGCCACCGCAATCGCGGCGGCAATCCGCATGGCTTTCATGACCTGTTTTCGATTCAAGATGCCTTTGGGCATGAGGGCGAACCTTGTCCATTGTTTTTGTTCCGTTACGAATCCCAGCCGTCGTATTCGCGCAAGCGCACAATATCTAACCCGCCGAAGGCGGCAAGGTTCCACCATCATGCGATTGCATCGCGAAGGCGCGCAATGGAATAATCGCGCCATGCGCCGGGTTGCGCGACAAAGGAATCATATGCCTGCACAGGGAAGCGCTGGAAAAAATCTGCTGCTGGCCATAGGGTCGGTTGCTTTTATCGTGGTTATGACGGTGGCAGCCGACCGGACGGCCGGGCGTTGGTTGACGAAGGCCCCTGAACCCGGCACGATGGAACTGCTGTTTCCGCCGAATTCGGAGCAGCACTTCGAATCGTCGGATTTTGTGTATACGGCGAAGATCAATTCAATCGGATTGCGCGACCATCCCGTCGGCGCCAAGAAACCCGGCACGTTTCGTATCTTGTGCATCGGCGATTCGTTCACCTATGGATGGGGTGTGGACATCGAACAAACCTGGGTGAAGGGTGTCGAAAAAAGGCTGCGGGACAAGGGATACGACGTTGAAATGATCAATGCGGGTAAACCGGGCACCGGGCCGCCGGATTTTGCCGCTCTGGCCGAAAAGGCAGTCCCAATTCTGTTGCCGGATCTCCTCCTCATTACCATTCTGCAGGACGACGATTTTGCGGGCGCGGGCGAAGGCGTCAAAGATCCGCAGTCCGGTTTCCTGGATTGGGCGCGGTTGATCTATCCGAACTTCGTACGGGCCGTCCGCCTGGCGAGGCAAGCCCGTCAAATCGCCGCCAATCAGCAGCCCGTGACGCCGCCCCAAAAAACATCCGCCGAGGATAATCGCCGGTGGACTGAAAAAACGGCAAAAGACTTTCTCGAAAAGATGCCGCCGGCCGATCGGGCCCGTTTCGACCAATTTGAAGAAAAAGTCAAGCAGGCTTTTCTTTCGGGCCGCCTGAACCCTTACATGATTGATCTGGCGATGAAAAACCGGAATTTCTACACGATTTGCATGAATCTCGACGATCCATGGGCGCAGCAATGTATACAGCATCTGGCCGAGCAATTCGTTCGCATCAAACGTGTCGCGGCCAATTTCGGCGCGCGCCCGGTCGTGCTGAGCATCCCCCACGGCCCGTATGTGAACCGCGCGGCCAATCTGAATATCCAACGCGTCGGGTATGTGTCGAACGAAGCCATGCTGACGTCCGATGCGCCGGACGAAAGCGTCCGGAGGGCCAGCCAGCGCGCCGGTCTGCCTTTTATGACCGTCATGGAAGGATTTCGCGCGCATAGGGACGATTCGAGCCTCTATTTCGAGTTGGACGGCCACCTATCGGCCACCGGCCATGCCCTTCTCGCGGATTTGCTCGTCCCGCTGCTCGAAAAAGAAATTCCCACCGAGGCGAAAAGGAACGGAACATGACCGCCGGCCCGCTATCCAGCCCGCCGCGGTTTGGCTGGAAGAAGACGATTATATACTCGCTATTGCCTTTGCTGGTCCTGTTGGCCTTGCTCGAAACGGCGGCGCGCATCGCGGAAATTTGGATTCCGCCGCGGCAGATTGACCTTGGCCAGGGATTCGACCCACGCGTTCGCCTGTTCATCCCGTCGCCCGCCGATCCCGGCATGCTGGTTACGAATCCGGAACGGGAAGCGTGTTTTCGAAAGTCGCAATTTCCCCTCCGGAAACCCGTGCGCAACATGCGCATCTTCGCTTTGGGCGAATCCTCGGTCAACTACCTCGACTACGAGTTTCCGCTGCTGGAGAAGCGTTTACAAGAACAACTGGCGGCGAAATTCGACAGCGTGACGATCGTCAACTGCGGCGGACTGTCTTATGGCAGCCAGCGAATCATGGCTATTGCCGCCGAAGTTCTGCAGTACGATCCGGATTTGATCATGCTGTATTGCGGTCACAATGAATTTGAGGAACTCGAACAACTCGCCATCGCGAATTTACGGACACTGCCCCTGCAACGGGTTCTGTCGAAATCGGCCCTGTGCCGGTTTGTTCGCGACCGCCTTGCGTCGTTCAAAATCAGCCAGCTTCAGGATGAACGCAACCAGCGTCTTCTTGCTGCGCAACCCGACTCGAACAAAGCGTGGGGGCACACCTTTTCGCCGCAAGAAATCGCCGCGCGCATGGCGGCGTTCCGAAACAATCTCGCGATAATCATCCAGATGTGCCGGGATCGCCGTGTGCCCATTGTCATGGGATCTATCCCGTCCAATCTCATCAATCCCTACCTGACCGGCGAACATGCTGTAAGATACAAATCCATCCAGGACATGTTTGCGCGGGGCGAATATGAAAAGGCCCTGCCGCTGGCCCGCGATCTTCTGAAAAATGCCGGGAGGCATCAGTCGTCGGACGAGGAAAACGGCATTCTGCGATCGCTGGCCGCCGAATACGGAATCCCTTTTGCCGACGTGGAAGCCGCTATTATCGCCGCCGAACCGCACCATGTCCCCGGCGAGACGCTTTTCAATGATCACTGCCATCTGAATCCCAAGGGCAATGCCATTCTCTGCGCCACCTACGAAAAAGCGATCCTCGGCCTGTTTCGCTGATCCGTGGTGAATAGATAGCGAAACACGTGGCGCAGCCTGTCCAGTCTGTGCAGGTATGCCGAAAAAATTCCCGTTACGCAGACTGGACAATCTGCGCCACGCGAGGGTCGGCCATGCAGATTGAACCGCGCGCTCTGCGCTACGGCCCGATTGATTCATCGTGGATTGGGCGGTCAGGACCCGGGTTTCGATTGCCGAATCCCGGTGCATAAATGCCGGGGATCAATTTCTTGCCGCCGCGCCTCGAAGACGCAGGGAGGTCTTTTCGTAGATGTCGGCGGCGGCGGATTGGGATACGCCGAGATGGTCAAGAGGCGCCGCGCACGCATCAATCGCGTCCTGGCCCGGTGTTTCGGCGGGAAACGCGCTGGCCAGCGCCGCGGCGGCGGCCACGATCATGCACAGATCCCGGTGATTTTGGGGCGCGGTGTCGGGCGCGTGATGGCAATGAATGGGCGCGGCAATTAGCGCGGGAAGGCTCCAGCGCTGAGCCAGACGGTATGCGGCTTCGGGATGTGTGACGCCGTAGGTTTCCTGTTCAGCCTGAATCAGGTCCGCATGCGAACGGCCGGGCGGCATCGTTCCGGTGGCGTCGGGCGCAATGATCGCCAACGCTAGACGTCCGATTTCGTGCAATAGCCCGGCCGTATAGGCTTCACCGACGAAATCGCGGCTGGCCGCTTTTGCCAGGGCCATCGAGGCGGCGGCGGCGAACACGGACCGCAACCAGAACATTTTCACGTCAAAGTGCGAAGCGACGGGAACCGGCGGCACGGTTTCCGCATTTTCGGCAAGACGCACCGTTGCGGTTTCGCCCAGTATCGTTACCGCCAGATTGATACTGGCCACCCGTCCCGGCATGCCGTAGACGGCGCTATTGGCCAGACCGACCAGCGCTGCGGACAGGGCCGGATCCGTGCATACCACGCCGGCCACGTCGCGTATTGTGTGGCCGGAACGCGCCCGGGTGTCGCGGACATGCCGTAATGTGCTGGACAGAACCGGTAGCGCATCAATCGCATCGAGCCGCGCAAGCACTTCCTCCGGATTGAGGGCGCGTTTTTGCGGCGGCGGCTTGATGTCAATCGGCTGTTCCATCGCCGTTTCCGCTTTGTTGACCGGATAGAAACGTTCGAGGGCGGCATGGATGTCATCGAATGAACACAGCATGGCCTTGACGCGCAACCCGGTCGCCTTCTCGACCTCCGCGATGGCGGCGGCGTCCAGCGGACATGCCATGCCGACTGTCAGCAATTTGCCCATGCGATCAATCGGCAGGAGCACATGCTTGCGCGCCAATTCAGCGGGGATAATGGGCGGCAAATCGTGGGGAATATCGTAGTTGCGCAATTCGATGGCGGTAACGCCGGGCTGGCCCGAAAGAAACGTATGCAAATCGGCTTTGCTGAGAAACGCCAGATTGATAAGGACTTCAAAAAGTTTCCCGCCGCGATCGGCCTGCGCCGCCAAGGCTTCAGCCAACTGGGCTTCCGTGATCAGTCCGGCCTGAACGAGTAACTGGCCGACACGCGGATCGCGCGGGGGCGCGGCGCCATCGGGGGCTGGCGGCGCGTCCGCGAGTCGTTCCGGCGCAATGGTGAAGCGTTCGCCGCACTTGGGACACTGGTACGGCTTGCCCATGGCTTCCGCCGGCACATTGCCCTTGTGCCCGCAAGGGCAAGCCACCCGTATTACACCCGTTTTATCGTCCACATTGTCCTCCTTGCGTGTGCGATGCCGCCAGTGTAGGCGGCGGAACATCGTCATTCAAGTTGTTCAAGCGATCCGTCAATCTGTCCTTTGTCCTTTCTTCTCGGCCCACGATTGCAACTTTTATGTATTTACACCGGATTAGTAGTCCATTTCAGAAATACGATGACGTGTTTTTCGTGCTCGTGCTCGTGCTCGTTATCGTAATCGAATAGATCGGTGCATGCATTCCGAACGCAAGCAGGATTACAAGTTGATATGAATACGGCGCCACCCCGTGGAGGATGAAAAAGGGTTTTCCTGGATTGTCCCGCAAGCGATCGAAGATGACCATAACTCTTTGTTTCGAGTGCGATTACGATTACGAGCACGAGCACGAGCACGAACAGAGTGGCGGTTGGATGCATTTTCGGAATAGCGCGAATCGGATACGTAAGTGTATTTGCGAAATGGAGCACTTAGGGCGTTTGAACCGGCACAAACATTACTCCTTGTACGGGAACCCGGCCGGCGACGCCTGCGGCAAGTTCGATGGAACCTTTTACGATCCCGGACGAGCCCACCCGAACGGTTTGGACAAAATGATGGGTTCCCGGACAATCCGAGACGTTCACATCAACCGGCGTTTCATCGCCTATCCGGACCGTTAGCGATGGAAACAGGCCCCGTTGTCCAATCGCCAGAAAGACGTCGTATTCCCCAGGCGTCAGTTCCCGGACAAACGCGGCGGACTGGTTGGGTCCAATAAAAAACGTGTCCGTTTTTGGATCGAAACCATCGGCAGGCGTGAATTCGCCCGCGGAAACGCGAACCGGTTCCGTTTTCGGTATTCGGTATACATATACGTTGTGGTTCACGTAAAATTCGCCGGGTCCCGTGTAGCCTGTTTCCTCTGGGGTTACGCGGCGGACCATGACGAGACGGCTTTCGGCAAGGGTTCGGTTTTTTTCGATGCAATCCGAAGACGCGCCGCCGCCCGTGTTCACAATGGCCGGCGCCCATGGCAGACGGTCCATCATGCCGGTGGCTTGGGCGATCGCGTAGTCATAGCCGAGCAATTCCGTGTAGGGCTTGGAAAAGATGGATCCGATCATCCTCGTAACCTGAAGACGTTCCTCATGAAGCGGTAATTGTTGTTTGCGCCATGCGGTTTCTATCAGCACCTTGGCTCCCGCCGGGATATTCGCTTCGCACCAACGGTACGTTGTCTGGAGCGGGTCGGGCGTGGCGAATTGCCGCGTAATGGCCAGACTCTTATGAGCCGGACCGGCGAGGGCCAGCAATCCAATGACGGTGATAATGACCGGGGCCATGCGCGACCAACGCGGGTTGTCAGAGTCGCCGCAGGCAACCCGATTCAACAGAAGGGCCGTTCCGCCGAATCCCAACGCCCAAAAGGGAACGATCGGCACATAACTCCGTACGACGATGTAAGGCTGCCACGCCACCAACAATGCGTAAAGCGCCGGAAACGAAACCAATACCCAGCCCGCCCGGCCTTTCAGAAGCGGCAACGCCGCCCATCCCGCCGCCGAAATTAGGAAAAACGGCCATCCGGATTGAATCCAGTATCTTAGCAGACACCAGCCCGGATGCTTCGCGGTCTCGGTCAGTCCAAATGTAAATCCAAATTCGCCCGGTTGAAACAGGGTATCGTCCGGCATGAGATTCGTGCCGTACTGCGCTGACAACAGCGCCATGGACGCGCGGAACCGCCCATAATCCAGCACGAGGGCTGGCTCAGCCATCAACAGCGCGGCCGCGCTCGCCAGTATCAGAAAAGGGATATGTTTCCAGGTCCGTCTTCCCGGCGCAAGCGTCGCCGCAAGCAGCACCGGCGCGATCGCCAATCCCATCGTCAATTTCGTGCCGGCGGCAAGGCCCGCCGACAAGGCGCCCCAATAAAGGAAACGCGTTTTTTCCCGCCGAAGAAATTCGGCGGACAGCACGGTGGCCGAAAAGGCCAGCAGCGCCGCCAGAACGTTTGGCAGGGAGAAGTGCGCCTGCTGGACCATAAGCCGGTGCGTCATCGCCGCCAGAACGCAAAGGATCGCCGCCGACCGGCTGCCGAAAAGGCGGTGGCCGGCTATAAAGACGACGATGAACAAAATCCCCGCGTAAACGGCGCTGCTGATGCGTCCCGCAAGGTAAAAATTGAAATGATCGCGATCCACGCGGCGTCCGGCGATCTCCGGCAGCGTCCGGCGAATGGGCCGTCCGGTTGCATCGGTGTAGGCTCCTGCAATCGTGTTGCCGAAATGGGTGATAGCGCATACGCCGCACTGGATGTAGGTTCCGAATGTGCCATAGGTCAGCGAGAAGGGAGGTGTGAGACGTTTTTCGGCCAGCATGGACAACGCCTGCCCGGTGGTCATCCATTCGTCATGGTGTTCGACGATGGGACGGCCAAAATCCAGCCCCCGCAAATAAAGTCCGGCGTAGAGCCCCGCAAGACCAAGCAAGACCGCCATGCGCCATCCTGTGATGCCCAAACTTTTCTTCATGACCGGCGCCCAAAACGATTGGTGACACGCATTCAGTATAGGCGCGGCCCTCCGGCGATTCAATGCGCCTGTGTTCGTCGTGCGCGCATTCCTTAGCACTCGTTTTCCATATTGGCTAACACAATGCCAATCTGGCAATTTCAAAATATATATCTGTACTATAGATGGATATTTCCCGATCGGCTGTTTTCAGGCATGGCCCAAAATACGACCAAATGAAAAATTTTTATAAATTATTTATTATCAATTAGATAAAAGGTATTGACAAGACATCGCTTCACCTGTTATTATAAGCGGTGTGTGATGAATTCGGCATTGAACATGGGCTTGCGTCCGGATTGCCAAATTGGCAGTTTTCAGGTTTATGCCGAATAGAAGTGAAGGAATGAGAAAGGGCATGCGGTCTATGGACCGCACAACGAGACAGGAGAGTAGACAGATGAAGGTAAGACCATTGGCCGATCGAATCCTTGTGAAGCGTGAAGAACCCAGTGAAACCGTTCGCGGCGGAATCATCATTCCGGATACCGCGAAAGAAAAGCCGCAAGAGGGCCGCGTGGTCGCTGTAGGCCCGGGCCGCTTGGACGACGACGGCAAGCGGGTGCCGCTCGAAGTCAAGAAGGGCGACCGTATCCTGATGGGCAAGTACGCCGGCACGGAAGTGAAGATTGACGGCGAAGAGCACATCATTATGCGGGAAGAAGACGTGTTGGCGGTAATCGAATAACGGCATTGGGCTGAAGGAACGAACCCGCCCGGATGGGCGGTTCACGAATGGAGGACATGAAAGCATGAGTGCAAAACAACTGGAATTCGGCGAAGATGCACGACGCGGTGTATTGGCCGGCGTAGCCAAGTTGAGCCGCGCGGTAAAGGCTACTTTGGGTCCCAAGGGCCGCAATGTGGTCATTGACAAGAAATGGGGCGCCCCGACCGTCACGAAGGACGGCGTCACGGTGGCGAAGGAAATCGAACTGGAAGACAAGTACGAGAACATGGGCGCGCAGATGGTGAAAGAAGTCGCGTCCAAAACGTCCGATATCGCCGGTGACGGCACCACGACGGCGACGGTACTGGCGGAAGCGATTTTCCGCGAAGGGCTGCGCAACGTGACGGCAGGCGCGAACCCGATGGCGCTGAAACGTGGTATTGACAAAGCGGTGGACGCCGTGACGGCGGCACTGGCCAAAATGAGCAAGAAGGTGAAGGATGACACCGAGGTCATCAAGAGCGTCGCGACGATCAGCGCCAACGGCGATCAAGCCATCGGCAACATCATCGCCGAGGCCATGCAGAAGGTCGGCAACGACGGCACGATTACGGTCGAGGAAGCCAAGGGCATCGAGACCACGCTCGAAGTCGTCGAGGGCATGCAGTTCGACAAGGGTTACCTGTCGCCCTATTTCGTGACGGATGCCGAAGCGATGGAAGCCGTCCTGGAAGATGCGTACATCCTGATCCACGAGAAGAAGATTTCGAGCCTGAAAGACCTGTTGCCGTTGCTTGAACAAATTGCGAAGAGCGGCAAGCCCCTCCTGATCATCGCGGAAGACGTCGAAGGCGAGGCGCTGGCGACGCTGGTCGTCAACAAGATCCGCGGGACGTTCCAGGCTGCGGCCGTCAAGGCACCGGGATTCGGCGACCGCCGCAAGGCGATGCTCGAAGACATCGCGGTGCTGACGGGCGGACTGGCGATTACGGAAGACCTCGGCCGGACGCTCGAAAGCGTGCAATTGGCCGACATGGGCCGCGCGAAGCGCATCGTCATTGACAAGGACAACACGACGATCGTCGAAGGCGCCGGCGCGAGCGACAAGATCATGGGCCGGATCAACTTGATTCGCCGTCAGATTGAGGAGACGACCTCCGATTATGATCGCGAGAAGTTGCAGGAACGCCTGGCGAAACTGGCCGGCGGCGTGGCGGTTATCCACGTCGGCGCGGCGACCGAAATCGAAATGAAGGAAAAGAAAGCCCGCGTCGAAGACGCCCTGCACGCCACGCGCGCGGCGGTTGAAGAAGGCATCGTGCCGGGCGGCGGCGTGGCGCTGTTGCGCTGCCAGGAAGACGCCGAGAAATTGGCGTTGGAAGGCGACGAAGCCGTGGGCGCGAAGATTGTGGTCCGCGCGCTCGAAGAACCGTTGCGCCAGTTGGCGGCCAATGCCGGCGCGGAAGGCGCCACCGTTGTGCAGAACGTCAAGGCGAAAAAGGGTGCGGTCGGATACAACGCCGAGACGGGCGAATACGAAGACCTGCTCAAGGCGGGTGTGATTGATCCGACCAAGGTGACCCGTTGCGCGCTGCAGAACGCGTCGAGCGTGGCCGGCCTGCTGCTGACCACCGAAGTGCTCATCGCGGAAATGCCGGAGCCCGAAAAGAAGGGTGGCGGCCATCCCGGCGGCGGTATGGGCGAAGACATGTACTAAGCCGTTGAAACATCCGGCGACAGGACGGGCGCGCGGGGAAAACCTGCGCGCCCGTTTTCTCTTGCATAATACATTGATAATAAATGACTTACGGTAACGGTTCTCCGTGATTTTTGAAGGCTTTTGTTTTTTTCGGTTGCCAAACCCTTTTTCGCGCGGATAAAATCCTTGACAGATAGCGAAAACATGGTATATGATTCGATTGTAAGGAACGGCAGAATACATCCGAAAGGGTGCGGTGAGAGCGGTTTTCAATCGCCGTGGCTGTGAGGAGTGATATAGGTCGTTAGCAGTGTTGTGGCAATAGGGTAATCAAAAGCCATATAATTGAGGAGTGTGGCAACATGACGAAAAAAAGGGTATGTACGGTTGGATTGGCCATTCTGATGGCAATGCTCGTAATGGGCGGCGCGGTGGCGCAAAACACAGTGCCGAACGTCCTCGGAATGACACAGTCGCAGGCCACATCGGCCATAACGGGCGCGGGGCTCGCCCTTCTCACGCCGGTTTCCTACGGCAAGAGCGCGAATTATCCCGCGGGGCAGGTTTTCCGGCAGGATCCGGCCGCCGGCGTGTCGGTGGCTCCGGGCACCAAGGTGAAGATTGTCGTTTCGCAAGGCATTCCAAGGCCGGAACCGGTGTTTCCATGGGGAACGAATCCGGCCACAAGCGCCAACGTCAATAGTTTCTGTGACGCCCAGCAGGCGATTTTGGACAACAGCCTGTTGAGTCTTCTGCCGCCGGAATTCACGGGATTTCTTACGTTGCTGGGTCCTGATACGGGCGACATCAACGGCACCACGTACGTCATCATTGCCAATCCCTATCCGGATGGCGAACTGGAATTCAGCATCGGCGGAAACGGCTGGATTGATTGCAAATTCGATCTGAAACTGATCGAAATCGTTCTGAAAAATCAGTCGTTCAACATCCCCGCGCAAGGATCCTATGCCGGCTTGACGCATGCCATGGTCTACCGGGCCTTGAATGTGAACGCGGAACAATTTGAACAAGATATCGGCAGTTACTGGTCGCTGCTGGGCACATTGGCCAATGGGCTTCCGCAAGTTCTTCTGGGCCACATGATTGTTGGCAACGGCCAGGCCACGTTCAGCCAGCCGGTTCCCGAAGACATTCCCTTCAACCGGATTGACTCGGTCGGTTCCGGCGGATTCATGCAGGCATTGATGATGCTGCTGGGTTCCACGGGATATATTGCCAATCCGCTTATTGACGTCAATAACTATATTCGTATGCCGGAGTATTTTGCGCAGGACAGCGATGCCGACGGCGATGGCGCCAGCAACCGCTGCGAATACAATTATGTGGCGGAGAATTTCCCAAGCGACATGGTCAACAAGTTCGTCGAATGGGCGCTCGATCCGACCAAGGTTCCCGAATGCCCGCAGTCGGGCCTCAAGTGGGTAACGGTTCCCGGCGACCGCTGGATTATGGTCGGCGACACGCTGACGCTTTCTGTTTTGGTGGCGGGCGAGGTTGGCCCGGTTACCTACGGGTGGACCAAGGATGGCACGCCGCTGGCCAGCACCGGCAATACCTACACAAAGGAAAATGTGTCGCTTGACGATGCCGGCACCTACACCTGCACAGCGAGCGATCCCAGCAAGGCCTCCATCAGCACCAGCGTTGTAGTGCGGGTGTTCCCGGCCGGTTCGCTGCCGGTGGGCGCGCCGATCGCTCTTGGCGCTCTGGCGGGCATGCTGGCCGGTTTGGGCGGAGTGGTTGCCTTCCGCAAGCGCGGTTAACCCCAATCTGAAGCAATCTCAAACTGCCCGGGACCACGGTTCCGGGCAGTTTATTTTCACGGCATACACAAAAAGCGGACGGGACGGAAAATCCGGGGCCATTCAACCTCGATTCGGCTGTCAAGATCGGGTTCTATGGTCTAACTTCTGGATGTCTTGGACTTTGAGGACAAAGCGGACTCCACCCGAAAGATAGGTTTTTTTGTTCACTTGGACAAAAAATCCACGATGTCCACGGCTTGCGCACAGGACTCGGGTTTCGATTGCCGAATCCAGACTCATAGAAAGAAGCGATGTTTTGCTTTCCCTCTTCGAAATAAACTTGCATTTGAACCATGCAAGGGGGTATTGTTTTGACATCCAAACGGCCGGCCTATTCATGACGGCATTGTATTACGGCCAAACCCAGGTGCTTACAAAATGAAAATTCATCCTACGGCGATTGTGGACCCGCAAGCAGAACTGGATGAGAGTGTCGAGGTTCAGGCGTTTGCGATCATCGGTCCGCATGTGCGGATCGGCGCAAACACGGTTGTTGGACCCCATTGTGTCCTTGACGGACGGACCGTCATCGGGGAGCGAAACCACTTTTTCAGCGGCGCGCAGATTGGCATCCTGTCGCAAGACCTCAAACACCGGCCCGATCTGATCGGACGCACGACGATTGGTAACGACAACCTGTTTCGCGAGCATGTGACGGTCAGCGCATGTACGCTGACCAGCACGGATGAGGAACACCGGGTCACTTCGATCGGCAACCACTGCATGTTTATGGCCTACTCGCACGTGGCGCACGACTGCCACGTGGGCGACGGCGTCATCATGGCCAATTGCGCATCGCTGGCCGGGCATGTCGAAGTCGAGGACAAAGCGATCCTGGGCGGGCTTTCGGGCGTGCATCAGGAATGCGTGGTCGGGCGGATGGCGTTTGTGGGCGGGCTGTCGCGCGTGGCGCGGGACGTGCCCCCGTACATGATTGTAGACGGCAATCCCGCGCGCTGCTGCGGGCCCAACAGCGTCGGCCTGAAGCGAAACGGGCTTGACGCCGTGCAAAGGGCGCGCATCAAGGCCATGTACAAAATCATGTTCCGATCGAATCTAAATACGACGCAGGCGGTCCATGAAATCGAAGCGACTGTGGAGGACAGCGACGAGCGGACATGTTTTTTGGAATTCGTACGGCGGTCGCTTCGCGGTATAACGAAATAGACAGCCGCCTGTAACCGGCAGGCCCAGTGAATAAAAGACGGTTTTCCTTCCATTGAATCGCTTCTGAAGGTGTGGTCATGTCGAAAATCCGCGTGGGTGTTGTCGGCGTAGGACACTTGGGTTACCACCATGCGCGCAACTACGCCGCGTTTGAAGAGGTTGTACTGGCCGGCATCGTGGATTCCGACGAAGCGCGCCGCGCCAAGGCGGCCGGCGATTTTTCAGCGCCCGGATTCACCACGGTGGAAGAACTGCTGTCCGCGGGCGTCGAGGCGGCCTCTGTGGTCGTGCCGACGACCGTCCATGCCGAAATAACGATGCAACTGTTGAATGCCGGGGTGGACGTGCTGGTCGAAAAGCCGATAGCGGCCACATGTGAAGAAGCGGAAAGAATGGTAAAAGCGGCGGCGGCCAAGGGCCGTATTCTGCAAGTGGGCCATATCGAGCGTTTCAACGGCGCGGTGATGGCGCTAATGCAGGCCGCCACGGACCCGAAATTCATCGAATGCCACCGGCTCAGCCCGTATCCCAATCGCGGACATGACGTAAGCGTCGTGCTGGACTTGATGATCCATGACTTGGATATTGTGCTCGCACTCGTGCGCAGCCCCGTTGTTTCGATGGACGCCGTGGGTGTGCCGGTGTTTTCCCCGTCGGAGGACATCGCCAACGTGCGCATCCGGTTCGCATCGGGTTGCGTGGCGAATCTGACGTGCAGCCGGGTGGCCGCGGAACGCATGCGCAAGATCCGGGTATTTTCGAACGACGCCTATTTTTCGACGGATTATTCGGAACAGGCCGTGTTGTCTTACCGTAAAAAACCGGGCCCGGTGCCGGAAGGCGTGTCGCCGATGCTGCACATTGACGTGCAGCCGCTGCCGGTGGTTCGCGACGAGCCGTTGAAACTCGAACTGGCCTCGTTCGTCGAATGTGTGCGCACGCGGACACGCCCCGTCGTATCGGGCGAAGATGGATTGGAAGCGATGCGCATCGCGCAGGACATCGTCGCTTTCATTCGGGAGCATCCGTGATTCGGATTTTTCTGGCGGCCGGCGAAACGTCCGGCGACATTCACGGCGCGAATCTCGTGCGCGCGCTTCGGGCGGCGGACGCGGATGTCGTTTGCGAAGGCTTGGGCGGCCCGCGAATGGCGGAAGCGGGCATGGCCTTGCGGGAAGACCTCGCCGGACGCGCCATCATGGGTTTTGCAGAAGTGGCGCGGTCGTTGCCCTATATCCGGCGCGTGTTTCGCGAAACCGAAGCGCATTTGGCCAAGACCCGCCCCGATTGCGTCGTATTGATTGATTATCCCGGTTTCAACATGCGCCTGGCGGCCAAGGCCAAAGCGATGGGGTTGCGCGTGGCTTACTACATCAGTCCGCAGGTATGGGCATGGAAAGCCGGGCGCGTGCGGACGCTCGCCCGAATCGTGGACAAAATGCTGGTCATCCTGCCTTTCGAGGAAAAACTGTACCGCGAAGCCGGCGTGGACTGTGTGTTCGTGGGGCATCCGCTGATGGATCAACTCGAAACGGCGCCCGTTGAAGGAATCTACCGCGGCGGGCTGGTTGTGGGTCTGTTGCCCGGCAGCCGGGAGCAGGAAATTCGACGGCTCATGCAGCCGATGATTGATGTGGCGCGGGGCATTCGGGCGGCTTATCCCGAAGCGCGGTTTATCGCTCCGTGCGTGAACGCGGCGCGCGAGGCGCAGGTCCGCGCGCTGGCCGGCGATTTCCCACTCGAAACAGCCACCGGCCGCATGTACGAAGTGCTGGACGCGGCGCGCTTCTGTCTGGTAGCATCGGGTACGGCGACGCTCGAAACGGCGCTGTTCGGCGTACCGATGGCGATCCTGTACAAGACGGGCCGCCTGAATTACTGGATTGCACGGCGTCTCGTGCGCATATCGCATATCGGACTGGCCAACATTCTCGCGGGCCGGGGTATCGTGCCCGAGTTCATTCAGGAGCAGGCGGCTTCGGATGTGATTTTGCCGGTCGCGCTGGAATTGATGGCCGACACGCCGCGCCGAAAGCAGATGCTGGAAGACCTGACGTTATTACGGGCGGCGCTGGGCGGGTCGGGCGCATCGAAACGCGCAGCCGGGGCCATCCTCGACGTGGCGCGGAACAAGTGAGGCAGGCAATGGCGGAAAGACTATACATCATAGACGGGACGGCGTTCGCGTTCCGTTCGTTTTTTGCCATTCCGCGGATTCATATTGTAAGTGCAACATCGCGAGGAACGGGATGAATCTGGTGCCCGTAGCGTTGGATGAGCCTATTGGGCCGCCGAGAATGGGCCCGGCAGGGTTAGCTCGTCGGAGGCGG
>Ga0101944_10002851_pt1 | contig 26238 bp, 39 predicted proteins | sample DewCreD2012metaG_FD_75245 | JGI IMG/M metagenome (GOLD analysis project Ga0101944, IMG submission 75245) | Hot spring sediment bacterial and archeal communities from British Columbia, Canada, to study Microbial Dark Matter (Phase II) - Dewar... ... | reverse complement strand
CCCCCTCTTCTTTCCCCCCTCTCTTCTCTTCTCTCTCCCCCTCTCTTCTATTCCGCATCACAATGCGGCAAATTGCCTCTCACGTGGTTGCTTTGCGAGCACTTAAACGTTTAAGTAACGTGTTTTCCGCGTTGTGACGCTGTATATCGCGATATGCGCAATTTGTGATGTCTGCGTGTTGTGGCATTTCTTGTCGTTGTGGTGTGGTGAACACACGATTTCACCTCAAAAACACGTCGTTTACCCGTTGACGATGTGCTGAGGGGTGGGTGCTGAGTTGGTACGCACATGCACACACATGCACACGCGCGATGAGCTATGCACTTGCGAATGCCTCTGTGGCTTCACAGGAAGGCTCAGGACGCGCGATAAATGGTCGAGGGGTATCATGATAGCGACCCCCTCCATCATCGTGCCTCTAAAGCCTTCCTGTCGTTTCAGGTCTCCGACAAAATCGCGATTTACCACGTCACAACGCCATAAAACACTGATCAAAAAAATTGACACTTGTTTTACCGCGTCATAACGCGCTAAATCAGCGATTGTGATTTCCTTCACACAATGGTTGAAAAAAATCTGCTTTTTTCGAGCAATCGTTGCGCAGAAGGCTTGTCTGGTAGTGCGCGTGTGGCGTACTGTGAGTGACCGTCTGACGTTGTTCATGTGATTTTCATCGTGTAGACTGCGACATGAACAACCTGGGCGCGCCTTGACATTTGCGTGGTGCGTGCATGGTGGCAACTCTCAACCTTGCGTGAGAACGGGCCGCCGTGGTTGTTACCAGTGACAAGTGTAAAGAGTTTTTGATTCGGTATACTTTCCTTGTCAAAGATTACCTGATTTGTGATAATATGACACTGTTTTCTATCAGTATATTCTGCGGTTTAGTAGAGAATGTAGGGGGCCAGGTTATGAATGAACTTGCAAGTGTAAATGGTAAAAGTGAAACTTTTGGGTATGGATTACTATCACTTTTCCTATACAGCCGAAACGTATTACACGACGCCAGGTTACGGTTGCATCCGTTATGGGTAGAAACACAGACGATTTTTATACCGGAGTATGGATCGTTGCGGGTGATGTGTTGTGTTGATGGTGGGCCGGCGGTGCCGGAGACGTTCGAGCAAGACGGGAGAGATTTGGTGTTTCGGCACACGTGGTGTACGGTAGAAGAGGCCCGCGCGCAACCGTTGGAAATAGAAATAGACCCCGTACATCGGATCGGAGTGCAATTATTGGATCGTGATGTACTAGGAGAACGGGCCGAGGAGTTAATACAACAAGGGTTGTTGTCAAGCTATTTTCACGAGCGAACGGCGTATCCTACGGCGCAGTACAACTTGCCGCTCTACCACATTACGGTGTGGGGGATGACGTTGTACGCACTTTCGTTGTACGGTATTAATATGCGGTATCGGGCGTATTTGCGGCAGTTACACCGAGAGCGTAATTAAGAATGTGGCTGAAGACAAAAAGAGAGCCGCCGGCAAACCAACGCCGGCGGCTGATAGTTGATTGTTTTTGATCTAATCCGCGAACAATTCTTCCGTCATGTCCAATACCAGCTCAACAGCGCCTGCATCGAGCATGCGCCGGATCATCCGCGCTGCCGCGCGGTGCCAGCACTTTTTGCCGGCTTTAAAAGCAGGGCAGGAACAAGTTTTTTCTTCCATTGAAACAAGATACAAATCACGGCCATCCGAAGATGGCACATACGTTCCAGATGCCGTCACTGAAATGCGTGGCCATCCTCTATTTGACCAATCTTCGATATTCCTTGCCGCCTTGTGTGCGGCATTTTCCCACAGAGTGCTCTCTGCTTTTTCTGCCAAATGCCAGGCAAGACCAACGGCTATATTGGCGTTCCTTACTTTGATTTTCATCCTGGTTCCCTCCTTTTAGTTTCTGGTGACTTCTTTCGTTGCCTGTATTATAGCACACTGTCGCCAACTTGTTTGTACACATTTTTAAGGGCAATTCTTGCAATCGCCAGAAAGCACGGTTATTGTGTGAACAGCCGGCGTGAATGACGGTGCTGGCGATAGTGACAAAGCTATGGTGACAGCAAACGGAGTGAGAAAGGAGACATGTATGACGCCTAGGGATGTGTTGGGTAAGACGATGTTCTTTTTGCTCGAACAGTTCGACGGTAAGTGGGTTGAGGCTAATAACGCCATCAACGGTTTGTTACAGAAGTATGACGTTGACGAGCAGGCACGCTACGAGGTTTCACGTGTACTCCTCAAAGTCCACACACAATTTCGGTCGGTATTGCTGACGAAGATCAACAAGGCTGTTGAGTTACTTGAGCAAGCATCTTAAGCGTTGATAAGGAGTATGTCATGTTCGGTAAAACCCTAAAACCGCCCACAGCAGAAGAGAAGCGCAATCCGGCCATCTTTCGCGACGTGTTCTATCCTCGCAATCGGGGTCGGTATGTGTTTCGCGTTCAAACAGCCATTCCTGAAGTGCATGTAAAGACGGTGTGGTTTGAGCAAGACCCAACATCCAAGCGGTGGGTGACAAAGACGTACACGGCAGAGAAGGGCGGGGTGCGGGTACCTGTGGTGCTTGGTGTGGCCCGTGACCACCGCAACGGCTGGTTATTATGGGAAGGCGACGTACTCAAGTCGCCACTTAATGATATGCTCGTTGGTGTGCAACAGCGTTGCTTCATTGCGGTGTGGGATGTCAGTGCGGTGAAGATGATCCGCGATGACTACGGCAACAATGTTGCTATCTATCCTGACCCGTCGGGTAAGTTTCCCGCGCAGTACGAAGCCATCAAGCCGACTATCCGTAACAAGCCGTTTGTCTTAGAACTCGGCAGCGGTCAACTCTACGACCGCAACGGCGATTTGGTGGGTAAGTCGGCCATGGCCGATTTCCTCCGTGCGCTACAAGAAGCCGTTACCGTCGATCCGCTCACCGGCGAGCTTCAACAGGTTAACTTGAGCGCCTGCCCCGTGCTGTATGTCATCTCAGGCGAGGGGAAGGAAACGCGCCGCACGTTCAGCGTGATCACGATGCCGCCGCCCGTCTATCAGGTCGAAATGCCGGAGGCTTACGATCTCACAAGTTGGCCGCAGCCGGCGCCGCTTGAGATGGTGGAGTACATGATGAATGTCGGCGGTGAATGGCAAGAGATTTGCGCAAAGTTCGGGTACGTGACTTATCCGCAAAAAGTTGCGTATCCACCGTCAACGCCGGCCTCTTCAGCGCCGTCAACACCGAACACGACTGTGCAACAGCCCGAAGACGATACTGATGACGAAGACGATACTGATGATTTGTTTGACGAAGACGAAGTCTGGTAAAAGGTACCGGAAAACGTATGGGCAAAGGCTATAAAACCTTCTGCCCTGCCTGTGGGGGGCACAATTTGTATGTGACCCCCCACAACGGTATGGGGTATTGTTTCAATTGCGGTTACACCTGTCGTCAACGTGAGCACAAACCGCATTATGCGCGTCGCTCATCGTTTCGCGATGGTATTCGCGCGGTGTACACCGCATACGCGCAGTGGTGTGCAGAACACATGCGCGATGAACACTACGCCTATCTTGAGCAACGCGGTATCACCCGCGCAACAGCACAACAGTACTGCATCGGTTATTGCCCACCAAAACTCTTTGCACCGTTGCTCACGCGAGAGGCGTATGAAGCGGGTTTGATCACGACGGATCGTAAACCGTTTCTTGCCGGTCGGATACTTATTCCGTATCTTGACACACAGGGTACGGTTATTGATCTACGCGGCAGGGTGTACGATCCAGCGGTAGCTCACTTACCGGATGTGAAGTATCTTTCGCCGTACCGCTCGGCGTATTACCGGTGGGCAGACATTCCGTATAACGCCGCTGCGTTACGGTCGCCACAGGTGGTTATCACCGAAGGCGAACTGAAGGCGTTAGCATCGGTGCAGGCGGGTATTCCATCCGTTGCCCTCCCTGGTATTCGTTCATTCCGTGATGGGTTGACCGACGGGCTGCGCATGTCGCTTGTTGTTAATGCGGGGTCCGATGTCGTCATTTGTTTTGATCATCAGCGTCAGCACATGAATGATGTTTATCGCGCCGTCATCGACCTTGTGAAGCGATTGCGGGTGCACACCACACACTTGCGCGTAGCAACGTTACCGTTGGTCGATGACGATGAGAAGATGGATATTGATACGTACATTCTGCGGTACGGTGTAGAAGCGTATCGTTCGGTTATCGCGTCGGCACCGTTATTCGATACCTGGTACCGACTGATTATGCAGTAAAGGTGTGTACCTATGTCACTCATTACACAGACGGCTGCGCAGGTGGCAATACAAGCAACGGCGGCGCACGGAGCGCCTCAACAGCGTGTTGGTGAGCAAGATGATGTAAAGGTTGTCGAAACGCGGTTATTGAATGCCTTGCGCAACCCGCAGCATTGGCATCTAGTGTTGTCGCTGCGCGGGCGTGAACACTTGTTTACGGTGTATCAGGAGATAGCCAAGGCGTATGTTGCATGCTATCTCGAATGGGGCACGGTGACGGTAGACGGGGTGCGGGCCAAACTCAACGGTGAGCAATTGCCACCGGAGTTGACGATGCGCCTTGATGTTGACCCCCGCCCGCTTCTTGACGATTTGGAGCGTCGGTATATTCAGAAACGTCTTGCTGTTTTTTCTGAACTTGCCGCGCAAGAAGCGGCGATGTACCAGCCTAACCTCGATCGGCTGCAGCGGTTGTTAGAGCAACTTACACCGGTGGCAACGATTGATACTGGTATCAGCAGCGGGATTGAGCAGTTGCAACAGCGCGTCAAGCAGCGGCAATCCGGCGTGTATCGGCTGTTAAGTACGGGCATTACGTATGTTGACGCGCTGATCGGCGGTGAGTTGCCGCGCTCCGGCATCACGGTGATTACCGGTAAAAGCGGTGGCGGGAAAACGGCGGTCATGGGTGCCATTGCGCTCAATATGGCGCGCAACCATCACCTGGGGCTGGCCGGATCGCCAATTGCGTTCTTTTCTCTTGAGATGCCGAAGGATCAACTCGTGGCCCGCTTTGTGGCCGAGATGACAGGCCTCGATGCGCGTGTGGTGTACAACGGGTTGCATCTCGACGGTCGCCCATGGTCGGATGACGAGCGCGAACTCATCAAGGCGGCGTTTGAAGAGTTAACGCTGTATCCGATGCACATCATCGACCGCGAACGGATGACGGCCCACGACTTCGTGCGCATTGCCACCGACCTACACAACACGCACGGGGTAGAAGTGTTCTTTCTGGACTATGCGCAACTCCTGGTGGTGGATACCGATATGGGTATTCACTACGGCTTAACGGCGGCCTACCGGCTCATCCGTGAGTTTGTGAAGCGGTACAACGTGGCCGTGGTGATGGCCGCGCAAATCCACGAAGAGAAGGGTACCATCCGTGATGGGAGCGATTTAAACCGCGAGGCGTCGCTGCAAATCCATATCACGATGCAGCACGATCAGCGCACTGAACAAGGACTTGTACCGTGCGTGTTTGAAGCAGTGAAAAACCGGCACGGGCCGATCGGCAAAATCATCGTAGCGTGGGATACGCGCCGCTTCCGCTTTGTCGAACAGCCGCATGCCGGCGCTGTACGGCAGACTACTTGATACTTACCTTACGCAGAGCTACACGCAGACACATAGGAGGTCGATCATGGGTAAGCGTAGTAATCGACGGCGGGGGACGTTGTTTGAGCGCGAGTTATCAAAATTGTTACATGCCGACCGTGTACCGTTAAGCGGCGCCGGCGCGCTCAAAGGTGATGTGGTTGTACCAGTTTACAGCGGTGCGCACCTCATGATTGAGGCAAAATCAACGTCAAGTCGGGCGTACACGATCCAACTCCCAACCGTGGAGAAGTTGATCGCGCAGCGGCAGGCAATGGTGATGTACGGCGTGGTTGCGGCGCTGTTGGCCGTGCGCGTGCATGGGTATACAACGCCCTTGCTCTTTTGCACCGATGAGGATGCAGCGTTGATAGCCGAGCGGTTTCAACATCCGCTCCCGTTACCAAACCATTACGGGCTGCACGACGTTGCGAGTAACGTTACCGTGTCGCCGACTACCGTAGCGGCGATGTTTCCGGTTCGATTTCTCGGCTCGGCTACTATTCGACCAGGAGCGCTGTTTGAAACCAACCCAGCTCGCGCCGTTTTACATTGGGTACCAACAGAGGCCTTTTTGCCGTGGCTACAGACGGTGCGTGAGCACTACGGGTTTCAACCGCGCCCAAGCATTGCCTACTCGCCGATGACGGTACATAAACGTCGCTCCGCGAGTACACCGGTTGAGCGACTGCTCCACGAGATGGATGATGAACGGTGAAATGTTCTCCGAGGGGGACAACGTATGACGCGCAAGCGATTGACCAGGGCAACGGTAACACAGTATCAACACGTGCTCCCCGTTGGACAAGAAGTAGACGTACACATCACGTGGCGACATGCGTATGACCAGATGCCGCGCACGTGGCAGCGCCGCGGGGTTGTCACCGCTGTGCGGCAGGCCAGGCAAAGTGAAGATGTCTTTGATATGACACTCACCGGCGTATTGGTGGTAGAGGTTGCGTACACGCCGCAGCGCACGTATACCCCATACCCCAACGATGACCTTGTGTATCTCGACGGTAAAGTACCGCTGGTACTCTATCTCGACCCTTACGTAGGCGAGTTGTCACTTCTTAACGATACGATACTCACCGCCCACGGGATTGCGTACCGCACCGATACCGTCGATGTCACGATCTGTCGCTGTGACGTGGAGCCGCTCAAGGGCGAGGGTTGATGTGACTGCCGGCGGGTGAGTGAACGAATACGGATATTGGAGGCGGCTATGAATGCGCGACAAGATGAAGCTACGCAGGCAAATCATCTTCTCCTCTCAGACATTCCGTACCGGTTGATTACCGAGCGGAATGAACTACCAGAGTTGCGCGGCACGTATATTGCTGTTGATACGGAGACGACAGGGCTATCTCCGCGTGAACATGAATTGGTGTTGGTGTCGGTGTGCGACGGTACGCAGGTGGTGGTGTGCGACGTGCGCGCCATCGGAGTGCATGATGTTCTTTCGTGGCTCACGTCGTATTTTGATAACCGTCATCTTATCATCGGGCATAATCTGGCGTTTGACTACGGCTTTCTGTATGCCGCCGGATTTCCCTTACCCGTTCATTCGTTTGATACGATGTTGGCCGAAACATTGCTGCGGGCCGGCTTGCCGACGGCACACCGTATCAGGTTGCTTGACCTCGCAGCACAGTACTGCAACGTGCAATTGGATAAAACCCTTCAACGAGCCTTCGGCGGTGACATTACCGAGGCGCACCACAGCTACGCCGCCGATGACGTGCGCTATCTCATTCCCATCTTTCATCGTCAACGCGCCTTGTTAGAACGGTACAACCTAAAGCGTGTTGCCAGGTTGGAAATGAGCCTTATCCCAATCGTGGCGCAGATGGAGTACCACGGTATTCCGATCAAGCCACGCCTTGTGGCCAGCTTGAGCGATGAAGTAAACCGCCGCCGAACCGATGTGTTGCACGTGCTCAGTTGGTATGCCTTACATGCCGACGCTGTTACCCGCGTTGCCGTCACACCGACAGGGTGTGTGACGATTAATCCTAACAGTAAACCGACAACGCGCGGCGAACAAATAGCGCTCGGCACATGTTGGTCCATTCTGGCCCGTCTCGGCGTGCCGGTGGTAGACCAATTCGGGCAGCCGTCGCTTAGTCGCGAAAATGTCCTACGCGCCGATGCGCAGGTCGATACAACAGGTGAGATGGCGCGGGGTGACATTGTTTTCCCCATACCGTAAGAGCTTACCAAACCGTCGGCATATCGTCATCCGGTGTTGGCGTTGTACCAGCAATACATCGGCCTGACCAAAGTCGCGACAACGTACCTTAAACCGTTGCGCGCTGCCGGCGAACGGTACTACGGCTATTATCGGCAGCTCGGTGCTCACGCAACGGGACGGTTCTCATCCAACTTGCAGCAATTCCCCAACGACGCGGCATTGCGCGGGCTAGGACTGACAACCACGATCCGCGCTTGTATCGGGTACGACGTTGAGCACGGCGCGCCTGACGATACCGTGCTCTTTATTGCCGACTACAGCGCCATTGAGCTGGTCATTCTTGCCGATATGAGCGGTGATGAGCAATTGCAACGCCTGATTGTTGCCAGTGCCAGCGGTGAGGATGATTTACACCTATACGTGGTGCGCCGTGCCTTCGCGTCTATTCACCCGCAAGCGCCGGAGGCAACGGTAGCGCGGCGGAAAGAAGAACCGTTCGTGACCTTGCGCAAGGCGGCCAAGCCCGTGAGTTACGGTATTGCCTACGGCTTAACCGGCGCGGGGTTGGCAAAAACGATTAACCGCGAGTTGGCCTCGTTGAACATCCACGTGACCACCGAACAGGCCGAGCGTATCATCACTTTGTGGAAACAAGAAGCGTTTCCGCAAGCAGGCGCGTGGCTTGATCGCGCCCAACGTGACGGCGTGGTACAAGGGTTTACGTGTACGGCATTGGGGCGGCGACGTTGGTATCCGCCGGCTACCACACCAAAAGAGCGCGCAGCCATCATGCGGCAAAGCTGTAACGCACCGATCCAGGGTACCTGCGCCGACCTTATCAAACAAGCAATGGTCTACGTTCACGCCGCCGTACAACCGTACCACGCCCGCATTATGATGACCGTACACGATGAACTGGTATGCGAAGGGCCGGCTCGCTTCAAAGACGACATCGCAACGGCAATGAAACAGGCAATGGAACGAGCAGCGCGCGACATCCTCCCGTCTATGGGCCGGTACGTAGTCGTCGATGTTCACCCGTCGTATACCTATGACAAATAGCATTTCGGGGGCATGCTATGTTTCAACCATTTCTGGCATTCCTGGATACACCGCAGCAGTTTCTCCCGTCGGGGGTTCTGGCTATCGACACCATCACCGGCGGCGGTATCCCCGTCGGGCATATTACCGATATTGTCGGCGAGAAGGGGCTGGGCAAAACCACTCTCGCCCTGCATATTGCCGCAAAGCATCTGGCGGCGGGTCACCCCGTGTACTATGTCGATAGTGAGTTCTCCCTTGATCCATCCTACGCCCGCCGCTTTTTTGGTACGGCTTCCTGCTGCTATGTTCTCCAACACTCCATCGCCGAAGACGTTTTTACCCACATTGAACAGGCTGCGACTACACCGCACGCCCTCATCATCCTCGACAGTATCAACAGCCTCATTCCGCACGACGTGACCGACGTGCCTGCACCAAAAAAACACGAAGCTTATTCCTACAGTACACAAGTTGGCGCCATGGCCCGTATTACCACCGTCTTTCTGAAGCGCGTTCTTCCTACCTTGTTCACTTACAAGAGTACGTTGCTCATTATCAACCAATACCGATCCAACATCACCACCGGCCTGCTGCGCGGCCCCGATAAAAAGCCCGCCGGCTTTCACTTCTACCACCACTCCATCTATACCCGTATTGAGTTGGCAAAAGGGGAAACCGTTCCTAACGTCGGTATTAAGGTTATTGCCAAAGTGACTAAAAATAAAGCCGCCCCTTCCCACGGCGTTGCTTCCTATACCCTCCTCTCCCACGGCGGGATCGATATTCCACAAGACCACGTGGATTTTGCCCTTCGTGTCGGCATCCTTACCCGCTCCGGCCCGTGGTACCGCTATACCGACCCCACTACTGGTCAAACCCATACCGCCCAAGGCGCGCGCCATATCGCGTCCGTCCTCCCCCTTCCAACCGTCTACCACGCCGTCATGGAACGCGCCCCCGCTTTTCCCGGTATCGATATAGCCAAAGGAACCACTATGGTATCAGATATTCCAACATCAGGTACCATACCATCGGATACTTCGACAATCGCTAATCCGACACCCGATGCTACACCTGTGTCACCAAATGTTGCGCCGGTAGACGCGGCGCCGGTAGATACTTCACCTTTTGATTAATATCTTCTTTACCCTATCATTCGCACTCTATCATCTGAACTATCACGCTTACGGAGGTTTCTATGAGCTTCTCATCATCATTGCACCATCAGTCATTGCACCATCATCAGGATCACCGGCAGGATCACCAGCACGAGCAGGAACAGTATATCCGCGCGCTCTTAGCCCAACCTCACGGCTGTACCACCTGGCCGGCCCTCCATACCTACCTCTCCCACTACGGTATCCACTTCCCTTCTCCAGAGGCACTCCGTAGCTGGTATCGCCGCCGCCGCGCTACCATTCCCTATCCCCTTGCTCAAACACCACCACCATCACCAGTATCATCATCACCACCAGCATCACCAACAGCATCACCAATACCAACAGTATCACCAATACCAACAGTATCACCGACGGTATCATCTCTCCATGATGCCCATGATTGTCAAACATCCGATCATCTGATGTTTCCGTCGGAAGATGACAAAGCTGATCTGACACCACCGATCCATCACGTTGTCGGTGACTTGCCGCTGTTGGTGCTCTCCGATTGTCATTTACCGCATGGAGAAGCAGAAACGTATGGGGTGATTTCGGTATTCTTAAGTAAATTGCTCAACTTACTCAACAATAAATTTACTACATCATTCACTGATGAGTTTTCTATTCCATCATCAGTCACTACGTCATCGTATTCTTTTTTGACACATCCTACACCCACACAGAACCAACAACGCAGAAAGGTGGGGAATGGTAGTGCGCACACGGGGGCAGCAACGGGGGAATTGCCGGCGCCGGGTGGGATCATTATTGCGGGTGATTTGTTTGACAACACGGTGTTATCACCGTACACGGCGACGGTACGGCGGTTATACACGGTAGACGAGGAGATGGACAGGGTAGGGCTGCTACTACACGGATTACGACACATTGCGCCGGTGCATATCGTGATGGGCAACCATGATGACCGATTTGTGAAGCAACTAGGGGCGCATATGTCGTTTGCGCACATCATCGGCGCAGCACTTGCGCGGGGTGAGGAACTGGCGCGGCGCCTGTCATCATCACGTGCGCCAGTATCACGTGGATCATTGCGTGGTTCATCATCTCGCGTACCGTCACAATTACCGTATCCGCCGGTGATGTGGGAATATCTCCGGCGGGGGGTTGTGTATCCGGTAGCGGTGACGGATCGGGATTATCTGTTTGTGAACGATGATGTCTGTGTGGCGCATTTGAGTATGGCGCGGGGGGTATCGGCGGCGTTACGGATGTCGGCGCGGGCAGCGTTGCGCTTACGACGGCATGTATTGTTTGGGCACGTGCATCGGCAAGGGGCACAGCGCGAAGACGGGAGTGCGTATTGGGGGATTGGGATCGGGGCATGTGTGGATGACATGTGGTATGGCCAGAAGTATCTCCGCGATAACCTCCTCTCGCGCGGTGACGGGTCATTTACGCAGATAGGGTACGCCGTGCTCACGCCGCAACCAGACGGTGAGACGTGGATCGACGTGTATAGTGTTGAACGGCAATCACAAGAGGGACCGCGGCAAGATGAGATACAGCGGGATGGGGGATGGTATGATCGACTTGTGTTTCAGAAGCGCGGGGATATGGTGACGGTATGTGATACGATGATCGGTAAGCGGGTATTGGTGTGGGAGTGATAGGGAAACGGAAAAGCGTATCTGTGGTATATTACCGCGGCAAAACAGCAGTTTTTCCCTCTTGACACGTGAGCACGTTATCAAGCCTTCACCGTCATTGCTCTCTATTGCCGTTCTCCGCAATGACACACCGCAACCGGTATAGTAACGACACGACAGCACACGAGAGGGAGTACGTATGTGGAAAGCAACGCCGATAGATGTTCGTGTTGTAGCTGCTACCTATCCGCCATCATCGCATACACACCTACCGGCACGTGCGGGACCGGCGCTCGCACTACCGGCATACGGGTTATGTACGGTAGTGATGACGGTGCCGGTATACGTATGGGTGGAAGTGTTAACGCACCGACGGTTTGCACGGAATGCGGCCTCGGCGCGGGCGATGCGTGATGTAACATCACCAGGGTACTATCATCCGCCGACGTTCTACCATCGCGGCAGACAGATGCAATCCGGCAGTCCGATTACCGATGAACGCACGTCTGCTGCGCTCCATCATACGTGGGATGCCTACCATCATCGTGTTTCTTTAATGGTAGGTGAACTTGAACGTCTATCCGGTGATGAGGGGTTGGCCAACGAGCAAAAGAACCGCCTTTACCCAACAACCCGCATGATCCGCGGTGTCGTCACCGGTACCGTATCGGCGTGGCAGGCGTTCCTCGCCCTGCGCGATCATCCCACCGCAGACAAGGCCATGCAACACCTTGCTGCCCGTATCCGCGGTGCGCTCATGTCAGCCCGCTGGCACGAAGATACCGTTCACGCCCCGATGGTGGAATACGGTGATGTTCGCGCTGCCGTTGCCGCCATCGCCCGCGTCTCCTATGATCGGTTTGTTCCTGAACAACGGACCATCGACGGAATGCAGCGCCTCATCGACCTCTTTACCCGCCTTGCCGCCGACCACCACTACTCACCATTTGAACATATTGCCGTCTGGTCGGATAACGCACCCATCGGCCCCTTCGCATGTCAACCTGATGATGTGTATTTGGCCAACAGTGAACACCATAACACCAGTCGCGAGAACACCAGGCGGCAAGATTACTGGTATCACTGGCCGTTTGCCGCGTGGGTGTCGTATCGCGCCCTCATCGACGGTACCATCCGTGACCAACAGTACCTCCAATCTTGTCTGCAAGCTATTGAGCAACGATATACGCAAGGAGGATGAGATGGCACCCGAAGAACACACGCACACAGAGCCTGTTCGTGTTGTCGTTGTCACCGAGTTTGTACCTGCTCGTGATGTACCTGATCGTGATACGTCATCTCAAGAAACAGTAGCGTCAACAGCAGTGCCAACAGCGGCATCAACAGTAGCGTCAACCGGGCTTCAGCCGGTAGTTGTGCTGCTTACCTTACGGGCGCTACGTGGGGAGACGTGTATCTTTGATGTTGGGTTTACTACCGAGGGACTACGAGTGTATGCCGTGCCGGAGTATCAACCACTAGCACGTATTGTGGCAGGGGGATTGCTGATGTATACGGCACAGGAAACACGGTGGGAAATGATTGTGCAGTGGATGTTAGAGAAAGTAGCAGTGGTAGAGATGGGAGTTGGGAAAGAGTAGAGGGGGGACTCACGCATGCTCTGCCGGAGCTGATCGATGAACGTGTGCATCTGCTCCAGCGACACTGACTCATGCCCAGAAACTGGCGGTACGCCAAACGCTGGCGGCAGCAGTTCAAATAATAATTCATCAGGTGCGCGCGCCCGTTGCCGGTGCCGGGCCTTGATATGTTTATCCGGTACAACCAGGCGCTTCCTGTTGTGGAAAAAGTACGCCGGCGGGGGGAGCCTTCATTTGCCACCATCGTGAGCTCAACGAACCCGTTTGGATTACGCACCTTTTACCGTGGCCGGCCAGAACCATTCAGCGGGGCGGTCACGGTGTACCAGTACAGGAGCGTCGGATATACGGCAAGAAGCAGCATCCGGCGCAACGAAGCGTGGATCGACGCACACAACGTGTTTATCAGTGCAACCCACAGCTCAAGCACAGCACCGCCGTGTCGCGTCTTGAACCGCCCTATTATTGCCGGGCCGGGGAGTGTGTGCACGGAAACGTACCTCTGCATCGGGCCGTTTCAGTGCGTCGAGGAAGCGCGAGCCGCCGCCCACTACCTTACGACCCGGTTCGTTCGGTTTCTTGTGTTGCTGGCGAGGCCAACACAACATGCAAAGCGAAGCGCGTACCGTCTCGTTCCCATGCAAGACGTTCGCTACATGTGGACAGATGACCTGTTGTACCAAAAGTACGGGCTGTCTGACGAAGATAGTGCGTTTATCGAGACAATGGTGCGGCCAATAGAGTAGCCAATAGAGTAGCCAATAGAGCGATCAAGAAAGCGAGCAAGACGATGTTCAATCTGATTGGTGGTGGCCGGGGTTGGTGCCGGTATCATACGGCCCCCGTTCAGCGGTGGGGCCGCCCTGGTTATCGAATGCAACGCATATAGTCAAGAATGACCACAGCGTTCTCAGGAATATCCGAGGCGGGGAAGACAGTGGCGATAAACGTTTCGAACACATCCGCAACAATCTCCTTTGTTTCTTTTGTCGGTTATCCTGTTACCCATTATATTTTGATAATTGTGTTTTTCAAGAAATACCTTCATACTGCATTCACGCTACGAGTACACTATACTTCGAAATGTACGGACAGTCACTACATCCCACGGTGTGTGTTATGTACCAATTCACTGTAAAGAAACATACGATCACCATCTACAACAAGCGCGACGTTATCATAACTGCGGATCACGACCGCGTTGTTGGGTACGTATCATTCCCATTTCTCTTACCAATGCTTTGTGTGTTGTACTACGTATTCGAGTTGCCTGATTACAAAGTGCATTTGCGCCGCTTACAAACCCATTTTTCATCAGAAGTGACGCTACAACAAATCTATTACGCACTTGTTAACTACCTGCGTGAGCATCATATAATCATAGATATAACCGGCGTTGTGTTTGAACAACCGACAAGTTCTGAGAACATGTTGAACAGCGCGCCGGATACGTCATTGTCTGCGGTTAAAAAGCCGCGCAAGAAAAGGGTAAAGGGGGATGTATGCGACTAAAAGACACAACGGCGTTCGGGATTGTGGCTGCCGTACTGTTGTACTGGAGTGCAGCCTGCAAGATGATTGTCTTAACCCAGCAGCCGGTGTACGAGTTGGTTGACGTATTACTCTTGCCGATCCGACAACCGGGTGGGTTTATTTTGCCGGTGCTGATTGAGATTGTATTCAGCATCAGCCAACTCGCCTACGCCCGCAAGAAAGAGCTTGTCGGGATGGATCGGTGGGTGTATTTTGGGTTGGTAGTCTTTAGTGCGTGGCTGTCCTTTCTCAGTGTCGGGCCGATCTATGCGCGATATTTCGGTGGTGGTGAGTTGGCGGTTTGGGTTTCCTTTGGCTTGTGTATTTTGATCGACTTTCTTGCCGAGCAGATGCTCAAACAGGTTGTGGTGTAATGATAAAGATAGAGATTGCTGACAACGGGCGGCGGTGGTGTGTTACAGCCCCTGCCGCCGCCGTTCTCCGTGAGACGGCCTCGGCAGCATATCTCCTTACCGCGCGCAACACATATACTCTTCACACGGTCACTATAACGACAGATAATGGTAGCACAACATATCACGACGTGTCGTATTGCGAGTTGGTACGGTTGCTTGCCGAGGTGTGTTGTTTCGCGTGTTCTCTCTCAGAAGATGAAACAGAAGATAAATAAAAGACCCTGCTCAACTGGGCAGGGTCTTGTTCTTTTCTCTGTTTAGTCAGCGGTTACCGCGGTTGGCGGTGGTGTAGAGTACTTTCTCTGTCGGTGACGGAATGCACGCACCACCATATTGTAATTCTTCTCTTTCTCTTCTCGCTGTGGGATGGTACCGCTGATAACAAGCCGCCCGCCGTTATTGATTACGGCCAGACGCTCGGCTTTTGTTTTACTAAACGGAGTAATCGTGAGATGCTCGCCGTCACACACTAGATACACATTTGTTGTCTTTTTGTGTGGCTCTTCTTCGACACTTGATGCGTACTCAACTAATACTAACGCATCGTCCGAGCTATCTTTTGATGGTTGCACCATCAGCGCGTGCTTTGACGGCACACTCACCAACTCGCCGCGGTCAATGAATAACTGCGTATTATCGTCAAGAACAATACGCGCACCGTTCCCTAAATCATACTGAAACTTAAAACCATATACATCGCTGACTTCTAAGAAATGACCCTTTGCTAAGGGCACGATAAACCTCGGTATCGGTAGCCAGTCGCCGTAGACCACCGGAAATCCGGCAGTCACTTTGACATCCTTGTGAGCGTTGACTGTGTAAAGTCGCATTTGAGCCTCCTTTTTCATAGACTACTTGCCTTATACAGACATCGTACCACCAGTTATACCACCGTGTCGCACGATGTCAAGAACCGCCGTTGTCACGGTGCGGCTTGCAAGCGGAGCTTTCCTTGAGTGTTACGGGAGATGTATCCGTGTTGCTCGACGTGAGATCATAAACCCTTCTGTAACAGGTCGGCATGCCACCTGCGTACCGCAAGCCTGTAAATTCACGCAATTGCCGTTCGGTATAAAGACGGCGGTTACTGGGCGAGCGCGCGGCGGGGATCAGCCGACCTTCACGCTCCCAGCGCTGCAATGTCTTGACTGATATGCCCAGCAGCTTGGCTGCCTTGCCTGTGCTTAAGGTGTTTTCCATGAACACAATTATACATCATTTGACACATCTTTCAATACCAGATTTTAGCTCCTATGGCAACTCAGCTTCGCCGCTGGCCCACGCCGCCAGCCGATCTACCAGGGCGCTGGTACTGATATACCAGTCGTTGCCGGCGCGAACGTGTTTCCAGGAACCGCCATCGTCCCAATCCACCCGTGTATATGCGACACACCCATCCACGCTTATCGTGTGTGCTCCTTTCACCCATTGCTGCAACAGTAAGTAGTGGTCGTAGTGCCAGCGATAGATCGTGATCGCCATAATGCATGTGTCCTCCTGGAACACCGATACAGAGACAAGTCCACCAGTATGTTCCAGGGAAACACGCTGCACGTTGTTACGTAGTTCTACCACCATCAATATGCTCCCTCCTTTCTACAACGATACAACATCTGTGTAATACTGATTATTGCACATCTTTTGGCCGTGTAAAGAAAAGCCAACACATGCAGAACAAGGAGGTTGATATGTCGCGCATCCATTTATACACATCGCAAGCGGAGTTACCACCACTTACGTGCTCTGTTGTTAAACACACCATTGTTCGAGATAATAACGGTATGTATCTTCATATAATTATTGTACAGAGGCGTGACGATATACAGAATGTACTACGACTGCTCTCCGAACACCGCGTACAAGCTCGGTTGTTGTATATCCATATGGAAGCAGACATTACGTAATACGCAACAATAATGAGGAATTGGAAATCTACCACAACACGCCTATGTTTTCCACATTCATCACATCACTTCTCACGTATCGCCCGAAAGTGCCCGTCGGTGTTTCCAAGACGGACGCACATACCGCGACATGGGATTGGCAAACATCGGTGGGACTGGCGCTACTTGGCGCAGCGGGTAGTGGTAAAACAACGGCGATGGTGCATATTACCTCTATTCTTGCGGCAACGGGTTGTCGATTTCTCGTGTACGATCCGCACTACCCACACCAACAATCGTTCGCCGCGCAAGCATATCCGTTCATTGAGCCGCTGCTGTTGGCTCCCATCCTCACCGAACCCGATCACATGGTGCCCTTCCTACGATTGTTGCCGACGCTGAGCAAGGCCCGCATTCCGCCGCCTGAGTTCTCCATCGCCCCGCCGCCGGTGATGTTGATTATGGACGAAGTAAGCGCACTTATCGCGCAACTTGATGCGCGGTGGGGTGATGAGAAAGAAAACCCGCTTGATGCATTCGTGCAGAGCTTGTTTGAAGTGCGCAAGATGAATGTGCGGGTATTAGTGGCCGGCCAACAATGGACGCAGCTTGGTAAATACAGCGCCGCGTTGCGAAAACATCTGGCATTTCTTGTTAAACGCACCGCCGACACCGTGGCGTGGCAGTCGGTGATTACATTAGACAAACCGCTGCTCAAACACCACAAACTACCAACCAACCCTGCCCAACTGCCGGTGGACTTGGCGTTTTGGCAATATGATTGTATTAAGACCGGTAGACTGTCACGTACAGGTCTGCACATCGCTGCCCAACGCGCAAATGTCTGGAAAACGGTGTACGACAAGGCGCGAACAATGACGTACCAAGATTGGAAAGACCTTTTACCGCCGACACATCGTGCCTCTTATGTTGCCTACCAGCAATGGAGAGCGCTCCACACCCACATCGGCGGATGGTACGGTTTACCATTGTTATCGTATATATGATTGTCTTGTCTATCATTGATATATCAGAAAAATCCTGAGTGAAAGAGGTGCCCGATGATGACCTCTCCATTACCGTATCACAATCTGGTCACACGCGAACTAGCCGCACGCGAACAGTGGGAACCACGAGAATATGCAATGATAACGCACGCCAAGACGCCGATTTGGGAGCGGGGAAAAGTGGAGGCACAGGACGCAAGTGGGCCAATAGCACCGTTCACACCGAAACGTACTTTCGATGTATGGTGGTCAGGGCTGGCGGGATACGACGGTATCTTAACTGTTGTTCGAGAGGGTCTTATCACGCACTACTACGGTCATCCGCGTACTTACCCTCCACAACGGAAAACAAAGCGTATTGAATATGCGCACGGCCCGCTGCACATTCGCATAACGAGCACACAGGCACTGGCCCATGATACGCTTCCGTCGTATCTCTCTGCTACGCATCTCACGCCGGCAGAGGTGCAACGCCGCGAGGGAAATGATGTATGGTTCGGTGTGGTACCGCATCATTGCTTATGGTACGCTGCACGCATCGATCATATTGACACATTTCAACAGTGGCAAGTGCGGTGGTACAATGTGTATATTCAACCAAACAGCCCCAAATTGCGAACCCGTCGCTTTTACGCTCCTGTGTTGACACATCCAAAATGGCCTGCGCTCGCAGCCCACACGAAACTTCATATTCTGCCGACGAGTGTGCGGTCTTGTTCGTATAGTACCATTCGACAACAAACGTATGAGCTTTGGCGCGTATTAGCTAACTACCGTTACCCGCTTGCCCCCGAACAGGTTATGATGACGCCGATCAGCCGATATGTGACGTTGCAAAGTAAGAAGTGTCACCGGCAGCGGTTACAAGAAGCGGCGGCAGCGTGGATAGGAGCACCGCTCTTTGAGGCAATGCAACGTTACCCTATCACCGATATGATGGTAACGAACGATAGTGACGAGGCCGACACCATCAACGAGTTGCTCACCGCTTTCGGTAGTACCCAACCGTACTTATACGCAGCACTGACGGGGTTTTTGCGAACGGCACGATGGTTTGCCGTCGGATATGGGCTGGTCAATGAGCGTAGTTTACATGTCCACGAGGCCAAACGGTGGTTTATTGACGCTTACAGCGACGGAGTACTGGCCCGCCACTACTGGATAAAGCTTGCCGAACAGAACAGTACCACGTAGAGAGTGTTGAGGAACCACGTATGTTACACGTACTCACGCCGGTGCAATCAGGGCGCTGCGGTGTTTACGCAATAGTAATCCCCCAGCCGTCATGGAGTAAACCGATATTATATATTGGGTTGACAACGCGGTCGTTTATTGAACGTTTGAGAGAGCATCGACGGCTGCTTGAACAAGGCGAACATCCGAACGACGTATTACAAACATGCTGGAATGCTGGTTTACCGATGGTGGTAGGAGAAATCATCGGGTTTCCTCTCACGCATCACGATCCAGATTGGGTTGCCGATTACTGTAGTCGTGTTGAAGTTGCACTCATTACATATGCACAGTATTGTGGGTACACCGTTGCCAATGAGCAACACAATAAAACTATTGCGAGGGCAACTACAAAAAACCGCGCACGACGTAATGCGTCTCTCCGAAACACATGACAAATCGAAACAGACAGAGCGCTGTAAGAACAAGCCGCGTTCCTTGACAAGCAGGATTTGAGGTGTACAATGCGTGTGATTTGTGTAAAAGGAGTTATATATGTTTAGCGTATCGGCAACAAAACTGGCTCTCTATCGCGAATGTAGAAAACGTTATTATCATAAGTACGTTCTTGAGGAAACCGAGCCGGAAACAACCGCGCTCATCTTTGGGAAAGCCGTTCATGCAGCGGTAGAGAAGTACTACACCGAACGGTGTGACCCAGTTGGTGTGTTTCAACACGTATTTGAAGAGGATATAAATGCTAACCCCAACGCAATTGTCTACGAGCAGCCAGACATTTTGCGTGGGCTGGGCGAGTTGTTATTAGAAAGTTTCCCGTGGTTTCTGTACGAGCCGTCACATGTAGAGTACGCTTTCAGCGTGCCGCTCGTTGACGATATTCAACTCGACGGGCGCTTTGATTTACTTACCACTGATGATTATATCGTTGACATAAAAACTGGAAAGCGGATTGGTAATCTGGAACAGAACATTCAGTTTTCGCTCTACGTTCACGCTTTTCAGTGTCTGTTTCAGAAAGAGCCAAAAGGTGTGATTTGGCATCATTTTCGTACTCACCAACAGTATGTTGTCTCTACGCAAACGCTCAATGCGTATCTCCCAACCGTAATTGCGTTAGCAAAGAAGTTGTACGATGATATGTTTGATGATGTCGCCGTATGCGCGTCGTGTCTACCGTATTGTCAATTCAATCCGCGAAACAGTCAACGTCGGGCACGCTTGATAAAGGAGGTACAGCATGATATATCGCATTGACAAAGACGGGTTACATTGTCTCGACGATGCGCGCAATGGGGATTATATCTTACTTGACGCATGTACCGAACCACCGCGTCGCCTTTTTCTTGATGTTTATCAAGATGTTTGGGTGAAAACACCATCAGGCGAGGTACTTATTTGTGTTGATGTTGACGGAATGTATATTGTGCCGTATGCAACAAAGTATTCATTTTAAGGAAGAAGGAGGGTTTATGTCTACCGTTAATTGGACACTTGTAGTAAACAGCCCAACACAGGAAGAGTGTTACACCCTGTACGGAGATGATATGAATGAACATGACTCTGCAACGTTGATTGTTGTAACCGCCGACGGTGAGACCGTTGAGGTCTATCGCAACGGCGAGCCGACAACACAGCCGGTGCTAATGTACACAGGTGATGTTGTCGATGTTATCGGCACGGTATGTCTTTCGGCGCGGCGGTATTCAGATGTTATCGTTGTGTCTGCCGTTGAGGATACGAGTATTGAACAGGAAGAGTACCCCCTGAACTAAACAAGAAGAAAGAACACTACAATGCTTAACGTAAGCGCGTTTTCAAGACCACTTCCCGAAGCCGTGTGTTGTCGTGTCATCGTGTGGACACGTCGCGACGGGTTATACACTACACTGCCGGTAGAACAAGGCAAAACACATGTGCGCCCGTATATTCCTGTTGTCTACCACGACGTACCGCATGATCGGGCGTACAGCGTGAGTAAGGTTATTTACACGCGCGATAATATCATTCATGTCTATGAGACAATCCCCATCCAAGAAGATTGTTTCTTGTACTTTACAGACTTTGTATATCTTGATAACCAACCAGACGAGGCAATCTTGCTTAAGAGGGACGGTGATTACAGGTTGTATATTGCACCGATTGTTGTACCATTTTTCACACCGTCAATTGCGTTGTAAACATAACTTGGCCTCGTGGACATCACGAGGCCAAAATAACATGTACAGATAGAACTGTCAGTGCCGTGGTATCCCCCGCCTTTGTCAAGTAGTTTCTCGTCTGATTTTGAGCACGTTTTGACGAGCTGTAGCTTGTCACGCAAGCGCTCGTGATGCCATACACAAAAAAAAACCACCAGCTCAAACGTGCTGGTGGTTTTGGGAACCTGCGGCGGCTAACGAATGTGCCGCCGCAGGGCAGAAGTGAGTTCTTCAAAGCTAAACTTTTTTAAGATATCCGCTGGAGAAAGAAAGACCTCCGTGTAGATATCTGGTACATCGCTGTACCAGATTTCAACGAATTTTCCGTTCCTGGCGAACCAGGCCCGGTCGCCAAGGTCTTCGATAACAATTTCCTGACCCTGGCTGACCTTCTGCACTAGTTTTTCGAGCGCTGTTTCCTCGGTGTCAGTCGGACTGACACCGCATCTCGCGCAGCTGATTGCCGGTCCGGTGCATGGACCGGCAAAGACGATGTTGACCGAGGGGTCGGCGGCCAAATCCTGCTCGCACTGCGAGCAAAGCACCTGGCCGAAACCGTCAAGGATCACGCCGAAGAAGTGGATCATTTTGCCTCCTTTCGCTTACCTTCAACCTACACGTAGTATATCACACTGATACAGGGTTGTCAAGCGCTTTTTTGGCATGGTACAAAAAAAACCACCACGCCAGTACGAAACTGGCGTGGTGGTGGTCGACGCTTGTGGCTTGCTACTCGTAGCGAGCCAGCGCACGAGCGCCGACAATTTTGCCCTGGTCGTCGCGAACAGCGTCAGCGACGACCAGGAAGTCGTTCCGATCCGGCTGGTGGCGCCGGAGTGCCTGAGCCGCGAGCGCCGACACAATGTAGTATGTGTCGGGCGTTTGCTCAGGAACGAAGTTTGGAACTCCGTACTCCATTCGCTTTACTGGCACCTCACCCTCCTGGAGGGTGAGGTGGAACTGAATGATCGACGTTTCTTCTGCCCGCAGTACCTGCCCTGACGGCGGGATGGTAATCGTCCCGCCATCAGTAATCAGGTTGATCGCGTGTGGTGTCAGATTGACCAGCTGCATGTTCTTCCCCCTTTTCTACTACACTACCGACTGCCAGTGCTAATTATATCATAGTGACAATGATATATCAGGAGCTATGTACACTAAACTAGACAACAGTTTGTTGTCGTGTTTAGAACAGCAGGTAGAGAGAATACGCGCAGAGAGACTAGAGAGATTTACATCAGCGCGAACACTACTTGACAAAAAATTGCTCAAAAAATCTCGCCAAAACCCCTTGACAAGATAGCGCGGGTGTGATACTATGTCAGTGTAGAGACCAAGAGTACGGAGGAAATGATGGAGGAGACAACGATGGTAACGATTTGGGAGGGACGGAGGACGAAGAGGTTGCGACGGGGGAGCAACGTTGGTGGCTATCGCCGGTCTCGACCTGCTTTCGGGCGACGGGGGAAGGTAACATTCGCCGGCGAGGAACTGGCAAGCTGGTGTGACGGGCTCCCCTTCGCGCACCAGCGCGGAACCGAGTTCCGCGTGTTCAGAACCGCTTCCGGTGAGATCGTCGTCCACCGGGTGCGGTGGTCAACACGGACCACCGCGGACGACGAAGGGAAGGTCTTTCGGTTCAAAGATCTGGACGCTGCGGCTGCGCGGTTCCGCAGCGTCTTGGAAAAAGCGGGCGTTCTGCACGAGAAACCATAAGTCTGAAAGGAGGTCTCTATGAACACTGACTGGACCAAGTACAGCGACGATGTGTTCTATCGTCGCTTCTCTCCGCCGGTATTGTTGAGTACCGGCGAGGTCGCAGTAATTTTCGTTGACATAGGCGAACAGGTGTTTGTGTACACCCTGGCGCCGGGGCAGGACGAACGAGATTCGAAGTGCGTCGCGAGAGTATACGTCAACGTTGACGTAACGAACGCACTCAATGCGGTAGACGTTCTGTTCAATCTACCGCCACCGTCAGCCTACTGAGTCGCATTCAGCCGCCAGTTGACAACTGGCGGCTTTTTGTATGTCTCTCTTTTCTTTGATGTATCAACTAGGAGAAGTGAAGATGTTAAGGTTCTTCTCTACAGAACTCGGCGACAACAGCGCGACGATCTGGGTGGATGACTGCGGTGTCCAGTATTCGGTCGCAACGCTGATCTACGACGAAGGTCGCTATCGGGTATACTTCGACGATCTGAATGAAGAAGAGACCTGCCGGTTGCTGAAATCGAAGAGTCTTGACGCAGCGCTTTACGAAGCAATTGCTGTCATCAAGCGAGAAGCGGCGCTTTCTCACAAATAAGGAAATCGCAGAAAGGAGTACAGCAATGTTCTACAGGATCACATTCAACAATCGGGACGCAGTGGCTGAAAGCGACGACGGGAAGTGCTGGTATATCCGCACTGGCTACAGTACCCACCAGGTTCCAACTGACCGCGGCTGCTACATAACCCCGTTCGGTGCTACGCCGATCATCGAAGACGCGCTGGCTTTGAATGGATATACCGTCAGAAGCATCAGCGTTGTTTCTGGGGAGAATATTTTTGGTTTTAAGGTCGCAGAAGGCAGTCCTCGGCGTTGGGAAGTTATTCGGAAGGAAGGTGATACTAAGAAAATCGTCGGTTATATTTATGAGACCGGAGAGCCGATTTTGACTTATCGGTACGAACCTACAGACACAAAGAAGAAAGAAGTTCGAAGTAATTCGCTTATGCGGCTTCTTGTCCAGCTTAAGCCGCGAAATTGGAAGTAGTTAATCGATATGAACCGGCCAGTTAAGGCTGGCCGTTTTCTGAATAGATGAAAACCCTCTTGACAACCAACGCCGTCTGTGCTATATTACCGTTGCTGGTTGCGGAATACGGCTTAGTGAATGGAGGTCAACAATGAAGGTTGTTCGTTCAGACGTTAAGTTGTGGATCGAAATCGAAGATGACAATGACGGGATTGAGATCTCGTTCCCGAATGTCGCCCGCTTTCACTACGGCTTCGCGAGGTACGAGATCGTAGCGGACGATTTGGAATACATTCTCAGCAAGGTGAATCACTACCTTGCTCTGCTGGCGAGCAACGCACTCGACGCCGAGCGGTACGCGAGGATGACCGGAAACCCGCGCTGGTTGGTGTACGACGCGGAAACCGGCAACTCGTATGAGACCCCTTTCTTCGTCGAGGGGGCTCCGATGGTCGAGTTCAAGGACGGAAAGTTTTTCTGGAAAAACCCAGGGGAGGCCGTATGATTACCGTTCACACAGGCGCCGGTGAAAGCCGAATTGTTCTGACCGATGAAGGTGTTGTCGCCGTCTACGCCGGTGTTGATTACGATACACCGGCCCGCTCAAACGAACTGTGTGCAGCCCTAGACCTCATTGAGGTTATCGGCATGTACGAAGGGTCGCTGATGGCCCTGACGGTCACAGAAACCCTACGGCCAAAACTGGCCGAGTTGGGGTACGAACTATAGGAGGGCGTATGAGAGCACTGGCGCGGGCGATCAGCTATCCGGCTGAGGTCGTTGTATCGAAAGACGGCGGGCTGTATCACTACACCGCCGCGTTCGAGGATATTATCCTCAGTGATACCGCGCAAACGATCACCGAAGCCGCCGAGAAAAGCGTTACCTTCGTCGCCCTCTGGGCGGCGCGGAAGGGATATACTGTCGGGGTTGTTCGTGATATAGCAGGTGCGCTGGCCGTCGCCGTCGCGTTGGAGACCGGCCAGCAGTCGAAAAAGGTTTACCGGGATTTAATCCAATAGAAAGGAGAAAGCAGATGCAGATCGAAATGCGAAACGACGGGTGGTACTTCCGGTTCACCCGAAGCGAGATCGGCTATTCAATTGTCTCTGAATGGTTCGGACCGTTCCCGACCAGAGAGCAAATGGTCGGTGCTATTTGGGGGTTGTATCACTACGGGTGGTGTTCCCTAACCGAAACCTTCACCGATAAAGAGGGAACGCGGTCGTATACGTTCGAGGAAGCGATTTATGAGAAGTTCGACGAGCCGGATATTTTGAAGGAGAAGTTATGAAGATAGCACCGGTTTGGCAACAGCAAGAGTACGGATACCGGATCGTTTTTCTACCCGCGAGGGGATTGAAACGGCAGACGGGTACTAGTGATCTATCAAGCTGTCACAACACTGCGTATATATAATAGATAATGCAGTGTTGTGACGCCGCTCCTCTGACGGTGCGCAACGATGATAACCAGCAGACATTACACGCCGATGCAGTGATTATTGCTACCGGTTCAGTGCCACGCTTCCCGGTCGCACACGACCAGCCGCTGTCGCCGAAGTTCGGGCTGGATTGCAGCCTGAGACGGGCAGGTAGGTGGATGGGGATTCTTAGCGAATATCTGGACTCGGTGTGGTATAATAAGCGACATTCTGAGGTGAAAAAGCAGGTAAATACCAATGCTCGACATTCAATCGCTTGAAACCTGGCTTTGGGATGCCGCCTGTGCCATCCGCGGTCCGGTGGATGCGCCCAAGTTCAAAGACTACATCTTGCCGCTGGTGTTTCTCAAGCGGCTGTTCGACGTATTCGATGACGAAATCGAGTACCTGAGTACCGAATACAGCAGCCGCGACCTGGTTCTGCACCTGCTGGAACAGGAGCGTCAGAGCGGCCAGGTGCTCAAGGTGCGCTTTTACCTCCCCGAAAACGCTCGCTGGCACGCGATCCGTCGGCACGGGGTGAGCGGACTGGGACAGTTCCTGACCGACGCGGTGCGCGGTACAGCGCGCGAAAACCCTTCCCTGCAGGG